>Ga0073934_10011602_pt1 | contig 10610 bp, 7 predicted proteins | sample LarsenN4metaG_FD_76834 | JGI IMG/M metagenome (GOLD analysis project Ga0073934, IMG submission 76834) | Hot spring sediment bacterial and archeal communities from British Columbia, Canada, to study Microbial Dark Matter (Phase II) - Larsen... ... | reverse complement strand
ATGGGCGGCCGCGGTGTTGCAGGCGGCAGCGGCGGTGGCATGCCTGGCGCGGGAGGAGACGATACAGGCCCAGGAGCTCCCGGCATGCCTGGCGGTCCTGGAATGCCCGGACGGCCTGGCGGCCCCGGCGGACCCGGTATGCCCGGCCGTCCCGGTGGACCTGGCGGGCCCGGTATGCCCGGCGGCGGTCCCGGTATGCCCGGCCGTCCCGGTGGACCTGGCGGACCTGGAATGCCGGGTGGTGGACCCGGTATGCCCGGCGGTGGACCCGGCGGGCCAGGCGGGCCTGGCATGCCCGGCTCTCCGGACGGCGGCGGCCCTGGTATGCCCGGTATGCCCGGTGGTGGACCCGGCATGCCCGGAATGCCCGGCGGCCCTGGCATGCCCGGCGGCGGAGCAAGCAGTAGCGGCAATCTCGAAACATACGAGTCGTACGTCATTGCGGTCGTTCAAATCCGCAGTGCGAGCATGAATACGAACATTCTGCCTCCGCAATTTGGTTACGGTATCCAGCAGTATCCCCACAAATGGGGCCGCACGGCACTTTACAACGACGACTCGACAATCCAGGTCATTCCGGTCGCACAGGAAGCGCCTCGCGATACATTCAACAAGCGCAAGAAGGCCGCGGATGGCAAATCCGCCGCGGATCGGATCGATCGCTATCTGACGTTGGCCGAGTGGGCGCTCAATCATGGATTGCTTGCTCAATGTGAAGAACTTTTGACCGAACTCGAAAAAACGAAAGACCTGCCTGCCCAGACTCAAGCCATTGTCAAAGCATACTCGACGGTCAAGGCGGCGCTGGCCAAGCCGTCCCCCGGCATGGACGCGGTCAACACATGGAAAGCAAAACTGCCCGATTATCAGCTGACGGTTTCGAACGAAGGCCATTATGCGATGTTTTACAGCCCGCCGGAGCGAACCCCTCCGCCGTGGATTGAACGCCGCAAGCAACTGCTCGAAGAGCAGATGCGGGCCTTTTACATTTGGTTTGCATTGAAGGGCAAAGTGCTGCCGGTTCCCGAGGAGAAACTGGTCGCCATTCAAGTGCATGACGCATTCACGTTCAAAGCGCAACGCGCCACACTCGAGACGGCGCAATACGTGTCGGATGGCTTTTACGCGCCGCGCGACAACGTCGCTGTCTTTTCGACACAACGGCTGGACGAAGCCTATCAGATGTTTCGCCGCATCACCAACAATCACTGGAAGGATTGGAACCGCGACGAACTCGTGGAAGGCAAGAAAGTCACCGGCGTAATGAGCAAGATCAAGCAGTACAACAACGATCCGAAGGCGTTCATCGCCGAGTACCGGCGCATGCAGACGATTGCGTTGCTGGAAAAGGCGCTGGAAGAAGAGGCCAATCTGGCGGCGGTGTCCCACGAAGGAACGCGACAGTTGATGATCGCTTCCGGACTGGTGGATCGCAACGTTCAATTGCCCGAGTGGATTCAATTCGGCTTCGCCAGCTTGTTCGAAACGCCGAAAGGCCCGTTCGTCGGCCTGGAGGGCACCGCTCAGGTCGCCTACTGGTCCGGCTTCGGCGGGCCGAGCTGGGCTTACCTGCGGCAATTCAAGAAATGGGCGACCAGCGGCGATCCGTTGGTCAAGTTCGATGCACCAGCCGACGCCATGCGGAATACGGTCGGCGATGTCTACTTCCATCAGGTTCGCGGGCAAAAGAACCTGGAGATCGATCCCAAGCTCTCCAAGTCCGAGCGTGAGAAACGCGAAAAGGAACTGGCGAAAATCAAGGAGGGGTTGAGCCGTGCCCGCGCCCAGTCCTGGGCGTTGACCTATTATCTGGCCAAGTACCGACTCGACGACCTGCTGGCCTATTGCCGAGAACTCAGCAATCTGCCCCGCGATGTGGAAGTGGACGATCAGACGCAGTTCGAACTGTTCGCTCGCGTCTTCAAGTTGACCGGCCCCTCAGGCGCCGTCGATGCGAAGAATGTGCAGGACATGGCTGCCGACTGGTTTGAGAAGATCCTCAAGGAAGAAAACCCAGGCCGCGACGATGTGCTTGCCAAGCCGCTCAAGCCCGAAAACAACAACCCGGGCGGCGGGCCCGGCTTCCCGGGCGGCGGTCCCGGCGGTCCGGGATTCCCGGGTGGAGGCCCCGGCGGACCCGGCGGACCTGGCGGACCAGGCATGCCGGGCGGACCGAGCTAGTCGGTTCGCTTAAAAAGCGAACGGGCGGCATGATTGCCGCCCGTTATTCTTCTAAAACTCCGGCCGTGCCGATCGGGCCGATTCGAGAATGATCGATCGCCGCTCGCCTTCGATCGGTCGAGGCGGCGGCAACGGCTCGGCATCGTTACGCGGTCTCAATTTCGCCGGCGGCAGGGCGCGATGGCCGGAATACGGCTGCCACTGCGTCGGGTAATAGCCGAACGGAACTCCGGGATGGACGCTCGACGCCGGCAGACAATCCGCGGCTGGCTGGCAACAGGTTTTCACTTTGCACGTTGGTCGGCACGTGGAGCACAATTGCGCCTTCGCCGAAGCCGCGTCAGCAAAAAAGACCGCCCCGGCAACGATCCAGGCACAGGCAAGGGAAATTCTCATGCGGCGCTCGATAAGCGAGAGAATCGACCGAATCCATCGATCTCATCGGACAGCGCCGGCAAAATGTGGCCAAGATACGATCATTTTTTTCGAGCGACGACGAAGGCACCGCCGTTCGACCGGAAAGGCTTGCCGAGATTCGCCAGGTTACGTCATCGACAACCAAGGACGTAGACGCGATCGCCGGGGAGCAATTGATAATTCGTGCGCGTGCCGCCGGCCTGAGTGATCTCGTTCCAATTCACGGGGAGGATCTGGTCGGGGCCTTCGGCGTTCGGCGGCACCGGCCGGGCGACCCATACCCGTTGTTTCCTAAGCGCCGGAACGGTCAAATGCGCGTGGGCCAGGGCGTCAAGAACGGTCTCGTTGCCCGTGGCCAGGAAACGATGCACCGACTCGCCGACGCCCGCCACGTTGACAATCACGTAGTAGTACTTGCTGTTGTAACCGCGCACATCCAGGTTTACGACGGGCTTGTTGAAATGTTTTGCCAGATGCTCTTCAATGGCTTGCTTCGCGTCGTCGAGCGTCATTCCGGCCACGTAGACCGAACCGTAATCGCCGAGTCCAATGGTTCCGTCCGGACGCAGCGAATGTTCGCCTCGGATCTGTTTGACGGCGCTGGTTTGTGCCAGCGCCACGGTTGCTTGTGCCTTCGCGTTTTTCGCGCCAAAGTGCTTTCGAAGGGCATCCTGGGCCTGATCGAGCGACATATCCGCGACCGCGACCGAACCATGGATCGGTCCAAGATTGAGCCGGCCATCGGGCTCCACGTAATACACGCCTGCGATCGGCTCGGGCTGGGCTTCCAAACAGGTCACTACCAACGCATCGAGCGGCTGCACCTGGTACGAACCCTTCGGCAACGCCCGAATGACGTCGATGGTCACGACATCCGGCGTCTCGATCACGTAGGGTGGAAAACTGACTTTGAGTTTTTCGGTCGGCAGAAACGGGGCGATCGACGCGGGTTGCTCCATCGGAAGCCGCTCTTCGTAGGCAACCTGCTCATGTTCATCGCGAGGCGGCATCGGCCGGACATGCTGGTGCGGCCTGTGCGGTTCGGAATGCATCGAAATCAATGGAGCGCGCGGTCCAATCGTGCTGTACCAACCCGATGTCGAAATGCAACCGCTGCCCAGGATGCCGACCGGCACCAAGCCGAGCAACGCCATGCGTGCACGCAAAGTCAGCTGCATTTCGTCCCCTCCCAAGTTGCCGGAAGAGTAATTCCTTCCGAATGCACCGGTCCAAATGGAATAATCGGCAAACGCTCCCAAAGTTATTGAGGAATAGCCCGAATCGCCGTGGAATTTCCAAAGTACGGAAAATGAGGGCGCTTCGGCAAAAATGGACGGTCCATGTATTAAGAAAAGCACGTTTGAGCTCATCAAATCGAACGTTGCAAGTGCTTTCATTATAATAACTTGCGAACTTGGTCCGGTTTTTAGGCTGATGACCTGAGGTTTTTACTATCCATTTGATCATTTAATCTGGACAAACTCGCCATCCTGGCCGAATAATATGTACACTTGTTCATTATTTGGTCCGGTTTGGCGAGGTTCCATCATGCTTTGTCGCCACTGCAAGCGAACTCGCTCTAATCGCCCTCGCGGACTGTGCTGGTCCTGTTACTATGCGCCCGGCGTTCGCGAGCGATATCCATCGACCAGCAAATTTGCTCGCCGCGGAGTCGGCGATTTCTTGGGCAAAACACCACTTCCTCAAATACCTACGCTCGCTCCGCCAGGAACCGAAGCCAAGATTCGCATCCTCGCGGAGCGGGCGTCGCGCCGGGAGACTCTGTGGCATCCCGACGACGCCAGCCTGACGTCGGGGGTGCCCGCCGAGTGCCGCGCCGGTTGACGTGCTGCATAATCGGTACAACCGTTTCGACCGTAACCCAACGACCGGTAATGTCAGCTGGTGCGACTCTGCCGGCTTTCGCGAAAGTGCCGCGAGTGCCGAAAGCAAGTAGGCGGAGCCGTGCACTTCGTGCACACGTACGGAGCGACATGATGCGCCTACCATAGCTGCGACAACTGTGTTGGGTCGCCGCATTGGCCGTCGGTCAAGCCGCAGCACAAACTCCGTACCCGCAATCGGTCCGCGTATCGCCGTATGGGCCGATCGCGACCGAGCGCTCAGCCGCGACCCAAACCAACAGCGATCCTGCACTCCCGAAAGAAGTTCTTCCCGTGCCCACGGCGCCGGAGCCACTTGTATTTCAGCCGATTTTACTCGGCCCGGAATTCTGGAAAAAAGTGCCGCCGATCGAACCGCCGCCGCGCCCCGGCTGGGCCGTGCTGCCGCCTGCAAAGCCCGGCTACTTCTCGTTGCGTGATCGCATCGAAGGCAACTTCCGCGAGAAGCCGCCGAAGTTTCCTTATCCGCCGACAAGCTTGAATCCGGATTCTTTTTTCAATGCCGACTTTCGCTACCTGAGCGATCCGGAAAACACGCAGTTCGATTTCTTCGACGCGTTCAAGCGCTGGCAGGCAGGCGACAACTTCCTGCTTTCATCCGGCGGCGAGTTCCGCTACCGCTACATGGGCGAACTCAATAGCCGGCTCAGCGGCGCCGACAACGACTATCACCAACTTCGCGGCCGAGTCTACGGCGACGTGTGGTTTCGAAACAAAGCTCGCGTATTCGTCGAATTCTTGAGCGCCACCCAGGCGGGCAATGAACGGCCGGCCCTTTTGATCGATCGGAATCCAGCCGATCTACTCAATCTCTTTGTCGACTGGAAAGTGTTTCAAGACGCGGGAACGCCGTCGTACCTTCGCGTGGGCCGACAAGAGCTTTTGTTCGGTTCGCAACGGCTGGTATCGCCGCTCGAGTGGGCCAACAATCGGCGAACATTCGAGGGATTCCGCTGGTTTTGGCATGCCCCGGAATGGAACGTCGATGTCTTCGCCGTGCGGCCCGTAATCCCGAACGCCGTCGAGTTCGACGAACGCGACGTCGATCAAACGTTTGCCGGCTTCTGGCTGACGAAGAAGATCAAGCCGGGAACGGTTCGCGATTATTACGTGCTCTTCTTGAGTAACGCCCGGCCGGTGCTAGGCCGCAATGGGCAGCGCGGCGGACAGGAGGCGACCACGTTCGGCACCCGCTGGTCCGGCGATCATGATGGCCGTTGGCTCTACGACTTCGAGGGCATGTATCAAACCGGAAACCGAGCGTTTCAAACGGTCTCCGCCGGCACGTACGCTGCCGGCATCGGTTATCGCGCCAAGAACGTTGATTGGAACCCGACTTTTTGGGCGTACAACGAGTGGGCTTCGGGAACGCCCGACCCGGCCACCAGTCTGCGCTACAGCACGTTCAATCCGCTGTTTCCGTTCGGGCACCTGTACTTCGGCTTCCTCGATCTCGTGGGCCGGCAAAACATCAACGACTTCAACATGCAACTTTCCGTGCATCCGGCGAACTGGGTCCTGGCGCTCGTGCAGTATCACCATTTCTCGCTGGTGCATGCCAAGGATGCACTCTACAACGCGGGCGGCGCGGCCCTGCGCCGCGATCCGACTGGCGGCTCAGGCCGATTCGTCGGTCAGGAAGTCGACGCCCTCGTCAACTTGCATCTGAGCGCGCATCAGGATCTCTTGTTCGGCTACTCCGTCCTCTTCCCCGGCGAGTTCATCCAAAACACTGGGACCGGCGCCGTGGCGCACCTGCTCTATGGGCAATACAGTTTCAAGTGGTGAGAATCGGGCGACGATATTTCATTTTCTTTCGAAAAACTGCACATTGGTTCTTGACGACTGCTCTTGGCCGGGTTAACTTCAGGCGGTTCTCCTTTCCAAAATCTTATTCCGACTACAGTCTTTCGCGCCATTGCTGGAAGAACCGTCCTTTTTTTTCACGAGGGTCTGCCCATGCTCTCACGACGTAGCGCATTCACGCTGATCGAACTGCTCGTCGTCATCGCCATTATTGCCATTTTGATCGGTCTATTGTTGCCCGCGGTGCAAAAGGTCCGCGAGGCCGCGGCCCGGGCTCAATGTCAAAACAACCTTAAGCAGCTCGGACTCGCCGCCCACAATTATGAAAGCGCTCATAACGTCCTGCCGCCCGGCTGGCTCGGCCCAATTCCAAACGAAACGCGCGGAAGCACCAACGGCGTCCAGTGGGTCGGCGTTTTGGCCTTTCTCCTTCCGTACATCGAACAAGAGAACATCTATCGCGGCCTGCAGATTGTTTGGGATTTGAATCAGGTCGGGCCGGCGTGGTACACGAACACCACCAACTGGACCTTGGCGCATTCGCAAATCAAGATCTTGCTTTGCCCATCCGACGACCCGAAAAGTGCGATCCTCGGCGTCGGCGTCAATGGCCACTTTTACAACACCGCTTCGATTTTCATCGACTATCGGGCCGACACGTACGCCAATTCGATTGCAGGCGGTCTGGGCCGAACGAGCTACGGCGGAATTTCGGGGACCGCCGGCGCCGGGCAACACCCGCTTTCCAGTCGTTACGAAGGCGTCTTTACGAACCGGTCGAGAAACAGAATCGCGACCATTTATGACGGCTCCAGCAACACGCTGATGTTCGGCGAATCGCTCGGCGGCCTGATCAACAGCGTGCGGCAATACAGTGCCAGCTGGTTCTTCCCGGGTCTGCCGACCGTCGGCGGCATTAACTTCAACAACCCCATCGAATGGTACCAGTACAGCAGCCGGCATACATCGATCGTCAACTTCTGCTTCGCGGATGGCTCCGTTCGTCCGCTGCGCGAAGGCGGCTCGTCCTGGAAGCTCTCCGGCGCTATGCCGTCCGGCTGGTTTGTTTTCCAATCGATGGCGGGTATGCGCGACGGGGAACTACGCGACCGCAGTGCGATTGAAAACTAAGAGGCGATCATGAAACCTGCCATCGTCGGTTTGTTGCTGTTCGCTTTCATCGTCGGCGCAATTGGCTGCAACGACACCCGGGCCAATTCCACCCCCACGACCAGGATCGAAGCGCCGAAGGAACCGCCGCAACCCATCGGCGGCCGCAAGATGGGCCCGGAATAATCAGAATCCAATAGACTCCGCGCAGCGGCCGTGGTAAAAGTCGCTCGCCGAAACCTCTTGCGCTTTTCGGAGGCTCGATGGTTGAATTACACGGCGCCGACTCGACGCCTGCCGATGTGCATGATGCATCGGCAGGCAAACGATCCAGGATCGGCATTGTCCTTTTTGTTGCGTACCTCGCCTTCTATGCCGGGTACGTGCTCCTCAACGCCTTTGCGCCCGCCACGATCGAACGCACGCAACTCTTTGGCGTCAACCTGGCGGTGAACTACGGTCTGGCCTTGATTGCCGTCGCTTTTGCGCTGGCGGTCGCGTACGACCTCATTTGCCGCTCGCTCGACGCTCGCCCGCCGGCCCGCACGGAGGACCGCGGGTGATCTACGAGCCGTCGTTGACCGCCATTCTCGTTTTCGGCTTGTTCGTTGCCATCACGCTCGGGCTGAGCTTCTACTTCGGCGCCAAAGCGCGATCGGCGCAAAGCTACTTCGCCGCCGGCGGAAGCATCCACTGGTTCGTCAACGGCATCGCCTTTGCCGGCGACTATCTCTCCGCCGCCTCCTTCCTCGGCATCTGTGGTATGATCGCCTTCTTCGGCTACGACGGATTCCTCTACTCGATCGGCTACCTCGCCGGCTGGATCGTTGCGCTCTTCGTCATTGCAGAACCGGTGAAACGCCTCGGCCGGTACACGCTGGCCGACGCACTCAACAGCCGCTTCCAGTCGCGAAGCATCAAACTTGCCTCAGCCATCAGCACGCTGGCCATCAGCATCTTCTACCTCATTCCCCAGATGGTCGGCGCCGGGGCGCTCGTCAAGCCGCTGCTCGGTTTTCCGCACTGGGTCGGGGTCGTACTTGTCGGCGCCGTCGTCGTCTTGATCGTCGTCACCGCCGGCATGGTTTCGACCACGTACGTGCAGTTCCTCAAAGGATCGTTGCTCGTTCTCTTCAGCGTCGTTCTGACGTTCCTCATCCTCAACCGCGGTCTGCGCGTTGATCCGCGCTACCAGAGCGGCAATCGGGAAGCGTTCGCCGAGACCCAAAGCATGACCACGGGCTCGGACGGCAAGAAAATCGTCAACGGCAAGCCGCAAGGCCGCGATCCCGGCGAAGGAGATTTTTGGCCGGTCGGTCATGTCAGCAAGCTGCCCGACGGCAGAACCGAAACCGGCCCGCTCGGGCCGCTCGATTTTCTGCAAACCTTGCAGGGCAGCGAGATCGTCCTTTGGGGTTCCAGGAAAACCAAGGATGCCGAAGGCCGGGATGTAACCGTCTACACGCAAAAGCCGACGCCCGGCAGCGAGATCATGCGGCCCGGCAACAGCCCCACGTTTCGCGGCGTGCGCGATGACAAGTTTTCGAGCAAGCTGAATTTCCTGTCGTTGATGCTCGCGCTTTTCTGCGGCACTGCCTCGCTGCCGCACATCCTCGTGCGCTATTACACGGTTAAAGACCAGGCCTCGGCCCGAAAAAGCACGGTCGTCGGCATCGGCAGCATCGGCTTCTTTTACGTGCTGACGCTCTTCCTCGGACTCGGTGCGATGACCAGCGGTTCGCTGGACGTCACGAACAGCAACATGGCCGCTCCGCTTCTCGCCCGCAGCTTCGGCGAGTTGCTTTTTGCCGTGATCTCGGCCATCGCCTTCACGACCGTGCTTGGCACGGTCAGCGGCCTCATCGTCGCTGCCAGCGGTGCCGTCGCCCACGACCTGGCCGCGAACGTGTTTCGCATGGAGTTGAACGACCGCGAAAAGGTGCGCATCGGCAAATGGGCCGCCGTCGGCGTGGGCATCATCGCGATTGTCCTGGGCATCTTGTTTGAAAAAATGAACGTGAATTTTCTCGTGGGCTGGGCGTTCAGCGTGGCTGCCTCCGCCAATTTGCCCGCCCTGGTCATGTTGCTTTTCTGGAAACGCACCACCTGGCAAGGCATCACCGCGGCCATCCTCACCGGCATGGTCGCCTCGCTCGCCTGGATCCTCCTCAGCGGCGACACGTACAAGGACATCTACGGACTCGACCCCGAACGCGCTATTGTCCCTTTCAGCCAGCCGGGCATCGTGACGATTCCCTTGGGCTTCATCGTGCTGGTTGTCGTCTCCATGGCGACGCGGCCAAAATCGCGCTGAACGATACGTGCAACGACGCCTTCAAAACCCGCCGGTATCCGGTGGGTTTTCAAGGCATCGTGTCGTGAACTTGCACGCTATTCGACGACCCACGTGTCGCCGCTGTTGAAGAGCGCGTCGAGGTCGCCTTCGCCTTTCGACATGGCGCTTTCGATTTGCTGATTCGTGAGTTCGTCGTAAGTCGGCCGCTGGATGGCGCGGAAGACGCCGACCGGTTCGGGGAATTCAGGCCGCTTCATGCGTGCGAGCATAAAGGCGATGCCGGGGTCGGCGGCTTTTTCATCGTGGAACAACAGGTCATCTTCGCTCACGCCCTTGCCGAGTTCGACGACTTCCGGTCGGGTGCCGTTCAGGCGAATGCCCTTCTTGCGATCTTTGCCGAAGATGAGCGGCTTGCCATGTTCGAGGTAGATCACGTTCTCGTTTCGTTGAGCCCGGTCCTGCGCGTACTCGAACGCGCCCGAGTTGAAGACGTTGCAGTCCTGATAGACTTCGACCAGTGCCGTGCCCTTGTGCTTGGCGGCCCGTTCGAGGGTGGCGGTCAAGTGCTGAATGTCGATATCGACCGAACGGGCAACGAAGGTCGCCTCGCAACCCAAAGCGAATGCCAACGGCGATACCGGATTGTCCACCGAGCCCATCGGCGTGCTGTACGACTTTTTGCCGACGGGGCTGGTCGGCGAATATTGGCCTTTGGTCAAACCGTAAATCTGGTTGTTGAACAGGATAATCTTCACGTCGAGATTGCGGCGCAGAACGTGAAGGAAGTGGTTGCCGCCAATCGAGAGCGCATCGCCGTCGCCCGTGATGACCCAGACCTGCAGGTCGGGGCGGGTCACTTTGACGCCGGTCGCGACGGCCGGTGCCCGGCCGTGGAT
>Ga0073934_10011601_pt1 | contig 10610 bp, 14 predicted proteins | sample LarsenN4metaG_FD_76834 | JGI IMG/M metagenome (GOLD analysis project Ga0073934, IMG submission 76834) | Hot spring sediment bacterial and archeal communities from British Columbia, Canada, to study Microbial Dark Matter (Phase II) - Larsen... ... | reverse complement strand
GACCGCCCCGAACTGGTTCGGAGCGCCATACTCATTGGGGCAACAGGCGTTCGCGGGGCATCCTTCGTTCGTGCAACCCTGGGCCCCGGGGGGAGGAACGGAGCTCCAGAAATTCGGATCCCCCAGAAGCAGTTTGCCATCGGCGGTCGTCGCCAGATGCCGGACCGGTGTTTCAATCTGGCACTGTTCGTTGTAGAAGAATCGCTGAATCGGGGAAAACCTGAAGAAGGTCGGCACCGGTGGTTGAGCGTCCGGGCTGTATGCGGCGATGGACGTCTTTCCACAGATGTAAATCGTTCCGTCGCGCAGCCGCGTCATGGCCCGCATCGGTGAGCCCGAACCCCAGCCGTCCCCGAACGCCGACACCAGCGTGTGCTGCCCGAACGTCGGACTGTTCGGATCACCATCGACCTTGTACAGCCCGCCGGGGCGGGCGCCCTGCGGCGTCTGCACGGTGGCCGACGTGGCCACGATGATGTCCCCGACGTTCACGCCCTGCCCCCGGACGCCTGCCGGGAACACGACCGGGAGGGTCAGCATGGTGCGCCACAGCACGCGGAATGATCTCATGGCCAAGTCTCCCAGATACGAATCGGTCCGGCGCGGCCTCCGGCGCTGGTCCCCTCCTCCCGGACGATAGAGGCTTGGATTCAGCCTGGTCCGCCGGCACATCCCCCGCCGAGTTGCGTGCCCGCAACCGCCCGCACACATGCCCGCCTGTCTACATCATACCCTCCGCCGCGCCAAGGGTGAAGCCCAAACCGCCCGGCCGACGAGCTTCGTGCCCCGGAACTCTCGTCGCTTCCCTTACACTTGGACGCCTTGGCGCCGACCGGGGCGTTCGGACCGCCGATTGTTCCAGCCTCGACCCCGCGCGGAGGGTCAGACGACACCTGGGGAAGGGGCGCGCCCGGCCGAACTGAGACTCGAGCCGCTGCCACGGACCGCGTCCGGCGTGGTTTCCGGACGCTGGACACTTGGCGAACGGAGGCCGGAGGGTGCCGAGCCCAGCGCTGGCCATCCTGTCCGGTCACTCCCGCGGTTTGCGGGCGTGGAACCGGGCACTCCAGATCTTGCCGGCGAGCAGGTCCGCGACGGCCCTGGTTCTGAGGCCGACCGACGCTGAACGACCATCCCCGGCGGCCGTTTCTCCGCACGACAGCTCTTCCGAGCAGGCCAAGCCCGCCAGTTGCGAGGCGTCGTAGACCAACCGCTCGCGAACTTCAGTCTCGACCAGCCCCGCCCGCTCCAGACCGGCCAGGTACTCGGCCTCACTGATGGCCCCCGCCAGGCATGAGCTGTACAAGGCCGGGTCGCTGCGCACCGTGTCCGGGAGTTCCTCGGCGACGATGTCGGAGACCACCATCCGGCCGCCGGGCTTGAGCACGCGGGCAATCTCCGCGAACGCGCGATCCTTTTCGGGCGACAGGTTGATCACGCAGTTGGAGATGACCCAGTCCACCGAGGCCGCGGCCACCGGCAGCTCCTCGATCAATCCCTTGCGGACTTCGACATTGGTCAGTTCCGCGGCGGCGACGTTCCGTCTGGCCCGCTCGATCATCTCCTCCGTCATGTCCACTCCGATGACCCGGCCGGATGGCCCGACCTTGCCGGCGGCGATCAGCAGGTCGATGCCCGCTCCCGATCCCAGGTCGAGGACGACCTCGCCCCGGCGAACATCGGCGAAGGCCAGCGGGTTGCCGCACCCGAACGAGTTGGTCACCGCGTCGGCTGGCAGCGCGGACAGCTCGTGCGTTTCGTAGCCGGCCAGCTTGGCGACCACGCCTTTGGGCACCGGGCCGGCGCCGCAGCAGCCCCCGGAGGGGCTGGCGACGGCCCGGGCGTAGGCTTCGGACACGGCGGCACGAACGGAATCATGTCCTGACATTTCTCTTCCTCCCGGTGGTTGAGCGGTTCTGAGGACAACACGTTTCCAGGGCGTCGGCCAGGCCGCGCAGCGAGGCCAACAGCTTCGGGAAGCACACGGAGTAGTACACCTGTCGCCCGCGCTTGCGAGCCTCCACGATCCCCGCCGCCTTCAGGGCGGCCAGATGCCGGGAGACCACCGACAGATCCACCGGGCAGCAGGCAACCATCTCGGAGACGGAGCACGGCCGGCCGCGGCACGCCAGGCGGGCCAGCAGCCGCAGGCGGTTGGGGTCGCCCAGGGCCTTGAAGAAGGCCGGCTCGGGCATGGGGCTCAGTTCCGGGCGGCGTCTTGGGCGCCGGACAGCCACAGGCACTCGTTTGCTTGTTTGCGTCATGATGCAAGTATAGCTGCTGAGCGCGCCGAAGGCAAGTTTTACGCCCTCCGGTCCGCCGGGATAGCCGCCGGGGTCTTCCCGGCGGGAACGCGGCGAACTTCCACGGGGACGACTTTGCCGGCATCGTCGGTCGGGTGGCAGAGCTTCCCGGCCCGGCCGGGTAGCCATGCATGACCATCCCGCGAATCTGAACCGCCATTCGGCGCTGACCAGGAGAGTGGCCCCGCTTCGGCAGGCACCGCTTTGTAAGCGGTACTTGGATTCAGGGGCCGGCCAGGCCGCTGGACCAGCCCTGCCAGACAGGTCCGACGAGCCGCGGGCTTCCTGTCCCCCGACAGGCGGGCAGCCCGCGCGGGCTCCGGGGGACCGGAGCATCGGTGGTTTTTTTGCCTGGCGTTTTCCAGGTTTTGTGGAATGCTGTGTTCTGCGAGGGCGCCCCATCCCTTTCGCAGAAAGGGGTGGGGGCTGTCCCGCGGATGCCCTCAGGGCCCAGGGCCGGGGAATCCATCCCCCCATCGAGTTCCGCCGCGGATTCGGCCAGGGGCGGGAACGGATTCCCGCCCGGATCGGTGCGAGATTGGATTCGCGCACCAGCCGTCAAAAAGACGGAGAAGCCACCCGGTCCCTCACTGTTGCGTCGCCTCCGGGCTGCCCAAAGGGAACGCCTCCTGGAAATCACCCGCCAAAACCGCAGAACTGGCTAACGGCGTTGGGTGGCACCCGGAGCCTTCCCAAGCCGCCACCTTCCGAACCGCCACCGCCAGAGCCGCCACCTTCCGAGCCACCACCCCAGCCGCCGCCTTCACGCAAGGGATGGGGCACCCGCGCCGACGTCGATGCAGGGTTTGTGGGGCGAGCGGTCGGAGATTATTATGAAGGAGCGGAGTGAGGACGTCCGGCCAGAGGGAACAGCGTGAATGAGACAATCGTCGATCTGCGCAGCGACACGGTGACCAGGCCGTCGGCGGGGATGCGCCGGGCCATGGCCGAGGCCGAGGTGGGCGACGACGTGCTCGGCGACGACCCGACGGTCATCGCCCTTCAGGAAAAGGTGGCCGCGCTGCTGGGCAAGGAGGCGGCCTTGTACGTGCCCTCCGGCACCATGGCCAACCAGGTGGCCATCCGCTGCCTGACCGAGCCGGGCAACGAGATCATCGCCGACGCCAACAGCCACTTTTACTACTATGAGTCGGGCGCCCCGGCCGCTCTGAGCGGCTGCTCCATCCGCTTCGTGCAGGGACGTCGCGGCATCTTCCACGCCGACGCGGTGCGGGCCAACATCCGCCCGGAGAACTCGCACTTCCCCCGGTCGCGGCTGGTGGTCATCGAGAACACGCACAACCGCGGCGGCGGCAGCGTCTGGCCGATCGAAAACATCCGCGGCATTTGCGAATTGGCCCGATCCACCGGCCTGGTCATGCACCTGGACGGCGCCCGACTGATGAACGCCTGCGTGGCCAGCGGCCACAAGCCCACCGACTACACGCGGTACTTTGACACCGTGTCCATGTGCTTCTCCAAGGGTCTGGGGGCGCCGGTCGGCTCGGCGGTGGCCGGTTCGCGGGAGACCATTCGACGGGCTCATCGCTTCCGCAAGATGTTCGGGGGCGGCATGCGTCAGGCGGGGATCATCGCCGCCGGGGCGATCTACGCCCTGGAGCACAACATCGACCGCCTGGCCGAGGACCACGCCAACGCCCGGCTGCTGGCCGAGGCCATCGCCGAAGTCGACGGTCTGACCATCGACCTGGACGCCGTGGAGACGAACCTGGTGTTCTTCGACGTGGACGCCTCTCTGGGCACGGCCGCGGCGTTGTGCGAGAAGCTGCGGGCCCGCGGCGTGTGGATGCTGACGGAAGGGCTGCAGCGGGCCCGGGCCGTCATCCACCTGGACGTCTCACGCGAACAAATCCTGCGGGCCATCGACGTGCTCCGCGAGGTGGCGGCCTCGTGCCGGGGCGCCCGCGAACCCGTCCGGGCGTGAGCGCCGAATCCCGCCACCGTTGGCCGGCGGTCCCGCACCGCTGGAACCTTACACCTGCCGCGGGCATCCGATTGCAGCGTCGTCTGGCAGACCGCGTGCGGCAGACTCCATGTAAGGTCGATCCCATCTTGGTGGCGGGCGTGGACGCGGCCTTCTCCAAGGACGGCAAGTCGTGCCTGGCCGGCGTGGTCGTCTGGGATCTCCCGCACAGGCGAGTTGTCGAGCAGGCTGTGGCCCACAAGGGCCTGCGCTTCCCCTATGTGCCGGGACTGCTCTCGTTCCGTGAGGCTCCAGCGGTGTTGGCCGCGGTCCGCAAGCTTCGTCGCAAACCCGACGTATTCATTTTTGACGCCCAGGGCGTGGCCCACCCGCGTCGCTTCGGGCTGGCCAGCCATGTCGGCGTGCTGCTGGATCATCCGTCGATCGGCTGTGCCAAGTCGCGTTTGTGCGGCCAGGCCGACGAGCCCAAGCCGGCCCGCGGATCGTGGTCGCCGCTGGTCGACGATGGCCAGGTGGTGGGGGCCCTGCTGCGGACGCGGGCCAACGTAAACTGCGTATACGTCAGCGTCGGGCACCGCGTGACGTTGGACGAGGCAATCAGTGTCGTGCTCACCTGCTGCACGAAGTATCGTCTGCCGGAGCCGACGCGCCTGGCCCATCAGCTCGTCACGCGGGTGCGAGCCGACCTTGCTGACCTATAGTCCGCGACGACGGGCCTGATTATCATGCCGGAGGTGGCAACAAAGCGGTGGAGAACTTCATGAGAGCCGAAGACGTAGTCGAACTCCTCAAGGCCCGACCCTTTGAACCATTCCGCATCCACCTGTCGGATGGCGCACAGTTCGACATCTGTCGTCCCGATCAGGCGATGGTCACCCGCTCCGCGGTCCACGTTCCGGTTCCTGATCCCGAGGTGGAAGGATTGGCCGAAAAGGTGATCCGCTGTGCCGTCATCCACATCAGGCGTCTGGAGCCGATCGACGGCCGGCGGGCGGCGAAGAAGCCCCGCCGCCCGAGGCGGCCAGGAAGCTCTTGATCGAGCGGACGAAGGCCTCGAAGTCGGACAGTCCGGCGGTTGCGTCATCGTACAGCCGTCCGGGGTCCACCTTCAAGTATCCGTGAACCAGAAGATTGCGCAAGGCAAAAAGCCTTTGCAGCCGGCCTGCCAGCTCGGCGTCAATCACCTTGGCCTCAGACAATCGGTCGGCAATCTGGGCGTACCCCGAGGGCATCTGCAGGCGAAGAGCCTGGATCAGCCGCGATCCCACGTCGATCATGGCCTGAGCGGCGATCTGGATGAAACGTTCGCCCGCCGCCACGCGGAGCGGGTCGCGAAGGAACGCTTGCTTGCCCACGGCGAAGGACTCGCGCAGACGACGGGCGCTGGTCTCGACAGCATCGAGGAGTTCGCCGATCATGATTCGGTCGAGCGCTGGGCTCATCGCGTCAGTACGTCCTCGGCATGACGTTCCAGAAGAGGCTTGATGTCCAGATAGGTGACCACGATCCGGGCTTCTCGCCGAATCCGCGTGGCGTCATCATCACTGTACAGCAGCGCCCCATCCTTGATCGCGTTGAAAGCAAGAGCCGGCGTGGCGTCGGCCAGATTGACCACGTCTACCTGGCGGCCGGGAAAGAATGCCGACAAGCCGCCCAGGAGCCTCAGGTGACGATCGTGCTGCTCGTCAGCCGACAGGTGCTCGTCGAACAGCACGGCGATGTCCACGTCGCTGAGCAGGCCAAGCTCCCCGCGAGCCGCGGAGCCGAACACGTAGGCCGTCACAACGCCCTCCGCCCGAAGTCGTCGCTTCAGGTGATCCACCGCGTCCGCGGAAAGCACCCCACAAACCGTGTTTCCCATGCCCCTATTCTACGCTGCCCGCGGCGATGAAGAGAACAGGTCGCTGTACGTCGGCCTTTCGTTATAATGAACATGTTCCCGCAGGCCGCTCGGTCTTTGGGGAGCAAGATCGCGGAGCTTCCGCCGACCCGGCCGTGCCCGGAGAGAACCTCATGCGTGCCATCAGCGCCTATTTCGACGGAAAGCACGGGATCCTGCCGGACCATCTCCAAGACATCCCGCCGGGGCAGGTCATTCTCATCTTCGACGAAATCGGGGAGATGAGTCAGGAGAAGGCCGCTTGGGCAAGGGTTCAGGACTCAGCGCTCACCCAGGTTTGGGCCAACGACGAAGACAGCGTCTATGACTCGCTATGAACCGGCCGAAATCGTGCTCGTGCTATTCCCTTTCACCGACTTGACCAGCACCAAGAAGCGCCCAGCCCTGGTGGTCAGGCCCGCCGATTATTCCGCCCGATATGGCGACGTGGTCCTGCTGGCCCTGACCAGCCAGCCATAGCCCCAGGAGCAGTGTCACGTCCGGCATTGGCAGCAAGCTGGCCTCCCCAAACCCACGTGGTTCAAGCCGCTGCTGGCCACCGTGGCGACCGGGCTGCTCGTACGTTCGCTCGGATGTCTGGCCGACGCCTACGGACTCACGGCCTGCCGAGTGATCAGATCGCTTATCGCAGCAGACTTTCTGCGGACGTAGCGCCGGCAGGCTACCCGCGTCTCCACGCCGTGCCGTCGGGGCGGTCTTCCAGGACAAAGCCGGCGGCGGCCACGGCCTGGCGGATGCGATCGGCGGCGGCGAAGTCCTTGGCCGTTCGGGCGTGGGACCGCAAGTCGATGATGAGCTTCATCAGCGGCTCGATCGAGGCCGCGGCCGCCAGCTCCTCCGGCCGCTGCATGGCCGGACTGACCACTCCGAGGATGTCTCCGCCCAGCAGCCTGAAGGTGGCGTCGATCTCCGCCAGCAGCGACTTGGAGGGCGATTCGCTCAAGACGCTCTGTGCCAGCCGTGCCAGGTCGAACAGACAGGCCATGGCCGCCGCGGTGTTGAAGTCGTCGTCCATGGCCTCCTCAAACCGCGTTCGGACCTGCTCCCTGGCCGCACGGGCGGTTTCTGGCACGGCGCCTTGCGGAGCGTGCGGCAGCGCCTCGCGGACGGCGACCACGGCCTCACGCAGCTTGGCGTAGCCGCTCTCGGCGGCCGCCAGAGCTTCGTCGGACAGGTCGATCGGGCTGCGGTAGTGGCTGGTCAGCAGCAGGTGCCGGACGACCATGGGCTCGTAGGCTTTGGAGAGCCGCACGTTGGCCCGGCGGTCCGGGTCCTCGATCCGCCCGCCGAACAGCTCCTTGAGACTCACGTAGTTGTTCAGCGACTTGCCCATCTTCTGTCCGCCGTTGATGGTCACCATGTTGTTGTGCAAAAAGTAGCGGACGAACGGGCAGCCGGAGGCGGCCTCCGATTGGGCGATCTCGCATTCGTGGTGGGGGAACTTGTTCTCCAGACCGCCGCCGTGGATGTCCAGCGTCGCCCCCAGGTACTTGGTGCTCATGGCCGAGCACTCCAGGTGCCAGCCCGGATACCCGCGCCCCCAGGGGCTGGCCCACTGCATGATGTGCTCTGGCTCGGCCCGCTTCCACAACGCGAAGTCGGCCGGGTGACGCTTCTCCTCCCGCACCGCGACGCGGGCGCCGGCCTCCATCTCATCGACGGTCCGGCCGCTGAGCTTGCCGTACCCGGCGAAGCTGCTGACGTCGAAATACACGCTGCCGTTGACTTCGTAGGCGTGGCCGCCGGCCAGGAGCTTCTCCACCAACTCGATCTGCTCGGGGATGTGGCCGCTGGCCCGCGGGCAGATGTGCGGCCGCCGGATGTTCAGGGCGTCCATGTCCTCCAAGTAGCTTTGCGTATACATCTCGGCGACGGCCATGGGGTGCAGCTTGCGCCGCCGGGCTTCGACGAGGATTTTGTCCTCCCCCTCGTCGGCCATGCCCTGGGTGTCTTCGGTCAGATGCCCCACGTCGGTGATGTTCTGCACGTAGGTCACCTCGTATCCGCGGAACGTCAGCCAGCGGTACACGACGTCGAAGCTCACGTAGCTCTTGGCGTGCCCCAGGTGCGAGTGGCCATACACCGTCGGCCCGCAGACGTACATGCCCACGTGCGGCGGGTTGAGGGGCCTGAACTCCTCCTTGGTTCGGGTCAGCGAGTTGTAGACCTGAAGCTTCATGGACCTCGTCGTGCTATGCCGCCGTCGGCGATCATGGGGCGTGTCATTCTGAGCCCTTCGCGGATGGTCATTCTGAGCGAAGCGAAGAATCTCTTTCCGCTCAGGGCAGGCTCCGCGAAGAATCTCGAAGGAAACGATTCTCTCGAGCCCGTGGTAGATGCTTCGCTCCGCTCAGCATGACGCCCCGCACCTCCACGCACGTTCGTTCAGTCAACGGCTTCGGCCAGTCCCACGACCGCGTAGCAGGCGATAGCCTGTCCCTGGCCGACCGGGCCGAATCCCTCCTGCGTCTTGGCTTTGACCCCGACCCGGTCGAGTTCCAGGCCCAGCAGCTCGGCGATGCGGCGCCGGACGCTCTGCTTGGTCGCCCCCAGCCTGGGCCTTTCGACCAGGATAACGACATCCGCCTGTGCCGGGCGCAGCTTTCTCTCAGCCAGCAGACGCAGGGCCTCGGCCACGAACTGCCCGCTGTCGGCATTGTGGAAGCGCTCCTCGGTGTCGGGGAAGAGGTCTCCGATGTCCGGCAGACCAGCGGCCCCCAGCATGGCGTCGGTGAGGGCGTGCAGCACCACGTCGCCGTCGCTGTGGGCCACCGCCCCCACCGGCGAGTCGACGCGGACACCGCCGATCATCAGAGGCCGGCCGGCGACCAGACGGTGCAGGTCGTAGCCTAATCCCACGCGGATGAGCGGTTGCCCGGCGGTAGTCACTGCTCACACCCTGCCAACTTGTATTCTACCATTCAGCGGCTTACGTTAGGAAAGAGGGAGCCGTAAATCAAGCTGGCCCTGTCATCCACGGAGAGTCACGCGAAACCTTCGTCGCCAGGCCGACACCCATGCCCAGCCCCATCCGAGTCCTGTTCCTGTGTACGGGAAACAGTTGCCGCTCGCAGATGGCCGAAGGAATCCTCCGGCACCTCGGCGGCGAACGGTTTGAGGTGTGCAGCGCCGGCTCCCATCCGGCCGGCTACGTGCATCCCCTGGCCGTGGAGGCCATGCGCGACGCGGGCATCGACATCAGCGGGCAGCAGTCCAAGAGCTGGGACGAGGTCGCCGAGCGGTGGTTCGACCTGGTCATCACCCTGTGCGACAGCGCCGCCGCCGAGGAGTGCCCGAACTGGCCCGGCGGACCGGTGACCGCTCACTGGTCGTTGCCCGACCCGGTGGGCGCACGCGGGACGGATGCCGAGCGGCTCACGTTCTGCCGGGCGGTCGCCGGCCGGCTGGCCGCCAAGATCGGTCAGTTGATCGCCTCCCCGCTGGAGGAGATGACCACAGATCAGATTTCCACGCATGTGCGCTGGATCGCCGGCCTGTGATGCGCCCTGGCGAGGCCGGCAGCGGTTGCCGCCGCGAGTCGGCGACACCATAATCGCCATCCGCGCGGAGAACGGGACGCGGCAAGTTCCGCCGCTGGAATCGCGGCCGAAAGGAGAGTTTCAGCCCATGGGCATGTTGGACGGAAAGAAGGGTCTGGTATTCGGCGTGGCCAACGACCGCAGTCTGGCCTGGCACGCGGCAAGGAACCTGATGGCTGAGGGCGCGGCTTGCGGGTTCGCTTACCTGCCGGGAGAGAAGATGGAACGGCGGGTTCGCCGGACGCTGGAGGCCGGCGGGGCGGGCGAGGCCCCGCTCTTCGCCTGCGATGTCAGCCGCGACGAAGACGTGGAGGCCACCTTCTCCGCCGCTCAGCAACGCTTTGACGGCCTCGATTTTCTCATCCACTCCATCGCCTACGCCGAACGCGAGTATCTGCAGAAGGGCCGCTTCATCAACACCCCGCGGGCGGCCTTCGCCCAGGCGCTGGACATCTCCGCCTACAGCCTGCTGGCCTTGGCCGGGCGGGCCTGCCGACTGATGCCCCACGGCGGGGCCATCGTGGCCATGACCTACTACGGCAGCGAGAAAGTCATCCCCGGCTACAACGTGATGGGGGTGGCCAAGGCGGCACTGGAATGCACGGCCCGCTATCTGGCCGCCGAACTGGGCGTCCGCAAGATCCGCGTGAATCTGATCTCCGCCGGCCCCTGCCGCACGCTGTCCTCCATGGCCGTGGAGGGGATCGACGAGATGTTTGAGTGGACGGAACGCAAGGCGCCCCTGCAGCGCAACATCGACCCGGACGAGGTGGGGCGGGCGGCGGTCTTCCTGGTCAGCGAGTTGTCCGCCGGGATCACCGGCGAGACGCTTTTTGTCGACGCGGGCTACAACATCATCGGGCTGTAGACGGAGCCGGCCCCTGTTCCTGCTGTTCTCGAAGCCTCCAGGTGACTTCCTTCTG
>Ga0073934_10011600_pt1 | contig 10611 bp, 5 predicted proteins | sample LarsenN4metaG_FD_76834 | JGI IMG/M metagenome (GOLD analysis project Ga0073934, IMG submission 76834) | Hot spring sediment bacterial and archeal communities from British Columbia, Canada, to study Microbial Dark Matter (Phase II) - Larsen... ... | reverse complement strand
GGCGAGCATGATGTTCATGATGCCGATGCCGCCCACCAGCAGCGAGATGCCGGCGATGAAGGCCAGCAGCACGCGGTAGCGGTCGCGGGTGCGCTCGGCTTCCTCGAGGCGATCGAGCGGGATGCGGATGTCCCAGTCTTTCTTGGGGTGCGATTCGCTGAGCTGGGCGCGGACGATGTCGGCCACGCTGCGGACGCGGTCGCGCACCTCATCGGTCTCGCCCTTATCGTCCACCGTTAACACGACCTGGCTGAGCTGGACCTTCTCCGCGCCGCGGGCCCCCGTGCTGCGGATGAAGCTGATCTCGCCCAGCAACGAGCGATACGCCTTCAGGGGGATGTACATGTCGCCGTTGTACTTCTCGATCTCGGCCCCGCTGGTGTTTGGCATGCGATCCTTCAGGACGCCGACGACGACGAAAGCACGGTCTTTCCCCGAGATGCGGATGGTCTTGTTGATCGGGTCCTCGCCGGGGAACAGCTCCGCAGCCAGCTCGGAGCCGAGCACGGCGACGTTGCGCGGAATCGGTTCCTCGTCCTGCTCGGTGAGAAATCGCCCGGCGGCGATCATGTTTTCGAGCTTGTAAACGATGGCGTGGCGTGGCGTGGTGCCGACGACGCGGCCGTTGTAAAGCCGGCTCTCGGTGACGGGCCGGAGCTCCGCGGGGAAGACGCGCATCGGCAGGGTGGCCGTCACGGTCTTCTTGAGCGTCTCGGCGAAGCGGCGGTGGTCCTCGTCGGTGAGGCCGTAGCTGGCCACGAAAGAACGCCGCTGGCTGGTGGCGTCCTCGGGCGGCTTGACGCTGGTGACGATGACGTTGGTGAGCCCCTGGCGTTTGATGTCCTCAAGGGCGTCCTGCATGCTGCCTTCGCCGAACGCCATGAGCGAGATAACGGCGGCCGTGCCGATGATGATGCCGAGCACGGAGAGGAACGAGCGCAGCTTGTGCAGCCACAGGTTGCGTACGGCCATCAGGATGGTGCGGCGGATTTTGGTCAGGACAATCATGGCGTCATCGTGGCAAGGGCCTGGCCGCCCGCGACAATCGGCGCGGTACGGATGTCGGTCTCGACTCGGCCGTCGCGCATGCGGACGATGCGGCGGCCCCATTCGGCGATGTCGTTCTCGTGCGTGACCATGATGATGGTCTTGCCTGCCTCGTTGAGCGTGAGCAGCAGTTCCATGATTTCGTCGCTGGTCTTGCTGTCGAGGTTGCCGGTCGGCTCGTCGGCAAGGATCACGTGGGGATCGTTCACCAGGGCGCGGGCAATGGCGACGCGCTGCTGCTGGCCGCCGGAGAGCTGCGTCGGCCGGTGGCCGAGCCGGTCACCCAGGCCGACCATCTCGGCGAGGCGGATGCAGCGGCGGCGGGTCGAGGCGTCGACCTTCCCCTGGTAGAGCATCGGCACTTCGATGTTCTCGACCACGGTGTACTGCTGGATGAGGTTGTAGGACTGGAAAATAAAGCCGATGTAGCGGCTGCGGATGTCCGAGAGTTGGTCGTCGCTCATCGTGGAGACGTCCTGGTTGCCCAGGATGTATCGGCCGGACGTGGGCCGATCGAGGCAGCCCAGCAGGTTGAGCAGGGTGGATTTGCCGGAGCCGGACGGCCCCATGAGCGCCACGAAATCCCCTTCCTCAAAGGCGAGGTTGACGCCGCGCAGGGCCTTCACGACCTCGCCTTCGAGGGGGTAGTGCTTGGTCAGGTTCTCGACACGCGCGATGGTCCGCACGGCGGCTTCTCCAGAAGAACTCGGCTAGTCCGGCACTTCCAGGCCCTGGTCGCGCGTCCGCTGCTTGATCATTTGCTTGACGTTGTCTGGCAGGGGCAGCTCGTCGATCATCTGCTTGCGGCGTTCGGGCGTCGCCTTGCGGAGTTCTTCCTGGAAGCGTTGCATCTGCTGGCGTTGTTCCTCAGATGGCTGGAAGCCGCCGCCTCCAGGACCGCCGGCCGCTGGACCGCCTGCGCCGGGCCCGCCTGGGCGCGGTCCGCGCCGCTCCTTGGCTTCGGGAGCGGGGCCGTCAGAAGGAGCGCCGGGCGTGGCTTCACCATTCCCGTTCGGCTTGCCGTTCTTCTTCGGACCCGTGGTGATGGCGGCATTGACCAGCTCGCCTGGATCGCGTTGATCGACGTGCAAGTCTCCTCGTTTCTCGGCGATGCTGCGAGGATTCATGACCACGATCTCGCCTTCTTTGACCCCGTACACGTCGCCTTCCTTCAGCAGACCGGCTGGGGGATCGCCCTCCTTGATCTCGACGAACTTGCTGTTGTTCAAGCCGGTGGTGACGATGCGCTTCTCGATGCCGGACGCGGTCTTGACGTAGCAGAACTTGCGGCCATTGGCCTCGAGCACGGCGTGAACGGGCAGCCGCAGCACGTTGTCGAGTTCATCGACCTTGATGGTCACCTCGGCGCTCATGCCCGGCTTGAGGCCTTCGATTTTCTCATCAATAAGTACGATTGTCGGGTAGACCTTGACGTCGGCCATGGACCAGTCCGAGGAGGAAGCGACGGAGGAAACGTCCTTCACGTGGCCTCTCAGCGGGCGGTCGAGGGAGGCAATCTTGATCTGGGCCGGCAATCCATCTGAAGTCCCTTCCTGCTGTTTGTAGAGGCGGGGCACAAGGGCTTCATGGACCTTGATCTTGACCTGCATCTCGCGCAGGTCGGGGATGCGCATGAGACGCTGGCCTTCGCGGACTGGCTCGTTGAGCGCGATCATGTTCTGCGACGAGCCGCCGCCGAAGCGGCTCCGTTCATCGACAAAGAACACGACCATGCCCTCGTGCGGAGCAGTGATGGTACAGTTGGCGATGTCCTCCTTGAGGTCTTGCAGCTTGGACTCTTCCTGCTGGAGGACCTGCAGCTTGGCCTGGTAATCGGCCTGGGCCTTGGCGGTCTTGCCGGCGGCGGAGATCTCGGCGACCTTCAACGCGGTCTTGGCCTGTTCGAGCTTGTTCTGCAGGTCGAGGATGGTGCGCTTGGCATCGTACTCCAGCAGCATTTCCTTGTCGCGCTGGAGTTCAGCATGGGTGATTTCCGAAGTCATCCGGCGATATTCGTCGGACTGGGCCTGACTCCGGCTGACGAAGCCTCGCCTGGCCATGCGGGCGGAGTAGCCGGCCTTGTCCTTCCACTGCAGCAAGTCGGCCTCGGCGGCCATGATCTTGCCTTGGATGTTCTTTTCCAGCTTGTCGCGTTCGCCGAGCTTGTAGCGTTCCAGGTCGATCTCAGCCAGCTTCACGTTGTTGCGGGCGGTTTCCAGGTCGCCCTCGTTCTGGCTGGCGGTGATCTCCTTGTCCTTCTCGGCCTGGATCAAGCCGGAACGTGCCGAGGCGACGGCGATTTCCTGGTTCTTGAGCTGCTCGCGCAGGCCGGAATCGTCCAGTTTGCAGATGACCTCGCCGGGCTGTACGCGGGTGCCTTCTTCGATCAGCCACTTGATGCTGGAAGCGACGGAGTTGCCGCGGCCGCTGGCGCGGACCTTGCAGTTGATGTCGGTATTGCGGCTGGCTTCGAGCTCGCCCTTTTCGACGATGCTGAAGATGAGCCGGCCACGTTGCACGGCTTCGTATTGCAGGGTGTTGTCGTCCCCGCCGACGATGTTGAAGTAGTACCAGCCGCCGATGAGCGCGCCGGCGGCCATGAGCGCCAGGCCGATGATGAGGACATAACCGTAGCGCATCCCGCTGGGCGGGGCTTCCTCCGGATGTCCTGAAGCAGGTTCATCGAGAGCCTTGAGCCGATCGGCCAGGGCCCGAGACCCCTGGCGCTGGCGAGCCGACGGCTCCGTGTGGATCGAGCTACCGTTCTCCGGAATCAGGTTGTTCACTACTGGATCGTTCGGGGGGAGAGGCATATTCATCGATCCAAACTCCTCGCGAATCTACGCGGAGAAGCTCCATATCGCGGTAGAGCTCCATGCGCGCTCGGATGTAGCTGACGTACGTTCCATAGATGCCATTCTGGGCGCGAAGCACCGAGTTCTGAGCGTTGACGACCTGCTGCGTCAGGGCAGCGGCCGAACTGGCGGCGTCTCGCTGGGCGCCAGGCGCCGGTGGGGCCCGCAGCTCTTCCAGCGAGTTTTCCAGCACCTGGTAAGCGAGCTGGATCGACCGCTGGTTAATCGTGTAGGTCTGGGAGAGCTGCCGGAGTGTCCGCAACTCCTGCCGCACCTGGAACCTGACGTTGTCCTCCTGTTGTTGCAGAGCCCGCCTTTGCCGCTGGAAGGCGATCAGGCTGGCTCGATAATTATTACGCTCCAACTGGCGAACAAGTGGCAATTCCGTGTCGATATTCAGGCGGTGGATGGCGGTGCGCCCCCAGAAGGTTAGCGGCTGGGCCTGGTTGCGCGGCGTCGCCACTTCCATATGATACTCCAAATTGGCCACGCCGAGCAATCTATTCGCAAAAACCGCAATTTGCCTCCACGCATCAACCACTTGAGCCCGTGCATTCATCAAATCCAGACGATTCATTAACGCCGTTCGCTCCACAAGGTCTTGCGCCTCGCACTCCTCGGCGGCCAGAAGATCGACGCCATGCAGGTAAACCGGCGGAAGTTTTGGCCAGAGTCCGGTCAGCTCCGCGATCCGTTCCGCCCTTGCGGACTCCAGGACTTCCGCGAACCGGCCCGTCGCCCGACGGAAGGCGTCGATGTGCTGGGCCCGCCGGCGCTGCGGCAGCGGCTCCCGCTCCCAGGGCTTCAGGTCGTAAAATCGAAGGGCCAGTTCCATGTTGCCCAGGCTGATCTCCAGCTGGAGCTCTCGTTTCCTGTTCTGCAGGTTCTCGGGAAGCTCTTTCTCTTCATCGGCGTAGCGTTCTTCCTCGTCCTCGAGGCGATCCAGCTCGCTTTGCAGCTCGGCCAGGCGGCGCGCGGCCATCGAGCGGCGCGGGCCGGATGCCAGGCTCAGCGGCAAACCGCCTGGGTTGAGCGGGGCCTGGAACTGCATGGCGGCCAGGTCGCCCAGCACTCCAGCGGGGATGTCCATGCCCGCCGCCAGCTCGCGCCACTTCCGGTAACGTTCCTCAATTTCTTTCTGGAACCTGGTGCCCTTGACCAGGGACGAATCGACAAACAACCTGCGTAGAATCTCGCGCAGGCGCTCGGGCGGCGTTTCCTGCTCGTCCTCCAGCTTGTCGAGCGATTCGAGCACGCTGCGGTAGTCGGCCTCCACGGCTTCCAAGCGCTGCATCTGGTCCTTGAGCGGCTGGAGCGGACCGAAGTCCAGCTCGATGCACAGGTTGGTCGGCACGCCGAGCTGGATCTTGAACTGGTCGAGCGAGTCCTGGTAGAGCACCTCTTGCTGCAAAGCCTGGGCTCGCGAATCGAGAAGCTGCTGCTCGATCTGGTCCACTTGCAACGAGGACACGCTCCCGCCGACGACATACGCCTGGTAGAACCGCAGCAGCCGGGCGAACGACTCGACGTTCTCGCGGTTGTTCTCCAGCACGGCCAGCCGCTGGATGGTCGGGTAGTAGCCGACGAACGATGCTTGCCCGCGGACTCCCAGGTCGAGGCCGGCCACGCCGATGCCGCCGCCGGCGGTGCGGATCGGGCTGCCCACGGCAATGGCCACGTAGAACTCGCGATGGAAGCGAGCGAAGTTGCGCAACTCGTAAACGAGGTCGCGCTCGGATTGCGTCAGCGGCTCGAGGGTCACGGCAGGACCGCCGGCCTGCAGGAGCGGCTGGCTGAGGTCCATGATCAGCGTCGATTCGCTGATCGTGTGCCGCGGACTGCCGGTCAGGTTGATCACGGTGCGATTGGCGAGCTGCAGCGTCAGCAAGGCGCCGGTCGAGAAGAGCTGGGAGAACCCGAGGCCGGAGCCAGGCCCCGTGCCCGTGTTCGCTTCCCACTTGTTTTGCTTGCCGTTATTGGAAAGCCGGCCAGCCCACTCGCGGAAGAAGCGATCGGTGGCGAAGAACTGCGGCAGGAAATTGAAACGCTCGAGCGTCACTGGCAACGCGGTAAGGTACAGGCTCTCGCGGCGGTCCTGGAACTCGCGGCTGTTGAAGACGGCCAGCTCGACTGACTGATCAAGGTTGATCAGATAGCCGGCGTTTTCCTTCTTGCCGTTCGCCGAACTGGCGGGCTCGTCCTTCACCTCGTACTGGGCGGCCTGGATCGGAACCAGCGGTTCGTCGGAGCTTTCGACGGTCGGCCCCGTTTCCGTGCGGGGCTTGGAGCTGTTCCAGGTGATCGTGACCTGGGCCGGCCAGTGCGGTCGGGTCGGGCCCTCTTCAAAGGTGACGTCGGCCATGGCCGGCTCGACAGGGCGAGGCTGCGGCGCGGGCAACTCCTCGGGCTTCTTGTTCTTTTCCTTCTCGCGTTCTTCCCGTTCCTTGCGGGCTTGCCGATTGGCTGCATCCCAAGCCTCCAGCACGCGCAGATAGCCCGTCCCCTCGATGTATGCAATCTGTCGCGGCTTCTGCGGGTGCGTCGAGAGCATCCAGGTCGGGATGTCGTCGGGCGGCATGGGCGGGAAGTCGGGGTTGGTCGGATCAGCGAACCGAGCCAGCGGATTGGGGTAAACGTAGTAATCCCGCAGCTCCCACTCGGGGTAGGCATCCTTGGCGTCCAGGAGCTGGAAGACCTCCTGGTCGGCCCAGTTGCGGTAGAAGCGGCGCGTGCATCCCGCGCTCAGCACGAGGATGCCCAGCACCACCGTGCAAAGCACCAGGGCCGCTGGAGAAGTCCGAGGCGCTCTACTCGACGGAAGTCGCATGCGTCGCTCCGGTCGTTCCTGAACCTGCCTGCCGCGGCATTCCCCCCAGGGCGGGACATCGGGTAGAATGAAGCGAAACCAACTTTGCGAGACAGCGGCCCCTTCCGCTCGCCGATGCGGTCGCTACCAGCGGAAAAGGTCTCGCATCTGGTATCGGCCGCAAACTTTGCCCCACTTGAAACTCCCTGCTCTCGGCGAGGACTTCTCATGCCCCCGGTCCGGCAAGTTGCGCAGCTAATGCCCGTTGCGGCGCTCCTGGCCGGCGTGAGCATGCTCCTGGGGGCAGACTTCGAAGGCGAACGCGAGATTCGCGCCGCTGCCCAGTCTCTCGTGTCGGCCTTCAGCGCGGAGCCGACGCAGCTTCGCGCGGCATTCGCACCTACCCTTCTCAAGGAACTGGATGGCCGGAGCCTGCGCATCGAGGACATCTTCCGCACGTTGCACCAGAAGCACGGCAAAGCCCAGGAGTATCGCCTCATCCGGATGGTTGGACCCTACACGGCCGAGATCGAGTTTGTCTTTGACAAGGGGCTGCGCAAGCCGACGCGGCTGGCCCTGGATCACCGGGCTCCGCACGCCATTACGGGGCTGGAGTTCCGCGCCGAGGTCAAGGGCGACGACAGCTACGCCTCCATCATCGAGGACTTGCGCAAGCTGCCAGGGCGAGTCGGCTTCAAGCTGTGCGAGCTGGACCCTCAGCCGCGGACGCTGGCCGAGCTGAATCCCGAGGAACCCCTTGCCGTCGCCTCGAGCATGAAGCTCCTCATCCTCACCGCGCTGGCCGAGGAGGTCGCCCAGGGCAAACGCGCCTGGCCCGACGTGGTGAAGGTGCGGGGGGAGTGGGCTTCGCTTCCTGCTGGCGTGGTGCAGGACTGGCCCGACGGTTCGCCGGTGACGTTGCACACCCTGGCCACGCTCATGGCCTCCCGCAGCGATAACACCGCCGCCGATCATCTGCTGCATATCCTGGGGCGCGACCGCATTGAGCGGATGCAGGAAGACCTCAAACTGCGCGGGGCCATGCGCAATCGACCGTTCCTTACCACCGCGGAGATGTTCAAGCTGAAGCTCGTTCTCTCAGCCGCCGACCAGCGAGCGTATGCCGAGGCGGACGAGGCCGGCCGCAGACGATGGCTGGCAACGCGCGTGGCGGAAGCATCGCTGGCCCGGCACCGCGGCCTCGGCTCGCCGCAAGCCATCGATTCCATCGAGTGGTTCTACGCTCCCGACGACCTCATCAAGGTGCTCGACTGCCTCCGTTCACGACAGTGCGCGCCGGAGGCTCGGCAGATGCTGGCGATCACTCGCGGCCTGGCGATCGACGAGGGCAACTGGAAGTACATCGGCTTCAAGGGAGGCGCGGAGCCTGGCGTCCTGAACTTCAGCGTCCTCCTGCAAGACCGCAAGGATCGCTGGCTGGCTCTCGCCATTGGTTGGAACAATTCGGAGGACGACGTGGATCGCACCTTGCTTTCGGTGCTGGCCCAGAGGCTCCTCTGGCTGGCGCGGACCGAGTAGGCCGATGGAGGAAACGTGGTGCCGGACGTCGCTGAACAAGTTCCTCCGACGAATCCTGAGAGCACGTTGCATACGGCGACCCAGCCAGCTTGCCCCGAAGGAGCGAGCCTGGCCCGCCGTTTTGGCGATTACGAACTGATCCACGAGATCGCCCGCGGCGGCATGGGAGTGGTCTGGAAGGCCCGCCAGTTGAGCCTTGATCGGGTCGTCGCCCTCAAGTCGATTCTGGCTGGGCCGCTCGCCGGCGAGGCTGAAGTGCAACGCTTCCGCCTGGAGGCGCGGGCCGTCGCCGTGCTGCAACACCCGAACATCGTCGCCGTGTATGAAGTCGGCTCGGTGGAAGGGCAGCACTATTTGTCCATGGAGTACGTTCCCAATGCGAGCCTTGCCGAGCGGCTGCGCGAGGGGGTGCTGCCCGGCCGGCTGGCCGCCCACTACGTTCACGATGTCGCCCTCGCCTTGCACTATGCCCACGAGAAGGGCGTCTTGCACCGCGACCTCAAGCCGGCCAACATCCTCCTGGACGAGCACGACCGGCCCAAGCTGGCGGACTTCGGACTCGCCAAGATTCTGACGCAGAAGCGCGACGCCGATCTGACCGGAACAGGCGACGTGCTGGGCACGCCCAGCTACATGGCGCCCGAACAGGCCGGAGCGGAGAACGGCGTGATCGGTCCCGCCACGGACGTCTACGGCCTGGGCGCTGTGCTCTACGAACTGCTCACCGGCAGGCCGCCCTTCAAGGCGGAGTCCTCGATGGAGACGGTGCTGCAAGTCCTCAACCAGGACCCCGTGCCGCCGCGGTTGCTCAATCCGCACGTCGATCCTGATCTGGAAACCATCTGCTTGAAGTGCCTCGAGAAGGAGCCTGGGCGGCGCTACGCGACGGCCAGGGACCTCGCTCAGGACCTGGAAAACTATGCCAGCGGCGAGCCGATTTCCGCCCGCGGCGTGAACATTCTCGAACGCCTGACGCGGGCTCTCGCCGCCAGCCAGTACGACAAGGAGTTTCGCTCCTGGGGCGTCGGCCTGATTCTCTTCGGCGTGATCATCTTCCTGGGCCATGCCTCGGTATCGATCCTGCTCGCCATGGGTGAGCCGACCAGCCTGGCGTTCTGGGTCCCGCGCATCACGCAGTTCGCCTTGCTCGGCCTGGTGCTGTGGTTCGTTCGCTCCAAGTCGCCCTGGCCGACCAGCAAGGCGGAGCGGCTCCTGTGGGCGACCTGGCTGGGCTACCTGCTTGGCTACTTCTGCATGAGCCTGGTGATTGCCCAGCTCGGTCATCCGCATGGCCATGTGTTCGCGCCGGCCGCAGTGCTCACCGGGCTGGCCTTTTTCGTCATGGGCTGTCATCTCTGGGGTTTCTGCTACGTGCTCGGCGTGGCCTGGATGGGCCTGGCCGTGCTCCTGGCATCGCAGCCCGAGTCCAACTGGTCGCCGTTCTGGTTCGGCACGCTCTGGGGGCTGAGCCTGCTGGCCGTTGGCATTCGCTACTATCGGCTCGGCCAGCAGGGCGCGTAGCTACGCTGATCGGGGGATGTCGGCACGAAGTCCAACCCCCACGCGGTTGGCCGGCAGACGGGAGCGGCGCGGCGTTAGCGGACCGGCGACCTTGCGGTGCAGCGCTGTTTTCTTCTTCGGAGAGAGCGTCACTGGCGTGCGGGATTCTGCATCGGCCTTTCTCGTTGCAGGTCGGCGCATGCAGCTTTAGACTGGGCTGCGAGTGCTGGTTCTCTCCGGTAGGCTTCACGTGGACCATGGTTGGAGTCGAAGCATGAGCGCAAAAGCAAGTCGTCGACAGTTCTTGCAGCGAAGCGCCCTGGCTGGCGCGGGGTTCTGGGTCGCGGGGACGGGACTGGTCTCGGCCGCCCCGAAGCTGGCCAACGACAAGATCAACTTCGCCGGCATCGGCGTCGGCGGGAAGGGCAGCAGCGACATTGACCAGTGCGAGGCGTTCGGCAACATCGTCGCCATCTGCGACGTCGATGAGAACACCCTCAACGCGAAGGCCCAGAAGTTCCCGCAGGCCAAGAAGTACACGGATTACCGCCAGATGTTCGAGGAAATGGGCGACAAGATCGACGCGGTGACCGTGAGCACGCCGGACCACCATCATGCACCCGCCAGTGCAATGGCGATGCGGCTCAAGAAGCACGTTTACTGCCAGAAGCCGCTGACGCACTCGGTGCATGAAGCCCGTGTCCTGCGCGACCTGGCTCGGCAAATGGGCGTGGCCACGCAGATGGGCAACCAGGGCACGGCCGAAAACGGCCTTCGCCGGGCCGTCGAGTTCATCCAGGCCGGCGTGCTCGGCCAGGTGAAAGAAGTCCACGTGTGGACCAACCGCCCGATCTGGCCGCAGGG
>Ga0073934_10011599_pt1 | contig 10611 bp, 10 predicted proteins | sample LarsenN4metaG_FD_76834 | JGI IMG/M metagenome (GOLD analysis project Ga0073934, IMG submission 76834) | Hot spring sediment bacterial and archeal communities from British Columbia, Canada, to study Microbial Dark Matter (Phase II) - Larsen... ... | reverse complement strand
TGCTGGTCCACGTCGAGATCGCCCGTGGCGTGAAGATCGAGATCGAACCCGCCGTGCCGGGCGAACAGCTCCAGCATGTGGTCGAGGAAGCGGATTCCGGTGTGGATGGCGTAGCGTCCCCGGCCGTCGATCACGAGGCGGCCCGCGATCTGCGTTTCTGTGGTTTCGCGGTTGAACGCCGCCGTTCGCAGCCGTACGCTCATGCAATCGCCTCCAGCGCGCCAATCGCGGCCGTGGTATGGTCGACGAGGCCCGCCGTGATCCGGAGGCATCCGGGCGTCAGCGGATCCTTCGATCGATCCCGCACGTGTACGCCGCGCGCGGCGAGCGCCTTGAGTACGTCCGGCGCGCGATCGCCGACCTGCACGAGCACGAAGTTCGCCGCGCTGTCCCAGTACCTCAGCCCGAGGCGCCGGCACGCCTCGTACAGACGCCGCTTCGATTCGACCACCTGCGCCGCATATCGGGGCAGATACTCCTCGTCTTCGAGCGCCGCCTGGACAGCGGCCGCGGCGAAGACGTTGACGCTCAACACCGGCGTGACCTGGCGGATCGGCGCCAGCGTCTCCGGGTGGGCGATGAGGCAGCCGAGCCGAATCCCCGCGAGACCGTACGCCTTCGAAAACGTGCGGCCTACGATCGCGTTGCGGAAACGGGGCAGCTCGTCGAGAAAGCTGAAGCTGCCGAACTCGACGTAGGCCTCGTCCACCAGCACGAGGGCCTGCGGCGCCGCGGCGGCCACGGCTCGAAGCGCCTCGCGCGGAATCTCCTGCCCGGTCGGGTTGTTGGGCGTGTTCAGGTAGACCAGGCGCGTGCGCGGCGAGAGAGCCCCCAGCACCGCCTCGAGGGGAAACCGGTATCCGGGCAGCGGTGGAATGCGCACGGCGGTGGCCCCGACGGCCGCGATGGCGGCGAAATAGGGATCGAACGCCGGCACCGGGACGATCGCCTCGGCGCCGGCGGCCTTGTCGGCGCCCAGGCGCGCCAGCGCCATGACGAACAACCCTTCATCCAGCCCGTTCGTCAGCAGAATCCAGTCGGGATCGACCCCGAAATGCCGCGCGCACGCCAGGACCGCGGCGCGGTAATCGGGGTATTCGGCGATCTGCTCCGGCGTCAGCGCCCGAATGGCGGCGAGCACCCGCGGCGAGCAGCCGCCGGTGTTTTCGTTCAGATGAAGCCTCAGGCCAGGGCCGGGACTGGGAAAACCCTGTACGATCATCGCTCGCCGCCTCCTGCGGCGCCCTGCCGCGCCTCGATGGATGCGGCGTGCCCGTCAAGCCCCTCGGCCCGCGCGAGTGCGACCACAGCGGGCGCGATGCGCCGGAGCCCGGCAGCCGTGACGCGCTGGACGGTGATCTGCCGGACGAAGTCGGCCGCGGACAGTCCGCCGCGAATGCGGGCCGCACCGGCGGTCGGTAGCACGTGATTGGAGCCGATGGCGTAGTCGCCGGCCGCCTGAGCCGTCCAGCGCCCGACGAACAGCGAGCCGGCGCATCGCACCGCCCGAGCCATCGCTTCGGTTTCCACGACGAGATGCTCTGGCGCGGCCTCGTTCGCCAGGGTGAGCGCGTCGCGTACGGTTCCCGTCACAATCACGCCGCCGTGGCGCCGGATCGACTCGCGCGCGGGACCGGCGGCTGGCATTTGCCGCTCGACTTCGCGCACGACGCGGGCCGCGAGCGTCCGGCTGGGCGTGATGAGGAGCGCGCGCGCGTCGAGATCGTGTTCGGCCTGCGCCAGCAGGTCGGCGGCGATCCAGGACGCCGGACCCTTTGTCGCTACGATCACGACCTCCGTCGGACCGGCATGGAAGTCGATGCCGCAGTCGCCCGCCACGAGGGCCTTGGCCGCAGAGACGAACCGGCTGCCCGGGCCGACGATCTTGTCCACGCGGGGGATCGTACGGGTGCCGTAGGCCATCGCCGCGATGCCGTGCGCGCCTCCGACGCGGAAGAGCCGCGACACCCCGGCCTCCAGCGCCGCCGCCATGACCTCGGGAGACGGTCTGGGGCATATCGCAATCACCTCGAGCACACCGGCGGCCCGCGCGGGAATCGCCGTCATCAGCAGCGACGAAGGCAGGGGGTACCGGCCCCCCGGGACGTAACAGCCGACGCGGTCGAGCGGGACCACACGCTGCTCGACGCTGATGCCCGGCGCGACCGGGGTCCGCCATCCGCGGGGCACCTGCCGGTGTGCCACTGCCCGGATGTGCCGCGCCGCCTCTCGGAGCGCGCGCCGTACGGGCCGAGGGACCTCGCCGGCGGCTGTCCGCATCTCGTCGACCTGGACCTCGAGCGGCCCCTCGAGCCCGTCGAGCCGCCGTGCGTGCTCGCGGAGGGCGCGATCGCCGCGGCGCCTCACGTCGCTCACGATTCGCGCCACGGCTCGATCCGTCGCGGTATCGCGCACGCGCGCCGGAGAGAGCAGGGCCGCCACGGCCCGTCGGTTGGACGCTTCGATGATCCTCATAGCGCAGGCGTCAGCCGCCACTCCCGATTGGCCGGTCTCACAGGACGATCTTATTCAGCGGGTATTCGACGATGCCCTGGCCGCCAGCGGCCTTCAGCCGGGGAATCAGGTCGCGCACCGTGCGCTCCTCGATGATCGTGTTCACCGCCACCCACTCGTCGTCGCTCAACGACGAGACGGTCGGCCGCTGCAGCGCGGGCAGGAGCGCCAGGATCTTCGCCAGATCGGTCCGGCGGACGTTGAGCATGAGGCCGACGCGCCCCTGCGCCTCGATCGCGGCGCGCAGCAGCAGCGCGAGATTCTCGATCTTGACGCGCTTGGCGGGATCGGCGAGCGCCGCGCCGTTCGCGATGAGCTGTGTGTTCGATTCCATGACGGTGTCCAGGATCCGCAGCCGGTTCGCGCGGAGCGTGGAACCGGTTTCCGTCGCCTCCACGATCGCATCGGCCAGCACCGGCGGCTTGACTTCGGTGGCGCCCCACGAAAACTCGACGTTCACGCGCACGTTCAGGCGATCGAAGTAGGCTTTGGTGACGCGCACCAGCTCGGTCGCGATCGTCGCCCCCTCGAGATCCCCCGCCGACCGGAAGGTCGATTCCTCGGGCGCGGCGAGCACCCAGCGTACCTTCCCGAAGCTCTGCTTCGCGTAGACCAGGTCGGTCACGCTCGTCAGATCGTGCGCGGCTCGGGACGATGCGGCGCCCCCTCCGCGCGAGTCCCGCGGCGCGCCGAGGCGATGCTCCTCGATCCAGTCCTGCCCCGTCAGACCCGCGTCGAGGACGCCGTCGCAGACGTAGCGCGCCATCTCCTGGGCCCGGATCAGCATGCATTCGATTTCCGGATCGTCGATTGAGGGGAAGTAGGAGCGGGTGCTGACGTAGATGTTGAAGCCGGCCCGCGCGAACAGCTGCACGGTCGCATCCTGAAGCGAGCCCTTCGGAATCCCCAGCCGCAATTTCATCGCGACACCCCGGGCCGCCCGTCGCTCGCGAGCGCGGCCCGCCGGAAGAAGCAGCTGCGCGCGCCGGTGTGGCAGACGTTGCCGTCTCCCTCACAGACCGCTTTGACGAGCACGGTGTCGTCATCGCAGTCCACCAGCAACTCACGAACCGCCAGCCGGTTGCCCGACGTCTCGCCCTTCGTCCAGAGGGCGTTGCGGGTCCGGCTGAAGAACGTGACGTACCCGGTGCGGCGCGTGCGATCCCAGGCGTCTTCGTTCATGAACCCGACCATGAGCACGTCGCCCGTCTCGGCATCCTGAACGACCGCCGGAACGAGCCCCCCGAGTTTGGTGAAATCAAGCACAGACATGGTGAAGATCCGAGCAAGTGCGCAACACGAACCGAAAAAACAAAAAGCCCCGCAGGACGGCGTCCGGCGGGGCTGCGAAGCACGTTGGATCGTTCGGATCGGGATCTAGTCGTCCAACACGCGCAGACCGGCCGGGCGGCCGTGGTGGCCGTGGCGGTGGTGATGCGCGCGGTGGAGGATCGAACCCATCGCCTTCAGGCTATCGCGAATTCGTCGGACGCGCAAGCGGCAGCGGCTTCCGGGGCAGCCTCTCGTCCCGCATCGCGGCGTTGTACGCAAAGACGGCCGCGACCGTCGCCATCTGCACCATGTCGTCCCGCTGCACCCGATCGACGAAGTCCATGTTCGAGTGATGCGATCGGGAGTTGTACTCGAGGCGGTCCTGCATGAACTGAAACGCGGGAAGACCGACCGCGTCGAACGCCAGGTGGTCGGTCCCGCTCACGCTGCGGGGCCCGATGGCGGTCACCCCGAGGTCGGCGAGGTGCGTCATCCAGGCGGTGAAGATCGGGCGCACCGCTTCGTTCTGCTGCAGCCAGATCCCGCGGATGCGGCCGCTGCCGTTGTCGATGTTGAAATACGCCGAGAGGCGCTCGTGCTCGGGCTCGAGCGCCATGGTCGCCGGGTCGGCGAAATGCTCGCGGACGTACGCACGCGAGCCGAGCAGCCCCTGCTCCTCGCCGCCCCAGAGAGCCAGTCTGATCGTCCGGCGCGGTTTCACGCCGACCGCCTTCAGCATGCGCATCGCCTCCATCATGGCGGCCGCGCCGGCCGCGTTGTCCGTGGCGCCGGCGCCGGCATGCGTGGAGTCGAGGTGCGCGCCCAGCATCACGATCTCGTGCGCGAGATCGGTCCCCGGCAGCTCGGCAAGCGTGTTGATGCCGTTTCGTCCCGTTTCCGGGTACAGCCGCGTCTGAACGTTCAGCTCGAGGCGAACCGGAACGCCTCGTTCGAGGATGCGCAGCATGCGGTTGTAGTGCTCGACCGCCAGCGTCGCCGACGGCACCTGCTGCGGCGCGCCCGGATCGCGGCTCCCGCCGGAGCCGGGAAATACGGTCCCGCCGTCGGTCCGCTGCGTCGTCCACGACAGCTCGCTCCCCCCTTCCACCCGCACGTCGTCGCTGCCCCGGTCGAGAGCGGCGACGACGCCTTCGGCAAGCAGGAATGCATGCACCCGGGCGGCAAAGCCGGGATCGCTCGCCCGCCGCCCGGCCGGAGGGGGTGGAACGATCGTTGCGGCCTCCGCAAGGTCGGCATCGCTCATGCGCAGCACGACGCGCCCGTCGATCATCGGGACGGCGCGAGCCGGCTGCGTGAGGACGATCTTTCCCCTCAGGGCGCCGCGATACTTCGCGAAATCGGCGTCGGACCGGATATCGACGGCGACGACGTCCGCCGTGACAGCGCCCGGCGTCGACGGGCTCCACGCGCGCGGGTACCCGATGAGCGGCTGGACCTGCGGCGCGACGAGATGCGCGGAAAAGCGCTCGACCGACCAGCCTCGTCCGAAGGCGAATGTCTCCTGGTGCGCGTTGACGAGCCCCCAGGCGGTGAGCGTTCGGATCGCCCAGGCGCTCGCGTCGGCGAAGGCGGGCGACCCGGTCACTCGCGGCCCGTAGACGTCGCTCAGCCACACGAGGTGATCCATCACCTGCGACCGCGCGAGCCCTTCCTGCTTGATTCGCGCGACCGCCTCCGCATCGACCGGTTCGGGCGCCTGCGCGGCGGCGGTCGTCGATATCAGGAGCAGCGAGAGGAGCGCGTGCTTCATGGCGCGGATCTTAAACGATCGTCCCGCTCGCGCGCGATCATCACTTCCGTCGACTTGATGATGGCCAGGGCGGTGTCGCCTCGTCTCAGCTTCAGTTCCTCGACGGCGTCGCGCGTGATGACCGCGGTGAGGCGCTGGTCGCCGATTCTCAGCCGGATCTGCGCGAGCAGCCCGTCGAGGCGAATTTCGTCCACGATCCCGCGCAGTTGATTGCGGCCGCTGATGGCCACGAGCACGCCGGAGACGCGCCGCGGAGCGCGCAGCCGTGGCGTCTTCCCGCCCGCGGCCAGCAGCCGGTCGACCTCGGTATCCGCCACCCGGTGGTGGCCGCCGCCGGTCCGCACGGTGCGCACCGCGCCCTTGTAGATCCACTGCTTCAGCGTGGAGTAGCTGACGCCGAGCCGGCTCGCCGCCGCGCGCACGGTCAGGAGCGGCATGGGACGAATCGGCTGAAACCGTCGTACATATCGGCCAGAATCATACTAGATTAGACAGATGCTGTGGATGGCAGCCGCGGGATTGGCCGCGTGGGCGGCGATTGCCGCCGCTGGGGCCGGCGGGCCGGTGACGGTCTCGGCGGCGGTCAGCCTCAACGAGGTCCTGCAGGATGTCGCGCTCATGTACGAACGGCGCGGAGGCGGCCGGATCGTGCTGAACACGGGAGCCTCCACTACGCTGGCGCGCCAGATTGCGGCGGGCGCCCGGGTCGACATCTTCATCAGCGCCGATCCCGCGCAGATGGACCTGGTGGCCTCGCGCCTCGTGCCCGGGACGCGGAGGGAGCTGCTGTCGAACCAGATGGCAATCGTGGTGCCCGCCGACCGCTTCCGGCGATGGGGGTCGCCTCGCGACCTGCTCGCACCGTCGGTGCGGCGCGTGGCGATCGGCGACCCGGCCGGCGTTCCCGCGGGCGTGTACGCCAGGGGCTGCCTGCAGCAGCTGCAGCTCTGGGACGCGCTCCAGCCGAAGCTGATTCCTGCCGGCACCGTTCGGCTGGCGCTCGCGGCGGTCGAGAACGGCGCCGCCGATGCGGCCATCGTCTATCGCACCGACACGGCGGTCGCGCGAGGGGCCCGCGAGGCGTTCGTCTTCGACGTCTCGCAGTGTCCCCGGATCGCCTACCCGGCTGCGGCCGTGCGGGACGGTCCGAACCCGGATGGGGCGCGGCGGTTCCTGACGTTTCTCGAGAGCGAGGAGGCCTCGGCGCTCTTCAGGCGTGCGGGGTTCGTGCCGCTGGCTCAGCGCCGGACGCGCAACCCATGACCGAAGAGATCGCACAGATCGCGGTGTTCACGGCGCTGGCTGCGGCTGGCGCGACGGCGCTGATGCTCCCCCTCGGAGTCGCGCTGGCGTGGCTGCTGGCCCGCCGCCGCTTCCGGGGGAAGGCGATTGTCGAGACGCTCGTCTCGCTGCCGCTCGTCGTGCCCCCGGTCGCGACGGGGCTCATCCTTCTGTGGCTGTTCGGGCGGCGCGGCCCGCTCGGAGGCGCGTTCGAGGCGCTCGGCGTGGAGGTCGTCTTTACCGCGAAGGCGGTGGTGCTGGCCATGGCGGTGATGGGGCTGCCGCTGCTCGTGCGCACCGCGCGCGCGGGGTTCGAGCAGGCCACCCGCCGGTACGAGCAGCTTGCGGAAACACTTGGCGCCGGCCCGTGGCGTGTGTTCCGCACGGTGACGCTGCCGCTCGCCTCGCGCAACATCCTCGCTGGCGCGCTGCTCGGATTCTCCCGTGCCCTTGGGGAGTTTGGCGCGACGATCGTCGTCGCCGGCAGCATCCCGGGACGCACGCGCACGCTCGCGGTCGGCATCTACACGTACACCGAAACGGGTCAGAACAGCCGCGCGGCCGTGCTGCTGGTCGTGTCGGTCTCGATTGCCTTCCTCGCGGTGCTCGTCTCGAACCGCCTGGCCCGCGAAAGCTGATGCCGGCCTTCGAGCTGGACATCGCCCTCCGGCAGGGGAGCTTCGGCCTGGAGCTTGCCGAACGCGTCGACGCGCGGGCGCTGGCGTTGTTCGGGCCGTCCGGCTCGGGCAAGACGACGGTGATCGAGGCGGTTGCGGGACTTCGGACGCCGTACCGCGGGACGATCGCGGTGGCCGGCCGGTTGCTGTTCTCCTCCGAGCGGCGCGTCAACGTTCCGGTGCGCGAGCGAAGGGTGGGCTACGTGCCGCAGGACGTGCTGTTGTTTCCGCACATGAACGTGCGCGAGAACGTGACGTACGGCCAGGCGCCGACGAGGCGGCACCCGTATGCGCTGGACGATGTGGTCGGGTTGCTCGATCTGGGCGATCTGTTGCAGCGGCGGGTGGCGTCGCTCTCGGGTGGAGAGCGTCAACGCGTCGCGCTCGCGCGCGCGTTGATGTCGGGTCCGGACGTGCTGCTGCTGGACGAGCCGATGGCGGCCGTGGACCTCGCCCGCCGCCGCCGAATTCTCGACGCGCTCCTGCGCATTCGCGACGAGCTGGCGCTGCCGATCGTGTACGTCGCCCACGCGACCGAAGAGGTGGCGCGCGTCGCCGACTGGGTCCTGGTGATCGACGCCGGCCGGGTCGTTGCCAGAGGCGCGCCATCGTCGGTGCTCGCCGGCTAACCCGCAATCAGCGCCGCCGAGGCACCCACCCATTCGAGCGCCTTGTTGTGATCGACGCCCATCATCGTTCCCCGCCCCATGCGCAGCAGCGGCAGCACGGGGAGCAGACGATCCAGCCGGACGTACATGATTCGAATTTCCACCTGAGTGCCCCCATGCGGCGTCTCGATGACGGCGTGAACCGGACGCGCTCCTGCAGCCACGTACTCGCCGGGTGTTCGCGGGGAAATGGCGGCCAGCTCCGGCGGCTCTTTCGGCAGCGCGCGAGTTCCGCGTTCGGCGTTCAGGCGATTAGAATGTGTCGCCCATGGTGTGCCTTCGCCTTCTGTCCGTTGTCGCAGCGCTGGTGCTGACCGCCGCCGCGGCCCGCGCGGACGAGCCGTTCGACATCAGCCGAATCGACCCGGATACCTTCAAGGCGATTGCCGTCAGGGTGCCCGACGGGCAGGCGCCGCGGATCGACGGGCGGCTGGACGACGAGGTGTGGGCGCTCGCGCCGGTGCAGTCCAACTTCATTCAGCGGGAACCGGACTTCGGGCAGCCCTCGAGCGAGCGCACCGAGTTCCGCATCCTCTACGACGACGCCCGCCTGTACATCGGCATCTGGGCGTTCGACAGCGACCCGGCGGGCATTCGCGCCTCCGAGCTGAAGCGCGACTCCAATCTCGGCAAGGGCGATCAGATCAAGGTCGCCATCGATACGTTCCACGATCACCGGAACGCCTTCTCGTTCTTCACCAACCCGCTCGGAGCCTACAAGGACGCGCAGTCGGTGGAGAACGCCCGCATCATCAACTACGACTGGAACGCCGTCTGGGAGAATCGCACCAGCATCGACGACAAGGGGTGGTACGCGGAGATGGCGATTCCACTGAGCCAGCTCCGATTCCGGACGACCATTGGCGAGGCCACCTGGGGGTTGAACATCTGCCGCGTCATCATCCGGCGGCACGAAGACAGCTATTGGGTGCCGTTTCCCCGCGAATGGGGCATGGGGGGCTTCGCGCGCGTCTCGAACGCGGGCGTGCTCGGCGGGCTGCAGAACCTGCGGGCGCGGCGGCGCTTCGAGTTCCTGCCGTTTGCCGCCCCGACGCTCTCACGCGATTACGATGCCGGCACGCCGACCGACGCCGACGCGCGGCTCGGGTTCGATCTGCGCGTGGGGTTGACCGACGACCTCACGGCCGACCTCACCTACCACACCGACTTCGCGCAGGTGGAGGCGGATCAGGAGGTCGTGAACCTGACGCGGTTCAACCTCTTCTTTCCCGAGAAGCGGCAGTTCTTCACCGAGAGCATCGGGATCTTCGACTACGGCCGCAGCGGGGCGGGTCAGGGAGGGCCGCAGGCCGCCAACGACCCCGGGCTGCTGGCGGTGTTCTACAGCCGGCGCATCGGTCTGGTGGACGGTGCGGAAGTGCCGATCATCGGCGGCGGCAAGATCACGGGGCGGATCGGCCCGTATGCCGTTGGCGCCATGAACATCGTGACCGACGAAGCCAACCGCGCGAACTACACGGCCGTTCGCATCAAGCGCAACGTGTTCGCCCAGTCCAGCATCGGCGGCATCGTGCTGAACCGCGAGGGGGGAGCCACGCGGTACAACCGCACGGCGGGCCTCGACGCGGGATTCCTGTTCGGCCGCCATCTCATCGTGAGCGGCATGCTCGCCAAGACGTTCTCTCCGGGCGTGAGCGGCCGCGACGCCGCCGGCGTCGGCGACATCACCTGGAAGAGTGATCGGTTCAATTACGGGCTGACGTACCTCGACATCGGAGAGCGGTTCAACGCGGAGATGGGCTTCATCCCCCGGGTGGACGTCCGCAACACGCGTGCAAAGGCCGCGTGGACGCCGCGTCCGGGCTGGAAGGGGGTGCGGCAGCTGACGTTCGGCGGCGAGGTCGACTATTTCGAGAACCACGCCGGCCGCACCGAGTCGCGCACGCAGTCGGCGGAATTCGTCCTGACGCGGTACGACAACGCCAACGTGCGCGCCTCCGTGGCGCGCGACTACGATTTTCTGCCGGAGCCGTTCCGCCTGGCCGGCACCGACATGCCGGTGGGCGGCTACGACTGGACGACGGCGACGGTGAGCTACAGCTCGAACCAGAGCGCGCGCGTGTACGGCAATGCGGCCGTAGACATCGGCGGCTACTACGGAGGCGAGCGTCAGACGCTGCGGGGAAGCCTCAACTTCCTCATCGGCAAGACGCTGCTCGTGGAGCCGAATTACACGCGCAATCACATTACGCTGCCCGGCAGGCCGCGCTACGTCACCAACACGCTGAACACGCGGGTGAGCTATTCCTTCTCGCCGGACCTGTTCGTGAAGGGGTTCTTCCAGTACAACGACGAGCGCCGCTCGGCCACCTTCAACTTCCTGCTCTGGTACGTCTATCGCCCTGGAAGCGACCTCTACGTCGTCTACAACCACGGGTGGGAGACCGGCCTGCCCGGTCCGCGACAG
>Ga0073934_10011598_pt1 | contig 10612 bp, 6 predicted proteins | sample LarsenN4metaG_FD_76834 | JGI IMG/M metagenome (GOLD analysis project Ga0073934, IMG submission 76834) | Hot spring sediment bacterial and archeal communities from British Columbia, Canada, to study Microbial Dark Matter (Phase II) - Larsen... ... | reverse complement strand
CGCTGACACCCAGATTAATACAAGCAAAATCACTGGCGGCCCTGACCCCACCAAGCCCAACCTCGGCATTGGCCCTGTCGATAACTATCCGCTTCCCGAAGACTTTTTCTACCGCTTCGAAGATTTCAAGCCGGGTGGATATATCTGGAATGAAGTGCCTTCCACACAGCGTTTCTACTTCACGGGTGATATTGGCAAGAGCGATGTTACCAACGCAGATGGCACGTTAAAAGATGGTCTATACGTCACTGAGGGGGCTATTAAACTTAACAGCCTCGACAATCTCGGAGCGACAGATCGTCCCTGGCGCGTAACCTTCGTTGCTAGAGGCGATGTTCAGGTCAGTGGTGGCATTAACCAGCTTCCACTGGCACGCGGCATATTTATCTTCACGCTGAGCAATAACACCGCCAACGGTGCTGTCAAACTAAGCGGCAGCAGCAATCGGTGGGCTGGGCTAATTGCCGCACCCAATGGCGATTTCGATATCTCAGGCGCAAATAACAGTGATCTGGCAGGTATGATCATTGCAAATAAGGTCGGTTTCTCAGGATCGAATAATCGCATCAATCACCGTCCTGAGTTTTGCCCTCCCAATCCGCCTAGAGTATTGTTGATCGAATAAGATACAGGTCGGTTCCATGCCAATAATCAACTCTTTCTCACGCACACAAGAGAAACAAGATGAACCGGCCACCCCTAAGGGGGTCTAGAGGAGGGATATCATGTATAGGAACATGCTCATGCGGTCAAGCGCCACCAGACGATGGCTTCTCATCATCCTCATTTTGATCAGCTCATTGGCCGTGTCACCTTCGGCACGGCCTTCTTACAGTGCACCTGAAGTACCCACCATCACACCAGACCTGTCATCCTTCCCGCTCTCGTTTATCGCTAACGAAGGGCAGATGGATGCCGACGTTCGGTTCCAGGTGCAGGCGGTAGGCGGATCTCTGTTTTTCCTGCCCAACGAAATCGCCCTTGCGCTGCCGTCAGCGGCGCCTGATGGTGAAGGAGAAACGCAGCATACCGTTTACCTCCGATTTGACGGCGCAAGCACTGCCGCAGTCACGGGGGGGCAGCGCCAACCGGGTGTTGTGAACTATCTGATCGGCAACGATCCAACACAGTGGCACACGAACGTCCCCACCTATGCCGGGATTGACTATCAGCAGCTTTATTCTGGCATTGATCTACACTACGACGGCACGAATGGGATGCTCAAAGGCACCTACACGGTTGCTCCCCATATCGATCCGAAGATCATCCGCTGGCGTTATGACGGCGCAAACAGGGTTCAGGTTGATCCATCCAGCGGCGACCTGTGGATTTTCCTTTCCGACGCGGCCCATGCCGATTCTGTAAAACTGATCGAACGCGCCCCTATTGCATGGCAGACGATCTTCGGTCAGCAGATTCCGGTGGATGTGCGCTACACTACCCACGCGGACGGCAGTATTGGTTTTGCTCTCGGCAGCTACAATCCTGATTATGCTCTGGTCCTGGATCCCACCATCCAATTCAGTACATTTTTTGGCGGTGGTGGAACCGATGTGGGCTATGCCATTACGGTTGATACCAGTGGCAACATCTATTTTGTCGGGCAATCGTCCTCGGTGAACCTGCCTAAACAAAATCCCTGGCAAGGAACAATTGGGGGTAACGCCGATGCCTTTGTGACGAAAATGAACATCGGCACGCGCAGTCTGGTTTACTCTACCTATCTCGGCGGTAATCAGTTCGATGCCGCCTACGGACTTGTCATCGACTCAGCAGGAAATGCTTATGTGTCGGGTGAAACCGCCTCTTCGAACTTCTACACGGAGAGCGCCTACCAAGCCACTTATGGCGGTGGTGGGGACAGTTTCATCACGAAGCTGAATCCCAGCGGCTCAGATGTCCTCTTCTCGACCTTCCTTGGCGGGAGCGGATATGAGAGCCGCAGTGATGTTGCTGTTGACTCGACGGGCGCGGTATATGTAACGGGCGATACAACCTCAAGCGACTTCCCCGGAACATCGAACAGCAACGCGGGTGGGACCGATGCTTATGTCGCCAAACTCGCCGCTAACGGAGCCAGTATCGTATATGCGTCTTACCTGGGGGGCAGCAGTCTGGATACAGCAGCCAGCATTGTGATCGACACCAGCAATAACGCTTACATCGCCGGACGAACCACATCTTCGAACTTCCCTGTGCAAAGCGCCTACGATGCCGTTTTCCAGGGCGACAGTGAAGGCTTTGTCGCCAAAATAGGCCCCACCGGAGCGCGCGTTTTTGTAACTTATGTGGGCGGCAGCGCCAGTGATTCTGTGTCCGGGATTGCTATCAAAGGCAGCTATCTCTACCTTACAGGCGAAACCACATCGGCTGGTCTCGCCGTTAATGCCTCTCAAGCCCAGGCGACCATTGGAGGTCTGGAAGATGCTTTTATCGCCAAGATACCGACAGCGGGTACTTCCCTTTCTTTCTTTACCTATTGGGGAGGCAGCGCGGACGACAATGGGATCAGCATCGCGCTAGATGCAGCAGGAGTCATGTATATCACCGGACGAACCTTTTCGGGTAATTTTCCGGTGGCAAGCGCTTTCCAGGCCAGCTATGCAGGCAGTCAGGATGCTTTTGTCGTAGCGATTAATGCGTCATACACCATAGCATACTCCAGTTATTTGGGAGGAATGGGAGAAGACGAAGGGCTTGGCATCGCTGTTGACGCCGGTGGCAGTGCCTACGTCACGGGCAGCACCCTGAGCGGAAATGACTTCCCTGTCACCACTGGAACGGGGACTTACCAGTATGGCGGCGGAATGGATGCATTTATCACTCTGATCGGGACGCGGGAAGTAAATCTGAGCATCAGTAAAGTGGATAATCCGCACATCGTTGAGGTCGGCGATACCGTCGTCTACACAGTTGTGGTAAGCAACCTGAGCAGTGACAACAGCGGCCCGGTGGTGATGAGAGACCCACTTCCGGTGGAAATGACCTATCTCTCCCACTCAACGGCTCACAGCAGCACCACTTGTGCCTATGACACACCCACTCATACCATTACCTGTAACATTACTGATCTGCTGCCCCTTAACCAGGACCCGGTCACCATCACCATTGCGGTGCAGGTGGCGACAGGCGGAATCATCTACAACGAAGCGACAGTGATGGGCAGCATGTTCGATCCGAATCCCGGCAACAACCGCGCTGCCACCTATACTACTGCCTCTGGAGTGGCGGATTTAGGTGTGACTAAGACAGTGAGCAGCTATCGACCAAAACAAGATGAGGTCATTACCTACACGGTGCAGATCACGAATTACGGAACCAGCATGGCAACCGGCGTCGAGCTGGTGGATATCCTGCCGACCGGTCTTAGCAATATCACCTGGACCTCCAAAATCGGCAACGACAGTGGCGGCAGTTACGATCCATCAAGTGGGCTGTGGACCGTCGGGAACATACCGTATCCAGGAACCGCCACGTTGACCATCCAGGCGAAAGTCTCGACAGGTGTGGGGGTTAAGCTGATCAACACGATCACAAGCCTGACCAGTAACCAGGCCGACCCGAATTCAAGTAACAACTCAGCAACAGTTCAAAGCACGGTTATGCCCATCGGATCGCCGATAGGATGCTACCCTCTGTCGAACGCTCCAGGGATGATCGTGTGCTTCTCGAATTGACAAACTAACGGCGCTCCACAATACCCCTTGTTGGAAGAGGACGGCTACGAACTGTCCTCTTCTCGTTCCTGAATGTTCTTCGGCCCCGCAGTGTATAATTAGGACGGTTTGCTTTAGCAGCTTGTGGGAGGGTTGAGCAACATATGCGTCGTGGAGTGGACTATATTGGGGTCGGGGTTGGAGCCATCATTGTGGACGAGCAGGGCAAGCTTTTTTTGGCCCGCCGGGGGATCAAGGCAGGCAATGAACGTGGGCTGTGGGAGTTTCCAGGAGGAGCGGTGGAGTTTGGTGAGACCCTGCGTGATGCGCTCGTGCGTGAAATTCGAGAGGAATACGGCATCACAATTGAGGTTGGCGATCTGCTCACTGTGACGGATCACATTCTCCCTGACGAACAGCAGCACTGGGTATCACCCTCCTATATCTGTCGCATTTTGGAAGGTGTACCGGAGATCACCGAACCGGAGAAATGCAGCGAGATCGGCTGGTTTGCATTGGAAGAAATCCCGGCGGCTCTGACTCAGGTAACCCGGCATGACCTGAGCCTCTACCGGGAATACATGCTTCGCCGCCGCTCAGTTTTATGACTGCTATAGGCTATCACTAAGGGCCACCTGTTGAAAACGCACGCCGTGCGTTCGTTCCAGGGGGAAACGGCCATGCTCAGGTTGCTCCATGATGAGATGGATCGCATATAGGGTTTCCTGCAATTCAGATGTTTCTCCCTCAAAAAGTTGATGCAGTATCACGTTTCCGATTGCAATACGGTTCTGGGATATCAATTGCGGTGATATGCCCAACAAGGTAACGTACCGTGCTTTTATAACCGCCATCTCCCGAACCGCGATGCCCACGCCACGCATTCCGACAGCCCCATTTGGATGCATGGTGACCATTGCATCGGCAGGGACGCGCCATTCACGAGGGGTTATATCCTGAATCAAGAAGGGCGCAAAGCCCTCCGCCAATTGTGCCAGCTTCCACCGGATCACCGTTCCATCTTCACGGCGGCGTTCACCGGGAATCACTTCACCAACGGCAACCCCGTGAGCCTTTAGGCGTGTGGCATCAGCATCGAGATCATCCGAACGTAGAGCGAAACCAACCAGCCCCTCCCCGGTCTGAAGCAGCATACTAAAATCGATCAGATCGGGGAGAGGTGATTCGCCAGTACCTGCCAGCAGTTCGAGATAAGTTCCATCCGCGAAGGCAATCAGGGCATTATGCGTCGCCCGGTTCGCGTGTACACCTCCTCGAATGACAGTAAAACCCAGGTCGTGATAATCCTTGATCGCGATATCCAGGTCACGGACTGCGATAACAGCATGATCCAGCATTGACGAAATTATCCTGGCTGTTAACCACAGCCTCCGCCGCCAGCACCCCGTGCTGTTTTTAAAACCACTTTCTCTTCAAATGTCATTTCTTCGAGCAAGGCAGCGCTGGGTTGGGCAGTGGCATAACGAGCGCCGAGTGCAGAATCAAATGCATACTGTAAGTGTTCCTCCTCTGCCTCGATACGCGGGTGCGCAGCCCTAAAATCATCATCAGCAAAGGTTGCGATCCAGTTATTGATCCCACCCTCCAGGATATAGACGTTGAGAACACTCTCGGCAACCAACGTTTTCCAGGCTTCCGTCGCATCCGCTTCATCATTGCTCATGACCACAATCACCGTATTGGCGGGCTGAGCGCGCAGATCAGGGATCATGGCTTCTAATGCTGAGGATGACTCGATATGCTCCGCGTCCAGGATATGGAACACATTGAAGTCGGACTCGCTGCGGACATCAAGCATCATCAGGTTTAACCTGTCGTCATTCATCAATTTCAGCAGTTCGCCGGGATGAATCTGCACCTGACGTTGTTCGATGGCTCTTTCTTTTTCGTCCTGAACCCGGTTCCAGCGATCTTCGGTGGTGGGCTGCCCAATCAACAGCACCCCAAAGGCAGCCATCGCCATCGTTCCGGCTGCTGCATAACGCCAGCGAGGTTCGCGGGCAAGGTCTCTTTTGCCCACCAGACGCTCCAACTGCTCAGCCCCGAAGAATACAAAGAGGGCCATCAAAACAATCGCCACGACAACCACCCCGGTGCTGGTCCCGAACAGACCCGGCAAGGTAAACCGCTCTTGGACTTCAGAGTTGTAAAAGCTGTCGAAATAGGAGACCGTTTCGCCAAAGACGAAAATGCCGGTCAGCGCGCCCAGAGTGAAAAACACGCCATCCAATTTTGCTGTTGCAGCAGCGACCAGTGATGTGCCGGGACAAAACCCGCCGATGATAAACCCCACCCCCATGATCAAACCGCCTACAATCCCCGGCCACAGATAGGTGGGATTAACCCAGATCAGGTTATAATCGAGCCATCCCAGCCCAGAAGTGAGGAAGATCAGCACCATAGCAACGATGATCGCCGAAAACATGACCTTGAGAACAGTCAGTTCCTTAAAGTAGAACTGAGCAGCAAGTTTTTTAGAATTGCCGAACCCGGCGATCTCTAGCACAAAACCGAACGCAAAACCAATGACAAGGTAGACAATATACTGCCACCAGTGGCCGAGCAGATCCGAAAGAACAAGAGGGAAGGATGCCATATCGACGCCTCCTTAGTTCCACAGTTTTCGGACAAAATAAGCAAGGGCATAAGCGCCGGCAAAGACAGCCATCATGAATGCCCAACTACCCACCGAAAGCACCGCCCCACCAGAAAGTGCCTGTCCTGATGTGCAGCCGCGTGCCAGACGCGCACCATAACCCATGATAGCCCCGCCGATAAACGCCATAAGCCACCGGGTGCGGACCGATACCTGAGGTCCTCGATTAGTCTCTACCTTGACCCGGCCATGAATCAGGCCCGAAACAAAACCACCGACTAATGTCCCCAGGACGACAAAAACAACCCAGTTATCGTAGGGATTTCTATTCCCCCCTGCTATCGCCAACAGATAGGGGGTGCGGTCCACATGCCCCGGTACAAAAACATCTTCAATGCCCACGACGATACGATTGAGACCCCCCGACGCTCCCAGCCCATTTCCGGTAATGAAAAATGCCAGAAACAGCACAATTCCTAACAGGATTCCTGCCACATAAGGATGAGCATAAGGTTTGGCTGCGCGTTGAACAGCAGCAGGCCGCACCGAAGCTTGTAGGTCTTCCTGAGTCGGTGTGTAAGTTGCCACCTCTAATTCTCCTCCGCATGATGCACTTCTAATTCGCTCCACCCTGTCACCATGGACTTGATTCCTGTCAGGGGGGTGCGTTCTGTCGTCGTCATATAAACATGGCCCACAATAAAAGTCGCAAACAACCATGCTACGATGGTATGCAGGGGAGCCAGAAAACCAAGACCTCCCAATTTTTCGGCAGTATCCGGCCAGGTTTGCGCCCCCCACATCAAAATGCCTGTGATGACCTGCAACGGCAGCAAGATATTCAAAATCGCCAGGTAGGTGATCTGCTGCAAGGGATTCATTTTGCGTTCGCGCGTCTTTTCCAATGGATGCGGCTCACCTTTAAAAATACCTACCAGGTAGTAACGCGCCTGGGCAAATGACTGGTCGAAGAAACCATGTGGCCGAGGTAGATACTGGCGGATATCGCCGCTCGCAAAATGGTAGAACGCTGCCAGGGCAGCATTGATCACCAGGATGGCCGCCAGGATGTTATGAACCTGGACGACATATCGGAAGCTAAACACGCCAAAGAGTTCGGGTTTATGGATGATCAGCCCTGTAAAGATCAGCAGCAAGATGGCGGTTGTTTGCAGCCAGTGCCACTGGCGTTCGTAAACCGAGTACATATAGACATGCCTGATCTCAGCCTCTCTGGGTACATGCCTGCGTGCCGTCAAATAGCGCATTCCACTATGCGCTGAAACGGCAAAGACCGTCCCCAGAAACAGGAAGGCTCCCACCATGTCGATCCAGCCGACATTATCGTGTCCGAAAACATAGAGGTTTACGTCTTTGATATTGTGATTCGGCTCGTAATACAGCTTTCCGTCTCGCATGACGATATCGCCCGTATTGAGCACCGATGAGTCACTCACAAAAGCAGGGATAACACTGTAAGGAACGCGATCCGCCAGCAGCATGGGTTCGGATAGCTGAGAGGCATCGCTGTGGCATGTTTCGCACTCTTTGATCGCCCAATCCCCACTCACCACATCGTGATTAATGCTGTATGGACGAACATCCCCTTGAATACGTGGATTTTCCAGGCCCCGTGCTTCCAACCGCGATGAGATAAGGCTTTCTTTCTCTGGGCTGTCGATCACCAACTCATTCTGATCAAGCGTGCCATCACCATTTTGATCAAAGATGGTAAGCACGTCGGCAGCATAGTGGTCGCCGTCCAACCAGACTGCCTGTAAATCGCGTAGGGGGACGGGCCGTTCTGGATTGCCATACACCCAATACCAGGAAGTAATCAGGTTGTAGGGAGTTAGAGAAACCGAGCTGTCGGCATTGGTGTGCGGCAGCAAAATCGGCTCATAACCGGAAAGCAGCGGATTGTCCGTTAAATTTTCGCCATCGTTGATCCCACGACAGGAAGTTTCGGGGCGGCTGTCGAGTGTGAGCACCGTCCAGTCATTGGTCTGCCGTGCCGGAGCATAGAGCCTGGGAATATGGCAACTTTCACACGCCAGTGCGCTCATATGGCGGTCCTGATAGGGCAGCCAGTCATGGGTGGCCTGCTCATCATGACACGATTCGCAGCGGCGCATAGTGTTTGCCAGTTCGCCCTGCGCGCTCTGTCCTATCGCAAAATCATGCACAGGACGGTAAAGGTATTCGCCAACATCAATCCGGCGAGGATCAAACTCGATGTTGTCGGGCCGCTCTGCTTCTGATTCTTGAAAGTAAACGGGATTATTCAGAGAGTAGTGGCAGTCCGTACATTCAACCACACGTTCGGCGTGGATGTCCCAGGGCCGCGAGAGTTCTTCTTTGTTCTCAAAATTCAACCCGGTTTCCGATAGAAACTGTGGAGAAAATACCTGCCCGGTGGTAATGGTGCTCCACTGATCTGGCTTGCATTCATCGAGAACCAGAGGCGTGCGGTTATCATAATGCGTCAGGCCGTGACATTGCCCACAGTTTTCATTACTGGGGTCCTGAATGCTAACGAATTCTTCCTTTAGCTGACCATCCGGGGCAAACGCTTCAGGATTCCAGACCCACTCTCCATTTTGCTGCTCAACAATTCCCGACCCGGCCAGAGTAGCGGTATTCGCCCACTGAAACTCACCTGCGCGCAGCATGTCTACACGGGCTTGATTATTAGGGGTTGTGAAGTGACACAAAAAGCAATTCATTTCTACAACACCAGACGCCTGCCAATCCCAGGGCATTAATTCCCCGGTTTCAGGATTGACGATCTGGTTTTCCAGTTGGTCAGGGTCAGGTGAATCCGTCAGTTTTTGCCCATCCCGCCCATAAACGGCGGGGCCACCACCGATGTGACGTGGACCATAAATTTGCATCCATTCAGCCGTCGTCAGGTCTACTCGTTCGTCGCCGTCTGGAGAAAGATAGCGATAGGTGAGAGGATTCCATGCTCCGAAAAGCCCTGGACTGGTATCCCAGGTATAGGCTCCGCCATAGCCTACCTCCGTGAAATCCGAAAGACCTACATCAGCATGAAAACTATGTTCGGCGATAAACGTTGTATCGTGGCAAGCGCCACAGGTCTGCATGGTAGAGACAGGTCTTCCAGATGCCAGAACGTTCTCCCCGCTCTCATCAAGCAGTGGAAACGTTGGGTGCAGTGGTGAACCTTCTTGCGCAGCCGCCTGATGCTCATTGAGGCCTAACCATAGAGCAGCAATCAGCAGAACTGCTGCCAGACTCAGAAGACCAAATGGGATTACAGTTCTATGACGTTTGATGGTATGCATAGTAAATTTATCTCACTTCGACTGCGCCAACTGGCTCTCGCGACCACCCCATTCCATCGGATCGCCGTGATATCCCAGCGCTTCCCAATCCATCCGCCCGTGATCCCCATGACACTCACTGCATTCCAGCGCATCATCGGCAGGCGGGACCATATGGCTGAGCGTCCAATACATTTCGGTTGGGGCAAAACCATACTCGCCGCTATACTCCAGCCCGACCGCTTCTGATCCCAGTTGAGCGGCCAGATCCCAATCAAATTCCTGCCAGTAGCCGCCCTCGCCAACCGTTTTGGGCTGCAAAAGATAATTATTTACTGCATCGTAAATCTGCATTCCGCGATGAATCTTAAACGGCCAGATTTGGGCTGTAGGATCGTCGATACTGCCCGCAGGTGGATTTATGACAGTAGGCTGGGTAGGATCGATAGGATCGCCAAGCAGGTAACGGTCCGCCAGACTGCCGTTGTACCAGGCATATTCCGGCTCAAGGTTGCTTTCGTAGACAAACCTACCCTTGATCTTCAAATATTCATGCGGGTCTTCCGGCAAATCTTGTCCGGCGGCAGACCAATCCCAGTAAATCTTGGTTGGTTCGCGGACCGCAGTATAAGGCACATGGCAAGTCTGGCAGGCCAGAGTATCGGTATGGCTGTTGAGGCGTTCATCTTCATGGGGCTGGCCGTCATGACAATCCAGGCATGTAACCTGATTGGCAGTGTCTACACTGACCGAAATTGAGCGCCCCCGAATCTGGTGGTTTTCCGTTCGGTGGCAGTCTACACACTCAAACCCAAGGCCCCCCATATGAACGTCTACTTGTTCGTTGGGGTAATAGAGGCTTTCATCCAGGTCCCCATGCTTGACGGCATTTCCGCCCCCGCCGTTGAAATGGCAGTACCCACAGTTGCGCCGTGTTGGAAGGCCCACACTCTGCGCAATTGCCACCAGATCAAGCCCTTCAGCAGGCTCTCCCGCCGCTGCTTTCACATATGTGCCTGTTTGCTCGTGGCAAACCAGACAGTCTACCTGGT
>Ga0073934_10011597_pt1 | contig 10612 bp, 9 predicted proteins | sample LarsenN4metaG_FD_76834 | JGI IMG/M metagenome (GOLD analysis project Ga0073934, IMG submission 76834) | Hot spring sediment bacterial and archeal communities from British Columbia, Canada, to study Microbial Dark Matter (Phase II) - Larsen... ... | reverse complement strand
CTTATCTTGTTGAATATTTACGCGAAAAGGGACATACCGTATTCCCCACGCGCGAACCGGGCGGAACGTCGATTGGGGAGCAGATCCGCGAAGTGATCCACGATCTGAAAAATGTCGAGATGCACCCGCGCACAGAGACGCTGCTCTATCAAGCCGCGCGCGCCCAGATCGTGGAACAGGTGATCCAGCCGCGTTTGAAGGCCGGTGAGATCGTCATCTCCGACCGTTACTATGACTCGACGATCGCCTATCAGGGCTATGGCCATCAGCAGGATCTGGAACAGGTCCGCGCGCTGGTGAAGTACGCAACAGGTGGATTGGTTCCTGACCTGACGGTTTTGCTGGATGTGGATGTGGAAGAGGGATTAAGAAGAAAGAAGAAAGATAACGAATGGAATCGGCTGGATGCTTATACGGTCGAATTTCATCAACGCGTCCGCGCGGGGTATTTAGAGATGGTGAAAGCAGAGCCGAAGCGCTGGGTGGTGATTGATGTAGGGCGGAAGTGGGATGAGGTTCAGGAGGAGTTGAGAAGAGTAATTGAAGGCAGAATTTGATGAAGAATAAAGATCTAGAGAAATTACTTCCCTTACTATACTTCTTCCTGCTTGCATCTTATTTAGGTTTAGGGCTATTTGGAGGTTTTTTTTATTCTTACATCTGTTTTTACAACAGATGGCATGGAAAGTCTCTTTGAGTATTACAAGCTGGGCAAGTGGGGAATAACAATCTTGGGATTGAAACTATTGGGAATTACGGCGCTACTAATAGGATCGAGTGCTTGGGGCTTCCTTGCAGTTTTAATAGAACGTACGTTTAAAGTACAAATTTTTCGCAGAGGGTACCGTGACAGCTATCATATAAGACCAAATCTCCTGAAACTTCTAGCGCGGAGAAAGAAATCTGCAAAGAACATTGAAGAATTTCAAGAAAACAAATAAAAACCAAACAAAATAAATTATTTTATTCCTTTTATACACTTATCTGGCTACGAGTCACGAAAGAAAGTAATAGTATAGTGATCGCGGGGAAATTGCTGTAGTGCTTTCGTAGGCAAAGCGTCAAGCAAAATTTTGATTCTAAGGCTAGAATTTTCAAAGGAGGAACATCTATGAATTTTCTATCCAAATTTCTCCTGTTTACTTTGATTCTCTCGGCCTGCGGTCCGGTAACGCCAGTAAGTCTGCCAATTTCTACTCCCCGGGAATATCAAGATTTTGCTTATCAAATGGTCTGGTCACCGGATAACTCGCTGATCGCGCTAACAGCCAATACCGGTTTATACGTTTATGACACAAAAACATACAAGCAACTGGCGGCATTTGAAGGACTTGGCGGGGCAACGGCTGTTTTTAGTAAAAACTATCTGGCAGCGGTGATCCACGAAAAAGTGTTTGTTTGGAAGTTGAAAGATTTCAGCCTTTTGTTTAGCCAAAGTGCAAGTAATCAAGTTTATTTTCAAAATGTGGCCATCAGTCCAGACGAAAAAACACTGGTAACCGCAGAACGAGAACGAACACGATATTGGAGTCTGCCGGCTGGCGAGATCATCGATGAGGTGCAATCCTCAAACTTTATGTCCGACATGATATTTTCCGATGCGGATACATTGATCGTTGCCGACTCATATTTGGGAACCGTTCAGGAGTGGGACGTTCAAACGAAAAAGAAGATTCGGGCGTTCAGCTTTTCAAGGCCGGTTGCGAATCTAAATTTGAGCCAGGACGGGAAACTGGTCCTTGTCGATTATGGAGACAACGGGTTTGAAACCTGGAACGTAGGCACTGGCAAACTTAACCACGGCTACGCAGATATTATTAGCGCGATCGGCTGGAACAACCTAAGCGGAGATCATCAAACCGTCGTTGTGTGGGGATATGGTGTTGGAGAAGAAAGCGGTCTGTCGGTCTGGGATCTTTCGATGCACAAAAAGGTACACGAATTCTCAACTCCTTTCGTCAATGGAGATGGCTGGCGATATGGCGCTCTCAATTCGGATGGCACTGTCCTGGCTGCCAGCAATAACCAGGGATATGTTTATTTTTACGACATAAAAGACGGAAAAAAGATCGACGAAATCTATCTGCCATACAAGTTCGAGTTCTAATATGAGCCTTGCGAAGGTCTGAGCCCATAACAACCTCACCTGCACTGCGCGCAGGCGCAAGTGTCGCAAGGCTCTTACCTAGCCAAAAGAACTATGTCAAACAGTCAATTATTGACTTGACATGCCCACTTTCAGGGGGTAAACCTTCCCATATATTTTGCGTCAAAGCAATAGAATCATTCGCAACTTATCCAAACCTACACATCCGTCATTGCGAGGAGAGCGCTAGCTCGACGAAGCAATCCCTCATTTGATTTACATGGTCTCATTTTTTTGAGATTGCTTCGCCGCGAAGCGGCTCACTTCTCGCAATGACAGGAAAATATTTTAGAGGTAGAAAATGAAGAATGTGCTTATTACCGGTGCTTCACGCGGACTCGGCCTGGCGCTCGCCCGTCGGCTTGCTCAAAATGGATGGGGGCTTATCATCGACGCGCGCAGCAAAAAGACTCTTGAACAAGTCCGTGATGAATTATCTCCATTGACCAAAGTGGTTGCAATCCCCGGCGATATCATCGCTGAATCTCATCGCAAGAAGTTGTTGAAGGCTGCGCAGGAACTCGGTGGTCTCGACGTTCTGGTGAACAACGCCAGTTTCCTTGGCCCCAGTCCGCAGCCTCCATTGCTGGATTATCCCCTGGATGTTTTGGAAGAGGTCTATCGCGCGAATGTGTTCGCGCCATTGGCGATCATCCAGATGCTTCGATCCACGCTCAGGCCCGACGCCTGCATCATCAACGTAACGAGCGACGCGGGTGTGGAAGCATACGGCGGCTGGGGCGGTTATGGCTCCAGCAAAGCTGCCCTGGAGCATCTCTCGCATATTCTGGCGGAAGAGAACCCGGGCTGGCGAGTCTACTGGGTGGATCCGGGTGACATGCGGACTCAGATGCAGCAGGAAGCCTTCCCCGACGAAGACATCAGCGACCGGCCTTTGCCTGAAGAGTCGGTACCGGGGCTACTGGCCTTGATCGAGGGAGAACTGCCCTCCGGCCGTTATCGAGCGCGTGAGTTGGTTGAATCAACAGGGTGAAGATCATGACTACTTCTTTATCAGCAATTGAGTTTTCGCTGCCTCCTGAACTCGAAGCCAGCGCGCCGCCCGAAGCGCGCGGCCTGCGGCGGGATCAAGTCCGCCTGATGGTGTCGAATTATTCGACAGATCAGGTCAGGCATAATCGCTTTTATCACCTCGATAAATATCTGGAGGAAGGCGATGTCATTGTGATCAACACGAGCCGTACGCGGAACTCAGCCCTGTTGGCGCTTCGAGAAGATGGCACTGCGGTCGAACTGCATTTATCGACACACTTTGACGATGATCTCTGGACAGTAGAAGTCCGCGCGATGGATGAGCCTGGCAAAACCAAGCATCTCGAGGATGCCCGCGCAGGGGAGAGCTTGAGCTTGCCGGAGGCAGCTTCTGCCACCTTGCAGGGCCCCTATGTCAGTGACTGCATCGATGACTCAAAGCCCTCTGAAACGTTGTGGCTGGCAGAAGTACATTTCCCGTATCCAGTGGATGACTATCTAGCGCGACATGGGTTTCCCATTCGCTACAACTATGTCAAAGACAAATGGCCGCTTGACTATTATCAAACTGTTTACGCCACAGAACCGGGCAGCGCCGAGATGCCTTCCGCAGGACGCCCATTCACGCCGAAATTATTGAAGCGCTTGGAGGCAAAAGGGATAAAGATCGCTCCCTTGATCCTGCATACCGGTGTTTCCAACATTGATACGCATGAGCCACCCTACAAGGAATTCTATCGAGTGACGCCCGAAACTGCACGCATGGTTAATGAGGCACGTGCCTCAGGTCACCGCATCGTCGCCGTCGGGACGACGGCCATTCGCGCCCTGGAGACGGTCACAAATGGAGTCGGAAAGACCCACGCCGGCGAGGGCTGGACCTGCCTGGTCATCACGCCACAGCGCAAACTTCGCGCGGTCAACGCGTTGATCACAGGAATGCACGAACCCGATGCCTCCCATCTCGCAATCTTGGAGGCGTTGGCTGGCCGCTCTCACATCAAGCTGGCCTATGAAGAAGCTTTGCGCAAAGGCTATCTCTGGCACGAATTCGGGGATTTGCATTTAATAATTCCATAATTCGCTCTGAGTACTTCGCAAACGAAGCGTGGGTATAAGCAATCTCCAAATAAATGGTGAAGCTTGCCAACTAACAGGAGATTGCTTCGCCTACGGCTCGCAATGACAGTATAAGGGGTTTTGCATTACAATCCACCCATGACCGCTGACTCAGAGAAAGAAATCCAGTATTTAAAGGCCATTGGCCGCGTTTGCGCTGAAACATTGCGCAAGATGACGGGAGCCGTCCGCGCCGGGATGACGACGCGCGAGCTCGACGAGATCGGTCGCGCCTTTCTCGAAGCAGAGGGTGCAAGATCTGCTCCACAGATCACCTACAATTTCCCCAATGCAACGTGCATTAGCGTTTCGCCTGTCATCGCGCACGGCATTCCCAATGAACATGTCTTGCAGGAAGGGGAGTTGATCCACATCGATGTGTCTGCAGAGCGCGATGGCTATTATGCAGATACGGGCGCCTCGCTGGTGGTTTCAAAGCGCGACCGCAATCTAGAGAAATTACTCGATGCCACCAAAGCGGCCCTCACAAAGGCGCTCCACGCGGCCAAGGCAGGGAATCCGTTAAACGGGATCGGGCGATCGGTCCATAACGAGGCAAGGAAGCGCGGGTTCAATGTGATCTACGATCTGACCGGTCATGGCATCGGGCGCAAACTGCACGAGAATCCAAGAGAGATCCTGAACTTCTACAACCCAAACGACCAGCGCATTCTCAATGAGGGACTGGTCCTTGCCATCGAGCCGTTCCTCACCACCGGCGTTGGACGTGTGATCGAGGAACGCGATGGCTGGTCCTTGCGTACATCAGATCGCGCCATCGCTGCACAGTTCGAACATACCATTGTCGTGACAAAGAACGAGCCGATCATTCTCACGCTCTAAATGCAACTTCATCTTTTCTCCACGCCAGGCGAAAAAGAAGACATCCGCTACATCGTCGAAGCCAGCCGGCCTTATCTGGAGGATAAGGATGATCCAATTGTGGCATACCTGCCCCTCGCTTCACTTTATGTAGAACGCTGGATGGAACTGGAGGGAAAGTCCTTCCAGGGGCTGGCGCGGCTGGAAGCGGTCAATGCGGAGTTGATGACGCAAAAGGAGATCGAAGATGTTTTGCGTCGCGCCGCGTTGGTGTATGTCCCCGGTGGAAATACATTTCTTCTCAATCATCGTTTGCACCTCAGCGGAGTGATGCCTTATTTGCGAAAGAAGATCCAGGCTGGATTGCCCTTCGTCGGATTCAGCGCGGGGACGATCTTGTGCGGACCGAATATCCTCACCGCAAACGACCTGAACACCGTCGAGACGCCTCACTTCGACGGCCTGAATTTGATCCCGTTCAACTTCTTTGCCCATTACGCCGACGATGGGTACGGGCAATCGGTGCATGATGGATGGTTATCGGATTATCATTTCTTTCACGATAATCCTATGATCCTGTTGAGCGATGGTGCTTATGTCAAAGTGGATGGGAAGAAAACGACTCTCGTGCGCGGCAACGCGTGGATCTTGCGCAAGGGAGAGGAAAAAGAAAAACTGGCGCAGGGAAAAGCAATTACCCCTTGAGGAGATGACTAATGAGCGATGAAGAATGGGTTCCCGGCAGCAAAGCCGAATTGATGTCTGAGATCAAGCGTGAGTGGAAGCTGCTCATGGATGTGATTGCAAAGCTGGATGCAGCGAACAAGCTCAACGTGCCCGATAAAGGCGGCTGGACCGCGAAAGATAACCTTGCTCATCTAGCCGAGTGGATGAACTCCTTGATGGGCTATCACATGGACAAACGCCCAGCCGAAGAGGTGATGGGTCTTACCAAAGAGCAAACAGAGGGCTGGGATATGGAAATCATCAACCCTGTACTCTTCGAGCGAAATCAAAACCGATCCATCGAGGAAGTGATGGACCAGTTGAAGCAGACCTATGAAAGACTGCTCGCAAAGCTGGATGCCATGCCGTTTGAAGAGCTATTAAAGCCACGTTATCCGGAAGAGGACCCCGAGAAACGTCCCTTGCTGCTGTGGGTGCTTGGCGACACCACCGAGCATTTCGCAGAACACCGCGAGACGATTGCGAAGATGTTGTAAACCATGTATTAACCGCGTAGGACATGGCAGCTGCCATGCCCTACGCGGTTATTCATCATCACCGCCCGCGTTGCCTCCCAGATCTGGCAGCGCAGACTCGATGTCTTCGGGACTTTGACCCGATTCGAGCCGGTCCACAACCTCATCGAATTCAGGCGGTAACTCCTCTCCCATTTCTTTCCCCATCTTGCGCATCATCTGTCCCATGGCTTTGGGATCATCCTCGAGCCCTTCGAAGCCGGAGAAATCATCCGCCATGGAATCCATGCGGCTCTCCTCCGATTTGGCAATGCGGACCTTGGTCATACGTCGGCGCACATCCTTGCTGCCGCAGTGCGAACATTTGACGGCTTTCTTGCCGTACTCGTTGTAGGTGAGGAAAATGTCAAAACGCTGAGAGCAGTTGTTGCAGATAAAGTCATAGGTGGGCATGCCATTATTTTAACGGAATCAGGCTCAGGCGTGGAGGGAAGCGCTCTCATCTCAAGGTGTTGGCTGCCAGGATGGACCATAACTTCCAATCATCTCCAAGGGCTGAACCGACGGATCTTTCCGTGCTTGTTTAATATCCAAAACATATAAGATATCTGTAAGATTAGGAGAATCATCCATAGCAACGAAGGCAATGAAACGATCATCTGGTGACCAGGTCATATTGAAGAGAGTAACGTTATCACCAGAGATCGGTGAACTCAGAAGCTTATCTGTAATCATTCCATCTGGATTTGTCCAGTAAAGCATCCAGCCACTGTCTTCTGAACAACTTGAACCGAAAACCAGGTTCCCACTGTATGAACGCTTATGAACTATGCTTAACCCTCGGCCATTGTTCAGATCGTTGTTCATCTCACTGATCTGGCATACTTCCAATGTAGATTGTGAGTCATCAGAACGAAGCCAGGCCAAACTTCTTCCGTTCTCGTACATCTGGAAAGTTGTTCCATTCCACCAATCAAAAATGAGTCCGGTTGACTTGGCCACGACCCTCAGAGAGCCATCCAACCCGGTTTGATATACATCAAACCCTTTACTCGTGTCTGCTCTAAAGAAAATAGATGTTCCGTCCTGGGACCAGTAGTAATCGAATATGAAAAAATGGCTCCGGTCTATTGGTAGAGACTCTGTAATCTCCGTCAAATTATTTCCGTTTTTGTCAACCACAAAGAGGTGGCGGGCCATCGCCCTTGCTTCGGATTCATAATACTCAAAAACAACATGTTCTCCATCTGGTGACCAGGATGGACGATTATAGATACCCGGTTCGTTCATCAGCATTGTTTTATTTTTTCCATCGGCATCCATGCTATAAAGTCTATAATCCTGGTTGTCCTTGGAGTGTCCAAAGATCAATTTCCTGCTATCGGGTGACCATGGAGTGTAGCCGTTAACATCGAGCCAGTAGTCTCCTTCACCATTTGTAAGTTGAACGACGTTCGATCCATCAGCATTCATTACATAAATCTGCATCGAGCCGTCTCGATCACTTGCAAACGCAATCTGTCTGCTATCCGGTGACCAGAATGGGTAGATATCATCTGCAGGATTATTTGTTAGATTAGTCAGCCCACTGCCATCGGCGTGCATAGTGTAGATGTCGGAATTTCCATCTCGATAGGATGCAAATGCAATAAGCTGATTATTAAACGGAGGAACAGGTTTCGGCATTTCCTCAACAACTTCGCTATTAATTACCGGCTGCCAGACTGGACTGTAATACAAAGAATTATTGCCTATGGCCAAGTGAAAAGGCTGAATGGATGGGTTCTGCAGGGCCTCGTTTACATTCACTATGTACATGTCTGTTTTACCAGAGGAAAAGATATTGAATGCAATGTATTTATCGTCGGACGACCAGCTGAAATCTGGAGGTGCCCACAGGTGCATGGCGTTACTGGGTATGCTTTGAACATGAATCGGAGAGTTCAATAGCGGTATGAATATCCCTTTTGAATTTGCCCAGAACAGCCACTTATCGCCATTTGGACAATAAGCACCGATCACCACGTTCCCATTGGATGACTGTTTATAAGAAGAGTAGCCAGTAATATAGTTGCCTGTATTGCTATCCAAAAGTTTCTGGCAATTCTCAATGGGATTTGCCCTTGTAGACGTGCCATCTGAATGAACCCATTTAAATTCAGGTGATGAAGACACCGCGGCAGAACCTGAAAGGAAATATGTTCCATCCCAGTAACCTCCCATTTGTGAATCTGCTGAAGCATTTGCCACCAGTGTATTGCCATCCAAGCTGGCTTCATATGCTGTCCATTTATAGGTTGAAGCGCCTTCATTACCTCTACCAAGCAAATAGTTCCAATTGGAAGCAATGAACACAATGGATTGCCCATTACGAGACCAGGAATACTTCATAGGATAAAGCGTCTCATTGGAAGGCAGTGCCTTTGTAACATTTGTGAGATTGTTCCCATTTGCGTCAGCGATATAGATACGGGCCACATTGTTTTCACTGGTGATAAATGCAATGTGTTTTCCGTCGGGTGACCAGGATGGAGAAGAATATTTGCCTGTTTCATTGACGAGCGGCTTCTTGTTTTCTCCATTGGCATCTATGATATACAACATCCCGTTTTCATCCCCGAGAGCTACTTCGTAAAAGATCAGCTTACTTCCATCCGGTGACCAAAGATTCAGACTAAGGTTAAATGGTTCACCGATCCATTGATCGGATTCTTCTTCATTTTCATTAAGCTGGACAACATTGGAACCATCCGCATCCATCAGAAAGATTTGCCTGAAACCGTTGCGGTCACTTTCAAAGGCGATCCGTTTACCATCCGGTGACCAGACCGGGGAAACATCCTGTGCAGGATTGTTCGTAAGGTTGGTCAGTCCGCTGCCATCGGCGCGTATTGTGTAGATGTCGAAATTCCCATTTTGATCTGATGCGAAGGCAAGCAATCTGTCCTCCGCTCGCGGCGGGACGTTCACAGCCTCAATCCCAGTTGCCGTTATGGAAGTGTTTCGCAATTGTGAGACCACCGAGTTGATGAAAAATCCTAGCATCAGCAGTGCAGCAACACCAGCAAACAACTTGATCCCTGAAGAAATACGATTCGTCATGGGAATTCTCCTTGCTTTTGCAGTCACATGTTTGATGACGTTTTGCGAGGGTTCAAGTTTTTTGTCCCAACGAGCATGAAATTCATCGTGCAAACGGGTGGGCAGTAAGTTCATTTCAATTGCATAAGCACGGCATGCGTCGCAGGCTTGTAAGTGTTCTTCCAGCTTTGCGAGTTGTCCGTCATTCAGCAACCCATCCATTCGACGGTGGGTCCACTTGATAGCCTGTTTATGAGAGATACCTTTCATGAACGTCCTTCTTTCAAAATTCCATGCAATTGTTTTCTGGCGGTGTTCAAGCGGGAATGAACTGTGCCTTCGGGAATTTCCAAAATATTCGCGATCTCAGCGACCGATAAGTCATGGTAATAACGCAGCACAATTGGAATGCGATGCTTCTCGTCCATGTTATGGATTGTCCGCCATAACGTTTGATCTGATTCGCTCTGGACGGCAAATTCCTCCACGGAAGGTGTAGTACGTACTCGTAAAATTTCGCCGAGAATCTTAGTCAGGCGTTCATAGGTCTTGTGACGCTGAAGACGTGTTCGACACACATTGACAGTAATGGAGTAAAGCCAGGTCTTCAGGTTTGATGCGCCACGAAACGAATCAAGGGAACGTAAAGCCGCCAGTAGAGAATCCTGAGTCGCGTCTTCGGCTTCGATGGCATCATCCAGAATGGAAAGAGCCAGTCGGTAAATATCCTGCTGATAGGTCTGCACAAAATTTTCGATTGCCGCTGAATCTCCCACTCTGCACAGTTCTATCAAACGATAGTCCATAGTAATCATTCTAATAGATTAGACAGGGCTCGGGCTGAAAACCTTCATTTTTCAAAACAAAGGTTCATGCTGCGGTGATACAATCATTACGTCATAACCTTCTCATCGCAAAAGGAGAAACGCCATGGCAAAAGACTACCTTGAAGAAATGCTGGGGGAAAACGAGCAAATTGTGTTAAGAGCGCGCAAGCATTGGTCCATTCTCTTTGGGAATATTGCCCTTGAAATCGTCCTGATTGCTGCCTTGATCGTTGCAGTCATCGCTCTTCTCCCGCTTGTAGCTTTCCCTGTGGCGCCGCTGGGATTTTTCCTTGTGCTGGTTCCGCTGATCGGGATGGTGCGTGATTTCCTGATCTGGTACAACCGTCAGTATATTGTCACCAACCGGCGTGTGATCCAGACGGCGGGCGTATTCAGCAAGGATGTTGTGGATTCGTCTCTGG
>Ga0073934_10011596_pt1 | contig 10613 bp, 8 predicted proteins | sample LarsenN4metaG_FD_76834 | JGI IMG/M metagenome (GOLD analysis project Ga0073934, IMG submission 76834) | Hot spring sediment bacterial and archeal communities from British Columbia, Canada, to study Microbial Dark Matter (Phase II) - Larsen... ... | reverse complement strand
GCGGCCGTTTGGGTGATGATGATGGCGGCATTGATAGCGGCGGCGGAATGGGCGGCGGTCTCGGTGATATTCTGAACGACATCCTGACCGGCGGCCGCGGTATGCCGGGTGGCGATCCGCGTGGTGGACCCGGAGGAGGCGCTCGCGGCGGCGGTCTCGACGATGTGCTCGGTGAGATTCTCGGCGGCGGGCGTGGTGCGCCTGGCGGCGGCCCGCGCGGTGGACGCGGTGGCGGCGGACTCGAGGATATCCTGGGCGACATTCTCGGCGGTGGCCGCGGCATGCCGGGGCAGCGCCTCGGCAGCGATCAGGCCAGTGGCCCGCAGGGCGATCCGCTCAGCGCGTTGCTGCAGGGCGCCGGCATCGGCGGGCTTGGCGGCCTGCTCGCTGGCGGCGCCGGCGGCGGTATGCTGGGCGACCTGTTGCGGCAATTCGAACAGGCGGGCGCTGGCGACGCCGCGCGCTCCTGGGTGTCGCAGGGCGAAAACATCCCGGTCACGCCGAAGCAAATCGAAAACACGTTCGGCTCCGGCATGATCGATCAACTCGCCGGCCAGTTCGACCTGGACCGGCACGAGTTGTTGCAAGGCTTGAGCGAGACTCTGCCGGACGTGATCAATCAGCTGACCCCGGATGGGCGGCTGCCGACCGAGGAGGAAATCTCGCGCTGGAGTTAGGCTGCGGCACACATAAAGAGGCCCGGCACAAGGCCGGGCCAAGTTACGCATGCGGAGCGACACGACGTGACCCGGTCCTCCGCCACGGGAAACCGCCATACGGCGATCGGACAAAAGCTAGACGCGAGTTGCGCCTCTAAAATTGATCCGGATCAATCCGGCGGCAAGTCGCCAAGGTCTCAGCGTCCGGGCCCCTGCGGTGACGGTTATTGCGGACTTTGCGGCCATCGGCGCTCGATCCAGCGCAGCATTCGCGACATCGGCGGCCGCAATGAGGGTAGATCGACGGCAAGCAGCAGCAGCCCCAGCGGCAGCATCCAGAGCCCAAAGACCGGGAGGAAGCTGAACACGCCGCCGAAAATCAGAAGTCCCGCGGTCGGGATACGGACAAGTTTTGCGCGCGGCTCGCGCAGCGCCCGCGATTTTCGCGCGATCCAGACCGGAAGCCGCTCTTCGAAGCGAAACAGGAGTGCGTCGAATTCAGCTCTATGCGGCATGATATCAGTCCTGAAGCCCAATCATGGCGTCGTCACGGCATTCTACTTCAATGCCCGACGCCGAGCGCGTCTTCGCCGCGATCAAGAATGAGCGGCACAATCAAGTCTTCCTCATCGTCGAGATGTCGGATCAATCCGCGCAGCAGCACTGCACCGCTTTGGATATAGGCATCGGCGGCGGACTGCACATCGCCAGGTACCGCGTTCAGTGTTCGCAGGAAGTGGTTCGCCGCATTTACCGAATCCTGGATGCTGGCTGCGAGCGCATCGTGGTCGCTTTCCAGCATCTCGAAACCCCGGATGAGGCGCACATCGGCCCTGCGAAAAATCGGGAAATAATGATCGTCCTCGATGTGATGGTGCGCGTGCAGTTGCTGCAGAAAGAATTGCAGACGCGGCGCGAAGAAGCCTGCGAATTGGTGTGCATCGATTCCGCCCGTGCGAAAGCTCCCGGCAGCATCGTCAAGCATTGCGCCAAGGTCGCGAAACATGTCATGCCTCGACAGCCAGAACCTCGCCATCTCGCCGAGATTGGCGTGGCTGTCCCAGACCTCGCGTGGATAATGCGCGAGCAAGATCTTGAGATCGTCGGAGAGACCCGCGCGGGTCGCAAGTGCCAGACCGCCGGCAGGCGCAGCACTCTCGGTCGCGTCGTTCACGCTCATTTCTTTTCCAGCAACAGCTTGCCGCGCGAACGGATCGTCGCCTGAGCGACCTCAGCAAACTTCTGCAGCAGCCACGGCAAGGTGACCTCCAGGCGCACATGATCCTCCGCAACATCCACGGTGCCGGACGCCGACTGGCCGAGCGCCCGCACACGAAAGGTCAGACGGTCGCCGGACCAAATTTCCTCGTCTACCTTTAGCACCGGAAACGTCCGGGCAGCGCCGGACAGGCCCGGCTTCAGGCGCCGTAACGCTTCGTCCTTGCCGAGCCTGTGCGGGATCGACACGACAATGGGCTGGGACATCTTCCTCGTCCGTCAAAATACTGGCATTTATGTAGGTGCCCGGGGCAGTTTGGCCAATGCATACGCTCTGTGACGGGACCTGTTCCCGCCAAAGCGGCCTGATGTGGAAAATTCCGGGGTCAAGCAGACACGACCTGGAAAAATGGCATCAACCACCCCCTTGCCCCGTGTGATTTGCGGTGCAAAAGCCTGTGCACAAGGCCAATTCTAGACGCCGCTTGACCGGTCCCGGTACGGCTGTGAGTTCCCTCCTGTGAAATCTGGGATTTCCGGTTAACAAGCGCCCCATGACCGCGACCGCCGCCCGTCCTGAAACTTTCCTCGCGCGGATAACGACCGACCGCACACTGGCTCATTGCCTCGCCGACGCGCTCGCAGAGGAGCTCGATCCTGAGACCTGTGCGGTATCGCTGTTCGAAGATGGCGCCCGCTGGACCGTCGAAGCGGCCTTTAACGACGAACCGGACCGCACGCTGATCGCTGGAATTGTGGCGAGAGTCGCCGGCGACGATAGCGCGAACACGATTGCATTTTCGACTATTGCCGTCCGTGACTGGGTGAAGGCGAGCCTGGAGGGGCTCGCTCCAGTCCGCGCCGGGCGGTTTATCGTGCATGGCTCACATGACCGCGCACGGGTCCGGCCGAACCAAATCGGAATCGAGATCGAGGCCGCGCTGGCTTTCGGAACCGGGCATCACGGCACAACGCACGGCTGCCTCCTCGCCTTCGAGGCGCTGCGTAAAGCGGGGCGGAACGCGCAGCGCTGGCGCATTCTCGACGTCGGAACGGGAACCGGGCTACTCGCAATCGCGGCAGCGCGCGCGCTGCGCGTTCCGGTTCTGGCGAGCGACAACGATCCGACTGCAGTCGCCGTCGCGCGAGACAACGCGCGGCTCAATCATGCCGCCTCCCTGATCCATGCCTGCACCGCCGAAGGGGTCGACGCCGGATCGATCCGGCGCGGCCGCTACGACCTGATCTTCGCCAACATTCTGGAGGCGCCGTTGCGCCGGATGTCGGCGCCCTTGTCCGGCCTGCTGGCGTCCGGCGGCCGTCTCATTCTGTCGGGACTGCTGCCGGCGCATGCCCCCGGCGTCATCGCCGCCTACCGGCGCCAGGGCTTGCGTCTGCAGATGCGGCTGATGCTGGATGGTTGGGTCACGTTGATCATGCGGCGGGGACGATAAGCCAAAGCAAAAGCGCCCCGGATGTCCGGGGCGCTTTGGTCGATCTGCAACGTCGTCTCGCTCAGCGAACGAACGGCAAGTCTTTCTCGCTGCGCGGCGCAAGGCGCTCACCGACGGCCTGGAACTGGCCAGGAAGCAGGTGGCGATGCAGCGCGATCTCGCGCTCTGCCTGACGCGTCCGGGCTTCAATGAAGGAGGCCCAGGCACGGGCGAACAGGCCTTTGCCGGCGACGGGGGCCTTCGCAACCGATGCGTTGGCAGGAATGGCGGCTGCGCTGCCGGCGGTGATGGCTGTCATGGTGTCTTCCTCATGCGTTCAGCGGACGCCCGGGTCGTCCGGAATTTCTGCAATGCAACATAGTGAGAGTCGTTGGATGTTGCAGCGCGAAGAATTCATGGCCGACCCGCTAAGTATGCATAATCGCTTCATATTTCGGTAACGAATGATGCGTTTCAAATCGATTGATGCTTGCTTCGGCACCCCATCGTTTTGCGTCGCACAAAGTTTCGGGACTGAGCCTAAGCGCGACATAAAATGTCGCTCGATCCGGCCTCGGAAGTGCATCCTTTCGCGCATGCGTCTGTCCCGCAAATGCGGTACCCAAATTTCGGCGCTTCATCCTGCGCCGCGGCGCAGTCCAAGGGCGGTCCAATGTTCTCAGCCAAATACCAGACATTCGAGGAGACAGCGGATCCCACCGCAGCCGCGCCCCGGATCGCGGCGCTTCGCGCGGGGCTAAAGCAGCTTGGACTGGACGGCTTCGCGGTGCCCCGGGCGGACCGCCATCAGAACGAATATGTCCCGGACAGCGAGGAGCGGATCGCCTGGCTGACCGGCTTTACCGGTTCCGCGGGCTTCCTCATCGTCCTTGCGGACAAGGCGGTGCTGTTCACTGACGGCCGCTATACGCTGCAGGCTCGCGAGCAGACCGATCCCGCAATCTTCACGCTGGTCAACAGCGCCGAAACGGCGCCCGCCGCCTGGGTCGAGCAGAATCTCTCTGAGGGAATGAGGCTCGGCTACGATCCGTGGCTCCATACCGCCGAGGGCGCCGAACGGCTGGCGAAGGCCTGCAGCAAGGCGGGAGCGATCCTGGTTCCGGTTGCCGAGAATCCGGTCGATGCAATCTGGACCGACCGGCCGGCTCCGCCGCTCGGATCGATCGTATTGCACGATCTGCGCTTTGCCGGAGAGGCCCCCGAAGACAAGATGAAACGGATCGCAGCCGAGACCGGCAAGCAGCGCGCCGATGCGCTGATCGTCTCCGATCCACACAATATTGCGTGGACCTTCAACATCCGCGGCTCGGACGTCGCCCATACACCGCTGCCGCTCGCCTTCGCGATTATTCCAAAGGACGGACGTCCCGCGCTCTATGTCGACGGCCGCAAACTTTCGAACAGCGTGCGTGATCGCCTCGGCGAACTCGCCGATATTCGCGATCCCGATGCCCTTACAGCCGATCTGTCAAAGCTTGGCGCCGCGCAGGCTGCCGTGTTGCTCGATCAGGCGACCGGGGCCGACGCGCTTGCAAAGCTGGTCCAGGAGGCCGGGGGCAAAGTCACTCGTGCAGCCGACCCGATTACTGCGCTAAAGGCGGTGAAGAATGACACCGAGATTGCCGGCGCCCGCGCGGCACAGGTCCGCGACGGCGCAGCGATGGCGCGCTTCCTCGCCTGGTTTGACCGCGAGGCGCCGAATGGCGCGCTGACCGAGATCGCGGCGGTCGAGGCGCTGGAGACCTTCCGGCGCGAGACCGGGCTTCTGAAGGACATCTCGTTCCCGACCATTTCCGGCGCCGGTCCGAACGGTGCGATCGTGCACTATCGCGTGACCAAAAAGACAAACCGGCCAATCAGGCCCGGCGAACTATTCCTGATCGATTCCGGCGGCCAATACGAGGACGGCACCACCGACATCACCCGCACCATCGCGGTCGGGACGCCGACCGATGAAATGCGCACACGGTTCACGCAGGTGCTGCGCGGCCATATTGCCATCGCGCGCGCAGTATTCCCCGACGGAATCTCTGGGTCACAGCTCGACACGCTGGCACGGCAATATCTCTGGCAGGCCGGTGTCGATTTCGACCATGGAACCGGACATGGCGTCGGCAGTTATCTGTCGGTGCACGAAGGTCCGGCGCGCATTTCCAAGCTCGGCTCGGCGCCGCTGAAGCGCGGCATGATCCTCTCCAACGAACCCGGCTATTACAAGGAAGGCGCATTCGGTATCCGGATCGAAAATCTGGTGCTGGTGGTCGAGGCCCCGCCAATTCCGGGTGCAGAGAAGCCGATGAATGCCTTCGAAACCATCACGCTGGCGCCCATCGACCGGCGGCTGGTCGATGTCAGTCAGATGACAGCGGACGAGATCGCATGGCTCGATAGCTACCATGCGCGCGTTGCAGAGACGGTGGCGCCGCTTGTTGATAAGGACACGGCGAACTGGCTCGCAGCCGCGACCCGCCCCCTCCTGAAGCTATAGAGCCGCCATCTGTGGATGCGCAAACGCCCAAATATGAGGCGACCAAACCCGAGACTGCTCCCGATCAACGCCCGGCGCCGCTCGGCCTGATCGTGCTGCTGATGGCGATGAGCGCCATCGGCCCCGTCTCGCTCAACATTCTCGTGCCGGCGACGCCGGGGCTCGCTGTTCTGTTCGATACCAAGGTCGAGACCGTCCAGCTTACGTTGTCATTATACCTGTTCGGGCTTGCGGTGTCGCAGCTGATGCTTGGACCGCTGTCGGATCGTTTCGGACGGAAGCCCGTCCTGCTCGCCGGCTTGTTCATTACGGCCGCCGCCAGTATCGCTGCGGTGTTCTCCACCTCGATCGGGATGCTGATCCTTTTCCGCACGCTGCAGGCTCTCGGCGCGTCGTCCGGCCTCGTGATCGGGCGCGCGATCATCCGCGATCTTTATTCGCGCGACCGCGCGGCTGCGATGATCGGCCTCGTCACCACCGTGATGGTGCTCGCGCCGATGGCGGCGCCGCTCATTGGCGGCCTGCTCGATACGCATTTCGGCTGGGAATACACGTTCGTGCTGACAGGCGTGCTGTCGGCCTTGGTGATGGCCTGGGCATTCGCCTCGCTGCCGGAGACACGTCCCGATCACATCACGGGCGGCGGCGTGCGCTATATCCTCGGCGAGAGCCGAGAACTCCTCTCGGACCGCCGGTTCATCGGCTATGTGCTGGTCTGCGCGATCGGCACCGCGACCTTCTTTGCCTTTCTCGGCGGCGGCCCTCACGTTGTCATCAGCATTATGGCGCGTACCTCGGCGGAATACGGCCTTTGGTTCATCGCGACCTCCGGCGGATTCATGCTGGGCAATTTCATCACGTCGCGCACCTCGCAGCGCTATGGCGTAGATCGGATGATCGGGATCGGACTCGCGCTGCTGCTGATCGGCTCGGTCCTGACGATCGGCACCGTTGCGGCCTTCCCCGACGGCGGCCCATGGACGATTTTCGTGCCTCAGCTCGCGATCTCGATCGGCAACGGGATTTTCCTGCCGAACTGCGTTGCAGGCGCTGTGAGCGTACGGCCGCAGGCCGCCGGCACTGCGTCCGGCATTACCGGATTCGTGCAGATGTCCACCGGTGCCGTTGCGGCGCAAGGGATGAGCCATATCGTGGCAGCCGCGACCACTGCGATGCCGCTCGCCATCGCGATGGGCGTTTTGTCAGCTGCTGCGGCGCTTGCCTTCTACATCTTTCTCGGAAGACGCCGGGGCTAGGCCTTTCAGGAGCATCATTGCGCGGCCATCGCCAGCCACTCGTCTTCGGTGAGCACAGTGACACCGAGCTTTTGTGCTTCGGCAAGTTTCGAGCCCGCTCCCGGACCTGCGACGACATAATCCGTCTTCTTCGAGACCGAACCAGCCACCTTGGCACCCAGCCGTTCGGCCTGCGCCTTGGCTTCGTTGCGCGTCATCTTTTCCAACGAGCCGGTGAAGACCACGGTCTTGCCCGAGATCGCGGAGTCGGATTTGACCCTCTCCATCGGCTCGACCGTGATCTGTTCGAGCAGGCGGTCAAGCGCCTCGCGATTCTTCTTCTCCTTGAAAAACTCAACAATGGCATCGGACACGACCGCGCCGATACCACCAATGTTGGTGAGTTCGCGATAAGCCTCCGTGTCTCGCCCCTTCCCGGCGGTGGCCATGCCTTCAAGAAACGATCTGACGTCGCCGTAATGCCGCGCGATCAGCCGTGCGTTGGTCTCGCCGACGTGGCGGATACCCAGTGCGTAGATCAGCTTGTTGAGCGGAACAGTCCGCCGTTCCTCGATTGCGGCGAACAGGTTGCGCACCGAAGTCTCGCCATAGCCCTCCCGGTCGGCAAGCTTGCGTGACGAACGCCTGTCGCGCGCGGCCAACGTGAAGATATCGGCAGGCTCCATCACGATCCCGTCGGCGTAGAAGGCCTGGACCTGCTTCTCGCCCAGCCCCTCGATGTCAAAGGCATCGCGCGACACGAAATGGCGCAGCCGCTCGACCTGCTGCGCCGGACAGATCAGGCCGCCGGTGCAACGCCGCACCGCCTCGCCTTCCTCGCGCACCGCATGACTGCCACAAACTGGACAGGTAACCGGGAATTTGTAGGGCTTGGCGCTCTTCGGCCGCTTCTCCAGCACAACGTCCAGCACCTGCGGGATGACGTCGCCCGCACGCTGGATTACCACCGTGTCGCCGATCCGGATATCCACGCCGCCACGAATCGGTTTGCCGTCGTTGCCGATGCCCTTGATGTAGTCCTCGTTGTGCAAGGTCGCGTTCTGCACCACGACGCCGCCGACGGTGACAGGCTCGAGCTTGGCCACCGGCGTTAATGCACCGGTGCGCCCAACCTGGATATCGATGTCGTTGACGACCGTCGTCGCTTTTTCGGCGGGGAACTTATGCGCAATAGCCCAGCGCGGCGAGCGCGACACAAAGCCGAGCCGCTGCTGCCAGTCGAGCCGGTTGAGCTTGTAGACCACTCCGTCGATGTCGTAGCCAAGCTTGGCGCGCTTCAGTTCGATCTCGCGATACATAGCGAGCATCGCATCAACCGACTCGCACAGGCGAAAGAGCGGATTGATAACAAACCCGCGCGTGCCGATCCATTCCACCATGCCCGCTTGCGTCAGCTCCGGCATCGCGCTCATCTCGCCCCAGGCATAGGCGAAGAACTTGAGCTTGCGCGAAGCCGTAACCGCCGGATCCTTCTGGCGGAGCGACCCTGCCGCGGAATTGCGCGGATTTGCGTAAACGGGTTCCCCGGCCTCGGCCTGCCGCTTGTTCAGCGCGATGAAATCGTCATGGGTCATATAGACTTCGCCGCGGATCTCGACCACGTCCGGGATATTGCGCCCCTTGAGCGCATGCGGAATATCGTGCAGCGTCCTAACATTGGCCGTCACGTCTTCGCCTTCAGTACCGTCGCCGCGGGTAGCGCCGCTGACCAGCTTTCCCCCCTCGTAACGCAGCGACAGCGATAATCCGTCGATCTTCGGCTCCGCGGTGAATGCCGGAGGCTCGTCGAGCTTGAGGAAGCGTACCACCCGATCGACGAAGTCGGTCACGTCCTGATCGCTGAACGCGTTATCGAGCGACAGCATCGGTACTGCATGCCGGACCTTGCCGAAGCGGCCGGCGGGCGCGGCCCCGATCCTCTGTGACGGCGAATCCTTGCGGATCAGTTCCGGGAATCGCGCCTCGATCTCGTTGTTGCGCTGGCGCAGTGCATCATATTCGGCGTCCGAGATTTTCGGCGCGTCCTGCTGGTAATAGAGCTTGTCGTTCTCAGCGATCACCTTGGCAAGCCGCGCAAGTTCCGCCGCGGCCTGCTCTTCGGTCAGCGCGTCGACCGGAGTGAAAGGATATGCACGTTTGGCCATGGATTGTCTCGTCATGGCCGGGGTGGCGCTTCGCTTCTATGCCCGGCCAGTCACGTCTTTCTCGCGAACGGTTTTAATGGCGTGGATGTCCGGCACAAGGGCGGGCATGACGGTCTTTGCAACCTATCCCGCCGCCTTGATCAGGCGTTCGGCGGCAGCGCGCGCCTCGTCGGTGATCTCGGCGCCGGCCAGCATGCGGGCGATTTCCTCGCGCCGCAGCTCGGCAGCAACCTCGCTCACCCGCGTCGCCACACGCTTGCCCTTGTCGAGCGCGCCCTTGGCAATGACGTAATGCCGCCCGGCGCGCGCCGCGACCTGCGGCGCATGCGTGACCGCGATCGCCTGTACGCGCGAAGCGAGCTTCGACAGCCGGACCCCGATGGCGTCGGCGACCGCGCCACCCACGCCGGTATCGATCTCGTCGAAGACCAGAGTCGGTGCTGAACCCTTGTCGGCCAGCACCACCTTGAGCGCCAGCAGGAAACGCGCCAGTTCGCCGCCGGACGCAACCTTCATCAACGGACCGGGCCGGGTCCCCGGATTCGTCTGCACCCAGAATTCGACCCGGTCGAAACCGTGCGGTCCTGCCGCCTCCGGATCGGTCGTGATCTCAGTCGAGAATACAGCGCGATCAAGTTTGAGCGGTTTGATTTCCGTGTTAACAGCCTTGTCGAGCTTTCCCGCCGCCTTCTTGCGCGCATCCGACAATGCAGAAGCAGCCTTGCGGTAGCGCGCTTCGGTCTCCGCCGCAGCCTTTTCAAGCTTCGTCAGTTTCTCGGCGCCTGCATCGATTAACGCAAGGGCGCTTGAATAACTTTCGGCCAGAGCAGCGAGATTGTCGACAGGCGTATTGTACTTGCGCGCGGCAGCACGCAGCGAAAACAAACGCTCCTCGATCCGCTCCAATTCGGCTGGATCGAAATTTGCCGCCTGCAGCGCGGCTTCGAGGTGGGAGCGGGCCTCGTCGATTGCGGCGAGCGCAGCGTCCAGCGCCTTCACTGCGGGGTCGGCGAGACCCGGCGCCTGCGCGGTGCGGCGCTCAAGCCGGCGGATGGCCGACGCAAAGCCCGGAACCGGCGAAGAGTTGCCCGCAACAGCGTCATAGGCATCGCGCAAATCGCCCGCGATCTTCTCCGCCTGCATCATGGCGGTTCGGCGTTCGGCGAGCGCGGTTTCCTCACCGGCCTCGGGGCGAAGTTTGCTGAGTTCGTCGACCGCATGACGCAGGTAATCCGCCTCGCGCTGCGCCCGTTCGACCTCTGCCCGATGGCTTTCGACCGCCTCAGCCGCGGCACGGCGCTGATCCCAGAGCCGCGCAACCTCCGCCGCCTCATCCTCGATACCGGCATAGGCGTCAAGCAATGTCCGGTGCGTCGCCGCATCGACCAGGGCTC
>Ga0073934_10011595_pt1 | contig 10613 bp, 3 predicted proteins | sample LarsenN4metaG_FD_76834 | JGI IMG/M metagenome (GOLD analysis project Ga0073934, IMG submission 76834) | Hot spring sediment bacterial and archeal communities from British Columbia, Canada, to study Microbial Dark Matter (Phase II) - Larsen... ... | reverse complement strand
TCGACGCCGTGGTCGGCTACATCTCGTCGGGAAGCTGCCTCGCGGTCACCCCGGTCGCCGAGGAGCTGAAGGCGCTGACCGTCTATTACGACTGCGGCACCCCGCGCATTTTCGAGGAGAAGCCGCGCAAATACGTGTTCCGCCCGCCGCCCCACGCCACCATGGATAACACCGGCGCGGCGCGCTACCTGGTCGCCAAGAAGAAGGACATCACGCTCTATTCGGGCATCAACCAAAACTATGCCTGGGGCCAGGATTCCTGGCGCGATTTCGTCGGCGCCATGAAGGTGCTGGCGCCGAAGGCCAAGGTCGACAAGGAATTGTTCCCGAAGCTGTTCGCCGGCGAGTTCGGTGCGGAGATTTCCACGCTGCTGACCTCGAAGTCGCAGGCGCTGCACTCCAGCTTCTGGGACGGCGACCTCGAGGGCTTCATCTACCAGAGCAGCGCGCGCGGCCTGCCCAAGCCGCGGCTGCGGCAGCACGAGTTCGGCGGCAACATCGGCGGGCCGATCCTGCGGAACCGTCTGTTCTTCTTCGCCAACTACGAGCAGATCCACCAGCCGGGCGAGGCGACGTTCACGCGGACGGTGCTGACCCCCGAGGCCCAGCAGGGCGTCTTCCGCTACGTCGCCACCGACGGTTCGATCCGGACCGCGAACCTGCTGGAGATCGCCCGGGCGAACGGATTTCCGGCCGCCCTCGATCCGTACATCGCCTCGCAGCTCGGGATCATCAATGGGACGCTCGGCGGCGGTGATTTGCGCCCGAGCGACCTGTTCCGGAACACCCTCGCCTTCACGATCCCGACCCGCCCGAAGAACGTCTTCCCGACCGGCCGGGTCGACTGGCAGGTGTCCCCCTCGCTCGCCGTCCGCGGCATCCTGAACCTGCACTGGCGCGACCTGGCGCGCAACCCGAACTTCCCGGGCCTGGACTTCATCAACGCCGGCTTCACGTCGACCTACTACATCCTCTCGAGCGGCGCCGACTGGACGATCCGGTCGACCCTCCTCAACCAGCTCAGCGTCGGTCTGCAGAGCAACAAGGAGGAGTTCAATCCGGGCAACGGGCTCGATCTGTATCCCGAGCGGCGGGTCCCGTTCCCCCTGCAGCTCACCTCGGCGGCGCCCACCGGCAACGTCCTGCCGATTCCCCGCAACAATCCGGTGTGGAACGTCTCGAACACGCTCACGTGGCTCAAGGGCGAGCACACCTGGACCTTCGGCGGCACCTACCGCTACACGAACATGTGGGAGTCGACCTGGGGCGGCGCGGCCGGCGGGCCCGCCTTCAACCTGGGCGTGGCGGCCGGCGATCCCGTCTCGGCCATCTTCAACGCGACCACGCTCCCCGGCATCCGCTCGGTCGACCTGAGCAACGCCCTCGCGCTCTACGCGTTCCTCACGGGGCGCGTCAGCAGCATCTCCGGCACCTTCAACATCGACGAGGACACGAAGCAGTACGGCGTGAACCCCGTCGTCCGCCGCGAGGCGCAGGCCGTGGGCGGCGTCTTCGTCCAGGACTCGTGGCGCATGACGCCGCGCTTCACGCTCAACTACGGCCTCCGCTGGGAGTTCTCGGGGGCGATGCACAACACCAACGACATCTACACGAGCCCGGCGCTCGAGCACCTGCTCGGTCCGTCGGCGGCGCCGTTCCAGCCGGGCACGCTCACTGGAGTCTCCGACCCGCAGATCGTCCAGCAGTCGCGGCCGTACCGGGGCGACTGGGTGAATCCGGCGCCGAACGTGGGCTTCGCCTGGACGCCCGACCGCGAAGACGGGTGGATGGGGCGCCTCTTCGGCCGGCAGCGCTCGGTCGTTCGCGCCGCCGTGGGGCTGAACTACTACGACGAAGGGCTGATTCCGTTCCAGACGGCCGCCGGCGGCAACCCCGGACTCGACCAGTCGGTCTTCCTCAACCCTGGCCAGCCGGGCTTCCCGCCAGGCGGGCTCCTCCTGTCCTCGCCGGTGCCGCCGCTCTCGCGGTTCCCCGCCGAGTTCAGCTTCCCACTCCCGCAGTCGCTGTTCACCTTCGCGCGCGGATTCTCGACCGTGGATCCCGACATCCGGACGCCCTTCGTCCTCAACTGGACCATCGGCGTGCAGCGCGAGATCGGGCGGGACGCGGCGGTCGAGATCCGCTACGTCGGCAACCGGGGCTACCACCTCTGGCGCAGCTACGACCTCAACGAGGTGAACATCATCGAGAACGGGTTCGTCGACGAGTTCAAGCGAGCCCAGCAGAACCTCCAGATCAACCGGGCCAACGGCCTGCCGGGATTCGCCAACAACGGCCTGCCCGGTCAGGCGCCGCTGCCGATCTTCGAAGCGGCCTTCGGTCCGCTGGGCACGCAGGGGGCGCTGCCGGCGGCGAGCGGCTTCACGAACGGGACCTTCCTGACGCTGCTGGAGCAGGGGCAGGCGGGTGCCCTGGCCAACACGCTGGCCGGCAACAGCCTGTACCTCTGCCGGCTCGTCGGCGCGGCGCTGCCCGGCTGCGCGCGGCTCGGCTACGGCGTTCCGGGCGCCTATCCGATCAACCTCTTCCAGGCCAACCCGTACGCCGCGGGCAACGTCATTCGCGTGCTGAGCGACGAGGCATCGTCCCGCTATCACGGCCTGCAGCTCCAGTTCAGGCAGCGCTCGGCGCACGGCCTCAGCCTCGTGGCCAACTACACGTACAGCAAGGCGGTCACGGATCGCTACAGCGACGCCCCGTCGCTCGTGGTGGACTACTGGACGTTGCGCGACAAGAAGCGGGACGAGGGGCCGCACCCGTACGACCTGCGCCACGCCTTCCAGGCGTTCTGGACGTACGAGCTGCCCGTCGGCCGCGGCCGGGCCGTCGGCCTCGCGCACCCCGCCCTCGACGCGATCCTCGGAGGCTGGGACGTGTCGGGCATCCTGCGCATCCAGTCGGGGCGGGCGTTCTACCTGACGAGCGGCCGCAGCACGTTCAACCAGCGCGACGCCGGCGTGGTGCTGAACGGCATCAGCGTGAAGGAGCTGCAGAAGCTGATCACGGTCCGGCCGGGGCCGGCCGGGGCCGTCTACTACGTCGATGCGCGGCTCATCGGGCCGGACGGGCGGGCCAACCCGGACTTCCTCCGGAGCCCCACGACCCCGGGCGAGCTTGGAGAGCGCGTCTTCCTCTACGGTCCGGGCTACTGGAACGTGGACATCGGCCTCGCCAAGCGCATCCGGACGCGCGGGTCCCTCGTCGCCCACGTCGAGGCGCTCTTCATCAACGCGTTCAACAAGACGAACTATCTGGTCGGGCCCAGCGGCTTCTTCGACAACGGCGCGCCGATCGACATCAACGCGACGACCTTCGGGCAGACGACGAGCACGGCGTCGGGGCCGAGGAACGTCCAGATCCGGCTCCTCGTGAGCTTCTGAGTCCGCCCTCCGCCGTGGGCGCCTCCTGATGGAGGAGACGGGGCGCGAATCGCCTCGCGCGGCGCATGGGGAGCCTGGCTCGCCGGTCGCGACGAGGCAGGCGCCCTGGGCCGTGCGACGTCGACCTCCGCGCCCCCTAGGGGCGATGTGGCTTCGTCGGGACCGCGCCGGAACGCCACGCGGCGCCGCCACTGCTCCCGACCGGCGGAGAGGCCCCGCGAGTCCTCGCGCCGGCCGCGGCACGAACGCGTCCCACCGCACGGCGCGTTCGGCACGTGCGCCCGGCTCGCCAGGGCCTGCGGCCGCGGCCAGCGGCCAGCGGCGCGAAGACCGCGCGCGCGGCGGCCAGAGGGCCGCCGTGCACGCTAGAATGCCCGCGGAGGTGTTCCCGCCGTGACCGTTCGCCGTCTGCCGCTGCTGGCGGCCGCTCTCGTCCTCGCCCTGTCTGCCGTCCGCCCCCAGGCGCAGGCGCCCCTCACCGCCATCGTCGGCGGCACCGTCATCGACGGCACGGGCGGAGCGCCCGTCGCCGACGCGGTCGTCCTCATCGAGGGCGCACGCATCCGGGCCGTCGGCCCCCGCGCCACGACACCCGTGCCCCCCGGCGCCACGACGATCGACGCCACCGGCCGCTTCGTCGTCCCGGGCTTCATCGACACGAACGTGCACCTGTCCCTCTATGGCGGCCAGAACGAGCGGTACGAGACCTTGGTCCGCTACTACGACCGGCAGGAAGCGATCGTGCTCGAGGCCGCTCAGCTCCAGTTGCGGTACGGCGTCACGACCGTACGCGACAGCTACGGTGTGCTGCCGGCCCTCGTGGCGGTTCGGGACCGCATCGCCCGCGGCGAGGCGGTCGGCGCCCGCATCTTCGCCGCCGGCAACATCGTCGGCTGGGGCGGCCCGTACTCCGTGTCGTTCAGCCTGATCCCCGAGCGCAACCTGACGCGGTTCCAGGAGGAGATGAACGACCTCATCGCTCAGGGCGTGGGCGAGGACCTGGTCGATCTGTCGCCCGACGAGCTGCGGACCGCCATCCGCGCGTATCTCGACAAGGGCCCGGACTTCATCAAGTACGGCGGCACGGCGCACTTCTCGCGGCCGGCCTTCATCGGCTTCTCGCCGGAGGCCCAGAAGGCGATCGTCGAGGAGACGCACGCGCGGGGGAAGATCGCGGAAACGCACGCCACCACGCCCGACGGGCTGCGGCTGGCCATCCTCGCCGGCATCGACCTCATCCAGCATCCCGAGGTGCTCGGGCCGCGCGAGCTGCCCGACGATCTCGTACGCCTCATCGTCGAGCGGCGGATCGTCTGCTCGATGCTGTCGAACACCATTGCAGGGCCGGCGTGGAAGAAGCACCTCGAGGACAAGGCGGCCGCGGAGAAGCGCCTGGCGGAGGAGGCGAAAAAGGCGGCCGGCCGCGAGAAGACGAGCGCCGAGCGGCGCAAGGAGGCCGCCGATCTCGGCGCCGAGCTGGAGATGCGCCGGCGCAACGCCGAGAAGCTCATCCGCGCCGGCGCCGTCGTGACCGTCGGCACCGACAACTACTGGGCCGCGGCGCCGGAGCTGGCGCGGACGCCCAAGCCGGAGCACCAGGATCACGGGATCGGCACGATCGTCGGCATCGAAGGGCTCGTCGAGCTGGGGATGACGCCGATGCAGGCGATCGTGGCGGCCACGCGAAACGGCGCCATCGCCGCCGGTCGGCTGAAGGATCTCGGCACGATCGAGGCGGGCAAGCTCGCGGACCTCGTCGTGCTCGACGCCGATCCGCTGGCGAGCATCGGCAGCATCCGCGCCGTGCGGCTCGTGATGCAGGAAGGGCGAGTCGTCGAGCGCGACCGGCTGCCCGAGCGCCGGGTGCTGTCGCGACCGCAGGCGGCGACGAGCTCGGCAAGCGCGGCCGCAGCGGCTGGAACGGGCGGAGCGGCCGCCGCGACCGCAAGAGGCGCGACGGGTGCACCGGCTGCCGACGGCCGGCAGGAGGCGGCCGGCCCGGGCCGGCCGGCCGAGTATCCCATCGCCGCCGTGCCGCTCACGGCCGTGCGGCTGACCGACGACTTCTGGCGGCCGCGCCTCGAACGCAACCGCACGGTCACGATCCCGCACATCCTGCGCCAGAACGAGATCACGGGCCGGGTCGACAACTTCCTGAAGGCCGCCCGCCGCATGGAGGGACCGCACAAGGGCCAGCGCTACAACGACACCGACGTCTACAAGATCATCGAGGCGGCCTCCTACGCGCTGGCCGTGGCGCCCGATCCGGAGCTGGATCGAAAGCTCGACGCCCTCATCGCCATCATCGCCGCGGCCCAGGAGCCCGACGGCTATCTCTACACGCCACGCACCGTCGACCCGAAGAACCCGGCGCCCGGCGCCGGACCCGAGCGCTGGTCGTACCTCCACACGAGCCACGAGCTGTACAACGCCGGCCACCTGTACGAGGCCGCCGTGGCGCACTACCAGGCCACGGGCAAGCGGACGCTGCTCGACGTCGCGATCAGGAACGCGGAGCTCGTGTGCCGCGTGTTCGGGCCGGGGCGCCGCCTCGACGCGCCGGGGCACCAGGAGATCGAGCTGGCGCTGGTGAAGCTCTTCCGGGTGACCGGCGACCGCCGCTATCTGGACCAGGCGAAGTTCTTCCTCGAGCAGCGCGGCCGGCCGCACACCGTGCCGCCTGCGCCGTTCGAGCCGGGCAGCCGGTTCGCCATCTACAACGATCTCGCCTACCGGCAGGACCACCTGCCCGTCGTCCAGCAGACGCGGGCGACCGGGCACGCCGTTCGGGCGACCTACATGTTCGCCGGGATGACGGACGTCGGCGTGCTTACGGCCGACGAGAACTACCTGCGCACGCTCGACGCGGTGTGGCGCGACGTCGTGACGAAGCGGATGTACCTGACGGGGGGCCTCGGGTCGCAGGGGCGCACCGAAGCGTTCGGCGACGACTACGTGCTGCCGAGCCGGCGCGCCTACGCCGAGACGTGCGCCTCGATCGGCGGCATCCTCTGGTATCACCGCATGTTCCGGCGCGAGGGGGACGGCCGCTACCTCGACGTCCTCGAGCGCACGCTCTACAACGGGTATCTCTCGGGCGTCTCGCTGGCGGGCGACACGTTCTTCTACCAGAACCCCCTCGAATCCGACGGCAGCGTCGCCCGGAGCGTCTACTTCGACGTCGCCTGCTGCCCGGCCAATCTGGCCCGGCTGATGGCGCAGCTTCCCGGCCTCGTCTACGCGCACCGGGGCCGCGAGCTGTTCGTGAACCTGTTCGTGGCCAGCGAGGCGACCTTCGATGTGGCCGCCACGACGCTCCGCCTCGTCCAGCGCACCGCATATCCCTGGGACGGCCGCGTCGAGCTGCAGCTCGATCCGGCGCAGCCCGTCGATCTCGAGCTGCGCGTGCGCGTGCCGGGCTGGGCGCGCGGCGAGGCGGTCCCGGGCGATCTGTACCGCTACGCGGAGGCCGGCGGCACGGCGCCGCGGCTGAGCGTGAACGGCGAAAAGGTCGCCCTGGATCTCGACCGCGGGTTCGCCCGAATCCGGCGCCGGTGGCAGGCCGGTGACCGCGTCGTCCTCGACCTGCCGATGCCCGCACGGCGCGTGCTCGCGCACGAGGGCGTCGCCGACGCCCGCGGGAAGGCGGCCATCGAGCGGGGTCCCCTGGTCTACGCCGTCGAGGCCGCGGACAACGGCGGCCGCGTGCTCGATCTGCGCCTCCCGCTCGACGCGCCCCTGCGTCACGAACACCGCGCCGACCTCCTCGGCGGAGTCACCCTCGTCACCGCCACGGCGACCAGGGCCGGTGCGTCGGGATCTGGCCAGCCCCACCCGCTCGTCGCCGTGCCCTACTACGCGTGGGCGAACCGCGGCAAGGGGGAGATGGCCGTCTGGATTCCGTTCGAGTAGGGCGGGTGCCGCGGCGCCGGGTGCGGGGGCGCCGCGGACGCGCCGGGCGGATTCGCTGTCTCAGCGTCGACCGCGCAGGTCGATCGATCGCGGGAGCCAGGTGACGGGATCGTTGTCGATGCCGTCGGCCGGGCTCGAGATCTCCAGGCGTTCGGGCGTCACCTCGATGAGCAGGTACGATCCATCGCGATCGGGATAGAAGGCCTCCCACCCGGGCTTCCAGCGGCGCGCCTTCTCTTCGGGATCGTCGACCAGCCGGGCGGTGCCGAACAGCGTCACGTACCCTCTCGCCGCCGCGTCGTAGTAGTACAGCGTCACCCGCGGATCGCGCCGGATCTCGCGCACCTTCCGCGTGCGGGGGGTCGTCGCCATCCAGACCACGAAGCGGTCGTCCGGCGGAAAGGCGTCCATCGTCCTGGCCCGCGGGCGACCGTCCTCGCCGATCGTCACCAGCGCGCAGTAGCGGGCGGCGGTCATGATGCGCCGTGCGGCCGCGGCAGGATCGGGGGGCCGATGGGCCGCTTGCGCCGCCGGCGACCCCGAGGCAGGCGGCGAGCCTGCCAGCCCGAGCAGCGTGGACAGCGAGAGAGCCAGCGCCGCGGAGCGACGAGGCCTAGGGGAGTCGCGCATGGGTCTCAATCAGAGTCGACGAAGGTCGAAAACCGGCAGGGCCGGTGACCGGTGCCGCCGGCCTCGTCGCCCGGCACCCGGGCGGCGCCTGGCCGCGCCATCATAGCCTCGACCGGCTCGCGAGGGGACGCGCCAGCCGTAGCCGCTTCCCGGGTCGACGCCAGGCCGATGCCGGACCGGACCGCGCGCCACCGGACGGGCCACGCGACCCCTCTCGCTCCGACGCCTGCTCGGCGAGCCGACGCCATGACCCTGCGGCGACCGGCAGATATGGACGAGGCACTCCGCCGATGCGGCGTGCCGGCTGAAGCCGCCCCGCGCGCGGGTTGCCCATCGCGCCCATGCCGCGCGGCGGCGACCCTGCCGGCCGGCGCTTCCGGGCCGTCATGTCGCCCGACGCACGTGCGGTTCCGGGGCAGGCGTTCCCCGCGAGACAGGCCACGCGTCGGCCCGTGGGTTCCTCCATGACAAAGGCGCCGCGGCCGGGGGACAGGGAAAGCAAGGCAAGGCGCGCACCGAGAGGCGTCGCCTGAATGGCCCTACGACAGCAGGCGATACTCGCCGAGCTTCCGATAGAGATTGCGCTCGCTGATGCCCAGCAGCCGCGCGGCGTGGCCGCGGTGCCCGCCCGCCAGCTTGAGCGCCAGCTCGATGTGGGCCCGCTCGACCTGCTCGAGCGTGGGGAATGCGGCCCCGGGCGCTCCCGGCTCCCTCGGGACTGCCGACCCGGCGCGGACGGCCGGCGGCAGGTGGTCGGGCCCGACCTCGGTCCCCTCGCAGACCACGACCGCGGCCTCGATCACGTGGTGCAGCTCGCGCACGTTGCCCGGCCAGTCGTACCGCCGCAGGATCGCCAGCGCCTCGTCGCTGATCCGCTTCCCCATGCCGAACCGCTCGTTGAGCACGCCGATGAAGTGGGCGACGAGCAGGTCGATGTCCGAGCGCCGGGCCCGCAGCGGCGGCACGGTCAGCGTGATCGTGCTCAGGCGGAAGTAGAGGTCCTGGCGGAACAGCCCCTGCCGGACCATGGCCTCGAGGTCGCGATTCGTGGCGGCGAGGACACGGACGTCGACGTGGATTTCGCTCGTTCCCCCGACGTGCCGGAAGGTGGACGTGTCGATGACGCGCAGCAGCTTCACCTGCGTGGCCTGGCTCACCTCGCCGATCTCGTCGAGGAAGATCGTGCCGCCGTGGGCCACTTCGAACAGGCCCGGCTTGGCGCGATCGGCCCCCGTGAAGGCGCCGCGCTCGTGGCCGAAGAGCTCGCTCTGGAGCAGGCTCTCCTGCAGCGCCGCGCACTCCACGGTCACGAACGGCCGCTGCCGCCGCGGGCTCCGTGCGTGGAGCAGCCGGGCCACCATGTCCTTGCCCGAGCCGGTCTCTCCCGTGATGAGCACCGTGGAGTCGGTCGGCGCCACCCGCTCGATCAACTGAAGCAGGCGCCGGAACTCGGCCGAGTCGCCGACGAACGAACATCCCGGATCGGGCGGGGTCAGCCCTCGCTCGAGCAGCCGGGCCCGGCTCTGGAGCGACTGGCGCTCCAGGGCGCGCTGGATCCGCAGCTCCAGCTCGTCGAGCGGGCAGGGCTTGGCCACGTAGTCGAAGGCGCCCATGCGCACCGACTCGATGGCCGTGTCGATCGACCCGTGCCCCGTCAGCACGATGACCTCGCTGCCGGGGCTCGCCTTGCGGATGAAGCGCAGCACGTCGAGGCCGCTCGCGTCGGGCAGCCGGAGATCCAGCAGCACGACCTGGGGCTGGAGGGCGGCCACCTCCCGGCGCGCCTCGTCGGCGGATCCGACCGACACGACCTCGAACGGCAGGCGGCGGAGCTCGGCCGCCAGGACCGTCCGGAACGTCGGGTCGTCGTCAACGAGCAGCAGCGTGGCCCTGGATCCCACGGCTGACGGGGGTCTCGGTCGCCGCGTCCTGCGCGACCGCGGGGAGCATCAGATCGAAGGTCGAGCCGGCGCCGGGCGCGCTGGTGACACGGATGTCGCCGCCCCAGCGGCGGACGAAGCTCAGGGCCAGGAACAACCCGAGCCCCGTGCCGCCCGGCCGGAGGCTGAAGAACGGCTCGAAGATCCGCCCTAGGTGCTCCGGTGCGATGCCGCAGCCCTCGTCCGACACGCGGACGTGCACGGCCTCGTCGACAATCACCGTGACGGCGACCGTCCCGCCGCGGCCCGACGCCTGAATGGCGTTGAGCAGCAGGTTGACGAGCGCGTGCTGCAGCTCGGCCTCGTCGGCACGCACGTGCAGGCCGGCCGGGATCGGACCGACGTGCACGCTCACCGATCCGGCGCGGGCGGTTGGCGCGACGAGGCGCGCCACGGCGTGCACGGCGGCCTCCACGTCCACCAGACCGCCCGGCGAGGGCTGCCCGCGCGAGAGCCGCAGAAAATGCTGCGTGATGCTGCGGCAGCGCAGGATCTGCTCGCGCGCGATGGCCGCCGCCTCGGCGATGCGCGTCGCTCCTGGGTCCCCGCCGTTCCCGACGGCGGCGTCGCGCAGGATGCCCTCCACGCACGCGAGCACCGTCGCCAGCGGAGTGTTGAGTTCGTGCGAAAAGCCGGAGGCCAGCACGCCGAGCGAGGCCAGCCGGTGCGACTCCGCCATGCGGGCCTCCGCGGCCCGCCGCTCCGAGATGTCGCGCCAGACCTCGACCAC
>Ga0073934_10011594_pt1 | contig 10613 bp, 8 predicted proteins | sample LarsenN4metaG_FD_76834 | JGI IMG/M metagenome (GOLD analysis project Ga0073934, IMG submission 76834) | Hot spring sediment bacterial and archeal communities from British Columbia, Canada, to study Microbial Dark Matter (Phase II) - Larsen... ... | reverse complement strand
CTTATATCATAGATGCGGTTCGGTAAAAGCCCCTGGATGCCCTCGTCGAGCCATCCTAACAAAAAGGTCAGGCCCGCAGCCCCTACGTAGAGCCTGGGGGGGCAAAAGGAATGCGCCAGAGCCCTGATAGAAAGATACCCCATCACCCCATATTCCAGGAAGTGGATGCGTTCCTCGGGCAGGGAGAGTTGTTTAAACATGTAGGCGTATATTCCAAGGATAGGAAGAAGGAAAAGGTAAGAAGTCCACTTTTTCGGTCGTACCTTGATAAGAAGAAGAACTCCCACCGACGCGATGAGGCTATTCATGGTCAGGGAGTACCAGGGCCCCAGTTGCTGGCGAAGGTAGGTCGACACAAAACGAACATAGTAAAGGGTCCCATAGATAACCCCGGTATAAAGGATCAGAAGAAGCCAGTCTAAGGTTTTTTGCTTTTCTCCGAGCGTTCCCATACTGCGCGCCCGTCGGTTACGAGATGAATCGTGCCTGCCTGATCGGTCCTTAGAACGTTGATTCCCAACTCGCGGTACAATTCCAGCGTCTCCGGCAGAGGGGCTCCGTAAGGATTTTCTCCCACAGAGATAACCACAATTTGCGGACGAACCGCCTCCACGAATTCTCGAAGGGTCGCATGCCCATGGTGCCCGGCTTTGAGGACCTGGGCTTTCAGGGGAATTCCTGCCAAGAGAAGCTCCTTTTCGGCGGGGGGGCTGATATCCGCCGGGAATAGAAAACTTACGTCCTTGAAATCAAGCCGGATCCCAATGGAGCTGTTATTCAGATCCTCGTTGACCTGGACCGGATGGATGATCTCCAGGTTCAAGGACGCGGAGGTGAAAAGTTTCTCCCCACGCCTTCCCAGTTTATAAGGGATGCCTTTCCTTTTTATAACCCCCACAAAGGGTTCCGGTAGCAGCTCCGAAGTTAGGGGGTGGCTCCCGATGACCAGGCCGACCTCAAAGTTCTCCAGAACTTCCGCCAATCCCCCGATATGATCCGGGTGGGGATGGGTAGAGACGACCACATCCAGCCGGGTCAACTCCAGACTTTGAATCAGAGAAACCACCCGAGGTCCATAAGCCGGGTATCCCCCATCGATAAGGATCTGCCGGCCCTCGGGCAGCCTCACCAAAATAGATTCCCCATACCCCACGTCAAAGAAAAAGACCTCCAGAAGGGAGGAGGTCTCTGCCGGGGCTGAAAAGGATAGGGAAAGAAGGGATAAAAGAAATATCATAGGCTAAAATAAAAACGCCGGAAACGGATTTTCTCGTTACCAGGCCCTCCCCAATAGGTTTATCTTAACCGGTCCTTTTCCAATGTCAAACAAAATTTCCTCCCCCGGGGATCAAAAAATTTGGCGCCGGCAATACAGATCGGCTTCCCCCGTAATCCGCTCCAGTTCCCTTTGTAGCTTTACCTGGTAGGCGGTAACCTCCTGATCTGTCGCCTTCGAGGGCACAAAAAAGGGCTCTCCGAAGAGAACGACGGCCTTTGAGAAAGGGGACGGAACGAGGAACTGATCCCAGCTCCGAAGCTGCATATACCTGCTGGCCGAGGCGGTTAAGGGCACGATGGGAGCGCCCGTCTCCCGGGCCAATCGGACGATGCCGGGCTGAACGCGGCGAGCAGGCCCGCGAGGGCCATCCGGGGTGATCGCCACATCATAACCTTCGCGGATCGCCTTGACCAGTCCCAGCAATCCCCGTGCGCCTCCCCGGGATGAAGACCCCCGAACGGTGCGAAACCCGACCAGCGAAAGGATACGGCTGAGGTATTCCCCGTCCTGACTCCGACTGACCAGCACGGTGATCCTGCGATTTCGGTGGGTGTAGATCAGAACCAGAAACCGCCCGTGCCAAAGGGCATAGATCAGGTTCGGGAACTGCCGGCGGAGTTCGGTGTGGGGCTCTTCGTTAAGGATCGTCAGATCCAGCGTCCTCCCCAAGCCGTAGAGAAACCCTGCCGCCAGAGGAGGCAACGTATAGTTAAGGAACGATTTGAACGGCTTCACCCATGAAGTGACGAAGGAAAAAGGATGAAGGAAATCCTATCCGGGTTACCGATTCACCGTTCATCCTTCGTTCTTCTTCCGTCTAATAAACCTGGATCTCGTGAATAGACCAGGCCCAGCGCCCATGTTGGCGGGTTTGGAAAATTCGGATAAACCTGGCCTGAATCGGTTGAGAGAAAGCAAGCTTGAGCCGGGGACGCCGGGGAGTCTGGAGAGAGGCTTCAAATAGCGACACGACCGGCGGCAGCAGGAGACTCACAGGCTCCCATTGAACCGCATCTTTAGATACCTCGACCCGACACTGCCGGGGATAATCCAAAAGGGAAGTTCCCATATCCAGGAGCACCCCGGTCACCGAAGAGATAGTGCCCATATCCAATTCGAAGTACATCCCCGGCCTTTGGGGCGTACCGGTCGTCCAGCGGGTCTTTAAATTTCCATCGACCGCCAGAACGGCTTCTCCGGCGTTGTAATTGGAGCGGACCGCCTCAATCGTCGGTGAATTTAAACCGACGACCTCCGGGTAAAGGGGCTCTCCGGATGGTAAGCTTGCTGCAGCTTCGGCAGGCTCTTTGAATTTATAAATATAAGATCCGTCCAGCTTTTGCTGGTATTCTAGTTGGGAAGTGAACCTGCCCAGGCGCTGAAGAAGTCCGGAGAGATAAGGTTTCGAGTACGCTTTGGCGTGGATGATCACATACTTCGTCTGTAGCCGCTGAAGGACCTGGAGGGATACCTCATCTGGAAAGGTTTCCATAATTTGATGGAGTAAAACCGTTGAGGGGGGAGAGAACCCGCTGTATCCGTTCACCAGCTTCTTCCAATGGTAGGTGGAGAAATAGGCATAGTACGCCTCCATCCAATAATCCTGAGGATTCGCCTGAAGGGGGAGCTCGAGGATAGGAAAGTCCCCCTCCTGCCGGGCCAGCCACCTGTAAATTTCGGGGACCTGTTCTCCGGTAACCGCCCTGTGGAGAGGAATAGGGGCCGAGTAGTATTCGGCAACCAGCAGAGCAGAAAGGGCGGCTCCTGTTAAGAAACGGCGGGTTGAGAAGCCCAGGTGCCTGGAGGGTTGAGAAACCCCTTCTCTCAGAAAAAGCCGGTTTTTGAGGCTTCCAAAAGATTTTCGGATCAACTCTGCCTCGAAAAGGGCCAGGAAGCCATAACCGGCCAGAACGCTGACGCCAAAGGAGACCATAACTCCCAACCGGGCCGGAACTCGCAACCCTTTAAATCCCGGAACGTAGTTGTATAAAAATCGGTAGGGCCCATCAAAGGTTTCCCCAAAGACATGGAGTCGGGGACCCAGGGATAAAATTCCCGCAGCCAGGATGAGAACCCCGTAAGCATTTAAAACAGGCGCATTTTTTAGAAACAGGCCTGCTTCCGCGGACACAGGTCTCCGTCTGGTGTAATAGACCCCCCGTACGATACTGAGGGCTGCAAACACAAGGGCCAGGGCCCCGGGGAACAACATCCCTTCCATTTTGGCGAAACGAACCAAGACCGACCCATATAACCAGTTGAAGTGCGGAACTCCCAAATAATTCCTGGGTTCCGCCGAAAGCTGGGTGACTTCCCCCAAGGTTCGGACAAAGCCCATTTCTTCTTGGACCTTAAAATAAGGAAGGCCGATGGGATAGAGAACCAGCGCCGATAAGACCAGAAAACATCCCAGCTTGGCCCAAAAGGAAGATCTAAGGAGGAAGGAAGGGGACCCTCGACCTGCCGGGGCGGCTCGATCCCCTATCCTCGATAACAGCCAGTAGCTTCCTATCCAAGTAATAAGGGACACGGAGAGAAACAGCCCGTAATAGCTGGAGGACAGGGCCTGCAAAATGAAAAACAGCCAGAAGAGGAACAGATATTTCCAGCTTGCCGTTTCCAGTAGACGATGGAGGAATAGAAAACAGAAGGGGATCCACTGGGTGGTGAGCAATTGCAAGTGCCCCAGGTGGCTGAACTTGTAAGGGCTAAACGCAAAGATAATGCCGGAGAGGAAGCTTGCGTAAGAGTTTCGTGTGAGATGCCAGACCAACAGATAGGTCCCGAAGCCTGAGAAGGCGAAAGAAAACAAAAAGACAAAATTATAGGCCAGGATGGGATTTTGGGAGATCCACAGAACGGGTGCCGCCAATAGGCTGCTGGCCAGGAGATTTTCTGAGTAGGCCAGGACATTTCGGTGGGGATAAAAGATGTTAGCATGAAACAAATTCTGAGGATCGGTAAAAAGCTTATGGACATCCCAGGCAAGAATCCAGGTATTTAAAAGTGGATCCCCATAGACAGAAAACACCGCAGTATCTAGATGAAGGATCAGAGGGTAGGTTAAGCCGCAAGTCAGAAGCACAAAAAGAAGTAATACCGCGAAATGCGTAGCTTTCAAAGGTAAAACGTAAAACAATTCCCAGAGGATCCAGGGAAAACCCGGCTATTCGGCGTTCCCCCGTTCCCGAAGCCTCGGCAGAGGATTTAGGGGAAAGGGCTTGAAGAGTTCCAGGCCGACTTTCTTTAAGCGCCGGCCAATTATTAAAATCGGCGTCCATCTGGATCGTCTGGGGAAGGTTTTAGTTCTGCGTTACCACTGCTTCACCGGATTTGATAAAGTTCCAATCCCATCGACCTCAATTTCCACACGATCTCCCCCCCTCAGCGCGTACTCGTTGGGAACGATAATGCCGGTTCCTGTAGAAACCACCGTCCCCGCAGGAACGAAATTATCCCGGTACAGATATTCGTTCAGCTCTTTAAAACTCCGTTTGATCATGGAGGTATGGACCGACCCTTCGAAGGCGAGGCGTCCATCGCGAAAGATCCGGCACGTCACGTTCAGGTTATAGGGATCTATTTCAGAAGCCGTTACGAGCATAGGTCCGAGGGCGCAACAGCCGAGGAAGATCTTAGATTGGGGGAGGTAAAGGGGATTTTCTCTTTCGATATCCCAGGCCGACACGTCGTTGGAGATGGTGTATCCTAAGATTTCCTGGTTTTTACCCACTACGTAGGCGATCTCCGGTTCGACGGCGGTTAGTTTCGAATCCCTGCGGACGCCGATATAGCCGTTGGGGCCTACACAGCGCGGCGCCGTTGCTTTAAAAAATAACTCCGGCCTGGGGCTGGAATATACATAGTCGTACATGCTACTCCGGCTCCCTATCTGGCGGGTCGCATCTTCATCTCGAAACTCGGCACTCCGTTTATACGTTACTCCGGCGCCCCACACCTCCGGTGGGGAGATGGGGATGAGCAGATGGGGCTTGGATCTATCCGGTGGGACATTTAACGCTTCATAGGAGAGTGGGCTTGATTTTTTAGCTTTGCTCCACTGTCGTTCCATAAAGGTTTCAAAGGCTTCACCGGCCTCGTAAGCCGCTTCTATCAGCTCTAGGGCGCTCCCCCGGTTTTTTTCGGTTATATCCACGATGGCATCCCCATCGAGAACCCCCACACGGCTTCCTTCTCCAGGAAGGTAAAACTGAACTAGCTTCATAATCCTCTCCTTTCCCTTTTAAATTATTTCTTGTCAAACCCAAACTTCATAACCAGAGCATCTTCCCTATTATCTGTGTAATACCCTCGGCGTATCCCGACTACTTTGAACCCCAGCTTGGTATAGAGATGCTGGGCGGTCAGATTTGAGACCCGTACTTCTAGAAAAGCCTGGCGGGCATGGACTTTTCTGCCGTAATCTAAAGCTACTTCTACCAACCTGCGCCCGATCCCCCTCTTTCTAAACCTGGGATGGACCGCCACGTTGATGATGTGGATCTCCCCTGCCACAGACCAAAAGAAAATATAACCGGCTGTGGTGGGTTTTTTAGAAGGATCTTCCTGAACTTTTGCAACATAGGCGTGGGAAAAGTCATGGCCTTCTAATTCTGCCAGCAACATCTTTCGAGACCAAGGGGCCGCAAAGGAATTCTGTTCTATCTCTATAATGGCATCGATGTCCTTGGAACGGGCTTTCTCAATGTCAATTTGATAAGACATACTTATACCGGCGCTCAATTCTAAGCGCTCAACCTAATTTATTGTTTATGTATACGCCAAACGGGATAAAGGTCAAGAAGAACTTTCTATCCCTCCCGGGATGCCCTTAAATTTTTTAAAATCTTCTTGACTTATCCTGCATATCCGCTAGGCTTACTTATGTATCAATTAAACGGCAAGGAGCTATTTCACCTGTTCAATACCGAGCCATCGTAAAGGGGGAGGTATCCCATGCGTATCGGAGTGTTTACCGTTCTTTTCCAGAACCTATCCTTTGAGAAGATGTTGGACCGGGTGGTATCAGTGGGCGTATCGGCGGTTGAGATCGGTACGGGGGGCTTTCCGGGTAGCCATCATTGTCCTGTGGACGAGTTGCTTGAGAGCGAGAGCGCCCGCATGGCCTATATGAAGGCCATTACCTCGCGGGGCCTGATCCTCAGCGCTTTAAGTTGCCATGGCAATGCCCTCCACCCCGATAAGGAGGTCGCCAGGCACGATGATGAGGTGTTTCGCAAGACGGTGCGCCTGGCCAACTTACTAAAAGTGCCGGTGGTCAACACCTTCTCGGGCCTTCCTGGAGGGTCGTCTAAAGATATCAGCCCCAATTGGGTCACCTGTCCCTGGCCGCCGGACTTCCTCAAGATACTGGACTATCAATGGAACGAGGTAGCCATTCCTTATTGGAAAAAGGCGGGTCAGTTCGCTGAAGATCATGGGGTGAAGGTCGGGCTCGAGATGCATCCCGGCATGCTCGTCTACAACGTGGAAACTTTGTTCAAGTTGCGCGATGCGGTCGGGCCGGTGCTGGGCGCTAACCTGGATCCCAGCCATTTGTTTTGGAACGGGGTGGACCCGGTGGCTGCCATTCGCAGGCTGGGGAATGCCATTTATCACATGCATGGCAAGGACTGCTACATCGATCCATGGAACGTCTCGGTCAACGGCTGTAACGATAATAAACCCTACGATCAGATAGCCCGCCGCGCTTGGACCTTCCGCAGTATCGGTTACGGGCATGATGCAAAAACCTGGAAGGATATCATCAGCGCCTTACGCGTGGTGGGATATGATTATGTCATCTCGATCGAGCATGAGGATGCGCTGATGTCCATCGACGAAGGTCTCGCCAAGGGGGTGGCGATGCTGAAGGAAGTGGCCATGTTCGAGGAGCCCGGCGAGATGTTCTGGGCCTGAGGGTCTCAATCCACAAAGGAACGGGGGGCTAAGGGCTTAAGGTGGGCGAAAGTTAAAAACCGACTTCGGGCGTCTGTAACCTTTCAGCACGTACAACCGCTTAAAATCTGCGGCCATCTGGGCCGTTGGCGGATTAAATAATTCTTGGGAGGAGAGGAAATTATGCCTAAATACAAGCGAATTGTCTGGACCCTGGTGGCTGTCGCGGCCGTGCTGCCGATGCTTTTGACGGCGCTCCAGGCCTCAGCCACGGCGGGTGAGAAACCCAAGCTTTCCATCATCTGGTTTGCGTGGCCGCCGTGCGAGGCGCTTGGGGAGCTGGCGGCCAGATATCCCGACGCCACCGTCACCGTGAGTTGTATCCCTATTGCCCAATGGCACGACCAGATTTTCACCGATTTTGCGGCCCAGGGGGGGGCGGATCTTCCCATTCTGGATAGCCAGTGGATCGGTGAGGCCGTTAAAGGCGGCCACATCCTCGAACTGACCGACTGGATGAAGAAAAATATGGAGATCGAGGATTACATTCCCGCAGCTCTGTCGGCTTATGGGGAATTTCCACTTGGGAGCGGTCGTTATTATGGCGCTGCAGCCATGGCCGACGTCCAGTTGCTGGTGTACCGCAAGGACCTATTTCAGAAGGCCGGCCTCCAGCCACCGAAAACCTGGTCGGAGTTGCTCAAGCAGGCCCAGGCCTTCAAAAAATCTGGTATGGACGGTTTCGTCTGGTACTGGTGCGGCTCCGCCGCCTGCTATGACCAGGTCCAGGTGGCCTGGAATCAGATAGCCTGGTCCTTCGGCGGCGAGCTATGGGATCCCAAAACCTACAAAGTCGAGGGCGTGCTCAACAGCCCGGAGAACGTGACGGCCCTTGAGTTTGCCCAGGAACTCTACAAGACCGGTCCCGAAGGCGCCGGAAATTTCACGTATAACGAAGTTGTGGATGCTATCTGCACCGGCAAGGCAGCCATGACCTCCATTTGGGCGGGCTTTGGCCCAGTCTTCCTTGACAAAAAGGGCTGTAAAGAATCGGATAACCTGGGATTTGCCGTGCCACCCGGTGAGAGGAAGCACTATCTCAGTTTGGGGGGCCAGGGCATCAGCGTTAACGCCCACACGAAAAATAAAGAGGCGGCCCTCGACTTCTTGAAGTGGTTCGAAACGAAGGAAGTACAACTCGAATGGGTTAAATTGGGCGGCGATAGCGCTCGCAAATCGGTCCTCGCCTCCGATACCTTTAAGAACGCAGCCCCCTATAACCCGGTCTTTGCAGAGGCTTACCCCCTCGTGAAGGATTTCTGGAATCTCCCCGAGTACAGTGCCATGCTTGTCGTGCAAGGTGAGCAGTTGAATCTGTCCGTGACCGGCCAGAAAGACGCTAAAACTGCCCTCGATACCATCGCTAAAGAGCAGCAGAAGATTCTGGATAAGGCCTACCCGGGGGGTCCTCCCAAACAGTAGGTCGTAAGCGGTAGGCAGCGGGCCATAGACCGTAGGGAACCGGTTATGGGCAGAACCTTTCGGCTTCTACGTTCGGCTTTCTGATTCTCGCCCGTCCCCCGCTGCCTGCCGCCCGTTATTCTGCGAACGTCTCCCTTGGCTACGCAACCCATGGACTCAGACTTCGCCGTATCGGCGGAAACCCGGCTGCGCCCGCGCTTTAATTGGTTGGGGGATGGAATGTTGGCGGCGGCATTCCTTTCGCCGACGCTGATTCTGCTTCTGTTCATCACGATCTTTCCCCTTATTTGGTCCTTGTATCTGAGTTTCACTCAGTATTCGGTCATTCGAGATGCCGGTACCGGGCCTCAATGGATCGGCTTTCAGAATTATGCGGAGCTCTTATCCGATGAGAAGCTTTGGGCGCGCTTTACCCTTTCAGCCTCTTTCGTCGTTCCGACGGTGGCGCTCGAGTTCTTCCTCGGCTTTGGCATTGCCCTGTTACTCCATCGCGATTTCAAAGGACGCGGGGTCATCACGACCGTCATCCTTATCCCGATGATGCTCACCCCGGTGGTCGTTGGCCTGTTCTGGCGTTTCATGCTGCAGGCCGACATCGGTATCGTCAACTACTTCATTCGGGACGTGTTTGGGCTCAAGTCGGTGCTCTGGCTCACCGATAGCAGGAGCGCTATGGCAGCGCTGGTATTGGTGGATGCCTGGCAGTGGACGCCGTTCATCGTGCTCATTTCTCTGGCCGGGTTATCGGCGGTGCCTAAGTATCTCTACGAAGCGGCGGAGGTCGACCGCGCCTCAAGCTGGTTCAAGTTTCGACACATTACGCTTCCCCTCGTCTCGCCCCTGTTGCTCATTGCCGTACTCTTCCGGCTTATGGATACCTACAAACTCTTTGACCTGGTCTGGGTCCTGACAGGAGGCGGGCCGGGGGAGAGCACCAAAGTTCTCCCCCTCTACCTGTACAAAGTGGCCTTTGGCGATTTTGATACCGGACGCGCTTCGGCCATCGGCTATATGATGCTCATCGTCATCGTGGCCCTGGCCAACCTCCTGATTCGCGTGCTGAATCGCATGAAGGCGGGGTCGGGGGCATAATCAAAGGTGGTAGGGTCATGAAAACGCATCGTATTTTACGGAGAGGAGGGTACTTCCTTATCCACCGGGTCCTGTTCTGGCTGGCCATCGCCTTGATCCTTTTCTTCTTTCTTTTCCCCTTGTATTGGATGCTCATCACCTCCTTTAAAGTGCGAGGGGAGGTGACCTTACTGCCGCCCACTTTCATTCCCTTCGTACAGTTCGAGCCCACCCTCGATAATTACCGGGAAGTCCTGACCAGGGTAAAAAGTTCTCAGTTGGGCACGACGACCCGTCTAAGCGCCTTTCCAAATGCGCTGTTCAACAGTATTCTCATCAGCGGCACGACCACCGTGGTCGCCGTGATCCTCGGTACCCTGGCCGCTTACGCCTTCTCCCGGTTTCTTATCAAAGGAGAAGGTGACCTCCTCTTCTTTATCCTTAGCACCCGCATGTTACCGCCCGTTGTGGTGGTCATTCCCATCTTTTTGATGTTTAAGGGCCTGGGCCTACGCAATACCTTTACGGGCATTACCCTGTTATACGTTACGGCGGGCCTGCCGTTTGTGGTATGGATGATGAAAGGCTTCTTCGATGAAATCCCACGGGAATATGAAGAAGCCGCTATGATCGATGGGTACTCTCGCCTCGAGGCGGTATGGAAGATTGTCATTCCCGAGGCCATCCCGGCCATGCTAGCGACGGCGGTGTTCGTGCTCATAGGGGCTTGGAACGAGTTCATCTTCATGCAGTTGCTGAACCCGGACAAATATTCCACCGTGCCCCCGTTCCTCTATGCCATCATTGGCTATGGGCGGACGGAGTGGGGGCGGATGGCCGCGACCTCTGTGATTTTCCTGCTCCCCATCGTCCTGTTTACGTT
>Ga0073934_10011591_pt1 | contig 10614 bp, 10 predicted proteins | sample LarsenN4metaG_FD_76834 | JGI IMG/M metagenome (GOLD analysis project Ga0073934, IMG submission 76834) | Hot spring sediment bacterial and archeal communities from British Columbia, Canada, to study Microbial Dark Matter (Phase II) - Larsen... ... | reverse complement strand
GTCTGGCCTTCGGCGGTCTCGACGCTGTCGAGCGCGACGGTAATGTGCGCAAGGCCGCTGACCCGCCCGCCCGGGTCGGCCTCGACCACGCGACCCTGCACGGTGGCGCCCTTCGGAGCGATGACTGCGCCTCCGGCGGTCAGAGGCTCTTCGAGCGACGCGACGAAGGAGTCGCCCGCTTTATGCGAGCGCGTCGAGATGGTCGATGTGGTGCGCACCTTCAAAGCGGTTCCGGAGGCAAGCGTGACGGAGCGAGGCGGAGCCGGCGGCCTCGCGGCAGGTTGCGAGCTGGCAGACGGCCTCGCCGCCGGAGCCTGAGAAGCGCGCGGAGCCGTGGCCGCTCTTTCGCCGGAAGGTGCTGGAGCGGGAGCGGAAGCTCCGGGAGCGGCCTCGCCGGCTTCGCCTTCGGCGACTTCCTCGGGAGGCGTAGATGCTTGCTGGCATCCCGCCTGGACGAACGCGAGCGCCAGGAACCACGCCGCAGACCTCAACCAAATATTCTTCTGTCCTTGCACGAAACACCTCCGTCGAGCAGATCTTATGCTCCGACCGCCGGCGGGATCTGTTGCCTAGGAACTTGTCGCGGCGGCGATTCGGCCCCGAGCGGACAAGCGGGGGACTGGCTTACCCGGCTCCCGATTGGGAATGTACCTTGACCGCGGTGCAGTGTCAATCCAGCTTCGGCCGCGGCGGTAAGGCTTAAGGCACTGGCGGCATAGGTACTTCGTCGAACCCGCAACGAACTTTGGAAGAACCTCTTCACGGGCTCACGCTTCTCAAGGCTCCCTTCAACGGTCGTTGACACCTCTCATTATGTTCAGCGAATCATGAACGGCGTTGATAACCCGCTGGTGGCTTCCGCGACTCATTTTCTCACCTTGCGATGAAGCCCCACGACAGGCATCATCGTCCGCGAACGCGGCTTTTTCCTCGCGGTTGGCGCACACTCTATGGGATGCTATTGCTACGCGAACGAGTTGCAGATAACAGCAAGATAGCTGACGGCGCATGACCGACACTCTGCTGAATGCCCTGGTCGCGCTCGGCATACTGGTGCTGAGCTTCGTGGTTACGGATCTGTTCGTCCGCAGGATGTACTATCGTTGCCGCAAGTGCGGCGTGCTCAACGCCAAGCGCCGAAACCGGTGCCGCGGCTGCGGTGCGAGCCTGCCGTAAGACTTTCCCTTTTCATGTGCGTGTTATAGTGAGGGATTTACGCGGGTGATGCGAAGGAGAGAATCCTTGTATCTCGAGTGGCAGAGACGGATTCAGCAGGCGGCCCGGGAGTTCGTGCAGCGGCAGTACGGCCTCGAGGCGAACGTGGTTGTGAACCAGCCGCCTCGCCTGGAAATGGGCGACATGGCGCTGCCGCTCGCGATGGAGTTGGCGCGCAAGCTGCGACGCCCGCCCAGGCAGATTGCGGAGGAACTCGCGGCGGAATTGCGACAGGCGCCGGGCGTCGTGCAGGCGGAAGTCGCCGGCGCGGGATTCGTGAACCTCTTTCTGAACCGCGCAGTCTACGCCGCGCAGCTTGGCGCATCACGGACCATGGAATCAGCCGCTGGCGGCAAGAACGTCCCCGGAAGCGTCGAGCATCGCGGCAAACTGATCGTCGAGCACACCAACATTAACCCCAACAAGGCGGCGCACATCGGACATTTGCGGAACGCCGCGCTAGGGGACACGTTCGTGCGGCTGCTGCGCACGCGGGGCGACACGGTCGAAGTGCAGAACTACATCGATAATACGGGCGTGCAGGTGGCGGACGTCGTGGTGGGATTTCTGCACATCGAGAAGAAATCGGAGACCGAGGTCGCGCGGCTGGCGGCCGATCCGGCTGTGCGGTTCGACTACTACTGTTGGGACCTGTACGCGCGGGTCACGCGGTTTCTGGAAGAGGACAAGGCGCGGCTCGAGCTGCGCCACCAAGCGCTTCAGGAGATCGAGGAAGGGAAGACCGAGGCCGCTCGGGTCGCCGAGACTGTATCGACGGCGATCGTGAAGAAGCATCTGGCGACCATGCTGCGGCTGAATGTGCAGTACGACCTGCTGCCACGGGAGAGCGAGATTCTGCGTCTGCGCTTTTGGGACCAGGCGTTCGGCCTGCTCAAAGAGCGCGGAGCGATTTACCTCGAAACCGAGGGGAAAAATAAGGGCTGCTGGGTGATGCGGCAGAACACAGAGAATCCGCAGATTACGCAGAGAGGAGAAGCGACGACGGCTGCCGGCAGCGAAGAAACTGGAATCGAGGAAACGAAGGTGATCGTGCGGTCGAACGGCACCGTCACGTACGTCGGCAAGGATATCGCCTACCAGCTTTGGAAATTCGGATTACTAGGACGAGACTTCCGCTATCGGCGCTTTGACCGGTATCCAGACGGGAAGACGGTCTGGGCGAGCACCTCTGAAGCTGGAGAAGAGGGCGCACCTTCGTTCGGAAAAGGTGAGACGGTTTACAACGTGATCGATGTGCGGCAATCCTACCTGCAGAACATCGTTGCGGCGGGGCTGCGCGCGCTGGGATACGATGAGCAGGCTGATCGGTCGATTCATTTCTCCTACGAAATGGTGGCGCTATCGCCGCGCTGCTGTGAAGAAATGGGGATCGAGCTGAGCCCGGAGGAGCGCAAACGCGCTTTCGTCGAGGTTTCGGGGCGCAAGGGGCTCGGGATCAAGGCGGATGATCTGGTCGACCGGCTGATCGAAGAGACGTCGAAGGAAGTTGCCGCACGGCATCCGGATAAGCCGGAAAACGTCCGGCGGCGCATGGCGGAGCAGATCGCTATCGGGGCGCTGCGCTATTTTCTGCTGCGCTACACTTCGACGACGATCATCGCGTTCGATTTCCACGAGGCGCTGAGCTTCGAGGGCGAAACGGGGCCGTATGTGCAGTACGCCGCGGTGCGCGCGCGGAACATCTTTCGCAAGCTCGAAGAAGAAAGCGGCCGGTTCGATGAGCAAGCAGTAACCCCTGCCATTCTGGGACGGTTTCTATCAGGCCCTGAAGGCGAACCCTTCTGGGAAGTGCTCTATCATGCGAGCCAATGCGACGGCGTCGTCGAGGCGGCCATCGCCAGCACCGAACCCTCTGCGGTTGCGAAGTATGCATTTCAGCTTGCACAGGAGTTTAATAACTTCTATCACCGCTTCCACGTTCTGACGGAGCCGGACGCCGAGAAAAAGGCGTTTCTGCTGTGGCTTGTGCGGGTGATCGAGCAGCGCTTGGTGGCAACGCTAGAATTGATGGGGATCGAGGTGCCGGAGGCGATGTAGGGGAAGTGGTTTACAGAGAGCCCGGAGACGGTCCGTAATCCAGCTTTACGGGGCTGCTCGGGTCGACTGTGACCTTGCCCTCCGGCTGCAGTTGGTAGGGATGCCCGGCGGGGTCGGCGGGAATACCTTGCAGCAGGCCGGCGGCGACGACTTCCTGGAGGGACTCGGGCCAGCGGCCTGCACGGTCGCGGAACGCGGCTACGCGGCGTTCGAGCTCGTCAATGTCGTCGAGCGCGCGCAGGGTGTCCAGGTGATCGCGGGCGTTTTCCCTGATGGTGACGTCCTCAGTGGAGTTGTAAATCTCGGTCCACAGAAAGCGCGAGGTCTCGCGATCGCCGCCTTTCTGCAAAATGACCGCCGCCATGACTTCCATCCACGGGGCGGCATTCGGATGTTTGCTGCCCTGCAAATATGCCTCGGAGGCGGACTTGTAATCCTTGAGCTCCCAATAGTAGAGGAACCCGAGGTCGTGCCAAAGCCGCCACTCGTCCGGGTTTTCCGCGATGCCGCGCCGCAGCAGTTCGACTGCCTTTTCGGGCTGTCCCGCTCCGAGGGGCGGCGGCGCCGACAGAAAAACACCTCCAAACTTGTACGCGATCAGCAACTGCGGGTCGAGCGCCACAGTGATGTCGAGCAGCGGGGCGAGCAGAGGGTACTCGAACTTGCGCTCGACGCGCTGGCTGCCGAAATGCTGCACGGCGCGCGTCCAGTAGATGTCGGCAAGCAGCCCGTTGTGTCCGAGGCTCAAGGCGCGAAGAACCCTGCCGGAGGGAATCCAGATCAGCTCCGGAGTGTTGCGATACCGCGCGACGCGTTCATTAAGGGCCATCTGCGCCGGAACCAGTCCCGCAAAGGCGCAGACCAGGAACAGCGCCATCTTCCAGCGGGCCGGTCTTAAGCCTCGTTTCGTCATTTCAGGTCCTTGCGGGCGAAAATCGACATGGAAGCTGCCACCAGAATGGCGTCATAGCACAGCGCGTAAGCTGTGTTCAGCAGAATGACTTCGCGCCCGACCGCGTTGCCGTGAGCTACCCAGGCCGAGACATTGAAGTTGCTGAAGTTCGGAAGCAGGTAATAGAGCCCGGTAGTGAGCGTCTGAAGAAGATTGTTCTGCGTCAGTTCGCCGAAAGCGCGGATGTCAGAGGCGAGATTGCCAATTACGTAGGCGACGAACGTAAAAACGGCCGACAGCACCGGAGTCGAGAAGCAGGAGAAAAACAGGCATAGCGCGGTAACGAGCGAAAGCTGGAGCAGGATGAAGTAGATCGCTTCCCAGATGTGAATGTCGCGAGGCTCGAAGCCGCGCGTGAGATAGAAAAGCGCCGCCCATAGCCCGATGCTCATCAGCGCCGTGTTGACCAGGATCGTGAAATTCAGACCCAGGAATTTCCCGACCACGAACTGGCTGCGGCGAATGGGCTTGCTCAGCACCGCATAGAGGCTGCGCTTGTCCATTTCCTTGTAGACGAGGCCGATGCCGAGAAAAATCGCGATCAGCAGACCGAAGATCGAAATGGAACTCAAGCCCAGGTTGATCAGGATGGTTTTCTGGATGCCGATCGAGATTTCGCCGAAGAGCAGGGCCGACGCGATCAGGATAAGCGCGAACGCGATGAGATTGTAAAGCACACGATCGCGCACGGCTTCGCGGAACGTGTTGAGAACGATTGCCAGTGTTTGCGAGGAGTTCACTGCGTCGCTGCCGCGGGAGAGCGTTCGGGCTCGGTTTCCCGCAGCACCTCCACGAAGTAATCTTCGAGACTCAGGCGGAGCGGATTGAGCGAGACCAGCCGCAGGCCGTCGCGCTGGCAAAGCGCCAGGAGGCGAGTCAGTTCCTGTTCCGGAATCTGAACCTGACACTGTCCGCCCGAGATGACCAGCGGCTTGGCAGCGAGCGGCCGCAGCGGGGAAAGCGCGTCGGGGGAGGAGAACTCGATGACAGCGTCGTAGCCGGCCTGACGCCGGAGCAACTCGGAAATCTGGCCGACTCCCACCAGCCTGCCGCGATTGAGAACCGCAATGCGGTCGCAGAGCGCTTCGGCATCGGACAAGACGTGAGTGCTGAAGAACACGGTTTTCCCGTCCGCCTTCAATTGCAGGATCAGCTCCCGCACCTGGTGGCGCCCTACCGGGTCGAGCCCGGACATGGGCTCGTCGAGCAGCACGACCTCGGGTGAGTGCAGGATGGCCTGCGCGATTCCAACCCGCTGCAGCATGCCTTTGGAAAATTTTCGCAGAGGTCGGTCACGAACCTCCGCCAAGCCGACCTGCTCGAGAACCTCGTCACGGCGACGCCTCCGCTCCTCCGGCGTGAACGGGAAGAAACGCGCGAAGTAATCCAGCAGTTCCTGTGGCGTGAGATAGTCGTAGAAGTACGGATTTTCCGGAAGGAAACCGGCGTGCAAAAAGGCTTCCGGCTGACCCGCCGGATGACCGAGCAGCGTCGCCGTTCCTCTGGTGGGGAAGATCAGCCCGGTGAGAATTTTTAGCGTCGTAGTTTTTCCAGCGCCATTTGGTCCAAGGAACCCGAAAACCTCGCCTGGCTCGACTCGCAGGGAGAGGTCGTCGAGCGCCCGGAAGCGGCGCTTGCGCCAGAAGCCGACAAGGTAGTCTTTGGTTAACCCGGAGATTTCGATCGCAGCCATAGCCGCTTGGAACCTCGACCTATTCTACAGAAGTTGCCGGGGAACGGGATACAGAGGCGTTTTAGTTCTGTTGCTGGATTCAATCGGGTACTCCCCGGACCATGCACTGGGCATGATCCGGGGCGTTTACCCGGTATCATCGCCAAGGGTTGCTAACGCCCCCCGAGGCGCGTCGCATGGTCCTCAGTGGGCTTCCGCCGTCGTAACCTTCACGGTGGTCCCGTTCAGGTCGCCCTGAACCTTGGCCATGGAGCCCGCGAGCGGCTCGAAGCTCGAAGCGTTTCCTTCCAGCGTGTAGACCTTGGCGGCCGGTTCGCCGATCGCCAGAGCATACTTGGCTCCGCCTCGCACGCACTGCGTGGTGCATTCCTTTGCGTCGGCGATCTTATGTGTGCCGCCGCAGGTGGAATCGGTGACCTTCCCTACCCAGCCCGACCAGACCTGAGGTGACTGCTGCTGGGCCGAGGCAAAACTCCCCCAGCCGTTTCCTAGTAGCGTAAGGCTGAAAAGGAAAGCCGCAACGCAAGAAATCATCTTCCAGTTACTTAGCATTTGCTGTCTCCCTCCTGAGCCGTCCGGCTCGTACTGTTTTCGTGGCGATGCCGTTAGTTGATGACTTTCTCCCCAGCCGGAGCGGCATTCCCCGCCGTCAGATTGGCAGGTACCTGCTCATGGCGCGCGGTGATCTCCACGGGTTCCTTCCTTTCGCGCTCACGCGATTTCGCGCTTTCGGGCAGAACGAATTCATAGTAGTCGCCGCGACCCGCCATCCAAATCTTGTCAAAGTAATAGTCATTTCCGATGCGGTGTAGAGCGACTTTGGTCTCCTTGGCCGGCTCGTTGAAGGTGCGGATCCGGCGCATGACCTCGGCTTCCACCGTCATAGGAGTCGCCGTGGGCGAGGAACCCTTAGAAGCTCGGGTGATCTGAACCCGGGTATCGGCAATATCCTGGATGACGTATTCGCCAGGCTCCAAAACCTTCTCACCCATCATGACTGGGTAGGGCAGATTGACCGTTACCCGGTCGCGCAGCGTCTCAGCTTTAGCAATGGCAATCGAAACTCCAATCACAACCAAAGAAACAATGGAAATGGCGTAAGCCTTCTCCAACCGCATGTTTCCTTTACTCCTCCTTCCTTTGGGTTTTTGGGGGAGCGGGTTTAACGCTCGATACCCGCTGCCAGGCTGCTCACAGAATCGCTCTGATGCGGCTGATTTTTTATGGGTTGCCTGCATCGCTAGCGAGTGCGAACGTTGCGCAAGTCATTGATACAGAATGACAAATTGCGCGTGCTTCCGGCAAGCTCCGGCCAGTCAAGGCGTTCGTTCGGCTGTCCGCATGTTGGGAGGAGTATGGCGAAGAGGCGTCTACGGAAAGCGACTCCGGTCCAGGCAACCTCCGCGAAGCAGCTGTCATCTATCGCCCATGAAAAGCCCATAATCGGGCGGCGGGGAGTTGAGAGACTCTCTCGGCTTCCTAAAAACCAACAATTGCTAAAGGAGGAGGAGTTAGCATGCTAGACCGGGTACTTGCGAATGAAATTGGACAAACACTGGAGAACTTCCGGCGTTCGTTCGATCGAATCTTCGAAAGTTCCTATGCGCCGAGTCGCCAGAGTGGCGGCAACACCGATGGGTCGGAGTGGGTTTTCACGCCGACGGTTGAGACCGGATGGACCAATGACCATCTGTATCTGCGGGTGGTTCTCCCGGGCGTGACGGAAGAGGACATGAACGTGACGATTCAGGGCAGCCAGCTCTGGATCCGCGGCGAGCGCCGCGTTCCGGAATACTTCCAGAAGGGTGACGGAACGTTCCACCGCGGCCTGACCTACGGTAAGTTCGAGCGGATTCTCGACCTGCCGGCGGGGCTCGATGTGGAGAAGATGGAGGCCCAACTGCACGACGGCATCCTGGACGTCAGCATTCCGTTGGCGGCTGCCATGAAGCCGAAGCAGATCCGTATCTCTACAGGCGAGAAGCGCCGCGAGCTAGTCGCCGCCTAATCTGTCCTTCGGCGGATTGGGCAGGCAAAAGATCAGGGGCGGGTCGCCAGACCCGCCCCTTTTTGTTCCTCACCTTCGTCTCCTCATCGGGAATAGCGCTTCGACGTCATTCAACAGCCTGTTAGTGGATCACGAGGCCCGTCCCAAGCCGGAAGCCTTGCCGCCAAGCGCCATTGATGTGGCGAGGGATGTAGTCGAACTGAAAGACCCGAACAGAAAACCGGTCCGTCGCCGGAACTTCAAGACCCCCTCCAGCACCCACGGTAAAGCCCGTGCCGTCGTCGAGGCCTCCGCGCACGGTTACCCCGCCGAGCATCCCGTGAACAAAGCCGGTCACCCCGTCTCCAGAGCGGAAATGCAGCCGGGGTCCGAAACGGTACTGGATGCTTTCCTGAAGCAAGCTGGCCGGGGTCGCGCTGCGAAATTGAGCACCCAATTCTCCGACAATGCCTAAGGTGCGGTTGAGATTCATGCCGCCGCTTGCAAGAAACCCGTGCGCAAGCTGCCGCGACTTCTGCCCGCTCGGCTGCCTGCTGTCAGTGAGGCCAAGCGAATATCCAACAAAACCCTCCGCTGTTGGAATGACTTCCTGTGCGCCTGCAGGAAGCCCCAGTAAGAGTGTAGCCCCCAGCCAAACACACACTTTCTTCATACTCCCCTTTCCCAACCTCCTTTTCTTCTGCTCATTTCGTTAGGGACTGACTTGCCCCGGCGTAAGAAGATGCTGCCTGAATTCGGCAGGTTGCCCGATCCATCGCTCGTCGGTCCCGGCAGTAGAATCGCCATCCGACTGCCACGAGCTGGCGAGACGTTTTCCGGCATCGGCTACAATGAGCGGATGCCAAGACCCCGCCGCGCCTATTTGGGACAGGTGTTTCTTACGGATCCTCGCGTGATCAGCCGTATCGTCAGCGAGCTACACCTGAGGCCTGACGATGCCATGTTGGAGATCGGCGCCGGTCCGGGTACCATGACTGAACTGCTGGCCGAGCGGGTTTCGAAGCTATGGGCTGTCGAAGTAGACGCGAGGCTCGCCGCCGGGCTGCGGGAAAAGTTCGCAGACTTGCCGCAGGTCGAAGTAGTCGAGAATGACATCCTGAAAGTATCGATTGACGCGCTCTGCCGGGCCGCCGGGCGCGAGCGGATCCGAGTCTTCGGCAACCTGCCGTATTACATCACCTCGCCGTGCCTCTTACACCTGTTCGAATATCACAGCCGAATAACGGACATAATCGTCATGGTGCAGCGGGAAGTCGCCGAGCGCGTTGTGGCGAAGCCGGGTACTAAAGACTATGGCCTGTTTTCCGTCAGCTGCCAGTACTACACCGATCCGCGCATGCTGTTTTCAATCCCGCCCCAGGCGTTCACTCCCGCGCCACAGGTTGTTTCGGCCCTGATACAGATGCCCGTGAACAGCAAGCAAGAGAGGCTCGGAATTCGAGACGAGAAGGCCTTCTGGCGGCTCGTTCAAGCCGCCTTCGCGCAGAAAAGAAAGACACTGGTGAACAACTGGAAGGGGAGAGTTGATTCCGAGCGGCTGCGGGAGGCGATGGCGGAGCAGGGAATTGATCCGCGCGCGCGGGCCGAGACGTTGTCGCTCGAGCAGTTCGCGCGGCTGATCAGAGCTTTGCTGGCTCCCTGACGCTCGCGCCCTAACCGGCATTACCTGGCTTTACAAATTTGCGAGCCGATCGATAAGATGAACTGTGCGCTGCGGCTGAGATATCGAACTCATGGATCAATACGACGTCGTCGTGATAGGCGGAGGCCCGACGGGGCTCGCGTGCGCCATTGAGGCGAAGAGGGCCGGGCTGTCCCACCTCGTCATCGAGAAGGGCTGTGTGGTTAATTCGCTGTTCCACTATCCGGCGAACCTGCTTTTTTTCACGACTTCCGAACGGATGGAGATCGGCGACATTCCGCTGGTCAGCGAACGCGAGAAGCCGACGCGCCAGGAGGCGATGAAATATTATCGGCTGGTCGCCCAGCGATATCATCTTGCGATCAGGCAGTATGAAGAAGCGCTCGCGGTGACGGGACACGACGGGAGTTTTCAGATCGAGACCCGGAACCAGAACGGCGTGATCAGCAGATATGCGGGGAAGAAAGTGATTTTGGCGACGGGCTACTACGACATTCCGATCCGCATGGGCGTTCCGGGCGAGGACCTGCCGAAGGTCGCGCACTATTTTCGGGAGGCGCACCCGTACTACGATTGCGACGTAGCGGTAATCGGCGGGCGAAACTCGGCCGCAGTGACGGCGCTCGACCTCTTCCGGCACGGGGCGCGCGTGACCCTGATTCACCGGCAGGCGCACCTCTCCGACCGCATCAAGTACTGGCTGCGGCCCGATATCGAGAACCGCATCAAGGACGGCGAGATTCAGGCGTTGTTCGAGACGCGCGTGGTCGAGATTCGGCCGGAATGCATTCTCGTAGCTCCCGTGAACGGCACGAACCAGGGTGCGGTTCGAGCTATCAAGAACGACTTCGTGTTCGCGATGACCGGCTACCAGTTGGATGTGGACTTCATCCGGCGCGCGGGAGTCGAGGTGGAACCGCAGCGCCTGCGGCCCCGCTGCAATCCGGAGACTCTTGAAAGCAACGTGCCGGGGCTCTATCTCGCGGGAGTGATCGTGGCAGGCCTCGACACGAACGAAATCTTCATCGAGAACGGCCGCTTTCACG
>Ga0073934_10011590_pt1 | contig 10614 bp, 13 predicted proteins | sample LarsenN4metaG_FD_76834 | JGI IMG/M metagenome (GOLD analysis project Ga0073934, IMG submission 76834) | Hot spring sediment bacterial and archeal communities from British Columbia, Canada, to study Microbial Dark Matter (Phase II) - Larsen... ... | reverse complement strand
TCACGCGGTGACACCTCACGAGGAAACACAGCCTAGCGCAGAGCGAGAGTGCGGCGTTATCGAATTCTCGATGGAAACGGGCATCCCACACAGTGCCAAGCTGCCCGCTCATAATTGCCAAATGTAATGGCTTTGCAAGCGAAAAGTGCTCAGCGGAGTTAAATCTGCCAAACGCCCATTTCCCTCGCTGCACTGCATCAAATGGCGAACCCCCCTAATTTCAATGTCAAGCAAAAAACTTGCGCAATTTGTGTGCAGGGTGGGGACAGGTTAAGTCTGATCCTGAAGTTGTTGACCTCATCTGTCACAAGCAGGAATCGGCGCGCGTGTGATCTTGGACGGCGCTTCCGTAATGTTCGCCAATTGTCCTCCGGACCGGCGGGGACAGGCCGGTCAGGACCATTCCCGGGGCGCCTTCGTAGAGGCCGAGGGAAGGTGCTGGATGGCAATGCGCATCAGCTCCGGCAAGGTGCGAACGCCGAGCTTCGCTTTGAGCTGCGTGCAGGTATTGGCGACCGTCTTGTAACTGACGTGCAGGTGCTCGGCGATCACGCCATAGGGCTTGCCTTCCGCCACCAGGGCCAAGGTTTGCAGCTCGCGCACCGTCATGCGGCGCAAAGGGTTGGTCGTGCCCCTCGCCTCCATGAAGGCAACCTCCGAAGCAAGGTCATGGCTGAGATAGGGCCGGTTCTCGCGCACCTTCTGGAACGCTTTCACCACCTCGTCGGGGGATGTGTCCTTAAGCACATAGCCGGTGGCACCCACCTCGAGCGCCCGGCTGACGATAACCGGATCCGAATGCATGGTGAAGACCAGGATCGGCGTCTGCTGATCGTGGAGGCGAAGGCGGCGGATGAAGGACAGCCCGCCGAGCGCACCCGTGCGCATGGCAAGGTCGACAATGATGACATCCGGCTTCTGCATCCGATAGAGCCGAAAGCCGTCGGCAAGGGTTTGCGCCTGAAGAATCTGTTCGACGCCGGCGTCCTCCAAGAGCTGGCGGCAACCCTGAAGCACGATGGGATGATCGTCGATGACGAGGACGCGTGTCATGATAAGCCTTCCACCAATTTAGCCGCGCGCTTGGGCGCGGCGCTGGCGCGCTGCACCGGAATCTCAATGTGAATGGTCGTTCCCTGCGAGGGCGCGCTCTCGATCACACATCGCCCGCCAAGCGAGCGGACGCGCTCGGTCATGGCGGTGAGACCGAAACCTTTTGGCGTCGCCGGCGCGATTCCCTTTCCATCATCGCTGAGCTCGAGCGAGAGCCGCGCATGCGGGCGTTTTGCGCCATTGCGGCGCGGAGCGGGAATCTCGGCAATGCCGACGGAGAGCGTTTTCGCCTTGCCGTGGCGGATGGCGTTGGTGATCCCTTCCTGGACGCAGCGATAAAGCGTGAGATCGATTGCCTCGCCGTAGGATTCGGCCAGGTTGCCGAAGGACACGGCTAGGCGCGTGTCGGGATGCCGGCGTTGGAAGCCGGCGATAAGCTCGTCGAGCAGCTCGACGAGCTTGACTCTGCCAAGAGGGCCAGGACGCAGCTTCTTGAGGAGCGCGCGATTGAGCAGCTTGAGGCGCTCGGCGATCGACAAGATTTCCCCGACGCGCTGGGAGATCTCGGTACTGCGTCCGTCGGGCTGCTGCTCGGCCAGATTCTGGATGGATGAGGCATTGGCGGTAATGCCGAACAGGCAGGGACCCGCCTCATCGTGCAACTCGTTGGCGATGGCGCGGCGTTCCTCCTCCTGGACGGTGATGAGTTGGCGGTACAGCCGGCTGTTTTCGTCGCGCGCGGTCTCGAGCGCGCCGGCAAGCGTGTTGAAGCGGTCGGTGATGGCGGCGAGTTCTTTGACTTTGGGCCGCGGAAGGCGGGTGGCGTAGTGACCGTCTTCAAGGCTGACCATGCCCTTGGACAGATGTTCGAGCGGATTTAGCAAGCGCCCGAGCACGACATAAAGGATGGCAAGGATCAGCGCATTGAGAACAAACCAGACGAGGGCGATGGAACGGAAGCTTCGCCAATGTTCGGCGATTTCGTCCGCCGGTTCGCCAACGATGATCACGGGGTTGGTTCGCGGCAGAGCAACGACCCGGACCGCCCTGTTGCCCAACTGGGGACGGACCCAAGCAGCAAACCATCTTGGCACACGGCTTCGAGCTACACCCTTGACTTGGGGCGAAAGGATCGTGAGTTGCCCCATCGTGTCCATGAACATGATGCGGACATGGCGGAGATGTTTAAGCTCCAGCGGTAGTTCCTTGTCGAGCTCGGTGAGCTTGCCTTGCGCGGAGAGTTCCGCAAGGGTAGCCGCGACAAAGCGTTGAGCCACTTCAAGCGATGCCTCGATTTCGACTTTTGTGGCCGTCCTTGTATTCAGAATCGAGAGCGCGGCCGCCAGTAGCGCGGCAAGCAGGTTGATCGCAGCGACGGCGATGAGGAGCTGAGTGCGGACGCGCCGCTCATACCAAAGCTTTTGCAGCACGGCTCAATCGTCTCCAGATGCGGTTCCGCCCATTATATTGGGTCCGCCGCCGAACCCTTCATAATTCTGCTTGCCATACAGGGCGTTGCTATAACTGCGTGTTGCCTCTTGCGTAACCCGTCCGCCTCGGCAGCACTCCAGTTCGGACCGCGGGAAAAAGCAAGGGCAAGCCTGGCACTCGAATTGCCAAATCTTCCCGGTCGATCTTGCGGCGCAGGCCCTTAACCGACGCGGAGATCAGGTGGCGCGCCTGCCGAAGGCGAGAATGCCGGCAACAGGTACGACAAAGCCAATCGTCACCGCGACGATGGTCAGCGCCGCGAGATCGGCATAAGAGCCGCGGTCGATCTCGAAGAACAGATTGAGATATTTGGTCTGGAGCTGACCCGCCACCAGCGCGATGTTCATCAAAGAGGCCATCAGCGCGAACCAGGTGGCGCGCCTTCCGGCCGGTGCATTGATGGCGACAAGGGTCAAGGCCGGGATCATTGAGAGCTCGGCGAAGGGCGAGGTGACGGTCGTATCGACGAGCGCAATCGTCCGCGCGCCGAAGCCGAAGGTCGCCTCAGTCCATTGATCCACCCGAAGCGCAAGTCCGACGCTCGGCAGCGACAGGATCGTGCCGATGACGGTGAGCCAGAGCAGCACCTTGGCAATCGGCTGGCGCGTAATCACGTCGGAAAACAGCCAGGCGCCGGCAAGGCTGAGCCCCGCGCCGATTTGCGCGAGCGTGCCGTAGAAGGCCTCATCGAAGCCAAGCACGTCGATGGTGAACCAGCGATATCCCTCCCCCACTCCGGGGCTCGCGCGATAGAGAAAGATCACGATCGCCGAATAGAAAATGCGCTTGCGGTGCACCTCGTCGAGATCCTCGCCGATGCGAACAAGCATGAGAGCGATGACCGCGAGCGAGATGACAAAAACCAGTTCTTGCCCCAAGGGCAGGCCACCGAGACCGATGGCGAGCACGACCGCTCCGAAGACGAGTCCGCCGCCGAGGATGCGCCAATCGACAGGCTTCTGCACCGTGCGGTCGAGGCGAACCAAGCTGGCTCCGGTCACGGAGATTGCCGGGACCGCTAGGCCGAGCAGGAACACCGTTTGGTAGCTATAGATCTGCGCGAGCCAGCCGGACAGCCCCGCGACCGAAAGAATGCCCGACCAAAGGGCAAGCCGCCCCAGCACCTGCACCAGGCCAAGCTCTCGCTCCACATCCGCCTTCGGCCTTGGCGTGCCGTCGGGATGGACGCGGTCGACCACCTCCGTCGTCATGGCATCGGCAATGACGTCTTGCAGCACGACGCCGACGACAATCATGAGCTGCGCCGCCACATAGAGCGCGTTCTTGCTGACGAACGTGATCCAGCCGCCTGCCGCACCGGCGAGAATGACCAGGCCGCAGCCAACAAGGCTTGCGCCAATGAACACGTAGGCGCGGCGCTGTGAGCCGAGGATCGGTACCGAATCGGCGAGCTGGCCGAACACCATCTTGATGGTCCAGGGCAAGGTCAACCAGACGGCGATGGCGGCAAGCTGCGCCGGCGTGAAGGTCAGCGCCTGTTTGATCCAGAACGCCTCGGCAATGGCCACCAAACCGAGCGCGCCATAGGCGTAATAGATCATGAGCAGCGGCAGGTAGCGCAGCCGCATGGCGCGGATGGGCGTCACGAGCGCCGCCTTGAGCTTGTCGAGGATGCTCCGCTCTTGCCTTAGGGCTATGTCCATACCACCCGTTATCGCCCATTGATCAGGGCTATGATCCTGGCGGGTGGTTACTGGATTCCCGCCGCAGCAGGAATGACAAAAGCGCGCAGTTATCAGCGCGGGGGCGCCAAGTGCTGCGTCAAGTCGTGATCGGGAACCTTGGTCAGGTCCTTTTGCAGATTGTAGACCACACGCTCGGCCATCGCCTTTGACAGCTTCTGCTTAAGCCGGGTCAGAACGCCGGGTGGAGCGACCAGCACGAGCCGGTCGAACCGGCGGCGCCCGTGCTCGGCGTCGATCTCATCGGCGACGAGTTTGACGAAATCCTCTTTGGCCGCCTCCTTCAGGTCACGGCGCGGTTCGATGGCGGAACGCTGCGGCGTCGCGCTCTCCATGACCCGCGCGGGGCGATCACGCCCAAGATCGCTCGACTTCGCTTGCAGCTCCGCCGAGACGAAACTGGACACGGTGCGGAAGGCGCCTTTCTCGTCGCGCTCGACGAAGCGCGCCCTGCCACCATCAGCGATGACGTAGCAGATCTTCGCCTTTTTCATGGGTTTGGCCGCTCTCCTTGATCACGCAGACTCATTATATAGGCAGCGAGGTCGGCAAGTTCGCTCTTGGTGAGCGGAATTGTCGGCATTGGGTGCTTGGGCAGGACGATATGCGCCATGATGGCGCCTGCGGTTTGGCCGGCTTTTCCGGCGATCTCGTGAAAGCTTGGGACGTCGACATTGGCCTGTTCTTGACCCGCGTCAACGAGATGGCAGGTGGTGCAGAGGCTTTCCGCCAATTGCTTGCCACGCTCTGGATCGGGAAGGCTCGTCACGGGTCCGGCAAAGGCGAGACCAGCGCCAGTCAGCAGCAAGCCCGCAATGCCGAGAATGATCCGAACGCGCATAGAGTTCCCCTGCCTGCGGCTTGCAACACCGCCCTCTGTAGCCGTTTATCGATGCGGTATTCGAGGTCCCGGAGCAGGCGCTCAGGCGCTCATTGCCTTGAGCTTGCCCGTGTTGATGAGATGCACGCGCCTGGCCGATTCGAGCTTGAGGGTGCCAAGTTCCTTCAGCTCCGCAAACATGCGCGACACCGTTTCAAGTGTCAGCCCGAGATAGTCGGCGATGTCGTGGCGCGGCATGGCAAGATCGAGTACGTGCTTGGAGCCGGTGCGATCATCCATTTCCAGGAGGAAGGCGGCGAGGCGCTCGAGCGCATTCTTTCTGCCGAGCAGGAGAAGGTGGTCCTGGGTGTGCCTGAGCCCCTTGACGGCGAGGTTCAACAGCTCGCGAACCACACCCGGCTTGCCGGCGCTGACCAATCCTTCCCATTTGAAGGCGAGGACCTTGGTCGGCACGACCGCTTCGGCCGAGGCGTGATGCAGCTCGCCAGCCTCGAAACCGAACATCTCGCCGGGCAAATGGAAAGCGCTGATCTGACGGCGGCCGTCGGGCAGGAGCTTGGAGATGCGGACCACGCCGGAAACCACCTTGTACACATAGCCGGCGCTTTCGCCCTCGGCGTAGATCTCGGCGTTCCGTCCGAACGTCATCGGCACGCCGCTCGGGATAAGTGTGCTGGAGTCTGACGAACCGCGGCGCGCGGTAAATGCGTAGGGGGATTGTGCGTGAGGGGTGTGGGGAGCGGTGCTTTGGGTCAGCATGTCGGGTCTCCGAGACGCGGGTTTCGTCTGACCCAAATCAATAAGCAAGCTTCGTCGCCGCCGAAATTCGTGGCGTCTCCCTAAGGGAAAATACGGAGTTGCAGCGAGAGAAGCCCGGAAAAGGCGCCAATCTCAGGAGCGATGTGCCATGGGCGTCCGGCTTGACTTCAGGCTCGATGCGATCGCGTCGATCAGCGCCGCACCCATGAGGGGCGTATCCAGCACCATCGTCACACCGGCCACCCTTGCGCGCGCGGTGAGGCGTTCCGTCGCGTGCCCGATCAAAAGGATGATGGGAAGGTCGTCGCCGGCAAGCGAACGGAGATCTTTCTCAACGCGCGCGAACACGGTCTGATCAAGGACGATGCAGTTCCCGGCTGCTTCGTCTTGTATTGTGCGCCGCATGGAAAACTCGTCGCAAAGCTTCACCTCGAGCCCCTCAAGTTCGAGCGAAAAGCGCAGTGAATCGGCCATGACGGCGTCGCTCACGGCGATCAGGATGATTGCAGGTGTCGCCAAAGTTTCTCCTCGAAGGGCGTTTCAGACTCGGCGGCAAATTAGCCGAGCGCAGGCTAGCCGGCCTTGAGCTGCATCAAAAAAGCGCAACAAAACTCAATATTTAAGTGGGATCAGGCTGGGTCGCGGCCGCCGGACGCGATCTTGGCGACGATCGCCATCCGGATCAGCTCGGAGAGGCTTTTCGCCTCCATCTTGGCCATCAGATTGGCGCGGTAGACCTCGACGGTGCGCGGGCTGATGCCAAGGTCGTAGGCGATCGTCTTGTTGGGATGGCCTGCGATTAGGCCTTCGAGTACCTGACGCTCGCGCTCCGAAAGAGAGGCAAGCCTGGCGGCGATGGCCGGGTCATCGGCGCCCTCCCCGCCATCGTTACGCTGAAGCGCAGCGTCGACAGCACGCAAGATCGCTTCTTCGTCGAAGGGCTTTTCGATGAAATCGACGGCGCCGGCCTTCATCGCCTCGACCGCCAGCGGCACATCGCCGTGCCCGGTGATGACGATGGCCGGAAGCCTACAGGCCTTGGTCTTCAATTCGTGCAGAAGCTCGATGCCAGTCATCTCGGGCATGCGGACATCGGTAATCAGGCACCCGCCCTTGACGCCAGAAATTCCGCGGAGGAATGCCGTCGCCGAGTCATAGAGGCGCACGGCATGACCAGCAGAGCTCAGCAGGAAGGCAAGCGACTGCCGTACGGCCTCGTCGTCGTCGACGATGTGAACGGTCCTATCCGGCATCGGCGGCGCTCTCCTCGGTTGCCGACTGCAAGGTGAAGCGGAATATCGTTCCTCCTTCGGGATTTGGCTCGGCCCACATCTTACCGCCGTGCGCCTCGATGATGCGTTTGGAGATCGAAAGTCCAACGCCCATGCCGGCGGCCTTCGTCGTTACGAAGGGTTGAAACAAGCGCTCGGAAATCTCCTCCGATAAGCCGTGGCCAGTGTCGGCTACGCTGACCTCGATCATGTCACCGTCAACCGGGCTGGTCGCGACTAGCAATTCTCTGCGCTCACAGCCGTGCATGGCCTCGATGGCGTTGCGCATCAGATTGAGGAGCACCTGTTGAATCTGAACCTTCTCCACCAAAACGGAGTCGGTGCGGCTGGCTAAGCGGAACAAGGTCTTCACGCCCGCTTCCTTGGATCCCACAAGCGCGAGCACGCTTGCCTCTTCGATAAGCTTGCTGAGGTTTTCGGGACGCTTCTCGGTCTCGCCGCGCGCCACGAACTCGCGAAGCTGGCGGATGATGTGGCCTGCTCGCAAGGTCTGCTTGGTGGTCTCGGCCAGAGCGTCGCGTATCTTTGGCACATTCTCATGCTGAATCGGCTCAAGCAACCGATTGCACCCTTGCAGGTAATTCGAGATCGCCGAGAGCGGCTGATTGATCTCGTGCGCCAGCGTTGAGGCCATCTCACCCATGGCGGTCAGCCGCGATAAGCGCGCAAGCTCGGTCTGCAGCTCCTGCAGCTGGTGCTCGGTCTCCTGCCGTTCGGTGAGATCTCGGATGAAACCGGTAAAGAAGCGGCGGTCACCTGATTTCATCTCACCGACTTCGAGTTTCACCGGGAAGGTCGAGCCGTCTTTGCGCTGGCCGGTCACTACGCGGTCGATGCCGATAATGCGTTTCTCGCCGGTGGTCAGATAGCGCGAAATATAGCGGTCGTGCTCCTCGCGATAGGGCGAGGGCATCAGCATAGAGACATTCTTGCCGACGACCTCGGACTCCTTATGACCGAATAGCCGTGCAGCGGCCGCGTTGAAGGATTGGATGGTGCCCTTCTCGCAGATCACCACGGTTGCGTCGGGCACGGTGTCGAGAATCGAGCGCAGATGCGCTTCACGCGCCTGCAAGTCTTGCGCGTGTTGCCGATCGCGTATGCGGGTGCGGCGCCACTCTTCTCCGAACCAAGAGATGCCGCTGCCTACGATGGCGAAGATCGCGGCTATGATGATGTCTTGATTGGTGAGCCCATAGGCGCCGAGAAGCAGAAGACCAAGGACGAGGCTAAGGCCTGTGGCCAGAAGGCCGGGACCCAAACCACTGCGTGCGGCGAATAGAATTGCCGGGATGAAAATGAGGAAGGACCCTCGCCCGTAGAGCCAAGGGTAAAGACCCCAGACCAACAGGAACAAGATGAATACGGCCGCGGCGGCGGCCCAGTAATGGGCGCGCGAGGTATTGGGGTCGGCAAGAGCCGCCAAGAAGCGCTCGAAGCGTCCTGCTTCAGGGCGCGCTGCAACCGGGCCATGCATGGCAAAATTCTAGCGGTTCCTTACGCTTTACGGAACCTGCCCTTCAAGTCAGGAGCCACTAGCTCCCACTCGTGAGGTAGGGCTTGGCTTCCGCCCAACTATGCGGCCGGACGATGATGTGATTGTTAACGGCGACGACACCGGGTGCGTTCTCTGCCGCGACACCGGCAGCCGTCTTCTGCTCGGGCCCGTTAGCGATGCCCCAGAGATCGACCACCCCATCATGCACCGTGACATTCAGCAGCCAAGGGCGCCACGGCACGCCGCTAAGCCGCGCAAGAATCTCCTCCCGGATCTCGGCGTCCTTGCCGGGTTGAGCGGCCGGTGCGGCCGGCTTCAAGCCCGCCAGCGCTTGCAACAAATTGGCGCGGGCGACGATGCCGACAAGCTTGCCATGATCGAGAATGGGCACGCGCTTGATCGCGTGCTTCTCCAAGAGAAGGGCGATTTCGTTGATGGGCGTGTCGGGCGAGGCCGTGATCAGCTTGCGCGTCATCACCTCGCCGACTTTCCGCCCATGCGCCTTGACGTAATCGGCAGCCAAATCGCGGTCCGCAGTTAAAAGCTCGAGCCACCACGAGCGTTCACGTTCGGTACCGAGCTCGGCCCGGCGCATCAAATCGCCCTCGCTGACAATGCCGACAAGCTTGCCGGATCGGTCGACGACCGGCAGCGCACTAATATGGTGGCGCAACATCAGCGCGGCCGCCTCTTGCGTGGTTGCATCCTCGTCAACCGTGACGACATTGGTGGTCATGAGATCGGCGGCCTGCATGGCTGGGTCTTTCCTTGCTCAGATGGAACGTATACGGAACCTTGAGGCGGGCGCCTTGATCGGCCTCAACCCGCTGCCCAACTCTCATTCAGTTGCTTGATCTTGGTCAACGTGCAAGCGCATCTTGACGAACAAGCTTGGGGAAGCGCCAATCGGGCAGCCAACAGGCTAAGGAGAGAGTTATGGCAGCGAAAGATGCTGAAATGCCGGCTCACCACCCCCTGGAGGAAGAGGTCAAGGAAATTGCCAAGCACCTCGCCAATTTGCGCAAAGATATCGATGAGCTTGGCGCCGCGATCGGGCGTGCCGGCGGCCATCAGGCGGAGCGGGCGCAAGACGCCATGAACGAGGCGATGACAGCAGTGGAGGCTTCGGTCAGGCGCAACCCGATTTCGGCACTCGGTATCGCCCTTGGCGTTGGCTTCCTGTTCGGGGTTATTCTGCGGCGATAACAAGATCTGACGGCGGAGGAGGCGAGCCACCATGCTGACCCGCGAGGATGTGCGGCGTTTGTGCGGAGAGCTTCCGGACTGGAAGATCGCCAAGATCGTTGCCAGTCAAGCAAGCTATGCCGAACTCGAGACTGCCGCCATCTGGGCGCAAGGCGAGGACCTTGGCCCGGACCATCACCCGCTTGAGGGTAAAGTCGCCTATCTCTTCGAGATCATCAAAGCCGGCGAGGAGTGGGAAGAGGACCCCGAGCGCGGTTAGGCGTGCGTGACGACGATGACCCGCCCCAATCAACGTTTACCTATGTAGTCGCATTATCGGCCATGGCGATGCAGGCAAGTCAAACTGGAGATGTGTAATGCAAATCCCGTTGCAGATCAGCTTCCGAAACATGGACCCCTCCCCCGCCGTCGAGGCACGAATCCGGAAAAAAGCGGCGAAGCTCGAACGCTTCCATAGCCGTATCATCGGATGCTCCGTGGTGGTTGAAGCGCCGCATCGCCATCGGAACAAGGGCAAGCTTTACAACGTGCGCGTCGATATCAGCGTTCCGGGGAAGGACGTCGTGGTGGATCGCGCCAAACCGGTCAACCACGCGCATGAGGATGTCTACGTCGCTATCCGCGACGCCTTCAACGCGGCCACACGCCGGCTGGAGGATCGAGCAAGAAAGATGCGCGGCGAGGTGAAGAACCACGCTCGTCCAGAAGTCTAGGCGCGTCCGTTCAGGCTTTCCAGAAAGGTTTGGTACCCGCAAAGCGCGCGAATGCTTG
>Ga0073934_10011587_pt1 | contig 10618 bp, 11 predicted proteins | sample LarsenN4metaG_FD_76834 | JGI IMG/M metagenome (GOLD analysis project Ga0073934, IMG submission 76834) | Hot spring sediment bacterial and archeal communities from British Columbia, Canada, to study Microbial Dark Matter (Phase II) - Larsen... ... | reverse complement strand
TCGGCCGCCGCCGATGGCGCCGGCGCCCGCCGCGCGCCCGCCGCGCGCCCGCAAAAGCCGCTCTCGCCCACGCAAATCCCTTGCAAACCGGCCCCGCTGCGGCTTGTTCAGACCGTCCTTAGACTGACGAGCATCGAGTCGATGGCGTCGGCGTGGCGGACCCATTCGTCTGCAACGGGGCTATTCCAGTACTCATGTTGCGTCGGTCGTTCTGTCATGGCCGTCCGATTATTATCATGCCGCTTCCGCCACGAAGCCTTTCCAGGTGCGCATATACTCGATGAATGCCGGACCGAGGCCCTCCTGCCGCAGGTAGGCTTCGCTCACGGGAGTCGGCGTTGACTTGAAATCTGCGTCGGCCGCAACCCGTTTCGGGAAGTCGTGATGCAGGATCGCCGCGCGGCCAAGGATAGGAAAGTCGAACCCCATCGCCAGCACATCGCGGCAATCCTGCGCTGACATGACCTTGCCGGCGGCGCCGAGGCGCACATCGCCGCGGTCGAGTTCGGTGAAGTAAGAGGCGAGCGTGCGGCCTTGAAACGCTTCATCGTTGGGCGCCTTTCGGAAATCCCAGAGCGACATGTCGAGGAAATCGATCTTGGCGTCGCGCATTAGCCGCTGCGCGAGGTTGCGGATCTCGTTCAGCCGAAGCCCCCATCGCTCCGGCGAAAGCCGCACGCCCAGCGTGAAATCCGCGCGTGTCTCGGCGCGCACGCCATCGATCAGCTCATCGAGAAACCGCGCTCTGTTCTCAGGCGAGCCGCCATATGCATCGTCGCGCCGGTTGAGCTCAGGCGAAAGGAACGAGCAGATCAGATACCCGTGCGCGCCATGCAGCTCCACGCCATCGAAGCCGGCGCGTTCCGCCCGCTTGGCCGCGGCGATGAAGCAATCGCGCGAGACGCGGATTTCATCCAGCGTCATCGCTTCCGCCTTAAGCTTCTCATCCGCCGACGGCGCCTTCGGATCCTTCAGCGAGCGCAACCCGCCATGATGCAGCTGCGCAATTGCGAGCGCGCCGTGCTGCTTAACGCCATCCGCCAATCGCGTCAGCCCGGGCAAATGCGCGTCGTCATGAAACCCTAGCTGTCCCGGAAACCCAACCCCGCTCTCCTGTACCGAGGCTGCGCACGTGTGCACGAGTGCAAACCCGCCCTCCGCGCGCATCATCAGCCAGCGAAACTCGTCTTCGCTCAACACGCCGTCCGGATTGCTCTGCAAGTTCGTGAGCGGCGAGAGCACGAAGCGGTTTTTTAGCACGGCGCCGGACTTGAGTGGGAGTGGATCGGCAAGCAAGCTCATCTACCATGCCTCTTCGCCGCAATCATCACTGCCCCTGAATATTCGCCGGCATAGCTCGTCTCCCGGTCGGGCGAAGGCAAACGCCGCTGAGTGCGCCAAAGCCGGTATCCAAAGTAGGCGAAGCTCAAGATCGTCGCCGGGATCATTCCCCAGGCAAAGTCCACCAACGATCCACCGCGCAAACTGACAAGGAGCGCAAGACCGATGGCAAAGACCGGCAGCAGCCACAGGCTTTGCTTTGCGGCGAACACAATGTTGTGTCGTCGTATCGCCATCGCACGTCACCATTCGTCATTGCGGGGCGGCGCGCATTCCCGCGTTCGCGGGAATGACAGGCGAACCCGGAATCCAGGGGTCGACACAATGCGCTTTGCCGCCTCCTGGATTCCGAATCGCGCTTCGCGCGTCCGGAATGACGAGCTCAGGCTGCTGCCTTGGTCTTCGCCCCGAACCGCTCGTAGAAACTCTCGCCCTTCGCCGCCATGTCGCGCAGGAGCTTGTTCGGGCGGAAGCGTTCGCCGTACGCATCGGCGAGGCGATCGGCTTCTTCGACGAACTTTTTCGCGCCCCAGAACAAGTCGATGTAGCTGACGCAGCCGCCGGTATAGGGCGCAAAGCCCCAGGCCAGGATCGAGCCAACGTCCGCATCGCGCGGATCGGTGATCACGCCTTCCTCGAAGCAGCGCGCCACTTCGATGCATTGGCGGAAGAGGAAGCGCTTGGTCAGCTCCTGCTTCAGCTCGGGCGGACATTCTTTCACCTTCACGTCGATCCGTTCGGACAGCCCGGGCCAGATGCGCGTGGGCTTTCCATCGTCGCCGTACTCGTAATAGCCCTTGCCGCCCTTGCGGCCGACGCGGCCCTTCTCTTCCACGATCCAGGACAAAAGCGCCCCGCGCGGATCCTTCTTGTAGTCCTGCTGATTGAGTTCCGCGTTGGTCTTGGTGATTTTCAACGCCGTATCGAGGCCGACCGAGTCCGATACTTCCAGCGGTCCCATCGGCATGCCGCACTGACGGCCGACATTTTCGATGATCGCCGGCGCGATGCCTTCCATCAGCATCTCAACCCCCTCGGCGGGGTAGGTGCCGAAGCAGCGCGATGTGTAGAAACCCCGGCTGTCGTTGACGATGATCGGCGTTTTCTTGATTTTCAGCACATAGTCGATCGCCTTGGCGACGGTTTCCTCCGTTGTCTCCTTGCCGCGAATGAGCTCAACCAACCCCATGCGCTCGACCGGCGAGAAGAAGTGAATGCCGATGAAGTTCTTCGGCCGCACCGAAGCTTCCGCGAGGCCCGTGATCGGCAGCGTGGACGTATTCGAACCGAACACGGCGTTCTCGCCCAGAAAGGCCTCGGCCCTCTTCGTCACGTCCGCCTTGAGCTGCACGTTCTCGAACACCGCTTCGACAACGAGATCGGCGCCCCGGATTTGCGCATAATCGGTCGTCGGCGTGATGCGCGCGAGCAGTTCATCGCCCTTCTCTTTCGTGGTGCGGCCGCGGCCGATGTCCTTCTCGACGATGCGCTTGGAATAATCCTTGCCCTTGTCGGCGCTTTCCTGGTTCACGTCGATCAGCACCGTCTCGATGCCGGCCTTCGCCTGCACATAAGCGATGCCCGCCCCCATCAGGCCCGCGCCGAGCACGGCGACCTTCTTGACCTCGTAGGCGGGATAGCCTTCCGGCCTGTTGCCGCCTTTGGACAACGCCTGCATCGATACGAACAGCGACCGCACCATGCCTTTGGCTTGGGGCGTGTTCGCCGTCTTGATGAAGTAGCGGGACTCAATGCGCAGCGCCGCGTCGATCGGCACCTGCATGCCTTCATAGATGCAGGAGAGAATATTCCGTTGCGCCGGATAATTGAGATTGGTCTGCTTGGAGACCATGGCGTTGCCGCCGACCGCGGCCATGGCGCCGCCAGGCGTGAACGGGCCGTCTTTCACCTTGTAGCCTTTCACATCCCATGGCGCGATCGACTTGGGGTTCGGCCCCTTCGCGTAATCCCATGGCAGGGTCGACTTCACCCAGGCCTTCGCCGCTTCCACGGTTTTGCCATTGGGCACGACTTCGTTGATGAAGCCAAGCCCCTTGGCTTCCTGCGGGGACTTGTCCTGGCCCTGCAGGATCATCATCGCTGCGTTCTGCACGCCGATGAGACGCGGCAGACGCTGCGTGCCGCCGGCGCCCGGCAGCAAGCCGACCTTCGCCTCGGGCAATCCCAGCTTGATCTTCGGATTGTCCGCCGCGACGCGATAATGTCCCGCGAGCGCGAATTCCAGGCCGCCGCCGAGGGCGAGGCCCTCCAACGCAAACGCCACCGGCTTTCCACACGTCTCCAGCTCGCGATAGACCTTGTTCAGCCCAAAGCCGCGCTCGAACTGCGTCTTCAGCTTCTCTTCTTCACTCTTCGGCGCGGCCGACCCGCCGACGCCGCGTTCGTTCATTTCACCCAGATCGGCGCCGGCGCAGAAGCCGCTGGTCTTGCCGCTCGTGATGACGACGCCCTTGATCTTGTCGTCCGTCTTGATGCGGTCGACGATCTCATAAAGGTCTCGGATCACGCTTGCGGTGATCGTGTTCATGGAGCGGCCCGGCACGTCGAACGTGATGAGCGCGATGCCGTCGCTGTCGACGTCGATCTTAAAGTTTTCCATCGGACTACCCCTTCCTGTATTCATCGTTCGAAGCGGCGGCGGCCGGAGCCGCCGCCGATCGCCGTCTTAGTTCACCCGTTCGATCACCATGGCGGTGCCCATGCCGGCGCCGATGCAGAGCGTGACCAGCGCGCGTTCCTTGTCCGCGCGCTCCAGCTCGTCGACCATCGTGCCGAGGATCATCGCGCCGGTGGCGCCGATGGGGTGGCCCATCGCGATGGCGCCGCCGTTGACGTTGACCTTCTCCATGTCGAGGTCGAGCGCCTGCACCCAGCGCAGCACGACCGAGGCGAAGGCTTCGTTCAGCTCCCAAAGGTCGATGTCTTCCTTCTTGAGCTTGAGCTTGGCCATCAGCTTGCGCGTCACGTGCTCGGGGCCTGTCAGCATGATCGACGGCTCCGACCCGATCGATGCGCCGCCCAGCACGCGCGCGCGCGGCTTGAGGCCCAGCGCATCGCCGATCTCCTTGTTGCCGATCAGCACGCCCGCGGCGCCGTCGACAATGCCAGAGGAATTGCCGGCATGGTGCACGTGATCGATTTTCTCCAGCTCCGGATAGCGCTGCTGGATGACGCCGTCGAAGCCGGGCATCACTTCGCCCTGCATCTTGAACGAAGGCTCGAGCGCGGCCAGCGATTGCATTGTCGTGTCCGGACGCATGTGCTCGTCGTGATCGAGGAGCGTGACGCCCAGCTGGTCCTTCACCGGCACGATCGACTTCTTGAAGCGCCCTTCCTTCCACGCCCGCGCCGCCCGCTGCTGGCTTTGCACCGCATAGGCGTCCACGTCCGTGCGCGAGAAGCCGTACTTCGTCGCGATTGCGTCCGCCGACACGCCTTGCGGCGTGAAGTACGTCTTCATGGCGATGCTCGGATCGGTGGCCCACGAGCCGCCCGTCGAGCCCATCGGCACGCGGCTCATGCTTTCGCAGCCGCCGCCGATGGCGAGGTCGCTTTCGCCCGACTTCACTTTTGCCGCCGCAATGTTGCAGGCTTCCAGACCGCTCGCGCAGAAGCGCTCCACCTGCACGCCCGCGACCGTTTCCGCGAAGCCCGCGTTGAGCGCAGCGATGCGCGGCAGGTTGCCGCCCTGTTCGCCGATCGGGGACAAGACCCCGAGGATGACGTCGTCCACTTTGGACGTATCCAGATTATTGCGGTCGCGCAGCGCCTGCAGCACTTGCGTCGCCAGTTGCAGCGACGTCTGTTCGTGCAGGGAGCCGTTCGACTTGCCCTTGCCGCGCGGCGTGCGCACCGCGTCATAAATGTAGGCTTCGGCCATCTTGTCTTCACTCCAACTTCGCGGCGCTCGCGCCGCTTCGCACCCTCAAGGGACCGGAGTCGTCCCGCGGCGCGATCCCCGCGCCTACTCCGCTGACCGCTGCCGCCGGGCCGGCGACAGCGCGGCAAACTCATTCAGCCGGCGTCGAGTGCGCTTTCTCATGCTCGCGCAACCACCGCTCCTCCGAACGACGCAAACGCCACATTACAACCAAGTGCGTCACGTAAATCATCGCCCCGGCGACAATCGGAAACATCCAGAGCTGAAACTCAATCATGCGTTTATCCTCAGACGCTCGAGCAGCTCGACCGCGCCCCAATGCAAGAGCATGGACAGCGTCATGAAAACGATCGCCGCGTTCCAGTTGCCGTCATTGATCGCCGTGAACCCCGCGCCGCCCGCCGACGCAATGGCAAGCGCCTTCAGAAAGGTCGCATGGGCCTTCACCACCTCGTTATGACGCTCATCCAACGTCATCAATGCGCCTCCCCGCCGCCGATGGCGATGTCGCCTCGGAACGAATTGGCGATGAAACAGGCCTCATGCGCTTTGTGATGCAGCTCGCGAATTTCTTCTGGCGCTGGCTCTTTGTCGCCGCCCCAGATCACCACAGGATTGAGCCGCACTTGCGTCACCGCAATGCGTCCCCGCTCATCCTTGCCCATCACGCCTTCGGCCTTGTCTTCATAGGCGTCGATCACGTAGCCAGCGCGCCGCGCGAAATCCAAAAAGAACAGCATGTGGCAGGAGGAGAGCGCGGCGACCAGCATCTCTTCAGGATCGACCGCGTCTTCGCGCGAAAGCGGCGCCCTCACCACCTGCGGCGAAGCCGAGCCGATAACTGTGATGCCGCCGTCAAAAGAGATTTCGTGCGCGCGCGAATACTTGCCGTCGCTAAACACGTCGTCGCCGCGCGTCCAGGTAAGGGTTGCAGTGTGCGTGCTCATCAGAACGCCTCCGCCGCCAACGCCATCACCGGGCCAGCGCCCGACTTCAGCTTCGCAAGGTGCGCGCCCGCATCCGGCAACATGCGCGCCAGAAAGTAGCGCCCCGTCGCTAGCTTGCCGTCGTAATACGGATCGGCCGCGCCGCCATTCTTCTTCGCCGCCAGCGCAGCCTTGGCCTGCAGCGCCCACATGTAGGAAAGCGCCGTCAACCCGAACAGACTCAGATAATCGTGGCTCGCAGCGCCGGCATTGTCGAAGTTCGACATGCCGTTCTGCATCAGCCACATCGTGCCGTCTTGGAGCTGCGCTTTCGCCGCTTTCAGCGCGTCGACAAACTCCTTGAGCTCGGCGTCGTCCTCGTGGTTGTGTGCGAAGTCGTCGATCTCGTTGAAAAACGCGAAGATCGCCCGGCCGCCATTGGCGCCGAGTTTACGGCCGACGAGGTCCAAGGCCTGGATGCCGTTCGTGCCTTCATAGATCATCGCGATGCGCGCATCGCGCACGAACTGGCTCATGCCGTGTTCCTCGATATAGCCGTGGCCGCCGAACACCTGCTGCGCGTTGGTGGCGTTGCGATAGCCCTGATCGGTGAGATAGCTTTTGATCACTGGCGTCATCAGGCCCATGTAGTCTTCGGCCTTCTCGCGCACGTTCTCATCCGGCGACACGAGCAGGAGATCGCCGTTGATCGCCGTCCAGAACGCAAACGCGCGCGCGCCTTCATTGAACGCTTTCGCGTCCATCAGCATGCGGCGAATGTCAGGATGCACGATAATCGGATCGGCTGGCCCATTCGGATTCTTCGCGCCGGTGATGGAGCGCCCCTGAAGACGATCCTTGGCGTAAGCCACAGCGTTCTGACACGCGACTTCGCTCTGCGCTAAGCCCTGGAGGCCGACGCCGAGCCGCGCGACGTTCATCATCGTGAACATCGCGGCGAGGCCCTTGTTCTCCTGGCCGATCAGGTAGCCGACCGCGTCATCATAATTGAGCACGCACGTCGAATTGCCGTGAATGCCCATCTTCTCTTCGATCTTGCCGCAGACCACGCCATTGCGTTTGCCGAGCGAACCGTCCTTGTTCACCAGGAATTTCGGCACAATGAACAGCGAAATTCCCTTTGTGCCCTGCGGCGCGCCTTCGATGCGCGCGAGCACCAGGTGAATGATATTTTCGGCAAGATCGTGCTCGCCGGCGGAGATGAAAATCTTTTGACCGGTGATGCGAAACGAGCCGTCGCCCTGCGGAATGGCTTTCGTGCGCAGCATGCCAAGATCGGTGCCGCAATGCGGTTCCGTCAGGTTCATGGTGCCGGTCCATTCGCCGCTAACCAGTTTGGGCAGATAAGTCTGCTTCTGCTCGTCGCTGCCGTGACGGTGGATGGCCTCGTAAGCGCCGTGCGAAAGGCCGGGATACATCGTGAACGCCATGTTGGCGCTACAGCACATCTCGCTCCAGGCCAACGCCACCACGTGCGGCAAGCCTTGGCCGCCATAGGCGGGATCGCTCGACAGCCCCGGCCAGCCCGCCTCACGATATTGCTTGTACGCCTCTTTGAACCCGGGCGGCGTTTCCACCGAACCGTCGTCGTGACGCTTGCAGCCATGTTCGTCGCCGACCTTGTTCAGCGGCGCCAGCACGCCCTCGCAGAACTTCGCCCCTTCCTCCAGCACCTGATCGATCAGATCGATCGGCGCATCCGAGAACGACGGCAGGTTCGAATAGCGCTCGATGTCGAGCACGTCTTTCAGAAGAAATTTGTATTCCCTTAGCGGGGCTTTGTACGTCGGCATCGCCGGCTCCTGAGATCAGGCAGTAGGCAATAGGCAGTAGTTTCGGGCGCAGACTACTGCCCACTACCCACTGCCTACTCCCTTCAATGAGCGTCTTCGAGACGCTTCTTGGCTTCGGCTTCGAACGCGCGCGCATTGGCCATCGCGGCCGGCGGCGCGGGCTTGGCGAGGAACTCTTCCAGTTTGGAGATCGAGTCCGTCAGCGTCTCGATCGCCGCGTCGATGTCCTCGCGTTGCGCTTCGAGCGCGACGATGCGCTGCTTGTACCTTTTCAGCGCCATCTGCGCCTGGGCGCGCTGGTCCACTTTATAGAGGTCGAGGATTTCCTTGATCTCGATCAGGGAGAGTCCAACTCGCTTGCCCCGCAGGATCAGCTGCAGCCGGGCCCGGTCGCGGTGTGAGTAGACCCGGTTCATGCCGTCGCGGCGCGGGGTCAAGAGGCCCTTGTCTTCGTAGAAGCGCAACGCCCGCGGGGTGACTTCGAACTCTCGGGCCAGCTGTGAAATTGTGTAAGTGCGGTCGACGGGGGCCATGACGGGTCCTCCTTGGAACCGTCACTCTAGGCTTCCGTTGACGTGAGCGTCAACGGAAGTTGACGCCTCCGTCATTAATTCCGGTTAACCGTAAGTAAACCGGGTCCAACCTCGGCGGCCGAGCGGCAGCCATGGAGCGCCATGGGCAGGTCCAGTTCGGCCAGCAGATATTCCATCACCGCGCCGACCCCCGCCTCGCCCCCGAGCGCCAGCCCATAGACATAAGGACGGCCCACGCACACGGCCTTCGCCCCCAGCGCCAAAGCCTTGAACACGTCGGCGCCACAGCGGACGCCGCTGTCCATCAGAACGGGGACTTTGCCTTTCACGGCCGCGACCACGTCCGGCAGTGCGTCAAGCGCGCCTATGCCGCCATCAACTTGCCGGCCGCCGTGGTTGGAAACGAGGATGCCGTCATAGCCTTCGCTCACCGCTTTCGCCGCGTCGTCGCCGCGCATGATGCCTTTGAGGATCACCGGTAGTTTCGTCCACGATCTGATCTTGGCGATGCGCGCCCAATCCAGTCCGGGATCGGAGAAGATTTGCGTAAACGTCACCGCCGCCGCCATTGGATTTTCCTCCGGCGTTTGCGGCAGCATCGCCCGAAAAGCCGGGTCGGACGTGTATTGCGCGATGCCCTGCCCGCGGAGGAACGGCAGGAAGCCAATGTCGAGATCGCGCGGACGCCAGCCCAATATCGTCGTATCGAGAGTGATGAAGATGGCCTTGCACCCGCAGGCCTCGGCGCGCTTGACGAAGCTCTCGGCAATGGCGTCCGATTTGCCCCAATAGAGTTGATAGAATCGCGGCCCGTCGCCATTGGCCTTGGCGATCTCCTCCATCGGAAACGAGGCCTGGGACGAAATGATCATCGGCAGATTGAGCCGCGCCATCGCGCGCGCGACCGCCAGATCGGCGTCGGGATGCATCATCTCCAGCACGCCGATCGGACACGTCAGCAACGGCGCGGACGCGCGGACGCCGAATATTTCGCAGCCCAGATCACGCTCACGCGCGCCGGCGAGCATGCGCGGTGCGATGGGATAACGCGCGAACGCGGCGCGATTGGCGTCCGCGCTCGTCTCGAGGCCGGCAGAACCGGCGGTGTAGGCCCACGCTTCCGGCGTCATCCTCTCGCGCGCGGCGCGCTCGAGCCCGGCAAAGTTTGTGGGGATGTCGGGCTTTGCGCCGCCAAGGCCGCGTAAATAGATCGCGCCTTGGATTTCGGGACCGAAACTACGTGGCGTGTCGCTCATGGTTCACCCGCGTTTACGATTTTACGCGCCATTAACACGGCCTCGCCTTTGATCGACACTGCAAAGTCGTGGGCGATTCTCGAATCTTTCGAGTCCGCCTGGGGTTGGGCGTGAGCCGCGGACGCGCGGCTTGAACGCGGCGAGGGCGGAAACATGAGCGGCGCGCAAAGCTGGAGCGTGAAGGGCATCGACCCGAAGGTGCGAGAAGCGGCGCGCGAAGCTGCGGCTCGCCAAGGCATGAGCCTCGGCGAATATTTGAACCACGCGCTCGCCGGCCACCAGCCTGGTGGGGGATCGAGCGGCGCCGCGACGCCGCAAACCACGCCCCCGGCGCCCCGCCCTCCGCGTTCCAGCCGCTACGTTTCCCAGGACATCGACAGCGACGATGACTGGACCATCGCGCCGGCGCCCCGCACGATGGATCCAACGCGGCTTGTTCAGCGCATTGAATCGATCGAGCGCCGCACCCAGCTCGCCGTCACCGGTCTCGACCGTGCGGTGGCGACGATTGACCGCTCCGTGCTTGGCCTCGCCGCGCGCATCGAAGATGCGGAAGCGGCCTCCGCCGAAGCATCCGATCGTATCGCCGAGGCGCTCGAACAATTCCGCGCCGCCGGCGAAGTTCTGGCAGGCAAGCTGCAGCGCGCCGAACAGGAAGCGGCGCACAGCCGCGCCGCGTTCGAAGGCGCGCGCGGTGAAATCAGCGAAGTGCGCGAACGCCTGGAGCGCCAAGTCTCCGTAGCCGAAGAGGTGGCGCGCCGCGCCGAAGCGGCCGCCTCGTATCTCACGCAGGAGATGGAAGGGCGCGACTCGGCCTTGCGGCAGACTCTGGCCGAAGCGCGCGCTG
>Ga0073934_10011585_pt1 | contig 10619 bp, 7 predicted proteins | sample LarsenN4metaG_FD_76834 | JGI IMG/M metagenome (GOLD analysis project Ga0073934, IMG submission 76834) | Hot spring sediment bacterial and archeal communities from British Columbia, Canada, to study Microbial Dark Matter (Phase II) - Larsen... ... | reverse complement strand
ATGTTGCAATGTTTTTGTAGGAAAGTTAATGAATCGCGATCGCAGTCGTAAACTGTTTTGTTTATGCCAGATTGATTTTGAAATAGTGTATGTCATCTGCCAAGATAATTTGAAGCATTACTTAGACTTAGTTGCTGTCATTAAAATGCAACACGATGGCTTGTCCCATCTGTCTAAGCATAGCTTGCCTTTTTCAAATCAATATTTTTGTCCCATTTCTGCAAACAAGTGGTAGAAATTAACGTGGATAAGATAAAAATAGACAAATTTGCACAGTCAACACAGGAAATGGACAAGCGTATAGCTAGACTTTACGAAAATGTCGTCAAAAAGCCTGTGATGTCACATGAAATGCCGGAAGCTTTGACCGAACTCAGCTGGGCTTCACAATCAGTACATTTTGCAATCGAGGAACTTTATCATCAGCATGAGCAATTAGAAGAAACCAAAAAAACTTTACAAGCAGAGTGTAAACGTTATGAGGAATTATTTGAGGAAGCACCAGATGGCTATTTAGTGACTGATGCCCAAGGTAAAATTCAACTAGCTAACCGTAAAGCTACCAAATTGCTTAATTTAAAAAAAGAATCTTTGGTGGGTAAACCGATCATTAATTTCGTTGCCTTAAAACAGAAACATGAGTTTCGTAATTTCCTCACCCAAGTAAGTCAAAACGGTAGAAGCCAAGAGTTAATTATAGCCTTGCAACAACACGGCAATGAACTCTTTAACGCAGCATTAACAGTGGCAATTTCCTATAACAATCAAGGTAAAGCTCAAACTATGCGCTGGCTGCTACGCAGCATTAATGAAAGCAAACGAGCAGAATTAGTAAAAATTACAAAAGACCGTGACTTTGATGGCGATCGCCCCATACATAAGTATTCCAAAGGAGATACTATTCCTCTCAACACACAAGTAATTTGGTATGTTCGTCAAGGCTTAGTAAAACTGACTACTCTTGGTGAAACCAGTGAAGAAGTACTAGTAGGGTTAGCAGTCCCAGGAATGGTTTTCGGTTCTTATCTGACTTCCCTACATACTTACCAAGCCACGGCTATATCCGATGTGAGGTTAGTAGCCATAGATGTTTCAGAAATACTAGCTTCCCCAGCCTTAAGCCATGCCTTTTTACCAAAGATAAATCAACGGCTACAGCAAACAGAATCTTTTTTAGTTATTTCTGGATTGCGACGAGTACAAGACCGCTTATATGGTCTTTTGCAGCTTCTAAAACGTGAAATTGGTGAAAAAGTAGCTCAGGGAACTCGCCTATCGGTTCGCCTAACGCATGAAGATTTAGCTAACGCCTGTTGTACTACCCGAGTCACGGTTACACGATTGCTATCTCAGTTTAAAAAACAAGGAAAAATTTGTTTCGACCATAAAAAACACATAATTGTCAGAGATCTACCCCACATAGGTTAGTTAATCCATAAAGATTGAATGACAATGAGGCAAAAAATGAGGCGTTTTGCCTCATTGTTATTTGGTCAACACATCAGGTAAGACTACCAATTTTTAGTTCTTTTTTACTAAGTTTCAACCTTTTCCACAGCAACTTAATTTGGCTGTAGGCTTCTTCAGGAGCAAGTTTTCCACAAAGCCAGCTATTTCAAGCAGAGAATACAGTCTGAAGCATCATATATTTTTATACTTTATATCCTTAGAGCAATTCAAAAAAAGAAAAAGTCAAGGAGTTATAGCCCCTTGACCAAACTTAATCAAGTTTTACAACACACAACCACACATAACTAGTGAGGTCTACAACTATGTTAAATAAATCATAGGCTTTAGTCCAAAAAGATATGCCTTAAGTTGCCACTCTTTTAGGACAAGCGATCACAACGAACAGTGAAACATGCTTGTTTTATAGATTTGTAGTTAAAAAACGTAAAAAATTACACAATAGCCAGATACAGGGACTATCATATAAACCCGTTGGGTACACGATTGCACACTAGAGTTAAAACTGTTATTTGCCATCACTCTATTTAATACAGAAGGAGAATAAGTAGGATGGCTCGAAAGAATAAAAGACCATTAGGATTTGGGTGTGAGCATCAACAACATTCAAGATGCCCTATTTGTTGTGTTATACCACCTCACATGCTCGAAAATATCGTAGTTAATGGTAATGAACAACAACGTAGTTGGGCGTTTCACACCTTAAATATTTCGTCACAATTTCGGGGACGGCGAAATGTGGTAGGTGCAGTCAATTTTGCAGTTTCTCCTGGTGAAAAGCGTCGGACAATTTTTGATGCCAAAAGTACCGAACAACTCCCTGGTAAGTTGGCTCGTGGTGAAGGCGACCCTCCTAGCAACGATATTGCAGTTGACGAAGCTTACGATGGAGCTGGGGCTACCTACGATTTATATTATGAGGTATTTGAGCGTAATTCTATTGATGATAAAGGTCTGCGCTTAGACTCAACCGTGCATTATGGACTCAAGTATGATAACGCCTTTTGGAATGGCGATCAAATGGTTTATGGTGATGGGGATGGTGAAATATTTCAACGATTCACCAAGTGCATAGATGTTATTGCTCATGAGCTAACACATGGGGTAACCCAATACGAAGCAGGTTTGCAATATTATGGTGAATCTGGAGCTATCAATGAGTCATTTTCTGATGTATTTGGTTCATTGGTAAAACAATGGGTCAAAAAACAGACTGCTCAAGAAGCTGACTGGATCATCGGAGAGGGTATTTTTACAGACAAGGTTAATGGTGTGGGTATTCGTTCCATGAAAGCACCAGGAACAGCATATGATGACCCTGTTTTAGGTAAAGACCCCCAGCCTGCACATATGAATGATAAATACACTGGTTTTGAAGATAACGGCGGAGTACATATTAATTCGGGTATTCCTAACTATGCATTTTATTTAGCAGCAACAGAGATTGGCGGTTATGCTTGGGAAAAAGCTGGAAAAATTTGGTATATAGCTTTACGCGATCGCTTGCGTACTAAAACTAACTTTAAACGCGCTGCCAATATTATCATTCAAGTTGCTGGTGAACTCTACGGTCAAGGAAGTCAGGAACAAAATGCAGTGCAAAATGCTTGGCAAAAGGTAGGAGTTATTTAGAATATGAATTATGAATTATGAATTATGAAAAATTAAATTTATATATTTCTAATCCATAACTCCTAACTTGCACCTACCCGACCGCCAGAGAATAAATTCTCTGGTCAATAGCATAAGTCCGTTGAAACGGACAAAAATCTTGTTGCAGTCAGATTCATCTGACTTTAGCTATAAGCCAAGAAATTTATTTATTGGCGCTCTGGAAAGCTGATGCAAGATCTAAGATAATTTATATTTTGTTTTAGTCTTTTGTTGTTAAACTGGGAGATAAAGCTTTATTTTCCCAGTATTTTTGTTTATAGCAAAAGCTATTACTACGGAAAGGAAAATGCGGATATCGCTTCAGCGTACTGGTGGTTTTGCCGGAATCAGCAAGAAAGCGATCATTGACACGACTAAACTGTCTCCAGAAGAAACTCAGCAACTATATCAACTATTAGAAGCCGCAAATTTCTACAGCTTACCTCCAAAAATTAATGCTCCTGCTAACCAACCTGACCGCTTTCAATACATTTTAACTGTGGAAGAAAACAATCAACAACATACCCTTATAGTTGGTGAAGCAGCACTATCAGAAACCTTAAAACGTTTAATTGAATGGGTTAATAATACAGCAAGCAAAAAATAAGAAATTATATCAAATTCGGCTAATTACTTATAATATGGTTGTTTTTTTTTGTTAATTGGTAATTGGTAATTGGTTTTCAAACAATATCCCAGCTTTTTCCTTTGTAGCCATATTGAAAAATTTCTGGATGTAAAATTTCTGCTAAAATTTCTAATGAATCTACCAGTCTTGGCCCTGGGCGGTTAAAGTAAGCATTACCATCAGTTATGTAGATTCTACCTGTTTGATTGGCATGTAAGTTCTGCCACTCTGGACGTTTACTTAACAACTCCGCATCTAAACGAGTACGATTTAAATCAAAGCCACAGGGCATAAAAATAATTATGTCTGGATTACTCGCAATCAAACTTTCCCACTTTAACTGCGTCGAAGCCTGACCTGTAGTACTAAATAACGGTTCTCCTCCTGCTAAGGCAACTAATTCAGGAATCCAATTAGCAGCAACCATTAAAGGATCAGTCCATTCAATACAGGCTACTCTGGGCAACTTTTCTGTTTGGGAAAGTCCTTGCGTTTTTTGGGCAACTATTTTGACACGAGCTTCTAAGTTTTCTAGCGCCTTGACCGAATCTACTTGAAAAATGTTGCCTAAGCGCTCAATATCAGCCCAAACGTCGTTAAGAAAATTAGGTTGCAAGGAGATAATTTGCGGCGAAGCGTGGGTAAGTTTAGCTACAGCTTTTTCTACCTCTGATAAACTAACAGCACAAACATCACATTGGTCTTGGGTAACAATATGAGTGGGTTGTAGTCGCTCTAGAACATCTGTTTTAATTTCGTAAATACTGAGGGCAGATTGTATTAATTTATTAACTTCGTTATGAATTTCACCGCTAGAGACGTTGGTATCAAGCCTGGGTTGAGTACAAACAGGACGACTTTGTATTTCTGGAGGATAGTCACACTCATGCGATCGCCCAACAATAGCATCAGTTAATCCCAGTATGGCTAGAATCTCAGTTCCACTGGGAATTAGGGAGATAATTTTTAAGTTGCCATCGCTCATCGCTTCATCCCCACAACAGTTGCAGATGCTCTCATTGTCCCAAACTCATAAGGGCTTTGTATCTGCCTGTGGGTGGGACACAGGGAAGAAGGTGGGGAGGTGCAAGAGAGACAAGGGAAGGGAGAAATTACCTATTTCCTATTCCCTGTTCAAAGTTAAGAGTTCCCTCTTACCAATGACAAATGACAAACAACTAACCACTGTACAGACGTGCCATGGCACGTCTGTACAACAAACAACAACCAAAAATCAACAACCAAATTTAGTAAACCTGTATTTATTTGTAAACGATGCTCATAATTTACGAAGAAACTGGAGGCGAAATCTACTATTTCAAAGCTTGCCAACTGTGGTAAATACTGACTAGAAATTATGGAACTAATTATTAAAAAGGCTTTGAAAATAACAGAACTATAATTACCACAGTTAAGAAAAAATTATTCTTTCTGGTTCTGAAAAACCACAGGAAGTAATTGTAGTTAAAAAAAACGGCTTTTCGTTTTTAGTCACAATGCAAGAGAACCTCACTCCTGATCAGGGACAACAAATGCAGTTAGTATCACTTGGAGATATTACAGAACACAAGCGAGTGGAGGAAGCACTGCAAAAAAGAGAAAATTGTTTGCGAAAACAAAGTAAAACACTAGTGCAACTAGCAAAAAGCAAGACTTTACAGCAAGGAGATCTCAGCGCAGCATTAAGAGAAATTACAGAAGCCGCTGCCCAAACAGTAGAAGCAGATCGAGTCAGCGTCTGGTTATACAATAGTGATCACTCAAAAGTTGAATGTGTCGATTTATATGACACAATAACAAAACGTCATAGCTGTGGAATGTCACTTTTAAAAGCAAATTTCCCTGCATACTTCCAAGCTTTGGAGGAACAACGCAGCATAGCAGCCCATGATGCTTGCAATGATGATAGAACCCAAGAATTATCAGAGCCGTACTTATCTGCATTTGGGATAGCCTCTCTGCTAAATGCACCGATTTGGTTAGGGGGTCGTTTAGTGGGGGTGGTGTGTCACGAACATATTGGTCGGATTCGCCAGTGGACATTAGAAGAAGAAAACTTTGCTGGTTCGATAGCAGATTTTGTGACTTTAGCAATAGAAGCTAGCGAACGTAAAGCAGCACAGGAAGCGCTACAACAGAGTGAGGCAGAGTTTCGAGCAATTTTTGAGCGTTCTTCAGTTGGAATTGGATTGGTAGATATGAAAGCGCGGATTGTAGATGTAAATCCGGCATTGTGCCAGATACTAGGCTACAGCCGAGAAGATTTATCTGGCAAGCGTTTTACAGATTATATTTTCAAGCAAGAGGGAGATTTAGAACTTTACAAACAACTGATTTCGGGAACTTGCGATCGCCTAGAGATGGAAAGGCGCTTTTTACACAAAGATGGTAAATTTGTTTGGGCTTTGCTGAGTATTTCTTTGATTTCCAGCCAAAATGGTGAACCTCAGTATTTCCTCGCCATGATCGAGGACATTACCAAACGCAAGCAAACGGAATTAGAACTCTGTGAAAGTAAAGAAGCAGCAGAAGCTGGTAGTCGCGCCAAAAGTGAATTTTTAGCAACCATGAGTCACGAACTACGGACACCTCTCAATGCAATTATGGGTTTGTCTCAGCTGCTGCAACAAGAAATGGTGGGGTCTCTCAATGACAAGCAAAAAGAGTATGTCAATTGTATTTATAGTAGTGGCGAGCATCTATTGGCACTCATCAACGATATCCTCGATTTGTCAAAAGTAGAAGCAGGTAAAGAGGAACTATTTTTATCTAAATTGTTAGTACAAGAATTGTGTGATTACGTGATATCAACAGTACGCGATCGCGCCGAAGAAAAGAAATTACAACTGATCGCCGAGATTGACGAACAAGCAGACTTTTGTATTGGTGATGAACGGCGAGTTAAGCAAATGCTACTCAATCTGCTTACCAATGCGATTAAATTTACTCCAGCAGGCAAGGTATGCTTAGAAGTTAAAAAAGTACCGCAAGGCATTACATTTACAGTATCAGATACAGGCATAGGTATTGATCCAGGTCAGTTTAAATTCTTGTTTGAACCGTTTAAACAACTTGATAGCCGGCTCAATCGTCAGTATGAAGGTACGGGTTTGGGTTTAGCTTTAACACGCAAGTTAGCACATTTGCACGGTGGTGATGTCACAGTAGAATCTGTGCTAGGAAAAGGCAGTAAATTTCAATTGTTTTTGCCAAATCAACCCCCTGTAGAGGGAGACGCAAGACGCTTCTGTGAAGAGATTTTCTACCTTGATGAGGAGCAATCTACTCAACAGCAAATTACAGTAAAAAAACGTAGTCTTAATATTAATGAAGTATCTAATAATACTAATTATTCTTTATTTTATGAAAAGTCATGGCAATCAAGGGGCGACAAGGATGACTCGTCATCGACTTGTTCACGACGTACGCAATTAACTTCTCGTCAGCCTGCCACTTCTGTAACAAAAAATATTCTTTTGGTGCAAGATGAAGAAAAAACTGCTGCCCTACTGCGAGATTATCTTCAGGCAATTGGCTACCATGTTGAGCAAATCAGCACTAGCAATGATTTTTGGGAGCGAGTGCAAAACCAACAACCTGATTTAGTTCTGTTGGATTTAGAATTAGCAGGAGAGACAAACGGCTGGGATTTGTTGAGTAAAGTGCGACAAAACCCAGATTTACAAGATTTACTTGTGGTAACTATTGCATCAAATACAATGGTAGCAAACAGCGATTATCCAGTCCACACTACACCAGACGGACTACGTGATCGCGCACTCCAAATTGGTGCTAATGCATGTCTGTGCAAGCCAATAGGTATTGTTCAAATTGAATCAATACTGATGCAATATTTTGGTTAGTGGTCAGTAGTTAGTAGTTAGTGGTTAGTGGTTTACTACTCCCCCCATCTCCCCACCCTACTCCTGTGCAGAGTAGAACTGTTGGGCGTAAAAATGAGCATACCGTCCTCCCTTAGACAAAAGAGAGGTATGAGTTCCAGACTCAACAACCTGTCCCTGTTCTAGAACGAGAATGCAATCAGCACGGCGAACGCTGCTGAGGCGATGGGCGATAATAAAGACGGTACGATTTTGCATCACTCGCTCGAGTGCTTCTTGAACTAGTGCTTCCGATTCCGAATCTAGGGCGGAGGTAGCCTCATCTAAGATGAGAATTCGTGGATCGTGGACAATTGCTCTTGCGATCGCCAGTCGTTGGCGTTGTCCTCCAGAGAGGTTAACTCCACGCTCACCCACCCAGGTGTGATAGCCTTGGGAAAATTGGGTAATAAAGGAGTGAGCGTTGGCAATTTTTGCTGCTTCCTGGATCGCCTCTAAATCCAATTCCTCCTGACCGTAACCAATATTTTGAGCGATCGTTCCCGAAAATAAAGTAATATCTTGAGGAACAATCCCAATTTGACGGCGGAGACTGTTTAGTGTGACGTTGCGGATATCAATATCATCAATCAGAATTTGACCAGACTGAGGATCATAGAAACGAAGTAACAGATTAGTTAACGTTGATTTACCTGCACCAGAAGAACCAACCAAGGCAATGACATTGCCAGGAGAAGCACACAAACACAGATCCTTTAAGACTGGTTCGCCGAGATTGTAGGCAAAACTGACATGACAATACTCTACCTTACCAATGACTCGTGGCAGTTCTTTGGCATCTGGTTTTTCATTGAGACTAGGCTGTCTTGCCATTAATTCAAAGATACGCTCTACAGAGGCTTCAGTCTGCTTGTACTCGTTAAAATTGCTGATCATCAGATCAATGGGCTGAATTAAGAGAGCCACAGCAGCTAAGAAACTAATAAACCCTTGAGCTGTCAGGTTTCCTTGGGAAATTTGCCATCCTCCCAATAAAAACAGCAGCATAATACTAACTGCTTCCAAAAAACCTACTACTGGAAACTGAATAGATTTAAGTTGTTGAGCGCGATACTTAGCTTGGCGATTGCGTTCTGCTTCCTGATTAAATCGCTTGACTTCATACTCTTGTGCTGCAAAAGCTTGAACAACCCGAATACCGCTAAATACTTCAGTTAGCATCGCAGACAGATTAGAAACATGATTTTGACTCTGACGAGATAAGACAAGTAATCGCTGACCAAATAGTCCAATTAACCAAGCCATCAAAGGAGCCAAAAGCAAACCAGCCAGAGTCAGCGGCCAATTCAGGTAGAGCATGTAAGCGGGAATCGCGATTAACTGCAAGAAATTGGAGACAAACTGATGAGATAACTTGTCAACAATCTCCCCTACCCGGTCGATATCTTCAGTCAAGCGATAAGTCAGATCACCCGTCTGTGTGGTTTCAAAATAATCCAATCCGAGTTTGTGCAGATGAGCATAGACTCGCTTACGCAAATTTAAAACCATGTTCAGAGCGGCAGCGATCATAAAGATATTCTGCCCGTATTGAAAAAGCCCGCGAACCAAAAACACCAGAGTGGCTAGTCCGAGCCAGTAGGCAATCTGGTTAACATTTCCCTGACCAACAAAAAAAGCGACCTGACCTGCTAGGTAGGGCAGTAATAAGGTAAACAGCACAAATCCTAAAATACAGACTGACCCCTTAACTAACAGCGGCCATTGGGGCCACAGATAAGGCAACAGTTGCCAGTAACTAGAGCGGACTTTCATATCTTTAAAATTACTTCTTGAGAGTTGGCAGCTTGAGCAGCAATTTCTACTAAGGAACGCGAACTAAATAAAATACACAACCGCACCCCCCAGTCCCTCTCCTTGCTCTTGCTAAGGAGAACCTCACCCCTAGCCCCTCTCCTTCCTAAGGAGAGGGGGGCCGTAGGCGGGGTGAGGTAATATGTAAATTAATTGCATGTTATTTAGTCCATAATCCTAAGTTTCCCCTAGATAGGTTAGCAGAAAGCGGGCAATTCTCTCAGACGCACCAGGCGGGCCAAATCTTTCCGGGCCATTTTCTTTGCATTTGGCGAGGTAGTCAGAATCTTGTACAGTCTCGATGACTCGTCGAGCTGCTTGCTGTAGAATCTCAGGGGTTGCTGGCTTAGTGCCGATGGTTTGGGCATTTATACCCAACAGCCGCGTTTGCGCCTCTGCAAATTGATAGGTAAATTGAGGGCCTTCTCCGGGAATTTGGATCACAGGTTTTCCACTCGCCACTGCTAGATCCACCGCCAAGCCTGCCATACCAAGAATGAGGGTAGAGTAAAATACAATGTCATTAAACGCATCTGAGTAACATCTCACTTCCACAGGAGAACTTCCAGCAGCAGCATAGGTGAGTATGCCTTGCTCGTGCTGCCAACCTTGACTTTTAGCAATGTCGTCTAGTTCCGACATCAAATTTGGTACTAAAGCTGCGTAAAATTGTAGTTTTTGCCCGGATTCCAATTTGGCAATTTCTCGTACCAGTTGCAACTGCAAACAAAAATTTCGTGCAGCTTCAGGCATCCGTGACCCTGGCAGAAGAGCGATCGCGGGAACATCCGGTATCAGGTGTAAGTTTTTACCGGTGGGGACAAGCCTATCTAAAGCAGGGATACCACCAAATTTAGCTTTAGCTAAACCTTGCCGTTGCAGGTCAGAAGCTGTATAGGGATCTCTGGTGAAAACTGCCAGACAACGAGAAGAATTGAGGTCGTGCCATAGAAGCGGATTGAGACGCAACCGCCCTTCGTAGAGAGCAGAAAGACAAGAGATAAAAGAGACGAAAGGGCGCTTTGTTAAATAAGCAAATGTTTGGGAAATAAAATCCCCAGTAGCCATAATCAAATCGCAGTCGGGAGCATACTGTAACACCGCTTGTAACTGACGCCACGTTAACCCAATCAATCCCGATTGAAAATCTTTGAGCAAGTACAGACGCTTCATAT
>Ga0073934_10011584_pt1 | contig 10621 bp, 9 predicted proteins | sample LarsenN4metaG_FD_76834 | JGI IMG/M metagenome (GOLD analysis project Ga0073934, IMG submission 76834) | Hot spring sediment bacterial and archeal communities from British Columbia, Canada, to study Microbial Dark Matter (Phase II) - Larsen... ... | reverse complement strand
TGGACTGCGACGTGCTGCAGGCCGACGGCGGCACGCGCACCGCGGCCATTACCGGCAGCTACGTGGCCCTGGCCCAGGCCTTCCACAAGATGAAGGCGATGGGAGTGATCGGCGCCATTCCCCTGCGCGAGAACGTGGCCGCGGTCAGCTGTGGCCTCTACAACGGCCTGGCGGTGCTGGACCTGGACTACGCCGAGGACTCCAAGGCCCAGGCCGACGCCAACTTCGTGCTGACGGCCTCGGGCAAGATTGTCGAGGTGCAGGGCACCGCCGAGCACCATCCGTTCGACGAGGCCGAGTTCGCCGCCCTGATGGCGCTGGCCAGGAAAGGCGTGGCCGAGTTGGTGGCGCTGCAGAATGCCGCCATCGCCGGCTTCGCGGCGTAAGCGTCGCATGGCGCGGCGCTTCGACGGCGGGCGGCTGGTAGTGGCGAGCCACAACCCCGGCAAGGTGCGCGAGATCGCCGAGCTGCTGGCGCCGTTCAAGGTGGAGGCGGTGGCGGCGGGCGCGCTGAACCTGCCAGAGCCCGAGGAAACCGAGAGCACCTTTGTCGGCAACGCGACGTTGAAGGCGCGCGCCGCGGCGCTGGCAAGCGGCCTGCCGGCGCTGGCCGACGATTCGGGCCTGGCGGTGGCGGCGTTGAACGGCGCGCCCGGCATCTACTCGGCGCGCTGGGCGGGGCCGGCAAAGGACTTCGCCGCGGCCATGGCGCGCGTCGAACGCGAACTGGCCGGCAAGAGCGATCCGTCGGCCAAGTTCGTCTGCGCGCTGGCACTGTGCTGGCCCGACGGCCACTGCGAGGCCTTCGCGGGCGAGGTGAATGGGCGTCTGCGCTTTCCGCCGCGCGGCGAGAAGGGCTTCGGCTACGACCCGATCTTCGTGCCGGAAGGCCACGACATCACCTTCGGCGAGATGGACCCGGCGATGAAGCACGCCATGAGCCACCGTGCACGCGCGTTCGCGCAATTGGTGGCGGCGTGTTTCCGGGCCTAGCTCAATACCGTTCCGCCCCCACATAGGGCTTGGCGTAGGCCGCGAGCTCGGGCGGTAGGGCCGGGTTATACGGCACGTCGTAACTGTAGGCGATCGGTTGCGGACCCCAGACGTTGACGTGCGGGCCGTGGCGGAAGCGGATCAGCGCCATGCCGCCGTCGCGGGTGCCAAACGGGCCGTGGGCGACCTTGGCCGGACGCCAGAAGTAGGCGCCGGGCGTCATGCGGCCGTGGGGGCCGATCATGTCGCCGGCGAGCATAAAGCTCTCCTCGACGCACGGATGGGTCAGGGTCGGGCAGGCCCAGTTTTCGGGATGGATGTGCGGCGGAGTGGAGATGAGGAAGGTGGCCTTCTGCCTGTAGACCGGGTCCATGCGCAGCACCTTGCGCCGGTTGCCCATCCATTCGAGCGAAGGATCGGCGGGCGTGGCGTCCCAGCGCATGGCATAGACATCGAGCCCCTCCACCCACGGCGCGGCTGGGTCGGGCTGGGCGCTGGGACGCGATTCTTCCGGGGTTGCGTCGAAGAACACCAGCGCGACGCAGCCTTCGGCGCTTTCGGCCGAGGCGCGGCGAGCGTGCCGGGGCCAGCAGGCGTAACTGTCACGACGGTAGACGTGGCCGTTGACGGTGATGCAGCCGTCGAGCACGTACATCTCCTCCTCGGCGGCCAGCGCCTCGGGCTCGGGCCGCGACCAGCCCGGCGGAAAGCGCACCAGCGCCGTCAGCTCGCCCGAAACGGGGTCGCGGCTGAGGATCTTGGCATCGACGTCGTCGCGCGCGCCGCCGGGCAAGCCCGGGGCCCAGGGCAGGTGCTGCGCGAACAGGAATTCGATCAACGGGCGGGCCATGGCGGTCTCTCCGAAAGCGGCCGACAGCATTTCCCTCCACGCTTGCGGATTCAAGCGATAGATTGACCCATGATCGAGAGCGACCCCCACGACGAAGGCTTCGGGCTTTACGTCCATTGGCCCTTCTGCGTGTCGAAGTGCCCCTATTGCGACTTCAACAGCCACGTCGCCACGGCCATCGACCAGCGCGCCTGGCGCGAGGCCTATCTGCGCGAGATGGCACACTTCGCGGCGCTGGCGCCGGGGCGCACGCTGACCAGCATCTTCTTCGGCGGCGGCACGCCCTCGCTGATGGACCCCGACACGGCGGCGGCCGTGATCGCGGCGGCGCAGAGGCATTGGCCGGCGGCGGAGCTAGAGATCACGCTGGAGGCCAACCCGGGCACGGTGGACGCGGCGCGCTTCGCCGCCCTGCGCGCCGCCGGCGTGAACCGGCTGTCGATGGGAGTGCAGGCGCTGAACGAGCGCGACCTGCGCGTCCTGGGCCGGCGGCATTCGGTGGACGAGGCCCGGGCGGCCTGGCGGGCGGCGGCGCGGATTTTTCCCCGCGTGAGCTTCGACCTGATCTACGCCCGGCCGGGCCAGAGCGCGGACGCGTGGCGCGCGGAACTTGAGGACGCGCTGCGCGAGACGCGCGAGGCCGGCATCTCGCACCTGTCGCTCTACCAGTTGACGATGGAGGAGGGCACGCCCATGGCCGCGGCGCACGCGGCGGGGGCGTTCGCCCTGCCCGACGAGGATGCCGCCTGCGACCTGTTCGAGATCACCCAAGAGCTGTGCGCGGCGGCCGGCTTTGCGGCCTACGAAATCTCCAACCACGCCGCGCCGGGCCAGGAATGCCGCCACAATCTGGTCTACTGGCGCGGCGGCGACTACGTCGGCATCGGGCCCGGCGCTCACGGCCGGTTGACCGTGGACGGGCTGACCTGCGCCACCCGCCAGATCAAAGCGCCGGCGTTATGGCTGCGGCGTGTCGCGGCCGAGGGCCACGGCACGCAGGACTGCGAGACGCTGGCGGCGGAGACGCGCGCCGAGGAGTTGGTAATGATGGGCCTGCGCCTGAGCGAGGGCCTGCACGTGCAGCGGTTTATGCGGCTGGCGGGCCGGCCGCTCGCGGCCGTGCTCAATGCCGCGGCGCTGGCGCGCCTGACCGCCCAGGGATTTCTGCGGCAGGCCGACAGCCGCGTGGCCGCCACGCCGCGCGGCCGGCTGGCGCTGAACGAGGTGACGCGGCAGCTGCTACTTCACGCCTGAAACGATGAACCACGAGACGTGCACGCCCTTCGACTTGTCGAAGAACCCGCGCACGCCCTTCTCGGCCCTGGCGGTGGCATCCTGGTAGCCCGACGCCACATCCCTGAAGCCCGCGTCTTCCACCAGCTTCCTGAAATCGGTCGACAGCGCGCCGCGCCAGAACGGTTCGTTATTGTAGAAGATTTCGAAGTCGCCGCGGATGCGGCCCCAGGTATCGAGCTGGCTGTAATGGCCCGGCACCTCGAGGTGGATCATGACGCCGCCCGGCCTCAGGATGCGCCGGCACTCGGCCATGATGCGCGGCAGCGCCGCGTGCGAGGTCTCGTGCAGGACGGCGCAGGAATAGACCAGATCGAAGTGGTCGTCGGGAAAATTGGTGGCCTCGGCGTTCTGCTGCGAGAAATGGATGCCCACGCCGACGTGCTCGGCCCGCGCCCACGCATAACGCAGCAGGCCGGCGCCGACGTCGATGGCGTGCATCTCGGCACCAGGGAAGTACTCGGCCACCGCCACGGTGGAGTGGCCGACAGTGCAGCCGATATCGAGGATGCGAAGGGGTTTGGCGTCGGGCCAGCGCTCGAAGTAATGCGAGACGACGGTGTGGCCGCGGATATCGTTCATGAACCCGCCGTTGCGGCCCATGTGGTAGATGGCGGCGGCGCGGTCGAACACCGCGCCCTGGCGCACGTCGTCGGGCCGGGTCACGGCGTGGTAGTTGCCCGGCATGCAGTGAATGTCGAAGGCGTCGATGTAGCGCGGCACGACGAAATTGGGATCGAGCGTCAGCGAGCCCTTGGGCGCCCTGATGTCGCTTTTCCTCACCAGCTCGTCGAGCTGGCGGTCGACGCAGGTGGCGACGCTGTCCCACATCATCTCCTGGGCGGTGCGCACCAGCGTGGCCCAGCCCTGGTAGTCGACCTCTTTCTCCATCTCGCCGCGCACCTCGATATGGCTGGCGGGCGGACGGCCCTTGGCTTTGGTCAGCTCGGGGATGACCTTGTTGGCCATCAATTTGGCCTGGCCCGGCTCGAGCTCGCGGCCGATGAAGGTCTTGAGGTCGGAGACGAACATCTGCTCGGCGATTTCGTCGTGGTTGACCTTGGGCATCATCGGATGCGGCTCGACCAGATTGGCGTTGGGGATCGACATGGGCGGTCTCCGGGTTTGCGGGCGGAAGCTTAGGCCTCGTTGATCTCCTTGGCGAGGCGCTCGAGCTCGGCCTCGTCGGCGGGCGTCTCGTAGCGGGCAAGGTCTTCTCTGAGCACGCGGAACACCTTGCGCAGCAGACGCTGGCGCTGGGCCGAACGCTCGGCCATCACTGCGGCGTCGGGGATGAAGGCGTCCACGTCCTCCCGGCCGAACAGCTTGCGCGCGTCGGCCAAACGCTCGTGCGTGTCGAGCCGGTCGCGCAGGATCGACACCTCGGCGGTCAGGGCCGTGATCATGGCCATGAGCTGATCGATGGCGCGATCCTCGTGGAAGCGCGGCTGCTTGCCTTTGGCAACCCAGACCTTCTCCTTGGGCGCGCCGAGGCCCGGTGCGGCAACCATGATCGTCCTCCCGAGGGCTGAAAAACCCGCCGACTGTGCCCGAAATCGGCCATGTCGCGTCATGAAATATTCAGTTATAGTCATGCTATTGAGGCATGAGCTAACGACATGGACATCGAGCATTTGCGGCATTTCGTCGCCGTGGCCGAGCGGGGCTCCATCGGCCAGGCAGCCCGGGCGCTGCATATCACCCAGCCGGCCCTGACCCGCAGCCTGCAGCGGCTGGAGCGGGAGCTGGGCGGCAAGCTGTTGGAGCGGGGGCCGCGCGGCGTGGTGACCACCGGCCTGGGCGACACGTACCTGCCCTATGCGCGGGCGATGCTGAACGAGGCGGCGCGCGGCGCGGAGGAGATGCGCGCCTTCAAGGGCCTGACCAAGGGCAAGGTGCGGCTGGGGATCTCGCCCAACTTCGTCTCGTACATCGTGCCCGAGGCGATCCAGCGGCTGTTCGCCCAGTACCCCGGCGTCACCGTCAGCCTGGCGACCGAGACCTACGAGAACCTGACCCGGATGCTGCGCGGCTACGAGCTCGATATCGTCTATTCGCAATTCTTCGACAACCCCGCCAACCTGGAGGTGGCGCCGGGCGAGAACCTGCGCCGCGAAATCCTGTTCGACAGCTTCTCGCGCGGCTACGTGCGCGCCGACCATGCGCTGGCGCAGGCGTCGCGGGTGAGCCTGCGCGAGCTGGCAAACTACGAATGGGCGATTCCGCTGCAGATGTCGCTGGTTTACCGCTTCGAGCACGCCTTCCGCACCAAGGGCCTGGCCGGCCCGGTGCAAAAGATCAACGCCTCGTCGATGGCGTTCATGAAAACCGCGGTGATGGAGTTCGGGCTGCCGGCAGTGGTGCCCGATCACGTCATGGCCGAGGACGTGCGCCGGGGCCGGGTGACGGCGTTGCGGGTGCCAGAGCTGGAGTTCGAATATCAGGTGGGGCTGTCGTGGCGGGCGCGCGGCACCCACACCCCGGCGATGACCGCGCTGGCGCGCATCCTGCGCGAGGTCTCGGCGGCGCAGAACGCGCTGTAACCCCTGAAAAACCGCGGCAAACCGTGCGTCGTCAGGCCCTGTCGGAGATCTGCAGCGCCTGGCCGATGCTGGCGGGATCTTCAAGCGCGCGCAGCACTTCCGCCGCCACGTCGGCGCGGCTTACCTGCCAGGCGAGCTTCACGTGTTTGGGCGGTTCGCGCCCGGTCCAGGTGACATAGGCCCGACACGCCGGACCGTCGATGAGCCGCGGCGGGCGGATGATGGTCCAGTCGAGACCCGCGCTTTGGATCGTCTTCTCCTGGCCGGTCTTGTCGATCAGCGTGTTCTTGAGGATGAAACGCTGCACCGCCTTCACCCACCACGGGCCGATGCCCCTGGTTTCCGAGGCGCCGAGGGACGACACCACGACGATGCGCCGCACGCCGTGAGCCTTCATCGCCATGACGATGTTGCGCGTGCCGTCGGTCAGCGTGGTGCCGGGGTGCTTGAGATAGACGCCGAGCGCCGACACCACCGCGTCATAGGGCCGGTCGAAGGCCGCGGCGAGCGAGGCGGGATCGCCCATGTCGCCCGGCACGACGCGCAGGTTGGGATGGGACACGGTGATCTTGGCCGGGGTGCGCGCCACCGCCGTGAGCCGATGCCCGGCGGCCAGCGCCTGGGCGAGAATCTCCGCCCCGGTGCCCCCGGTGGCGCCGAACACCAGCAACGATTTGGCCGACATGCCTTGACCCCCTGCGTCCAACCGGCGCGACGATAGCCGCTTCCCAGCCGCCGCCAAGCGGTTTCAGGATCTTCCGGCCGGCTTTATCAAGGACTCAAGAAAATTCTGGATATATCTGAAAACTATTCATTTTTTGCCTTTTCTTCATCCTTTGTTTAAACTTGGCCGCCTAGAGTGAGGTCAATCATCGGCGGCAGGGGGCAGCCCGTCGGGCGGCACCTCATCGGAACAAGCGGTTCGGCATGTACAACACCCGACTCGACGGGTTGACGGAATATCCGTTCCAGCGCCTGGCGGCCCTGCTGGCCGACGCGGCCCCCGAAGTGCCGGCCGAGGCGTGCATCGCCATGTCGATCGGCGAGCCGCAGCACGCCCCGCCGGCACTGCTGCATGCCGCGCTGGCCCGTAACTCCGAAGACTGGGGCAAGTACCCGCCCACCGCGGGCACGCCCGCCTTTCGCCAGGCGGTGGCCGGCTGGGCGACGCGCCGCTATGGCCTGCCCGCGGGCATGATCGAGGCCGAGCGGCACGTGCTGCCCGTGGCCGGAAGCCGCGAGGCGCTGTTCATGGCGGCGCAGCTGTGCGTGCCGCCGGACAAGAACGGGCGCGGGCCCACGGTGCTGATGCCCAATCCGTTCTACCAGGTGTACTTCGGCGCGGCGGTGATGAACGGCGCCGAGCCGGTGTTCGTGCCCGCGACGAAAGAGACGGGCTTCCAGCCCGATTACGCGCGCGCGCCCCGTGACGCGCTCAACCGCGCCGCCATGGCCTATCTGTGCACGCCGGCCAATCCGCAAGGCACCGTGGCCACGCTGGAGCGGCTGAAAGAGTCCATCATCCTCGCCCGCCGCCATGACTTTGTCCTGGTGTCGGACGAGTGCTACTCGGAAATCTACGACGAGACGCCGCCGCCGGGGGCGCTGCAGGCCTGCGCCGCCCTGGGCGGGGACTTAAGCAACGTCCTGGTGTTCAACTCGCTGTCCAAGCGCTCGAGCGTGCCGGGCTTGCGCTCGGGCTTCGTGTGCGGCGATGCGGCGCTGATCGCGCGGTTCGGCAAATTGCGCGCCCACGGCGGTGCGGTGCAGCCCGTGCCGGTGCTGAGCGCGGCGGCAGCGCTGTGGAACGACGAGGCGCACGTGGCCGAGAACCGCGCGCTCTACCGGCAGAAGTTTTCCGACGCGGCCCAGATCCTGAACGGCCGTTTCGAATTCTACCGCCCCGAGGGCGGCTTTTTCCTGTGGCTCAACGTCGGCGACGGCGAGGCCGCAGCCCGCGCGCTGTGGGTCAAGGGCGGCATCAAGGTGCTGCCCGGCGGCTATCTCGCTCGGCCTGACACGGACGGGCGCAACCCGGGCCGGCCCTACATCCGCGTCGCCCTGGTGCACGAGCCGGCGCACACCGCCGAGGCGCTGCAGCGCCTGCGCCGCATTCTGGAAACATCGTTGTGATCGAGCGTCGAGGAACCCGTCCATGACCGCCACCGCCCGTCCGCAGAACGTTCCCTTCCTGCCGCCCGCCTGGGCCGCGATGCTGAAACGCGCGGCGCTGACGGCGGCGGGGCTGGCGGTGCTGCTGGCGACCGCCCTGGTGACGCTGGCCCTGGTGAGCTACGCGCCGACCGATCCTTCGCTCAACACCGCCTCGAGCGCGCCGGTGCAGAACATGCTGGGGCTGCCGGGCGCGATCGTCGCTGACTTGCTGTTGCAGATCGCCGGACTGGGCGCGGCGGCGCCGGTGTTCGCCGCCGCCTCGTGGGGGGCGAGCCTGGTGCGCGGCGAGCCGGTGGAATGGCTGTGGTTGCGTACGCTCTCGGCCCTGGGGGCGATGATCCTGCTGGCGACCGCCCTGGCCGCCGTGCCGGCGCCGGGCTTGTGGCCGATCGATGCCGGGTTCGGCGGTTCGGTCGGGCATGTGGTCATGGGCCTGGCCACCTTCAAAACCGGTATCGGCTGGCTGGACCCGAGCCAGACGCTGATCGTGGCAGGCGTGGCGGGCACGGCGGGGGTGTGGCTGACGTTCCTGGCCGCGACCGTCAGCCTGGGCACCGTGGCGGGCGGCGCGGCCACCGCGGCGCGCAGCCTGGGCGCCGGCGCAAGCGCCTTTGCCGGCATCTGGCGCGGCTGGTTCGCGCGCACGGCCAAGGCGCCGGGCAAGGCCAAGCGCGAGCGCGCCGAGCCGCTGATCGATGCGCCGCGGAGCACGCCGCCCGCGGCGGAGCACGCCGAGGATGAAAGCGAGGCGGCCGCACCCGAGAAGCCCAAGGATGTGGTGGTGCAGCGTGCCAAGCCCGCCAAACCGTCGAAGCGCGAGCTGGCGGCACGGCAGGGCAGCCTGCTGCCCAAGGACGGCAAGGGCTTCGCCCTGCCGCCCCTGGACCTGCTGACCCTGCCGGTGGTGGACGGACGCGCCAAGGGCCCGTCGACCGAAGCGCTGGAAAGCAATGCGCGCATGCTGGAAAGCGTGCTGGAGGACTTCGGGGTCAAGGGCCAGATCGTCAAGGTGCGCCCGGGCCCGGTGGTGACGCTGTACGAGCTGGAGCCGGCGCCGGGCACCAAGACCAGCCGGGTCGTGGCCCTGGCCGACGACATCGCCCGCTCGATGAGCGCCATCGCCGTGCGCATCGCCGTGGTGCCGGGCCGCAGCGTCATCGGCATCGAGCTGCCCAACGCCCATCGCGAGACGGTGTTCTTCAGGGAAATGCTGGCGACCGAGGAGTTCGAGAAGACCGATGGCAAGCTGATCCTGGCGCTGGGCAAGGACATCGGCGGGGCGCCGATCATGGCGGATCTGGCGCGCATGCCGCACCTGCTGATCGCGGGCACCACGGGCTCGGGCAAGTCCGTGGCGGTGAACACCATGATCATGTCGCTGCTGTACCGCAACACGCCGGCCGACGTGCGCTTCATCATGATCGACCCCAAGATGCTGGAGCTGTCGGTCTATGACGGAATTCCGCACCTGCTGTCGCCGGTGGTGACCGAGCCGGGCAAGGCGGTGATGGCGCTGAAGTGGGTGGTGCGCGAGATGGAGAACCGCTACCGCGCCATGTCGCAGTTATCCGTGCGCAACATCGCCGGCTATAACCAGCGCCTGCAGGAGGCGGCTAAGAAAGGCCAGAGCATCAAGCGGACGGTGCAGACCGGCTTCGACCCGGCCACCGGCAAGCCGATCTACGAGGAGCAGGACCTGGACCTGACGCCCCTGCCTTATATCGTTGTGATCATCGACGAAATGGCCGACCTGATGCTGGTGGCGGGCAAGGACGTGGAGGCCGCGGTGCAGCGCCTGGCGCAAATGGCGCGCGCGGCCGGGATTCACGTCATCATGGCGACGCAGCGCCCCAGCGTCGATGTCATCACCGGCACCATCAAGGCCAATTTCCCCACGCGCATTTCGTTCCAGGTGACCAGCAAAATCGACAGCCGCACCATCCTGGGCGAGCAGGGCGCCGAGCAGCTGCTGGGCCAGGGCGACATGCTGTACATGGCCGCGGGCGGACGCATCACCCGCGTGCACGGCCCCTTTGTCAGCGACAAGGACGTGGAGAAGGTCACGACGCACCTGCGCGACCAGGCCGAGCCCGAGTACCTGGACGAGGTGACCGAAGAACCCGACCTGAGCGACGTGCCGGGCTTCGCCCCCGGCGCGGTCGGCGGCAACACCTCGGGCGAGAACAGCCTGTTCGACCAGGCGGTGGCCATCGTCGCGCGCGAACGCAAGGCCTCCACCAGCTTCATCCAGCGCCACCTGCAGATCGGCTACAACCGCGCCGCGCGCATCATCGAGGAAATGGAGGCGCAAGGCATGGTGGGCAAGCCCAACCACGTCGGCAAGCGCGAGGTGCTGCTGCCGGAGCCGGCGGATATGTAGGCTTGGGCGGCCGCGCGCCGGCCATATTGCCACCACGATTGTCGGCATGATGATGCGGAAAAGCGGTTTCCCCCGCACACCGCGTGCTCTATTTTCCGACGATCATGAACGTCCTGACGATCCTGCTTGTCGCCGCCGGGCTGTCGCTGACGGCCGGGACGGCTGAGGCCCTGACCGAGGCGGAAAGCGCCGCGTTGACGCGCGCCGAGGCCTACCTGAACAGCCTCGGCAGTTTCCAATCGCGGTTCCTGCAGGTGAACCCCGACGGCTCGACCCACGAGGGCGAGCTGTTCGTCAGCCGCCCCGGCAAGATGCGGATCACGTACGACCCGCCGGCCGAGATGCTGGTGGTGGCCGACGGCAGGTGGCTGATCTATGTCGATAGCG
>Ga0073934_10011583_pt1 | contig 10621 bp, 8 predicted proteins | sample LarsenN4metaG_FD_76834 | JGI IMG/M metagenome (GOLD analysis project Ga0073934, IMG submission 76834) | Hot spring sediment bacterial and archeal communities from British Columbia, Canada, to study Microbial Dark Matter (Phase II) - Larsen... ... | reverse complement strand
GTACTTTTCAGATACGGTCGTATCTCTATTTTGAGCGAATGCTTCCCGGCAGTTAATGCCTCCTGGCCGCCGTTCATCATAAACCTGCTCCACATGAATCTTCCCCACGAATCTTCATCGGTCGTGGTCATCAAAGGCACGCGAAGGACGGTCCTCGTATGCTTGCTGTCCGGCAAGCCTGCGCCGACATGGAGGTTCTCTTTGTAAATCAATACATCGTCCACAATAAACGCGAATTGATAATTGCCGTTTTTTATAAGCTCTTCGGCGGTTAACTCAGGCGCCAGCCGGTGCAGGTAATTCGTCAAGGAATTACCCATAAAAACCCTTATATTCAGGTCGCCTGTCTCTTTCAGCTCATAAGACTTCAAGAAATCCGTTTCCTTATAATTCTCTATAGGGATGGGTTTTGACATGAAGGTGATCCTGCCGACATTCGCTCGATGCAGAGGGCTCGTTATGCCGTCAGTCTTCACGATCTCCGTCTGCCCGAAAACCGTGGCGGAGAGCAATAAGCAGACGGCCGATACCAGGCCGAGCGATCCTATACGCATTCCTATTCTCCAGATAAAGACTTCTCTGCCGGTTACTCGTGCCTGAGCGCGACCATAGGATCGACTCGCATCGCCCGCCGGGCCGGTATCGAGCAAGCCAGCAACGCCACCGCCACAAGCAACAGCGGCACGAAGAAGAAAACCGCAGGGTCGGTGGCGCTGACCTCGTAGAGCAGGCTCGCGAGGGTCCGCGTCATGATCACGGCCGCAACCGTTCCGGCTGCTACGCCGCTCAGCATCAGCGCCAGCCCCTGTCGCAGGACCGAGCGGAGGAGGGCCGACGGCTGTGCCCCAAGCGCCAGGCGGATGCCGAATTCGTTGGTGCGGTTGCTGACGTAAAGCGACATCACGCCATAAATGCCGACCGAGGCGAGCAGGACTGCCAGCATCGCAAAGGCCGTCAGCAGCAGGTTGGTCAGGCGTTGATTATTCAGCGTCTGATCGACTGCGTCCGCAAGCGGCTGAACTCCCCACACGGGAAGGTCTGCGTCGAGCGCCTGAACTTCACTGCGGATGGCCGCCGTGATCGCCGCAGGCTCGCCGACGGTGCGCGCGGTCAGGTACATCTGCCGCGACGGACCCTGGGCGTAAGGGTAATAGACGTGCGGTTCCAAGGTCTCTCTCAAATCTAAGTGCTTCACCCCGGCTGCGACGCCCACGATTGTCATCCACTGGTCGGACCATCCGTAGCGGATTCGTTTGCCGATCGCATCGCCGTCCGCCCAGTAGCGGCGCGCCAGCGTCTCGTCGACAATCGCCACCGGGGGCGAATCGGCGCGATCGCTAGGGAGGAAGTCGCGCCCGCGCAGCAAAGGGATACCCAGGGTCTGAAAGTAACCGGGACTCACCACGCGGTCTTGCGAGTTCGGCGCCACGCCGCCCGATTCCAGATCATGCCCCTCTACGATGAAGCCATCCGACGTGCTGCCGCCGCTGAAGGGCAGCAGGGAAACAACTCCCGCGCTCCGGACCCCCGGAAGTCCTCGGACGCGTTCGAGCAGGCTGTCAAAAAACTGTACCGGCCGCTCCGCTGCCTCGTATTTGCTTTCGGGCAAAGCAAGTCGCATGGAAAGCACGTTTTCGGGCTGAAAACCAGGGCTGACCGAAAGCAGGCGCTGAAAGCTCTTGAGCAGCAGGCCCGCGCCGATGAGTAAAACGAGGCAGAGCGCGAATTGAGCCGCGACCAGCACATCATTCATCCGGCGGCTTGCGCGACCGGCGCTGCTGCGCGCGCCTTCGCGCACCCCAGCCTGCAACCCCATCTTGCGTGCGCGCAACGCCGGGGCCAATCCGAAGAGCAAGCCCGTCAACACCACCACAGCGGCAGTAAAAGCCAGCACCACCGGGTTGATGCTGACCTCCGCCAGACGCGGCACCTGTCCGAGCGCCGGTAACTGTTTGAGCAGCCGCACGCCCCACCACGCGATTGCAACTCCCGCAACGCCGCCGATCAGGGCCAGCAGCATGCTTTCTGTCATCAACTGCCGGACGACGCGCCCCGTCCCTGCCCCCAGCACAAAACGGAGGGCGAGCTCCCTGGCCCGCGAGGCGGCCCGCGCCAACAGCAGGTTGGCGACGTTTGCGCAGGCGATCAACAGCACCATCCCGACTGCGCCCAGCAGGACGAGCAGCGGCGTCTTCGTTTCGCCGATGATCAACTCTTTGAGCGGCCTGACTATGGTCTTTATGTCCGCATCCGGCGGGGGCGGCGCTGCACCCCCCGCGATGGCCGGGTTCTCCTGCGCCGCATTCCGGAAGATTCTTGTGGTTTCCTCCTCCGCTTGAATAACGCTCACCCCCGGTCTCAAACGGGCTATGCCCCGGTGGGTGTAGGGAGACGTCCGTTGCGGGTTCAAGCCGAGGGGGAGCCAGATCTCGGTATTACGGCTAGGGTATGCGAAGTCGGACGGCATTATGCCTACGACTACCGTGGGGGTGCCGTTGAGCACAAGCGACTGCCCAAGGATTTGAGGGTCGCCGCCGAACCGCCTCTGCCATAGAGCGTAGCTGAGAATGCAAACGAGGTTCTTCCCCGGCGCGTCTTCTTCCAGGAGGAAGGCCCTCCCCCAGCCGGGCTGCACGCCCAGGACGTCGAAAAACTCGGCGGTGACCGAGGTAGCCTGGAGCCGTTCGGGGCTCGCGCCGCCCGTCAGGTTGAACCCCGCCGAGCGAAAGGCGGCGATATTTTCGAAGACATGGTTCTGGTCGCGGTAAAGCGCGAAGTTGGCTTGCGATATTCCCCACGTGTCTAAACCCATCTGGGGGTACGCCTGGATGAGGGTAACCAGGCGATCGCCCTCGGCGTAAGGCAGGGGCTGTAACAGGACGCCGTAAACGACGCTGAAGATGGCCGTGTTAGCGCCGACGCCGAGCGCAAGCGTCAGCACGGCGATGGCCGCGAATCCCGGATTCTTGCGCAGCACGCGCAGCCCGTAGCCTAAATCCCTCGCGAGGTCTTCGACGAAGCTCACATGGCGCGTGTCGCGGCAGCTCTCCTTGTGCTGCTCGATTCCGCCCATCGCGCGGAGCGCGGTATAGCGCGCTTCATCGGCAGGCATACCTCTGGCGAGGTTCACCTCGATCTGTCGTTCGAGGTGATAGCGGAGTTCCTCGTCCAGCTCTTGCTCGACCAGGTTACGTCGAAATAAAGACCGCAACCGCAGCGGCACGGTGTAGAACCAGTGTTTAAGGCGCATCTCTCACACCCCTTCCATCTCGACCACCTGCGATATAGCAGCCGACAGCCGTCGCCAGTTGGCTGCCTCTTTTTCCAGCTCCTTGCGCCCGAGCCGCGTCAATGAGTAAAACTTCGCGCGGCGGTTGTTCTCACTGGCCTTCCACTCAGCCTTGATCCATCCGCCTTGCTCGAGCTTGTGCAGCGCAGGGTAGAGCGACCCGTCGCTGACCTGCAAGACATCGCCGGAGACCTGCTTCAACCGCTGGCTGATGGCCCAGCCATTCATCGATTCCAACGCCAGCATCTTTAATATAAGGAGGTCCAGTGTGCCCTGGACCAGGTCCGATGGCTTGCTCATATCTCCTCCTCGGTTACCGAGGGAAGGATACATCAACTCCTCTCGGTAAGCAAGAGGAGAAAGAATTTTTTTCTGAAATCGTCGGGGATCGGGGCGCCGGATGTTATCATCGGACAATCCACCTTCTCAGAGGCATTATGGGGAACGAAATCAACGTGGGGCTAATAGGCTATGGAATGGCGGCGCGCGTATTTCACGCGCCGATCATAGAGTCGGTCCCCGGCCTTCGGCTCAGGAAAGTCGTGGAGCGCCACGCGGACGACTCGCGCAAGCGTTACCCCTGGGTAGAGGTCGTCGGAGACCACAACATTCTCCTTCGGGATGATGGGATCGAGCTGGTCGTCATCGCGACCCCGAACGCTTCTCATTTCGATCTCGCGCGCCAATCTTTACTGGCCGGCAAACACGTGGTTGTCGAAAAACCTTTCACCACCGCATCGGGAGACGCGCAGCAGCTCATCACGCTCGCAGCCTCACGAAACAGGATTGTCAGCGTCCATCAGAATCGAAGGTGGGACGGCGATTTCCAGACCGTGAGGAGGGTATTGGACGAAAAGCTTTTGGGTCGCCTCGTCGAGTACGAGGCCCATTATGATCGTTACAGAAACTACCCGCGAGCGGGCGCATGGAAGGAGGGGGAGGGGCCGGGGAGCGGGATACTCTTCGACCTCGGCTCACACCTGATAGATCAGGCGCAGGTCCTGTTCGGCCTGCCACAGATGATTACAGCGGACATAAGGGTCCAGAGAGATTTTGCGAAGACAGCCGATTATTTCGAGCTGATATTGCACTATGATAACCTGAAAGCGATTTTAAGAGCGGGGATGCTGGTGCGGGAACCGGGTCCGCGCTTCATCCTTCACGGAACCGAAGGCTCCTTCGTTAAATACGGCATCGACCCGCAAGAAGAAGCCCTCAAGCAGGGCCTCACGCCATCCACGCCGAGCTGGGGCGAAGACCGTAAAGACCAGTGGGGCACGCTCAACACGCAGATAAACGGCCTGCATTTTCAAGGGCGGGTCGAGACGATAGCGGGTAACTACCAGGCTTTTTACCGGAACATAGTCGACGCCATAAATGGCCGGGCGGATCTCGTCGTTAAGCCTGAAGAAGCGATGAATACCGTCCGAATTATCGAGCTGGCGGTTCAAAGCCACAGAGAAAGACGCACGGTCCATTTCTAGCGCAAATGCAATGATGATAATGCGCAAAGAGAAGGGAATATACGGTTTAACCTCTGCGTGCCTCCGCGTCCTCTGCGGTGAATCTTCTTAACACATAAACTCTTGTGAATTCGCATAAGGGTTGCCAGACCCCGCCAAGTAGTTGCACGCTTACTCGCCTTGTGCAACCGATGAAACTATTTTTCACCGCCTGAAACTTATCTGCGCTAATGTACGTACTGAGCAACATCAGCACCTGATTGGCAACCGAAACCTGGCCGTATAGCCGTAGGGGGGTTTCATGCGCTGCAAACGAAATTCCTGGTTTTGGCGAGTGGAGCAGTCCTTGCGCGGGCTCGCTATAATCATCTTGTCGAGTCTTCAGGCGCGAAATCATAGCGAGGCAGAATATGAAATATAGCAAGCTCATACTGAAGAACATCCTGCGCAACAAGCGGCGAACCTTTCTGACGATCTCAAGCCTAGTGGTCTCGCTGTTTTTAATAATTACGCTTGCGACCATACTGACCGAGTTTACGCGCGGCAGCAAGGAGGCCAACCCGATGCGGCTGATCACGCGCCATTCGGTGTCGCTCGCCTTCCCGCTCCCGGTCGCCTACCAGCAGCGCATCGCCGCCGTGCCCGGCGTCAAGCACGTCACGCCGTTTAGCTGGTTTGGCGGGATTTACAAGGATGAGAAGAACTTCTTTGCAAACTTCGCCGTCGATCCCAGGATTTTGCGCGACATAACCCCGGAAGTGAAGATGCCAGAAGACCAGTGGCAGGGCTTCATAAACGACCGGCAGGGGGCAATCGTCGGCCAGAAACTGGTGACGCTCCACGGCTTCAGCGTCGGGCAGCGCATCACTTTGAAGAGCCCGATTTACAACGCGGATATGGAGTTCATCGTGCGCGGCATCTACACCGGGGGCGATGAGAAGACGCTCTACTTCAGCCACGAATACCTCAACGAATCGCTGCCCGACTGGGCGAAGGATAAAGTAGGCACTTTATTTATTATGGCGAGCGCGCCTTCGGACATCCCGCGCATCTCCCAGACCGTAGACTCGATGTTCCTCAACACCGACGCGCCTACCAAGACCGAGAGCGAGCGCGAGTTCGCCCAGAGCTTCGAGGCGATGATGGGGAGCGTCAAGCAGTTTATGTACGGCATTATGGCCGCCATCACCTTCTCGCTGCTCCTCGTGATGGCAAACACCATGGCGATGAGCGTGCGCGAGCGCACCCGCGAGGTCGGCACGCTCAAGGCGCTCGGCTTCCAGCGCGGGACCATCGCCTGGTTATTCGTTGGCGAATCGCTGCTCGTGGCGACGGTCGGCGCGGCGCTCGGCATCGGCATCGCCGTTATGGTCTTTCGCTCCATCGACCTGAGCCTTTACATTCCCAACTTCATATCCTTCATACCGGCCCCGGAGACGCTGGCAGCGGCTTTCGCGCTTGCGCTCTTCGTCGGCGTTGCCAGTGTGATCTATTCGGCCCGCCGCGTTTCGGGGATGACCATAGCGGAGGCCCTTCGGAGTACGGAATAATGGCCCTACCCATAAAATACAACCTGCGCAACCTGACCGTCCGCAAAGGCACGACGCTGGCTACGGCCATAACCATCGGCCTGACCGTCATGGTCTACCTTATGGTGATGGCGCTGGCGCGCGGCATCGATTTGACGCTGGCTTCGAGCGGCGAACCGCTCAACCTGATCGTGCTGCGCAACGGCAGCACCGCCGAATTGAACAGCAACGTGTCGCGCGAGCAGCTCAATGCCTTGACCTATCTCGACGGCATCGAGCGAGACGGCGACCAGCCGCTGGCGGCCCCGGAGTCGATCACGTTGATCTACCGCGCCCGCAAAGGGATGAGCCAGGGGTCGAACATCACGATTCGCGGCATCGGCCCCGTGTCGTCGAGGCTGCGCTCCGGCTTCAGCCTCGTTTCGGGCCGGATGTTTCAGCAGGGGCTGGCCGAAGCGATCGTCTCGCGGCGCATCGCCGAGCGTTTTCAGGGGATGGAGATCGGCGACAAGTTTCGCATACAGGCCACCGATTACACGGTGGTGGGCCTGTTTGACGCGGGCGGCAAGGCGTTCGAGTCGGAGATATGGGTGGACGTCAACTCGCTGAACAGCACGACGAAACGCGACTCCTTTACGTCAGTCCTTCTGCGCGTGCCGGACCGGGCGACGATGGACGCGCTGGAGAAGCGAATCTCGGATGACCAGAGGCTGCAACTGAAGGCGGTGTCGGAGCGGAAATTCTACGAAGACCAGCAGGGCACGGCGTCGGGCATCCTTAAAGGGCTCGGCGTCTTCATCTCTTTTATCATGGCGGTAGGCGCGGGGTTTGCCGGGATGAATACGATGTATGCGGCGGTCGCGCGGCGCACCAAAGAGGTCGGCACGTTGCGGGTGCTGGGCTTCAGCCGTCGCAGCATCATGACGGCCTTCGTGCTGGAATCTGTTTTTATCGCGGTCATCGGCGTCGGAATTGGCATTTTGCTTGCTTTGCCGCTGAACCTGGTCTCGACGGGAACGTCCAACTTTGTAACATTCAGCGAGATCGCCTTCAACTTTCGCGTCACGCCCGATCTCATGTTGTCGGCCTTGATATTCGGCGCGGGCATAGGCTTATTCGGCTCGCTGCTGCCGTCGCTCAGGGCCTCGCGCTTTAAGATCGTCGACGCCTTGCGCGCGTCGTAGAGGTTTGTCATTTATATAAAAGAAGCCAGAAGCCAGAATTCAGAAGCCAGAATCTCTAGCGGAGCTTCTCGATGGATACCAATACCTTTTACAGCAGGAGCTTCATATAATGCATTCTGGCTTCTGAATTCTTAAGATATTGAAAGGCTGGCGTAATGGGCACAAGTCTGAAGAGCGAAGCTGAGAAAAAAGACCTTCACGAGCGTCTCAAGAGCTTACAGATAGACCGCTCCCCCGCGCCCGCGCCGGGTCCGCAGAACCGCGTGCCGAGGAAGCTGTTGCTTGCGCTGTCGGCGCTTGTGGCGCTCGCAGCCGTCGGCTATCTCTATTTCTTCTCATCGACGAAGACGGTCTCCGCCGCCGAGGTAAAAGTCGAGACGGGCGGCCCGACTACGACCGCGACGGTGCTGACGGTCTCCGGGTACGTCGTCGCGCATCACAAGATCGCCGTAGGCGCAAAGGTCATGGGGCGCGTCGAGTGGATCGGCGTCGAGAAGGGCGACAAGGTGCAGCAGGGACAGGTGCTCGTGCGGCTCGAAGATGACGAGTTTCGCGCCCAGGTAAATCAGGCGAAGGCCAACCTGGCTGCTTCCGAGGCGCGGCTCGACCAGTTGCGCGCAGGGTCGCGGCCCCAGGAGAAGCTGAAGGACAAGGCGGCGGTCTTGCAGGCTGAGGCCAGCCTGCGGAATGCCGAAGCCGAGTTCGAGCGGATCGAGTACCTGCACCGCGCGGGGGTGGCGTCGAAGGCCGACCTCGACCGCGCCACCGCCCAGCGCGACACCTCGCGGGCGCTCCTTGAGTCGGCGCGCCAGGCGAGCAGCATGACCGACATCGGGCCGCGTGTCGAAGAGATACGCGCCGCGCAGGCGCAGGTCCAGCAGATGAAAGCGGCGCTCGATTACGCCCAGACCCAGCTCGCGAGCACCGAGATCAAAGCCCCCGTGACCGGGACGGTGCTGCAACGCATAGTCGAGCGCGGGGAGATGGTAACGCCTTCGGCATTCGGCGAGTCGGGGGCGCGCACTTCGGTCGTCGCGCTCGCCGACTTGAATGATTTGCAGATCGAGTTAGACATAAGCCAGACCGATTTCGCGCGCCTGAAGATGGGCCAGCGTGCCGAGATAATACCGGAGGCTTTCCCAAGGCTGCGATACACGGGTTACATCGCCGAAATCGCGCCCGAAGCCAACCGCGCCAAGGCTACGGTGCAGGTCAAAGTCAAGGTCGAGAACCCGGACGAGCAGTTGCGGCCCGAGATGAATGCGCGCGTAAATTTTCTGGCCGACGCCGCGAGCGCGGACACTGGGGCGGCGACTAACCGTGTGCTGGTCCCAAAGCCGGCGGTCGTGCGCAAGGACAATAGCGATTTCGTCTTCGTCATCAAAGGTAGCCGCGTGGAGCAGCGCGTCATCCGCCGAGGCGACGAGGCGGGCGATTTTTATCACGTGCTGGAAGGGCTGAGCGGCGGCGAGTCCGTCGTGACGGCCGGGGCCGACCAGTTGCAGGACGGCGACCGCGTGAAGGTGGGCGGCGCATAAACTTTGGAGGGAACCATGTCAGAACCGGTAGTGCGGATTCGCAACGTGAGCAAGAGTTTTGTGCGGGATGGGTTCGAGGTCGTCGCGCTCGATCACATCGATCTCGATATCGAGCCGGGGGAGTTCCTGGCGTTGATGGGGCCTTCCGGCTCCGGCAAGTCGACGCTGCTCAATCTGCTGGCCGGAATCGACCGTTGCACCGAAGGCGAGGTGGACGTGCTCGGGACCGACCTCGCGAGGTTGAACGAGAGCCAGCTTGCCGCCTGGCGCAACACCCACGTCGGATACATCTTTCAGACCTTCAATTTGATCCCCGTGCTTACGGCGTTCGAGAACGTAGAGTTGCCGCTTCTGCTGACCAGGCTGTCGAAGAAGGACCGCCAGCGCAACGTCGAGACGGCGCTGGCTCTGGTCGGGCTGGCCGACCGCATGGACCACCGGCCCAGGCAACTGTCGGGCGGCCAGGAGCAGCGCGTGGCCATCGCGCGGGCGATTGTGATGGACCCGGATCTACTCCTCGCCGACGAGCCGACAGGCAACCTCGATGCCCGTTCGGGCGAAGAAGTTTTGGATATACTCGCCACGCTCAACAAAGAGTTGAACAAGACTATCGTCATGGTCACGCACGACCCGCACGCCGCAAGCTACTCTTCGCGCGAGCGGTATCTTGAGAAAGGGGTGTTGCTCGAAAGCGCCTCCGCGGCCTCGCGATAAAACAGAGAGAAGAGCAAAACCACAGATGAACACAGATAAACACGGATAGATCGTTATAAATATCTGTGTCTATCAGTGTTCATCTGTGGTTTAATCTTCTGCTATCGTTACAGACGATGAGCTTGAGGACCGTGACCGCTACAAGGTATGTAACCCCGCTGCGTGAGGGCGGGTCGCTCCCGGCAATAATCGAAGCCGATGATGACGGGATGTATGTGCTCAAGTTCCGTGGCGCGGGCCAGGGACCGAAAGCTCTGATCGCCGAGCTGGTAGCAGGAGAGATCGCCCGCGCGTCAGGGCTGCAGGTTCCTGAGATCGTCTTTGTCGAACTCGACCCTGATCTCGCCCGCACCGAACCCGACCCGGAGATACAGGACCTCATAAGAGCGAGCGCCGGATTGAATCTCGCGCTCGACTACCTGCCCGGCTCCGTGATGTTTGACCCGGTCGCAGAGAAGCCCGACGCAGCTCTCGCATCTTCCGTAGTCTGGCTCGACGCTTACGTGACAAACGTAGACCGCACGCCCCGCAACACGAACCTGCTCATGTGGCACCGCCGGCTCTGGCTCATAGATCACGGCGCATGTCTCTACTTCCACCACACATGGAACAACTACCTCGAACGCAGCCGGGACCCTTTTCCCTTGATAAAAGACCACGTCCTGCTCCGGTTTGCCGACTCTCTCGAAGAGGCGGACTCGAACCTGACCGGACGACTCACGCCGGACATAATCGGCAGTATAGTCGGACTCATCCCCGACGCATGGCTGGTCGGGGGATCCCTGTTCGGCGGGAACGACCAGCACCGGGACGCTTACGCTCAATATTTGTTGAACCGGCTGGAGCCGCCGCATCTCTTCCTTGAGGAGGCGATTCATGCACGATCATTACATATATGATTACG
>Ga0073934_10011582_pt1 | contig 10622 bp, 7 predicted proteins | sample LarsenN4metaG_FD_76834 | JGI IMG/M metagenome (GOLD analysis project Ga0073934, IMG submission 76834) | Hot spring sediment bacterial and archeal communities from British Columbia, Canada, to study Microbial Dark Matter (Phase II) - Larsen... ... | reverse complement strand
CGCGGTCCTCCTCGCGGAGGGTGAGTGCAACCTTGGAACCGAGATACGCCGCCAGGCCGACGTCGATCTCGATGCCTTGCAAGACGCAGATGTTCTCGACGCGGATCGGCCGTTTGTTCGCCACGGCCGCCTGGAGCGACTGCCTGGCGCGGAGCTGCTCCATCTCGTCCAGGCCGCGGAGCTTGCGGGCCTTCTCCTGGGCCAGCAGTTGGTCCTGGTGCTTCTCGCCGCGAATGGCGCCGGGGTGCTTCGTCATCTCGAACTGCGCCGCCGGGGTCTCGTGACGAACGGCAAGAAAGCGCGGCACGCAGAGGCAGACGGTGTTGGAGGGCTTGAGCTTGAGCCGGCCGGAGCTGTCGCGGTACTCGGCGACGGTGTCGGTGGGGTCAAGCCCTTCAAGCTGTCCGCCCTCGGCGATGTAGACCGGCTTGCCGTTGTCGCCGCCGTCGCGCAGGCACTCCTCGAGCGGATCGAGCGGCCCCTTGACCGGCAGCTCGGGCGGCAAGGCGTAGAACTTCTGGCCCGGGCTCAGCGGCGGCAGGGCCTTCATGTTCGGGTAGAGGATCATGCCCTGGCCAAGTCGGGCGATCTCGGCCTTGTCCGGTTCGCGCATGCCGAGACGGACGATGAGAATGGGCCGGCCGACAGACCTGGCGTAGGCGAACGGATCTTCCTCGGGGCTGATGGTCACCTGGGCCGGCTGACCGGCGAACTGCAAGCCGACGCTGGTTTTCTCGGCGTCTTCGAGCGTAATGACCTTGGTGACGAGCACGCCGGAAAGGGCCCGTTCGACGTCCTCGTCGTCGATGACCACCGGAGCGGGGAAGTCGGCGGCCTTGAGCTGCGGCGGAATGCGGAGCGTGCCGCGCACTTCGAGGCTTGGGTAGAGGTTGACGTTCGGCTTGGCGGGGAAGCCGCTGAGCTTGAGCCTGTAGACAAAGCAGGGCCGCAGGCCGACCGTGACGGGCTGATCGAAGGCCTTGCCGCCGCCAGCTTCGAGGAAGGTGACGGCCATGCCTTCCGGCCCCTGGACGCGCACGAACAGCAACGGGGCCTTGGCTTCCGGCGCCTGGATCGGCGGAGGGCTCGGCGGCTGGGCCAGCGCCAGCCCGGCGAAGAGCAGCGGAATCACGCAAGCGGAATGGCGGGTCATGGTCGGGTCCTCTGGCTCCGCCAGGTCCACGGCCCTGATCGATCCGAGCGGCCAGCGTGCGGGCGCCGCGTGCGGATCATCTACAAGCCGGCCGGCGGAGTCTGCAAGCGAACCGAGGGGCAACGCCTACCCATTACGGTCGTCGTTGCCCCTCGGTGGTCATCAACATTTTCGCGGAGCTCCGAGAAAGAGCGGCCGCAGGTTTTTTCCCTAGTTGCCCAGGATGCCGTCGAGCAGGCCGCGGCGCTGCTTGCTCTCCTCATCCTGCGTCACCGGCCTGGACCGGCTGGCCGCGGGGATGGAGGTGAGCGGATAGCGAGCTTCCTTCATGACCGGCACGGAAGCGGGATAGCGTCGGCCATCGCTGCCCAGCTGGTAAGCGACTGGCTGAATGCCGCTGTCGCTGGCGCCGGCATTGCTCTGAGCCGCGGGAACGGGCATCGGCGGCAAGGTTCCCGTTTGAGCGGGGACCATCGGACCAGCCGGAGCGGTGGTCGGGGCGTTGAAGGTCGGCGCTGGCGGAGCGGTCAGCGTGGGCGGAGTGCCCGGCTTTCCTGGCGGCACGGGATTGGCCACGCCGGGGGGCGTCGGCACGGAGGGCACGGCCGGAGCAGCAGCCGGAGCTGGGGTCGTGGGGGCCGAAGGGTTCACCATCGGCACGGCCCGCGGCACGCCATAGGGCCCAGGGCTGTCGATCGGCGGACTGTTGGCCGATTCGAGGTCGATGCCGCCCAGGCGAACGACCAGCAGAATGTGGCCGCGCTTCTGAGCTTCGGCGCACGGATCCTGGCCAGGCTCCAGACGGGTCGAGACCAGCGTATCGACGCCGCCGTCAACCGGGGTCTGGTACTGGGCGTCAGGCAGATAGATCACCTTGGTGATGTAGTTGCCCGCGGTCACCTGGTCGAAGTCTTCCTCGGTGAACTCGACTGGAATGAAGTTGTGCGCGAGGAAGGCCTCGGTCTTCGGATTGCACGGCACGACTTCCAGCGACGGATACAGCTCCAGGCCGGGCCGGCCGGGGATGTCGCTCAGCTTCAGGCGGTAGATGGACGCCTGGAGGAAGTTGTAGCGGCCGGGCAGGTCGAGCTGATGCGGCAGGAGGACGGGCTTGCCCTCGCGGCTCGCAGGACCAGCGACGAACCAGCCGATCTTGGCGCCGGCGGGCCCGACGAAGCGGACCTGGGAGCGCGAAGCCGGGAATGCGTTGACCGCCGGAGCGCCGGCCTGAACGACGCCGTTGCCCGAGGCGGGGACGACAGCGGCGCTAGGCGGCATCATGCCTTGGGGCGTCATGCCAGGCGGCATCGGCGGAATGGCGTTGGGCGGCAAGGCGCCGGGCACGGCCGGCGGCGCGACTGGGCCAGGGAAGCCGGCGATGCCAGGCGGCATCGGCGGAATGGCGTTGGGCGGCAAGGCGCCGGGCACAGCCGGCGGCGCGACTGGGCCAGGGAAGCCGGCGAAGCCAGGCGGCATCGTCGCCTGAGCGACTTCGGGACCGACAGGCCCCATGGCGCCAGGAGCATGCGGGCCGACGGGCGGCGTCATCCGTACCGTCTCGCCCCACGGACCGACGGCGTTCTTCAACGGCGGCGGCATGGGCGGAGTGTTGCAGGCGAGGCAGCCGCCCGAGGGGCCTCCCGCCATGCTGCCACCAGGATACCCGCCCATGTCGCCTGGCGACGCACAACCGGCCATGACGGCCAGCGTGACCAGCAACCCCGCAGCTCTTTTCATACCATCCCCCTGAAATCATGCGGTAGAGTGCGCTGCGCGCACCGACAAGGCCATGGCCTCGTAACGGTATGGTGGACAGCGCCCACCAGGATTCCCCGTGGTGGGCCGTGCCCACCTGGCTTGTTTCCCCCATGGGATGCTGGGCGCGAACTTGTAGCCGCGCATCCTTGGGACTATACTCGGCTATCGGTCCGCTCATTCTTTCGACAAATTCGTAAAAGGCAGCACATGTCACCTTTCCGGCCCTTTTTGCTCGTTTGCCTGCTTTGCCTTGTCGCACTCGATGCCACGGCGCAGGACAAGCCGCCAGCCCCCACCAAGCCGACCGACAAGGCCCCGCGAACCCAGGCGGAGCAACTGCTCGACAACGCTCTGGACAGGTTGGCGAAGACGGCCTGGCTGGAGACCCAGTTCACTCACTCGCTCCGCACCGGCAAGATGCCCTACGCCGTGCAGGGCAAGATCGTGGCTGCGCAGCCCGAGAAGAAGGTCTGCTACGAATCGCGCGTCAAGCTGGGCAACTCCTCGGGCTTGCTTCGCGTGCAGTGCGATGGCACAAACGTCTGGCGGACTCTTGAAGCAGGCGAGTCCCGCGAGATCAAGCATTACACCCTGGCGGACTTGCAGGCGGCGCGTTCCAGGATCGACAGCGCCTTGCTCGGCCCCGAACTCACTGCCCAGCTCCTCCGCGACGACGACAGCGAGCACGGCTTCCTCGGCGTGCAGCCCGCGCTCATCGAGCTGAAGGAGAAACTGAGCTTCCCGAAGCACAGCGAAGCGACCCTGGAGAACGGCAAGCCGGTCTACGTTCTTGAGGGGCAGTGGAGCCCAGCGATGCTGGACCGGATCGCCCCCAAGAAGAAGGAAGGCGCGACAGGCGCCGATTTGCGGGAGGCCTGGGAGAAGCGCACCGGCTTCGAACGCACGCCGCGTAGCTGCAAGGTCTACCTGGGCCGCGACAACCTCTGGCCTTATCGCATCGAATGGATCGGGCCGCTGGCGCCAGGCGGGAAGGACGAAGCGCTGGTTCGCATCGACTACAGCGAGCCGACGCTCGACAAGCCCAGCGCCGGCTTCGACCCGGCCAGGGTCTTCCAGCCGAGCGAAGAGGACCGCAAGGCCGCGGAAGCGCTCGATCCGGCCATCATTGTGCGGGCGCGAGAGGACAATCTGCTGCGGCAGCGGCGCCAGGAAGAAGAGGCCAGCCGCGACAAGTCGCCGCTCGATCTCACCACGCCGGAGAAGCGTCCCTGATGGAGGCGCCTCGGGCCAGCGGCGTGGGGAGTGGAACGAGCTTCGGCGCCGGAATGGCGTAGCCCCTGACGCTTCCGTGCCAGCGTTGCAACTGGGCGAAGCTCAGTCGAAGGAAGGCAAAGAGGGCGGGATCGGGCCGGCCGGCAAGGTACTCTCGGGCCAGTTCGGCCATCAGGCGGTCGTAGCCTTTCTGGCTCCGCGTGTGAATGGTGCACCGGCCTTCGTGCCGGCGCAGATCGCCGTCGAAGCTCGGCGCAATGTGGTAAAGCTCGTGGAAGATGGTGACGAACTTCTCGTCGAAGGATTGATCCTGGAAGCGCGGCAAGCAGAAGCTCATCAGGTAGAGCAGCTCGGTGCCGTCCAGCCAGCAGCGTTGCACCTGGTAAAGATGCCCGCGTTTTCGCCTGGTCACGCCGCCGCCAGGCATCCGCAGCGGCGTGATCCTGGCCTGCAAGCCGTGCACGCGGCTGGAGCGGGCCTGCGTTACGCCGATCAGGATTCGCTCCATCCGCACGTGATGGAGCAGCTCGCAGCGCGAAACGATGTCCGCGCAGAGCCGGTGCATCTGGTCGGAGAAGTCGAAAGGCTGGCCCTGGCAGCCAGGGTAATTCGCCAGCACAGGGTCAAGTTCTCCGACAGAGCGGTTGTCCGCTCGGTGGAAGCCGCGGATAGTGCGAGTCGGCACGGGCCTCACGCCGCCAGGCCCCGTCCATTCTAACTGGAGCGGCGGCAAGGCGCGACGAGGGCGAGTGATCCGCTGGCACGAGCTGGCACGAGCCATTCCTGTTGGCCTCTGCATGAGGAATAGAGGGCGCACAGCGGGTCCAACGTGCTGTACGTGGCGGAGCTAGTCTACCTAACTTGCCAGGCTGCGCCCATCAATCGCTACATTCCGCAAAATCGATCAAGTCTGCCAGCCGCTTCGGCCGATGGAACCAAAGAAGCACCCAAGCTGGACAGGGATGTCTGGCCAGGGCGGGCCAGCAGCCAACGCGCTTGGCTGGCGAGCAGGGAAGCTCGCGGGGCCCGCCTTCTGATCATGGTCAGAGCAACCGCCTCATTTATAGGCGGTCGGTTCAGAAGCAAGGAGCATGAACATGGCACGGCGCGGAGACTGGCGATGCTGGACAGGTCTGTTGCTGGCCGGCGGGCTGAGTCTCAGTGCCGGCTGCCAGACGTATCTGGGCGGCATGACGCTGCCCTCCAATGACTACTTGCGGGATAACCCAGACTATGTCCCGCCGATGCCGAACTTCAAGCTGCCGCGTGAAGCCGCCGCCCAGCAGGCAGCCGCCCGCAACCTTGTCGGGCCGCCCATAGTCGTTCCAGGCGCGGCCAACCAGCAGCAGAATCTGCCCGTCGCTCCGATCCCTGCTCAGCCTTAAGCTGCAGACTGATCTAGAGCCCTGTTCACAACCACCCCCTGGCCCCTGTCAGGGGGTGCTGCATTTTCGGCCCCCGCTGAACCTACTGAATCGCGGTACTCCACACACCCATTGGGGTTTCATGTCTTAGACTCCCGCGGCTGCTTCTGTAAACCAGCCGCATCCCATGTTGAGTCCTGGGCTTGTAGCGACACTGGGGGCGAAGATGAAAGGCCGTAAGGTTCTCCCTTGGTTTGGGACCGTCATTCTCTTTGGGCTGCTCCTCAGCGTGGCCTCATTGCCTGTCGAGGGCGCGGACAAGCCCGCAGCTTATCCCAAGCCGCCGGAGGGGGCGAATGTGCCCATCATGCCCGACGCCTGGAAGACCGCTCCGCGAACGAAAGCAACTTCCCAGGAGATAGATGCGTTGCTGAACAAGTCCCTGGAAGCGGACAAGGTGAAGCCCTCGCCGTTGACCAGCGACGAGCAGTTCATTCGCCGAGCGACACTGGACCTGACGGGCCGACTGCCGCTCCCCGCCGATGTTACCGAGTTCCTCGCGGATCGCTCGCCGGACAAGCGGGCCAGGTTGATCGATCGATTGCTCGATTCGGAAGAGTTCTGCTCCCACTGGGGCCGCTACTGGCACGACGTCATTCTCAGTCGGGCCACGGACGATCGCATCAAGCGGCTCGGGATCACGAGGGCCTTTGAACTGTGGATGGCGGAGCAACTCAAGGCTCGCCGGTCGTGGAACCAGATCGCCCGAGACATGATCACGGTTGAAGGCGCCCTCAAATATGGCCCTGAGAACGCGGACACAAGCAACGGGGCCGCCGTGTTCCTGCTTTGCCACCAGGGGCAGGAAGCCGCGGTGGAGCGTGCCGCGGAGACGTCCCGCGTCTTCCTCGGCATCCAGATCCAGTGCGCCCAGTGCCACGATCATCCCAACGACATCTGGAAGCGCGAGCAGTTCCATCAGTTGACGGCCTTCTACGCCCGGTTGACCGAGAGGCCGATTCGCATGCCGGGCGGCAACCGGATCGAGGGGATTCAGCTCATCAGCAAGCCCAACGGCGAGCACCAGATGCCCAACCTTGCCGACCCGAAGAAAAGCACGACCATTATGCCGAAGCACCTGACGGGTGAGCCGTACAGCGGCGGGCGGTCTGACAGCGATCGCCGCAAGGCACTGGCCGACTGGGTGACGGCCGAGGACAACTACTGGTTCGCTGCTGCCTTTGCCAACCGCATCTGGGGCGAGCTGATGGGGCAAGCGTTCTATCAGCCGGTCGATGCCATGGGACCGTTGCAGCAAGCGACCTATCCCGATGTGCTGCTGCGTCTGGCGGCTTCCTTCCGCGCCAGCGGCTACGACATCCGCGAGTTCTATCGGCTCATCGCGAACACGGAGGCATACCAGAGGCAGATTCGCCTGGGCGATTCGGCCGACGAGCACTTGCAGTTCGCCGGCGTCTACCCTAGCCGGCTCAATGGAGACGCGCTTTGGGAGTCGCTCCAGGGCGTGCTCGGACCGATGCAGGCGGGCTCGCGGCCCCAGGTGACCGGACCAGCGGCGCGCTTTCTGAATCGCAACAGCGTCGAACGCCAGTTCAAGGACCTGTTCGACTTCGATCCATCCACCAAGCCGGACGAGGTCGAGGGGAGCATCCCACAGGCCCTGATGCTCATGAACAACCCCTCCATCAACAACCAGATGCGAGCCACGGGCAACACCGTGCTGGCCAAGCTCCTCCGCGCCTACCCGCAAGACGACGAGGCCATCCGCATGCTTTACTTGCGAACTCTCGCGCGTAAGCCCACCACCGCAGAGTTCGATACGTGCAAGAGCTACATCGCCGAGGTCGGCAACCGGAACGAAGCCTTCGAGGATCTCCTCTGGACGCTGATCAATTCGACGGAGTTCCAGACGAAACGCTAAGCCAGCTTCAACGCTGCAACCATTCAGGAGCCAACGATGCTGACTAACGATCTCCACGTTCGCATGAACCGCGACGGCGTGACCAGCCGGCGAAGCTTCCTCCGCCACGTCGCCATCGGGGCGGCCGGCGTTACCACGCTGAGCTGGATGGACGCCATGCGCGTCCAGGCCGACGAGCTACGCAAGCGCGGCATGGCCTGCATTCTGCTGTTCATGCCTGGCGGCCCCAGCCAGTTCGAGACGTTCGATCCCAAGCCGGGAACCGAGACCGGCGGGCCGACCAAGGCCATCGACACGGCAGTTCCAGGCATCGCCATTGCCGAGGGCTGGACCAACGTCGCCAAGCAGATGAAGGACCTGGCGATCATCCGTTCAATGACCAGCAAGGAAGGCAATCATCAGCGTGCCCAGTACACGCTGCACACCGGCTACACGCCCAGCGGGAGCGTGAAGTACCCGAGCCTTGGCGCCCTGGTGGCGAGCGAGCTGGGCAATCCATCGTTCGATCTACCCCACTTTGTGAGCATCGGCGGACGGGACGCGGCAGGCTCCGGTTTCCTGGGCATGTCCTACGCTCCGTTTGTCGTCAATGACCCCAATCGCATGCCCAACAACGTCGAACTGCCGGCCGGCGCGGACGCCAAGAGGTTCAACCGCCGGCTACAGTTGATGTCACGGCTCGAAGAAGACTTCGCTCGCTCCGGCGGGCAGGCGCGGGTGGCCGACCACAAGGCCCTGTACGAATCGGCTTCCCAGTTGGTCCTCAGCCCGCGGCTCAAGGCCTTCGATCTCTCGGACGAGAAGGACGCCCTCCGCGATCGGTATGGCCGAACTCCCTTCGGCCAGGGCTGCCTGCTGGCGCGGCGGCTCGTTGAGGCCGGCGTCACCTTTGTCGAAGTGCAGAGCACCGGCGTCATGGGCGCGGGCAACTGGGACACTCACGAAAACAACTTCGAGCGCGTCAAGACCCTGGCCGGCGTGGTCGACCCCGCCCTGGCAAGCCTGGTCGCTGACCTGAAGGAGCGCGGCTTGCTGGAGACGACACTGGTCATCTGGATGGGCGAGTTCGGCCGAACCCCGAACATCAACGCTCGCACCGGCCGAGACCACTACCCGCGGGCGTTCAACGTCCTGCTGGCCGGTGGCGGCATCAGGGGCGGCCAGGTGTACGGCAGCACGGACAAGCTGGGACGCGGCGTGGCCGAGAACCCCGTTACCGTGCAGGACCTCTTCAGCACCTTCTGCCACGCCTTGAAAATCAACCCGCAGAAAGAGAACATGAGCGGCGTCGGCAGGCCGATCAAGATCGTCGATGGCGGCAGCCCCATCAAGCCGCTGTTCAGCTAGTCGAGCCTGGGCCTGGGGCGGCGCTCCCCGCCCCAGGCGATTCCAGGAACGCAGAGCAAACCAGGTCGGCCAGAAACCTGCCCTCGCGCGTCAGACGAACGCTCTCGCCGTCGTCCGCTAGAAGTCCCCCCTCAACGTGCCGCTGCACGGCCTTTCCAGCGATCTCGTCTAGTTCGAAACCCGTCTGCTCTCGAAAAGCTCGCCGGTCGATGCCTCGGCATCTGCGGATGTGCAGCATGGCTGTCTCGGCGGCGCGTTCCAGCGGGGTCAACACCTCCGCCTGCTGCTCCGGCGACTCGCCTCGCAAGGCCCTTCCCATGTAGGCGTCGAGTTCTCTCGTGTTGATGGCCCGCCGACCTTGAACGTACCTGGCGGCGCCCAGGCCGAAGCCGTGGTAAGCGTGGTTCGCCCAGTAGACGAGGTTGTGCCGGCACTCGAAGCCGGGCCTGGCGAAGTTGGCAATCTCATACTGCACCAGGCCGGCCGAGCTGATCCGATCCATCGCCTCGGCGTACATCTGCCGCTCCAGCTCTTCATCGACGGGCTTGACCACGCCGGCTTCCCGCTGCTTCCAGAGCGGCGTGCCCTTCTCGTAGGTAAGGCCGTAGGCCGACAGGTGGCTGGGTTGCAAGCGAAGCGCCGCATCGAGATCCTCTCGCCATGCCGAGAGTTCCTGGCCTGGAACGCCGAAGATGAGATCGAGCGAGAGGTTCTGGATTCTGCTGCGAACCAGCTCGACGGCCCTGGGCACGTCATCAGGATCGTGGTTGCGTTCGAGCACCTTCAGCAAGGACCTGTGGAAAGACTGCGCTCCGAGACTTACACGGGTCACGCCGTGGTCGGCGAGGAGATGGACCTTGGTTCGATCCAGCGTTCCGGGGTTGGCCTCGACAGTCCATTCGTAGCCTCCGGCCAGGATGAACCAGTTGCGAACCAGGACGAGCAGGCGTTCCAGATCGGCATGGGTCAGATACGTCGGCGTGCCGCCGCCGATGAAGACCGTTTCCACTTCTGCTGGTTGTCCAAGTGTGGTCAGTTCAGCGGCGAGGGCGTCGAGGTACCGGCTGGCCAGGGCGTCGCGTCCCGCCACGGTGGCGAAGTCGCAGTAGCCGCAGCGGTGCGCGCAGAACGGAATGTGCAGGTACACGGCCCGCGGCAGCAGCCAGGGGACGGCAGCGGAGAGCGGCGATTGCTCGACAAGGCCAGACCTGGACTGAACTCTTGCCCCATTCACGAGGGTCGCTCCGCAGATAAACCGTGAGTACCTGGCGCGGTTCATTCTAGAAGACTGACTTCGTCGAGAAGGTGGGGCATCGGGCGAGGCACTCATCGCGAAAGATCGCCGGGCCTCACAAGCAGGGCTCGCGCTGGCAATGGCTGGGAACGCTTTCAGACTGGGCAATATCGGCGGTGTCACCCTGGCCGTTGACCTCGGAGGGCCTGGGGCAGTCTCGTGGGTGTGGGGCGTCGTCGCGGGCGAGTTCGAGTCCAACCGCCAGGAGAATCCAGCAGCGGGGGCGAGCCACGGTCGGGGGCTTCCCCGCCCATGCACTTTCTGCTTGCGAGACGCCGCTGGCGTTCGCTATTCTCGGACCAGGCGATTACTTCTGCACCCAGACAACGAGGAAGACACATGCAACGCTGGCTAACGATTGCAGTCCCCGCACTGCTCTTGTTCATTGCGGTTCCTGTCGCGGCTGAAGATCAAGCCAAGGAAGGCGGCTGGGTCCGGCTCTTCAACGGCAAGGACCTTACCGGCTGGAAAGTGCATCCCTCAGGTACGGGCAACTGGAAGGTCGAGGACGGAGCAATCATGGGCAGCGGT
>Ga0073934_10011581_pt1 | contig 10622 bp, 12 predicted proteins | sample LarsenN4metaG_FD_76834 | JGI IMG/M metagenome (GOLD analysis project Ga0073934, IMG submission 76834) | Hot spring sediment bacterial and archeal communities from British Columbia, Canada, to study Microbial Dark Matter (Phase II) - Larsen... ... | reverse complement strand
CTCTCAAGGCGGTGATGGAAGGGGCCGAGTTCAGCTACGGCTCGATCGCGGAAGGCCGCGAGTCCTATCAGCTCGCGACCTACGGGCGCATCGTCGCGCTGACGCGGCAGGCGATCATCAACGATGATCTTCGCGCCTTCGACCGCGCCCTCGGCTCCGCCGGACAGCGCGCGGCCGATCTGGAATCGGCCATCGTCTACAACGTGCTTCTTGCCAACGCGAACCTGGCCGATGGGATTGCGCTCTTCCACGCGAACCACGGCAACGTCGGCACGGCCGCGGTGATCGGCGAGACCGCGCTGTCGGAAGCCTGGGAGAAGATGACCCAGCAGAAGGACCTCGGCGACGGCACCGGCGCGGGCAAGGAATATATCGACGCCCGCCCGCGGTTCATCCTTGTGCCGCCCGGCCAGCGTTCGATCGAGGCGCGCAAGATGATCGCCGCGACCACGCCGGCGAAGGCCTCCGACGTGAACGCCTTCACGTGATCGCTGCAAATCGTCGAGGAGCCGCGGCTGTTCAAGACCGGCGGTCCGCAGCCCTGGTATCTCGCCGCAGACCCGAACCTCGTCGATACGGTCGAGTATGCCCATCTCGAAGGCCAAACCGAACCGTTCATCGATCAACGAGCCGGCTTCGAGGTCGATGGCGTCGAGATCAAGGTGCGGCACGACTTCGCCGCCAAGGCGCTCGACTTCCGAGGCCTTTTCTACAACGCGGGTGCCAACCCGGCGTAACGGCGCACTGATCGCACCGTAAGAGCCCAACCCGAAAGGCCGCCGCCGGCGGCCTGTTCCGTTTGAGGAGACAACTCATGAAAAACTACGTCCAGGCGGGCGACACGATCACGGTCGCCGCGCCATACGACCGAACCGCCGGCCAAGGCGCGCAAGTGGGCCAGCTTTTTGGCGTCTGCGCCGGCGACGCTTTGAGCGGCGCCGACGTGGCGCTGAAGACCACTGGCGTGTTCGACATCACCAAGATCGGCTCGCAGGCATGGACGGTTGGGCAGCTGATCTACTGGGACAACACCAACAAGCGCTGCACCAACGTCGCCACCGGCAATCTGCTGATCGGCGCGGCTGTCGCTGCGGTTGACAATGCCGCCGGCAGCACGACTGGCCGCGTCCGGCTCAACGGCGTGGCGCGCGCCAACGAGGCGTAGGCCTGATGCGGGCGGCTTTCGGGGCGGCGATCGACGCGATCTTCCGCGATGCCAACGTCGCGGAGGACGCGATCTGGCGAGTGGGAGGCGCCGGAGACGGCGTTGCCGTTCGCGTCGTTCGCAAGTCGCCGGACGAGGTAGTCGGCTTCGGAAGCAGCCGGACCGTCATGGCCACCGTTCTGATCGACGTTCGCGTATTGGAAGTCGCCTCGCCCGCAGCGGGCGATACGACCGAAATCGAGGGCACTGTGTTCGAAATCATGGGTACGCCCGTGCGCGACGGCCTTGGGTTAGTGTGGACCTGCGAAGCAATTACGGTCGGGTAAACTCTTGCTCACGGGCGCGGCTTTCCAAATATCCTCCTGATAACCTCGTCGGCATGAGCGTCGAAACAGCGCCCATGGCTGAGCACGACATGCTCAGGCTGCCACGAGCGTATCTTTTCAAGAACCGCCCTTGCTTTCCGTTGTTGGAGCCATAGCGGCAGCCGCATGCCGAAGAAAATCCGAGCACGCGGATGGTACATGCCGGCGAGCTTCGTGGCCGTTCGCCAAGGTTCACTGATTTTGTCCAATTCGATGTTGATGATTGTATCGGTGAGAATGAGCGTCTTTGAAGCGGCGTGGAAGAAGATAAACTCCTTGAAATACCCCCCGGGAAAAAGAGCCTGATCGATTTCCTGTCGCCATTCTTCAGGAGCAGTGGCATCGAGGTCTCTTGTGAAGTTGACATCGACATGCCGCGCCCGCGCCCTCTTCCGCACGCGCGGAGATGCCCAAGTAATTGCCTCGGGATACGCCCTCGCCCACTCCCCAATATGCGCGTAGTGAAACTGGTTGGGGGATATGAGGTGGCGGACCGTCCCCAGTCTCTCCAACTGTTTTGCTAATCGCTCATCAAACTTTATCGGCGAATGGAGGAATAGGTCACCATTCGCGAGACGCACGACCGTCATTCGCGTGGTGAATGGGAGTGGCAATCTTACTCCCGCTACGGTCAGATACTCGAACGGTCCATCGACAATGCCGATGTTTGACGCGACGGGTTTGTAAACATTGATCGGATCGTAGAGAGAGGCGCTCATCGATGGTCCCCATTAGGGCGCTACGCATTGCTAAGTAGGAGCAGGGGCGCCAATGCGCATTGCATTTCATGCCACCGATCTCGGTGCCGTCCTCAAGCGAGCCTATGACGACGGCGAGGTTGCCGTCTCGGAGGCCATGAACGAGGTCCAAGCCGGCCTCAAGGACGATCTTCGCGGCCAGGTCGTCGGCGCCGGCATGGGCCAGCGCCTTGCCAAGACGTGGCGTGGCATACGGTATCCCGAAGGCCGTCCCAGCATCAACTCGGTCGCCTATGTCTGGACGCGCGCACCTGACATCGTGGATGCCTTCGAACGCGGCGTGCCGATCGTGGCGAGGAACCGTCGCTTCCTGGCCGTCCCCACCAAAGAGGCCGGCGTCAGCCATTCGAGCGTCAAGAACAAGCGGCTCACGCCGGCGATCTGGGAAACGGAAACGGGCGTCAAGCTCCGCTTCGTGCCACGCGGCAGCCACGCGCTGCTCGTGACCGATGCGTCTTACGTGCGCCAGCCGGCGCGCTGGCGCCGGCGAAATTCCTTCAAACCGATCCGGACGCCTTTGAGCGGCGGCAGGCGGTTCCTGGTGATTTTCGTTCTCGTTCCGCTGGTCCGGCCGGGCAAGCGATTCGATGTCGAGGGCGCGGGAAACCGCTGGGCGGACCGTGTGGACGGTCTTATTGCGCAGCATTGGAGATAGGTCATGCCAAGCCGGCGCGAAGAGGTGCTCGACGCGATCAAGACCTTGATCGCCGGCGCGCTGCCCAACGCGGAGGTCAAACGCAATCTCGACAAGCCCGAACGCATTCCGACGGGCGGGCTGGTGATCATCCGCGACGGCGATCCGGGCGAGCCCGAGGTTCTGCTTTCGCCGCTGACTTACGTCTATGAGCATCGCGTTCCGGTCGAACTCGCGGCCTTTGCATCCGCGTCGCTGACGCGCGAGCAGGCGATCGATCAGATGCTGTCTGCGATCGGCACGGCCGCGATGGCCGACCGGACGCTCGGCGGCTTGTGCGACTTCATCGAAACGGAAGCGCCCACGTCCGACGACCTCGAGACGGCGGGCGCGATATCCGGCCGGTGGGCCGACGCGGCGATCATCGCCAGCTACGCCACCGCCAATCCGCTCACCTGAACAGCAATCAAGGAGGCTTCCATGGCCCGCGCTCGCGGCGCCAACGCCGTCATGGCGTTGGCGTTCGAATCCTCTTACGGCACGCCGCCCGGCTCGGGCTTCAAGAAGGTGCCGTTCGTTTCGGCCGCCCTCGGCGAGCAGCAGAACCTGATCGAAAGCGACCTCCTCGGCTACGGCCGCGATCCGCAGCAGCCCGCACGGGACGTGATCAATAACGACGGTGATGTTGTCGTCCCGCTCGATCTGAGGAATTTCGGCTACTGGCTGAAGCTCCTGCTCGGCGCACCCACATCGACCCAAGGCGTCGCCGCATCGGGCAGCTTCACGTTCGACGGCCAGCCGGCGAACAACAGCACGATCTCAATCGGCGGCGCCGACTGGACCTTCGTTTCGAGCGCTCCCGTCGGCGACGAAAGCCTCATCGGAGCCACGCTTCAGGAGACGCTCGCGAATGCCGTGGTCGGCCTCAACAAGAGCGCCACGCCCGCGCTCGCGGCGCAGACCTATTCGCTTAACCTCGCCGGCAACGCGATTCTCGTCACGTCCGACACGATCGGCACGGCCGGGAACAGCGTCACGCTCGATGCCTCGACAACGCCCGACTCCAACGCGACCGCCTCGGGCGCCACGCTCGCGGGCGGCTCCGCTTCCGGGCCGTACAATCATGTGTTCACGTCCGGCGCCCTGTCGCTTCCATCGGCGGCGATCGAGGTCGGGATGCCCGACGTGCCGAGCTACGGAATGAATTTCGGGGCTATGGCCGACAAGCTATCGATCCAGCTGCAACGCTCGGGGTTGCTCAACGGGACCGTCAGCGTCATCGCGCAGGGTGAGACGCGAAGCGGCGGCTCGGGCGCGGGTTCGTCCACCGAGCAGGTGATCGAGCGCTTCACGCAATTCACCGGTCAAATCCGGCGTGACGGCTTGCCGCTCGGCAACGTCGTCTCGGGCACGTTCAACTACGCGAACAATCTCGACAAGGTGGAGGTGATCCGGCCCGACGGGCGTATTGCCGGCGCCGATCCCGCGATGCTCGCGGTAACCGGACAGATCGGGGTGCGCTTCGCTGACACGACCCTCCTTGATCTGGCCGTTGCGGGCACGCCGATCGAGCTGATCTTCGAGTGGTCGATCGCGAACGGAAAGCTCCTCCGGTTCACCGTCTACAATGTGAACCTGCCGAAGCCGAAGCTTCCGATCACCGGCCCCGCCGGCGTTCAGGCGACCTTCGACTGGCAAGCGTCGGAGCATCCGGCGCTCGCGAAGACGTGCACCGCGCTACTCGTCAACGATGTGGCCGCGTACTGATCGGCCGTTTTGACCAAAGAGGTAGAGAATGCTCAAACTCGCCGCGCGAGAGCGCGATCCCTATTGGCTCGATCTCCTTCCCGGAGTCCGGATCAAGGTCCGGCCGATCACCGTCGCCGCGATCATCGGCGCACGGCAGGCCGCCGCGGAGGCGATGAAGACGCGGGACGGCCAAGAAATCTTCGTCGGCAGTGCGGCCTTCACGCGCAGCATCGCACGCTGGGGAATCACCGAATGGGAAGGCGTGGGCGACGCGGACGGCACGCCGGTGTCGCCGAGCCCTGAGAATATCGATGCACTGCTCGAACTCTGGCAGGCGTTCGATGCGATCGACCGGCTCTATATCGCGCCGGCGCTGATCTTGGCCGACGAAAAAAACGCATTTTCGCTCTCGCCGAATGGCACTTCGGCGGGGGCGAAGCCTACTGCGCCGCGTGCACGCAAGCGTGCTCCGGCTGTCCGTACCTAGAACACGCGCCGCAGACCGACGACGGCAAGGCCGCTTGGGAGGTCTTCCGCCGCTCCGCCGGACAAGTTCGCGCGGTGATGGGCGGCGTCTACGGCCTCGATTTCGGAGCCGTGCTTCTCCTCGCCGATGCTATGGGCGCGCTCAACCCGGTCCTCGTGGATGCGCTCCCCGAAATCGAGCCGCTCGTCGTGCGCGCCTATGCCAGGGGCAATGAACCTTGACCGATCGCAACGTCTCGATCCGCATCGGCGTCACCGGAAAGGATGATGTCCGGCGCGCGTTCGAAGAAGTCGGCAAGGCCGGTGAGGCAGCGTTCAACAAGACCGCAGCCGCCATCGATGCCGCCGGCGCGGCGACCGATCGCGAGACGCAACGGCTCCAGCGCCTGGCGCAGGCCGCGCGGCAGGCGGCGAGCGCCGACGAGGCGCAGCGCAAGTTCAATGCCTTCATGGGCATCGGGACTTCTAGCGCCGGTTCCGCCCGCGAGTCGGCGCGGGTGTTCGAGGAAGCGGCGAAGGCGACCGAAGATCTCGAAAGGCGGACCAGGGCGCTGCGCGCCCAGATCGATCCGCTCGGCGCTGCGCAGGCGAAGCTAAATGCCGAGATCGCGGAAGCGAATGCCCTCTTCAAGGCAGGCGCGATCTCGGCGCAAGAGCAGGCCGCCGCGCATCAGCTTGCGCGAAACCGCTTCGATGCCACGGCGAAGGCGCTCAAAGGCGTCGGGGACGGCTCGCAGCTTGCGAGCTATCAGATCGTCAATCTCGGCTATCAGCTGAACGATGTGGTCGTGGGCCTGGCGAGCGGGCAACGGCCACTCACCGTGCTGGCGCAGCAAGGCACTCAGATCGCCCAGATTTTCGCCGGCTCCGGCATCGGCGTCGGCGGCGTCCTGAAGGAGCTCGGCCGGACCGTGCTCGGGCTGGTCTCGCCGACCACTCTGCTGGTCGGCGGGCTCGGGGCGGTGGGCGGGACGGCGCTCTATGCCTACAACAGCTACATCACGGCGCAGAAGGAGCTTCAGGTCGCGACCGCCGGTGTCGGTCGCGCCGCAGGCGCCACCGTCGATCAGCTCAATCGGATCGCTGATAGCGCTTCGACGGCCGGGCGCATCTCGGTCGCCGCCGCCCGCGATATGGAGGTGGCCTTCCTCCGCACGGGTCGGATCGGGGTCGATCAATTCGGCGATCTGATCGCGGTCGCGAAGAACTACGCCGCGACCACGGGCCAGGACATCGAGGCGGCGACCAAGGAGCTTGCCGAGGCCTTCGCTGATCCGGCAAAGGGCGTCGATCTGCTCAACGCGAAGGTCGGCGGCTATGACGACCGGACGCGGCTCCTCATCAAGACTCTCGCGGCGCAGAACGATCTGACCGCCGCCCAAAAGGTCCTCCTCGACAATCTCAAGCCGTCGCTGATCGATGCCGCCCAGGCAACGACGACGCTTAGCCGCGCGTGGGATTTTGTCGCGCGCAATGCCTCCAACGCGGTAGATGCGATCGGCCGCGCGGTCGATCGCGCGACCGATCCAACGCTGCAACAGCGGCTTGATGATCTTCTGAAGGAACGCGCCAACGCCACCACGCTGGGCGGGCAATACGTTCCGGGCCTTATGGGCATGCCGACCTTTGTGCCGGCGCGCCCGCTTTCGGCCATCGACGCCGACATCGCGAACGTCAAGCGGCAGATCGCCGAGATCGAGCGGAAGGCCGCCGATGCCAAGGCCGACGCGCTCGCCGCCCGCACCTCGACGCTTGCGGGCGAGGTTGCGCGCAGCGTCACGCCGGGATTCAACGAGCTTCAGACGCTCAGGGAACAGCAAGCGAAGCTCGCCGCGGCCCTGAACGATCCGCTCGCCCGGCAGAAGGTCGCCGACCTGAAGCAGGTCGAGGCCGCCTACGACGCGGTGACGCGTGCTGTCACGAGCTGGCTCGATCCCGCCGAGAAGGCGCGGCGCCTCGACGAGCTCGAAATCCAGGCGCTGAACGCCAAGACACCGGCGCAGAAAGCCGCCATTGCCGAGGAGCGCCGGCGCCTTGAACTGGCCGGCCAGGCGATCACGACGGGCACGGCGGAAGCCGAGATCACGCGCGCCGGCGCGAAGGCCCGCGCCGAAGCAAGGCACGCCATCGCCGAGCAATCGCTCGCGCTGACGGTGAACGCGCGCGCCTCGCTCGATGTGGCGAACGCCTATCTCAAAGGCGCCGCCGCCGCCCAGGAAGCCGAAGCGAAGCGCAAGGCGCTGACGGAGGCGATCCGCAACGGCGTCGATGTCGAGATGCGGATGCGGCAAATCCTTGCCGACGAGATCGCGCAGACCGCAGTCCAATCTGCGAAGTCGGCGAGCGACATCGCCGCCCAGGCTGCCGCGCAGAAGCGCCTCAACGACGCCATCGCTTCGGGTTCGCTCACCGTCGAACAGGCGCGCCGGCAGATGCAGGTCGAGCAGGCGCTTCGTCCGCTTCTTATCGCGCAATCGCTTGCGGAAGGCGACGCTAAGGTCACGCTCACCCGGATCATCGACGCCCTACGCGCGGCCTATGGCCGCCTCAACGCCGAGGAAGCGCGCAACGCCGCGCTCGGTCAGATCGCGACGCAGAAGAGCCAGATCGAGCTCCTTCAAAAGCAGATCGAACTCGTCGGCACGAACGAGTCACTCGCCGCGATCGAGATTGCGCAGCTTCAAGCCAAGCAGCAGCTGATCCAGCAAGGCATCGATCTCGGCTCGAAGGAAGCGCAGGTTATCATCGCCAATGCCGGCGCAATCGAGCGCCTGAACCAGCAGCTCCAACTTGCAAAAGCCTCCCAGCAGGTGCTCATCAGCCTGGCGGACACAACCTTCAACCGCTTCGCGGACCTGATCGCGCAGGGCAAGACGGACTGGAAATCGTGGGCGGACGCGGGCCGCGCGGCGATCCTCGACATCAACCGCGAGCTCCTGAAGCTCGCGCTCCTCAATCCGCTCAAGAACCTTCTGTTCGGCACGAACCTGCCGACCATATCGTCGGTGGGCGGTCTTTTGGGATCGCTTCTCAAGGGCATCGGCGTGGGACACGCGGGCGGCATGGCCGACCAGCTTGCTGTGACACGCGCGGCGCCGCTGATGGTCTTTCGCTTCGCGCCGAGGCTGCACGAGGGTGCCTTCCTCTCGCCGGACGAGGTGCCGGCGATCCTTCAGCGCGGCGAGCGCGTGCTCAATCGCGAGGAGACGCGGCGCTACAACCGCAGCGAACGCGCCGGCCAGCCGAACATCTACGTCACCATCCAGACGCCGAGCCCGTCCGCATTCCAAGCAAGCCGAACGCAAGTGGCATCCGATCTCGCGCGCGCCGTGCGGCTTGGACTGCGTGGGATGTAATCGGCAGTCACGCCTTCGGAACCAGACGCAGATGGCTTCGGTTAGCCGCCGGAGGTCGGCTGGGAGAGACGCCATTCCGCCGGTCCAAAGGCTCCAGAACTATCTCGGGCTGGCTCGTCACGTTTGGCAAAGGATACTCTAGGTAGCGGGTCGCGGTATCGAGGCCGACCACGTGTCCGCGCCGACGGGCAATCTCACTGGCCACTGCGCACCAAAAGCGGTGCTCCTTGTGGTCGGCCGTCAGGGTGCGGATGCGATGCTGGCGAGCGGTCTCGTAGGCGAGGCATCCATGCTGCGCCATCAACTCGTCGGCCGCGCGCGTTACCTGTTCTCGAAAGGTCTTTCGGCGGTGCCACCAGCCGAGCATGGACTTCCCCCTTCGGCGCTCTTGCACCGAGGGCAAACTCTATCACGTCGAGCCACGATCGCCACCGCGCGGATCGTCGTCCCACAACGTGAGAACCAATGCCACAGCCTTTTCTGGACATCTCGTTCCCCAACGCGGTGGCGCGCGGCGCGACCGGCGGTCCCGGCTTCTCGACGAACGTCGTGACGCTCGGCTCGGGTGCCGAGCGCCGCAACATCCAGTGGGCGAACGCGCGCGGCGAATGGAATATCTCGACCGGCATCCGCACGCGCGCCGAGATGCAGGCGGTTGTTGCGCATTTCTACATCGTCAAGGGGCGCGGCTATTCCTTCCGCTTCAAGGATTGGAATGACTATCAGGCCGCCGACGTACCAATGGTTCAGGTCACGCCGACGGTGTGGCAGTTGGTGAAGCGCTACAATATCGGCGGATACGAGCACGTCCGAACGATCACAAAGCCCGTGCCCGGCACGGTGGTGTGCAAGGTCGGCGGGTCACCAGTCGTGCCGGCAAGCATCGATTATCTCACCGGGCTGGTGACGTTCGGGAGCGCGCCGGGATCGGCGCCGGCCGCGACGTTCGATTTCGACGTGCCCGTCCGCTTCGACACCGACAAGCTTCCGGTGCAGGCGAACGCCTGGGACCAGCAGATCGTCCCGCAGATCAACCTGATCGAGGTGAACGAATGAAGACGCTCGACGCCGGCCTCGCCGCGCACCTTACCGGCGGGGTCACGACGCTTTGCCATTGCTGGCGTGTGGCTCGGAAGGACGGCGAGGTCCTCGGCTTCACCGACCATGACCGCGACCTTGTGATCGAGGGTGTGACCTACAAGGCGGCAACGGGATTCACCGCAACGGCAATCGAGGACCAGCTCGGATTGGCGGTCTCGAACCTCGATGTGGACGGCGCGCTTTCGTCGGCGGCAATCACCGAGGACGATCTCAACGCCGGCCTTTATGACGACGCGTCCGTCATCATCATGCGCGTCAACTGGCAGGACGTGTCCCAGCGGGTCATTCTCCGCTCGGGCTTCCTCGGCCAGGTCACGCGCGGGGAAGCGGCCTTCTCGGCCGAGCTTCGCGGGCTTGCGGCGAAGCTCGACCAGAGCGCGGGCCGCGTCTTTCAGCGCACATGCGCCTGGGAGCTGGGAGACGCCCGCTGCCGGATCGATCTCGGCGCGCCCGCGCACAACGGCAGCGGCACGGTCGCGAGCGTCATCAGCAATTTCGACTTCACCGCAAGCGGGATCGGCTCCTTCGCCTCCGGCATCTTCAGCCGAGGCAAGATCGTCTGGGCGACCGGAGACAATGCCGGCCTTGCGATTGAGGTGAAGGCGCATTCGCAAGGGACGCCGAACGCGCGGTTGTCGCTGTTCCTTCCCATGCCACGCCCGATCCAGGTCGGCGACACGTTCCAGATCACCGCCGGATGCGACAAGCGGTTCGAGACCTGCCGCGATCGGTTCGCGAACGTCGTCAATTTCGGCGGCTTCCCGCACATGCCCGGCAATGATTTCGCGCTCGGCTACGCCAAGCAGGGCGACAACAACAGCGGCGGATCGCTCAATGGTTAGCCGCGCCGACATTATCGCCGAGGCGCGCTCGTGGATCGGCACGCCCTATGGGCATCAGGCTTCCGTGAAGGGCATCGGCTGCGACTGCCTCGGGCTCGTCCGCGGTGTCTGGCGCGCGATGTATGGTGCCGAGCCCGAAGAGCCCCCGCCCTACACGCGCGACTGG
>Ga0073934_10011578_pt1 | contig 10627 bp, 7 predicted proteins | sample LarsenN4metaG_FD_76834 | JGI IMG/M metagenome (GOLD analysis project Ga0073934, IMG submission 76834) | Hot spring sediment bacterial and archeal communities from British Columbia, Canada, to study Microbial Dark Matter (Phase II) - Larsen... ... | reverse complement strand
CGGCGAACCTTCTGTCGCTTGATACTATCTGATTAATCATTTTAAAAGAAGAATCCGCCTGCAGGGTTTCAAGTTTAACATCACTTTTAAATTCAGGTCTGTAACCGTAATGCGATTCCCATGCAACGATAGAGCCCTTTTGTATTTCGGAAAGGTTCTTTGAATTAATGGGTAAAAAAGCATTTGGATTTTTTTTGTAGTTATCAGAATAGAATTTCAGGAGAGAATGATTTGTATAAATATTAACATCTTTCTTTTCAAGTTTATTCAGATATTCAGCAGTTGTTTTTACTGCAATATTTTCAGGCGATAAGACTTTCGGTTTAAAATCAACTGCAAGATAAATTATTCCGGCAATGATAATTAATAAAGAAACTTTATTTAAATAATCTGTTTTATTTTTTATTGAGAAAATAATTATTATAGCAAAAGTAAGGAGTAAAAATAAAACTTTTGTGTAATCACTTTTTTCCGGTTCAATAAATTTGAATCCATCAGAAGCTTTCGAAAGGAATGCAAGAGTTAAAACTATAAGAATTCCTGTTAAAATAAAACTCGTTTTTCTGAAACTCTCTTTGGAAAGATTATTCAGACCAACAGTTGCAAAGAAAGCAGCTATTGGCGATATATGCAGTAAATATCTCCAGTTTCCTGGATTCGGTCCGTCGTTTATCATTGTCATGGTCTGGATGACAAAGATTGAAATGAATAACAGATAGAATAAAAGATATTTTGAAATATATTCTTTTGTTTTTTTTGTATCTGCAAGAAAACCAAAAAAACCGAAAATAAACATCAGAAGCGATACAGGACCAATAATAAAAATATAGAATTTGAAATAATGAAATATACCCTGAGAAGCGTAGTTTAAACCCGCTACAGATTTCATTTCCGTAAGAACAAACATTATATCCCCTGTCTTAAAAAATCCAAGCAAATTATAAAGTATGGGGAAAACAGCAAGGAATAACACAGGAATAAATTTTTTATTAATTATAAGAATAACCGCAAATATCACAATAAATACAGCTATTTCCTGCCTGACCGTATAAATATATCCGAGAATTAAAGACGATAAAATATATTGTTCTTTTTTATATAATATCAGGAAAAATACAATCAGTAATGCAGTAAATATTTCAGAGTAAGATCTGAAAGAAAGGTCAAAAAACAGCGGCTGGATTCCAAGTACCAATGCCCCGAAGAAAGCATAAGGAATTTCATACAGTTTAATCAGTCTGTAAGTAAAGTAAACAGTCAACGACGCGATAAAAGAATTAAAAATTAAAACCGCATCATAACTTATTAAAGCAGGAATAACGGTAAAGATTTTCCAGCCGGGTTTTGGATTGTTGCCGAGTATAACCGACGGATTTGTCCAGAATTCAATCATATTCAGATACTGAGCAATTTCATCATCCTGATAAAATCCGAGGGAGTATTTGCTTGAAATATAGTATATCAAAGCAAATACTGGTATCACTAGCCAGAAATATTTTTCAATTATTTCGTAAACAGGTTTTACTGTATTTGGAGATTTTAATGTACTTTTTGTATTTTGATTTTTTGCCAAAGTATTTTCTTTAAAAGTTATTAAAATAATGATTTATTAGTATGTTTTAAAGTCTAAATATTGAATATAATTAATTCACTTTAATAAACTTTTGTTTAATGTTATATTTATAAGTTTAATATGAATATGGAATATAAACTACTCGGCGACTCTTTTCAGATAAAAGAACTTAACGACACCATTAAGCAGGTGGCACCGGCAAATATCAGCGTTTTGATAACCGGCGAAAGCGGCACCGGGAAAGAATTAGTAGCTAATGCAATTCATTATTACAGTACGAGGAAACATAAGCCACTTATTAAAGTTAACTGCGGAGCAATACCTGAAGGTATAATTGAAAGTGAATTATTCGGTCATCAGAAAGGTGCATTTACCGGCGCCATTGAGCAGCGGAAAGGATATTTCGAAATGGCAGATGGAGGGACTATATTTCTTGATGAAATCGGTGAAATGCCATTAGCTACACAGGTAAAGCTTTTAAGAGTTCTTGAGACTGGTGAGTTTATGCGGGTTGGCGGAGATAAAAATATTAAAGTTGATGTCAGAGTCATTGCCGCAACAAACAGGAATCTTGCATACGAAGTTAGTGAAGGAAATTTCAGGGAAGATTTATATTACAGATTAAAATCCATAAATCTTAATATTCCTCCGCTTCGTGAAAGGAAGTCCGATATAATAATTTTGATGAATCACTTCATTGAAAATTTTACGAAAGAAAACAATATTGAATTCAGGGGAATTACTGAAGAAGCTAAGGAATATATTAAAAATTATGTCTGGAGTGGTAATGCAAGGGAATTAAAAAATTTCTGTGAGAGTATAATTATTTTAAATCCCGGGAAAGAAATTTCACTTGAAGATGTAAAGAAGAATCTTAAGCAGGAGATATTCGATAACAGATCACTGCCTGCAATTACAACGCAGAAAGTTGAGACAAATTACGATAAAGACCTTATAATGCGTGCTATGTTTGAGCTAAAAACAGATATTATGGATTTAAAGCAACTTATTGGTAAAATGAGTGATAATAAGGTTACCAAACCATACGATCTCAATAGAGATTTTTATATACTAAAAGAAATTATTATGACAATGTCTCTTGAAGAAATAGAGAAGGAAATACTGATATATTTTTTAAAAACTTTTGACTGGAATGTTTCAAAAGTTGCTGAAAAACTCGGGCAAACACCGAGAAATATTTACCGGAAAATCAAACTTTACGATATTGAAAAATCTTAAATATTTAATATTTCTTGTTAGTGCAATTGTTATGAGCGCTTGCGGTGTTTACGGTTTCAGAGGAAATAATCCACCCGAAGGTATCAGAACACTTGCCATTCCTTTGTTTGAAGACAACAGTGGGTTCTCAGAAGCAGGCCTTAAAGAATCATTTACCGAGACTTTGAAATCAAAAGTTATTTCTGATAATACTTTCATTCTGGCAGATAAAAATCTTGCTGACGGAATTTTGAAATGCACTATATTAACAATAAGAGATGAACCACTTGTAATATCAGGGAATGAGAATGTTACTAAAAGAAAAATTACAGTATCGGTAAATGTAATTTTTGAAAACCTTAAGAAACAGAAAACAATCAGCAACAAAAATTATGACAACTGGGGAGAATATAACTCCTCAGCATCCTCTTTTTCCGAAAGAAGAACAGGCATTAACTCAGCTTTAGAAAAAATTTGCGAAGATATATTAACCGATATAACATCAAACTGGTAAAATGAAAATTGAAGAAATTATTTTATTACTGTATATATTCTCATTAACCGTCCTTTTCTTTTATGCCTCACACGGCTATATGATGATTTTCTTTTATTTCAGAACTTTTGCTGACAGGATGAAAGATATTGACGTTAAAAATTTCGAGTGGAAGGAATATCCCTCAGTTACAATCCAGCTTCCTTTATTTAACGAGAGATATGTTATAACAAGACTGATTGACGCAGTAGTCAGACTTGATTACCCAAAAGAAAAAATAGAAATACAGATACTTGATGACTCTACAGATGAGACAACTGAAATAATAGCAAATCACATAAAAAAATACATTGAACAGGGAATTGACATAAAACACATACACAGAACAAACCGTTCAGGATACAAGGCAGGAGCGTTGAAAGAAGGTCTCGAAAAAGCAAAGGGTGAATTTGTAGCAATATTTGACGCAGATTTTATTCCGAGGAAAAAATTTCTTAAAAGAACTATTCCCTATTTCCTAATTGATAATAAAATGGCTCTTGTTCAGACCAGATGGGAGCACTTAAACAGGGATTATTCTATAATTACAAAAACACAGGCAGTAGCACTTGACGGACATTTTGTTATCGAACAGGCAGTCAGGAACAGAGCGGGATTTTTCGTTAACTTCAACGGTACCGGCGGTATATGGCGTAAAGAAGCGATTTATGATGCAGGAAACTGGGAAGCAGATACACTAACAGAAGATTTGGATTTATCATACAGAGCACAGTTAAAAGGATGGAAAATAAAATATATAGTAAATTTCACTTCACCAGCAGAACTTCCTGCGGAAATTAATTCCCTGAAATCGCAGCAATTCAGATGGACAAAAGGTGCAATTGAAACGATGAAAAAACTTCTTCCGAGAGTTTTAAAAACAAGAATGCCTTTCCCGAAAAAAATTCAGTCATTTATACAGCTCAGCAGTAACCTTGCTTATCCGTTTATTTTACTTGCAAGTTTACTTAATCCTCTTGTTATACTTGTAAAAGAAGGTGGAGAGTATGACCCTGTGTTCAAAGTTATGTCACTTTTTACACTAGCGTTTATCAGCTCATTTGTTTTTTATTTATACGCTCAGAAAGATGTATATCCTGACTGGCAGAAGAAAATTATTTTCTTCCCTGTATTTATGATGGGAAGTATGGGACTTGCGGTTAATAATACTAAAGCAGTAATTGAAGGGTTACTTAATATTAAAAGCGAATTTGTGAGAACTCCAAAATTAAAAATCACAAATGATAATGATAAATGGCACAATAAAAAATATTTGACAAAAAGAATATCATTTTGGACTTATGTAGAATTATTACTTTGGTTATATTGCACTGCCGGTGTTGTACTCGCAGTTTATTATGTTCAGGTTGCAGCTATTCCATTTCAACTAATGTTTGCTTTAGGTTATGGCTTTATGTCTATTTTATCAATAAGGCAGGTATTAATTTATAATAAAACAATAAAAAAACAATCTTAAAATTTGAGTGGATTAAAATCATATATTAAGGATATCAAAGAGAAGGTTAACGAGGGATTATTCTCTCCTTTATTTATAAGACTCGCAAATCTTTATTACCACGACGGACAATACGATAAATGCATTAATATTTGCAATATAGGACTGATAATTTTCCCTGATTATATCACAGCTAAAATTCTGCTTTTAAAATCACTTTTAAAACTCGAATATATCACTGAAGCAGAAAATATTTTACGTGAGCTGGAAGATAAATTCCCTGAACTCGAAACAATTATAAATTACAGAGAAGAATTAAACCAGTTGAAAAAATCCAGCAAGCAGGAAAAAATTTATTATCCGAATAAAATCAGTGTTAATCTGGATTTTTATAATTATTCAAAGAAACTTAATGATTTAATAGAGAATAATTCACAAAATAATATTGATACAGAGGAGTTATTAGAGAAAATTTCGACAAATAATTTGACAGGAATTTTTGAAGCCGGCTCTTTCGAGAAGTTTAAAAGTGATTTTGATTCATTAAGACTTGAGCCATTAAAGCAACAAAAGGAAAAGACAGTAGATACAGAAAGTAAGGGGAAGCAATTACAGGCAGAGACGCAGGGTTTCTTTTCAAGAATAAAAATTATAACAGAAACACTTGCAGATATTTTGGCAAAACAGGGATTCTTCAAGGAAGCTTTTGAAGCATATAACCTGCTTTTACAATCTGATACGTCTAATAAAAGAAGAATTCAGGAAAAGCTTTTTGAACTCGAAAGAAATTATTGATATTCCTTTTTATAAGTCAATTTTTACTTCAGCAGAGGAATTAGGTGTTTCAAATATCTTTACAGATACAGATTTTACATTATTGAATTTCCTGGCTTTTATCCCTTCAGCTAATATTTTACAGATATTCAAAGCAATGTTTTCTACTGTTGCAAAATAATCAGTAACTTCATATTTCATTCCATTTTCCCTCAAGAAGATTAAAACCTTTTCATCATCTTTATGGACTAAAAAGCAATGGTCTAATTTTTCTATGACCGGTTTCACGATTTTTCCAAGGTCGTAAAAATCTATAATCATTCCATTGGATGCAACTTCACCATCTAGCTCTACTATCATTCTATATGAGTGTCCGTGAATATTCCTGCATAATCCATCATGGTCAGGTAATCTATGCCCCATCTCCCATCTGTATTCTTTTGATATTTTCATTTTAAAACAACTTTAATTCTTGCATCAAGTATGATACATGATTTTCTATCAGGTTTTAATATAAATGGATTAAGATCAATTTCTTCAAATTCAGGGAAATCCATTACAAGTTTTGAGAGTCTTAATAAATTTTCTTCAATAAATTTTATATCAACCGGTTTAGCTCCTCTGACACCTTCAAGTATTTTATAACTTTTAATTGATTTTACAAGTTCTGAAGCTTCAATATCAGTTATCGGAATAGATTTAAACTTTACATCTTTAAATACTTCAACAAGTACACCGCCAAGTCCAAACATAATTAAATGACCTGCGCCCGGATCTTTTGTTATACCGAAAATAGTTTCAATTCCTCCTTTGACATAAGGTTGAATTATAAAACCTTCAAGCTCGCCATCAAGTCCTTTATCTTTGAGATTACTTATTACCCTGCTCTCCGCCTGAATAAGGTCATCAACATCTTCTATGTTTAACACAACACCGCCTACATCTGATTTATGAACAAGATTTTTACCTGCTACCTTTATTACAACCGGGAAGCCGATATCTTCAGCCAGATCAACTGATTCCTGTGCGTTTCTTGCAAGTCCTGATTTAATAATTGGTAATCCGTAAGCTTCGAGTATTTTACATACTTCATCAAAATTAAGATAAAATTCACCTGTTTTTGTCTGATTGTTAAGGATTTTTTTTACCTTACTTTTATTTACCTTGAAATCAACATAATTGCCTTTGATTTTTTCAATATAAGTTTTGTATTTATACATAAGTCCGATACACCTTGCAGCAGATTCTGAGCTATTGTAAACGGGAGGATGAGTCGGATCAACTTTTGATAACTTGGGAATATTCTCATCCTGCGACATTAAAACAAGTAGAGAGGTTTTAGCGGAAGATTTCGTTCCCGCAGATATAGCTTTTGCAATCTCAAGGGTATCAAGCATTAAAGGTGGTCCTAATATAATAATTAATGAGTCAACATTTTTATCTTTTAGCATAATCTCAGTTGCTTCCTTATACATTTCAGGAGTTGCAGGTGGGAGCAAATCAACAGGATTATTGAATGATGCTTCTTCAGGAGCAAATTTTTTCAGTGCCTCGATTGTTTTTGGTTCAAGCTGAGGTAAAACAAGTCCATATTTATCTGCTTCATCAGCGGTTAGAATTGCAGGTCCTCCGGCATTAGTCAAAATGCCAAGTCTGTTTCCCTTTGGGAGATTGGCTCTGTCGAATGCTTTGGCAAGGTCAAACATATCTTCAACTGAATCAACCCTTATGACACCTGCCTGTTCAAGAATGGTTGAGGCAACTGAATCAGCACTCGCAAGTGCACCTGTATGTGAAGAAGCGGCTTTCTGACCCGAGGCGGTTTTTGCGGCTTTAATTGCAATAACAGGTTTTTTGGGTGTAATTTCTCTTGCAATTTTTAAAAACTCTTTTGGATCTGCAAATGATTCAAGATATAAAGTAATTACTTTTACATCTTCATTATCTTTCCAGTATTCCAATATTGAATTTTCGGTAATATCGGCTTTATTACCGATGCTGATAAATTGTGAGAAACCAATATCTCGTTTTGCAAGCAATGCAAGTACTGCCGCTCCGAGTGCTCCGCTCTGTGAAATAAATCCTATACCTCCTCTGACAGGGTCACTCTTAACAAATGTAGCATTCATTGATACCTCTGGTATCATATTAATCAAACCCATACAATTCGGACCAACGAGACGAATTTTATATTTTTTAATTTTTTCTAATAACTGTTCCTCAAGGTTAGCTCCTTCTTCCCCGGTTTCTTTAAACCCGGCAGTTATCAAAACTACAGCATCTATTTTTTTTGAATGACAATCATCTATTGCCTGTAGAGCAAGGTTTTTCCCAACCATTATAATAGCAAGGTCAACCGGCTCTTTTATTTCTTTAAGTGATTTATACACTTTGAAACAATGTATTACTTCTGCTTTTGGATTTATAGGATATATTCTCCCTTGATATCCGAACTTAACAAGATTATTTATTAACTCCCAGCTTAATGTACCCTGTTTAGATGAAGCACCTACTACCGCAATTGATTTCGGATATAAAATTCTGTCAATCTGTTTTAGCATATAGATGAGATTAAATGTTTAAGGATATATTAAAATAGCATTTTAATACTTTTAATAAAATCCGAAAACTAAATGTAAAATACTTCCTCGAGTAGTGAAAATTTTATTAAAGTTGCTGTGATAAAATCTAATGTTGATTGAGGTTCAAATAAATCCCTTAGAATAATATTTTCTGCTGAAATATAAACTTCTTCTATTGCTTCCCTGATATGATTATTCAATGGTGTCCACGTTGAATGAAAACCATAACCGAGTTTCCCCCAGATTATATTTTTATTCATTGAACGGATTTTACCGTCAATAGAGAGTGAGTCTTTTCCGTGAAAGTTATCGGAAAGATCTATTCCCTTTATTTCGAACAGTCTGTAATTACTGTCTTTTATAGATTTTTCTGCAATTCCTTTAAGATATAAATCCTTATAACATTTCCATTTTATCTGATCAATTAAATCCTGTTCCTCATCAAATTCAGAATTTATCAATACTGAATGCAGTTCTATGATATATTCGTCTATTTCATCGAGTCTTTTTGATATCAGCATTTCGAGGACTTCAAGAATGTTTGAAATATTAATAAATCTGTCTTTTTCCCTAAGATACCTTATTGTATATCCCAGTATCAGGTCATAATGATTCGTTAAAGTTTTTACGTAGGGTTGAAGCACAAAAGGTATGTATTCATCAAGGAACTCTTTATAATTTTCAATATCGTATTTTCTTCTGTATCCATCCCTGGCTAAAGGCAAAAGGTCTTCTATAGCATCGTGCATTGCCGCAATTGCACCATATTCAAAACATCCTGCTACATTAAAATTTAATTCTATTGCTACACCACCGACTCTGTTGAGGTGAGAAGCCGAGCTAATGTTACATTTTCTTTTTAACTGAAGATAGATGTATTGTTCAAATATTTTTTTAACGCTTTCTGAATAAGGGCCATAAAATTTTCTTAAGTCTTCAAGGTCAGGAACAACGTTGTAAAGAATAGAAGCATGAATTCTTTGATAGTTTTCATCTTCTTCTAAATTTGTTCTTGCCGAGAATACTTCATCAGGTGCTGTATAATCGTGCTCTCTGACTTTAAGCCAGGGCTTGAAATTAACATCAAAATAATTTTCAAATATTTCCTGTATAATTCCTGCTTTTGATTGCCCATAAGCCCTTGTTAGCAAACCGATAGAAGGTACACTCCGGTTTTTAATATATTCAAGTACCTCCATCGCATTGTAAAAATTATTATACTGCTTTAAAGTTTCTCTTTCGTATTTTGGTTTCATATTACAAGATACGAAAAAGAAAACAAAAATTCAAATTTTTATTTCTGAATAGTTTGTTACTACCTGCAAGGGTAAACAATTTTTGCTTTTTAATATTTATTTTTTATTAATTAAAACTTAAATTATAATAATTTAAAAATTTATTTATAAACAGATGAAAAAAATTTTGTTTACCCTTCTGTTAATTTTTGTTATAGCGACAGAATCTTTCTCAGGAGACAGGATGATGCTAATTGAGTTCTTCACAAGTTCAACTTGTTATCCCTGCGCTTTGAATAATCCGGCATTAATAGCTTTTATTAATTCAAAAGATCCATCAGTACTTGCTGCAATTGGATTTCATATGAACTGGCCTGCGCCGGGAAATGACCCTATGTATTTATATAATCCAACAGATAATACAACCAGACGAAATTATTATGGAATAAATTCTATCCCACAGGGCAGATATGACGGAATTATCAGTTACACAACTAGTGCTCTTCAAAGTGTTTTCGATTCAAGAAAAGATATTTTAAGTCCCGTTACAATTATCGTCAGAGACAGTACATTTGGTGACAGTGTTGCAGTTAAAACCTGGATTTATTGTGAAACAATGCTTGATAATCCAAATGTAAGTGTATTAATCGGTATTAAAGAAGATTCAATTCAATATTCATCACCTCCGGGGTCTAATGGAGAAACTTTCTTTCCGTGGGTTATGAGAAAAATGCTTCCAACAGGTGGGGGTACTCCGGTGATTTTAAATCCCGGACAGTTGAAATATCTTGAATATAAATATAAAATTGATCCTGTATGGAATAACAATGTAATAAGCCATCTTGTATATGTCCAGGATAACGGCACAAAAGAAGTATTAAACGCCGGCAAAACTATTAAAAATTTTGCAATGATATCTAATCCGGGATTCAGGTCTGTTAACCAGGGCTCTGCCAATTCTGGTACTTACAAAATTAAAATTCCTTTTACAGCATCCGGCTATAATTCTCCTGTTACTCTTACTGCAACTGTTGAACCCAATAATGCAGGAATTACTACTTCATTCCCTAATGGTAATGTTATTTCTACTTTTCCGGATTCATTAACTTTGCAGGTTAACTCAACTGCTTCTGTTCCTGCAGGTGTATATAAGATAATTGTTACTGGCACCAATACTGCCGGAAAGTCTCACAAGGTTGCAGTTGATTATCTTGTTGGTAAAAGCTATATAACCGTACAAACTAATCCGGCTCTTGG
>Ga0073934_10011577_pt1 | contig 10627 bp, 11 predicted proteins | sample LarsenN4metaG_FD_76834 | JGI IMG/M metagenome (GOLD analysis project Ga0073934, IMG submission 76834) | Hot spring sediment bacterial and archeal communities from British Columbia, Canada, to study Microbial Dark Matter (Phase II) - Larsen... ... | reverse complement strand
TGAACGTAACAGTCGCAACGGTCGCCGCGTTCATCGCCGGCTATGCGTCCATCGAGTTCCTCTTGAGGTTTCTTCGCACGCGCACGCTGTTCGTGTTTATCCTCTATCGGGTCGCCCTGGGGCTGCTGTTGGCTGCGCTGCTCGGCTTCGGAGTGCTGTTGGCAGAGGAGTAAACCGGTAGTCTGACCTGCCTCCCGCCGCGCCATCTGTGGCATTTGCCGGGTGTGAGAGCATCGGACCTTATCGAGCAGCCACTGCACGAGGAGTTGGTGTACCAGGTGGCGCCGAGACAGAGCAGTTACGACGCGGCGCTGCGGATGATCCCCAGCTGGGACACCGGAGTGCACACTGAGGCGAACATGCAGGTCGGCGCCGGGCCGGTTCCCGAGCCGGCGACCCTCTTCGCACTGGCGGCGGGGCTGGGCGTCATTTTAAAGCGGTTCCGCAAGCGGGTATAGTCCCGCCCCGTGCCGGAAACGGTCGGCGTACTCTCCCTTCAAGGCGACTTCGAGAAGCACCTGCAGGCCCTGTCGCGCCTTGGCGTGCAGGGGCAGGAGGTTCGCACCTCCGAGGACCTCGGTCGCTGCTCCCGGCTCATCCTTCCCGGCGGCGAGAGCACGACGCTGGCGATTCTGCTCCGACGACACGGGCTTGACGAGCAGATTCGCAAGCGCATCGCCGACGGCATGCCGGCTTGGGGCACGTGCATGGGCTTGATCCTCCTGGCGAACGAGGTCGAAGGTCGGGAGCAGTGGACGCTCGGCGTGCTCGATGTCACGGTGCGGCGCAACGCGTTCGGCCCGCAGGTGCACTCGTTCGAGGCGGACATCGCGATCCGGGGATTGGACTCTGGGTTCCATGCCGTGTTCATCCGCGCCCCCGTTGTAACTCGCCTGGGCGAGGGCGTCGAGCCCCTTGCCGAACTGGAAGGGAAGACGGTCGCGGTGCGCTCGGGGCGGCTCCTGGGCACGTCGTTCCACCCGGAGTTGACGCGGGACTTGCGGATGCACGAGCTGTTCCTGTCCCTCTGAGCACGGCTGAGGAAGAGCGGGAAAGCGGCGCCATGCGAGGCGCGCAAATCACCCTGCCCCGCACCGGGTTGGGTGGCAGGGGCGAGCGGCAAGCAGGTTGCCCGGCTTTGATTGGTTCAGGCTGCCGCTCGCCCGTGTTTCCCTCGGCCCGCTGGAGCCAAGCAGGGTCGAGCGCCGAAGCCGCACGGGCGAGCGACGCATTGCTTGTCCTTACGCGAGGGCGATCGGTCGCTCGCCCATGCCACCCGACTCTGTCCCTTCTATCCCTCCACAGCTTGCTGTGGAGGGTTTCCCCTTCGCGATCCCGGCCACAAGCCTTCCGCGTTGACCGGCTGAGCCAGCCGCTCGCCCCGGCGCCCTACTCCGCTGGATCGCCGGCTTCGGAGGACTTCGCCCGACGCCAGAGGTCGTCCCACTCTTGCGCGGACAGGTCTCGGAGCGGCTTGCCCGCCGCTGCCTCCATGTCGCGGAAGCGAGCGCAGAAGCGATCCACCATCCGCCGAAGCGCGTCCTCCGGCTCGACGCCATGCCAACGAGCGACGTTCACGAGCGAGAAGAGGAGGTCGCCGAACTCCTCCTGCGCCCTCGCCGCGTCGCCCGAGCGAGTCGCGCGCAGGAACTCGTCGCGCTCCTCCTCCACCTTCTTCCACACTTCCTCGACCGACGGCCACTCAAAGCCGACGCGCGCGGCACGCTTGCTCACCTCGAACGCGCGCAGTAGGCTGGGCATCGCGTCCGGAACGCCCTCGAGGATGCTCGTCGGTTGCCCGCTGCGCTCTTGTTGCTTCATGGCGTCCCAGTTGGCAAGCACCTCATCGGCGGTGTCTGCGCTTGCATCGCCGAACACGTGCGGGTGCCTGCGCACCAACTTGTCGGATATGCCGGCAATGACGTCGTCGATATCGTACATGCCCTCGATCGCGTCCATCTGCGCGTGCATCAACGGCTGCAGCAGCAGGTCGCCCAGCTCTTCACACAGTTTGTCGGGATCGCCCGAGTCAATAGCAGCGAGGGTCTCGTATGCCTCCTCGAGCAAGTGCTTCTTCAGCGTCTCGTGCGTCTGCGCTCGATCCCAGGGGCACCCTCCCGGCCCGAGAAGCCGATCCACGATCTCCACAAGGCCATAGAAACCGTGAGGGCGCTCGATGGGAACAGGCGGAACGAACACGGTCGTCAGCGGTGTGAACTCGAAGTGGTCCAGTTCGTGCAATCGAACGCGAGCGACGTTGGCCTCTTGCGTGCCCGCAGCCTGCACGACTGCGATCAGGTGCTCTGCATCGAAGAATCGCATGAGGCGCAGCTTCGCCTCCGACGCGGCCGGCCTGCTGTCCACTTGATACACGAGTTGGGCGCTTCGCGGGTCGGGGAAGTGACCCTCTGGGTCGTGAGCGTTCCACACCTGCAGCGCCGTCGAGAGCGGCTCGCCGCACGCCTCCAGGGTAACTTCGATGAAGCTGGGGGCGGGGAGCACGCGGCACTCGCGCATCGCGAGAAGCCGAGCCACCGACCGCTCGCCGACCAGCGGGTGGCCCGGCACGGCGAACGCCGCGCCTTCCGGTAGCGCGGCGGCGCGCGAGGCTATGCCTTCGTAAAGCTCCTCGAAGGTGTCGGCGTTGTCATAGAGGTCGTCGCACGTCTCGAAGGCGATTCCTTCCTCGATGAGGATGTCGGCGCTGGGGTGCTGCCCCGTGCGCAAGAGCACAGCGCGCGCCTCCTTGAGGGCGGAGAGGTTCTCTTGTGGCAGGCGACTGCGACCGCCCGGCCCCAGCCCGACGATGAGGAGCGGGTTCAACGCGCTTCGTCGCCGCTTCGCGAGCGGAAGTAGTCGCGCATGTACCGCTCATACAGTTCCTTCATGCCCGGGTTGCCGAACTCTATGTTCGCCTTTCGTCGCAGCTCGTCGAGGTCGTCTTGCAACCGGTTCTTGTTCCTGCCGATTTCGAGCATCAAACGCTTGCGAATCGTCTCCTTGAGTTCCGGCGTTAGGGGCAGCACTTGCGTCTGCGTCTTGTTCTCGACGAGATACTTGAGCCATGCGTCCTGCGATTGCACCCATTCGGTGGTCTTGCCTTTGTCAACGGTTGCGAAGAGGTCTTGAATGCGCTGCGGCAGGTTCGCAATCGGCACCTCGGGCAGGTCGCCTCCGATCGCCTTTGTGGCATCAACGGAGTACTGCTCGGCGACCTGCTCGAAACTCTGCGTCTTGAGCGCTTCGTCCACCGCTCGCTTGGCGGATTCCTCTCTCACGACGATGACGCGCAGGTCAATGGTCGCCGGGAGCGTATACAGTTGTGGGTTGACCTTGTAGTGCTCTTCGACATCCTTGTCGGTGACGGTTACGCCGAGGGTGAGCAGTTTGAACTGGGCGAGGTCGACCGTCGCCCGAAGTTTCAGCTCCTCGTCCGTGATTCCGAGGGCAGCCATCTCGGCGAACAGCGTTTCGTTACCCTTCTTGCGGTCTTCGAACTCTCTGTCAATCTCCGCCTGGGTGGGATAGACGCCCTTCGAGCGAGCCAACTCGACGATCAGTTGGTCGTTGATCATTCTCATCAGCGTGATGAATCCGGGGGGCGCTTCGAGGAAGCCGCCACCAACCTCCATGTATACGCCGTTGATGAACTCCATTCGCTTCAGGTACTCGGTGCGTGTAAACACGCGGTCGTTCACCTTGAGGATCATCTGGCTGTCGCCTTGCGCCGCGGCGAGCAGCGGGAGGAGGGCGAGTGCGGTGAGAATCGTGCCTTTCTTCATGTTCGTTCAAGTATATCCGGGTCGAGTGCCGAGGCGAAGTTTCCATTGCCCAAAAGCGAGCGCCCCTTCTGTATCGAAGGGGCGCTCCTGTCAGGAGGTGTCCAGTCGGCGCCGGGCGGCGACTCCGCCACCGCGACACCGTTCAGCGACGGTTCTTTCCTTCTGACCAGTAACGAAACGCAGCGCCGAGACTCACCGAGCAAAAAAGCCGCGCTTGACGTTCGTCGAAGCACAGCCTTCCTACTCGGCGGCTGCATCGCCGCTCATGAGTTGTCGGCTCTTGCTTCGTCTACGGGGTTAGCTGACGGGCTCGGGCCAAGAGGTACCCTATCCGCTTTGCGGAATTCGCCCCAGGAGTCTGGGTCCCCCGCTTTCCCGGTCTTGGGAAATTAGACGTCGCCAGCGGTTTCCCACCGGCGATAGTAGTCTACCACATCCAGACCCGCGAGGTTCCCGCTTTCGCGCATCGGCGGCTACTTTTGATCCTCCTCCTCGTCACTTTCACGGTAACTCCGCTCGAACAGCTCCTTCAGCCGCAGCCTCTCCGCCTCCTCCTTGCGCTTTTGCTCCCATGCCGAGAGCGCATCGTCGCCCGACCCGCCGCGGGGACGGGCGGCGGGCAGGGAGACCCCTCCCTTGACCCAGAAGTGCGCCACAGCCAGCGGCACAAGCGCGAACACGCTCCGCGCCGGAGTCCCCCAGCCGTAGCCGAGCGCGACGACGGCGGCGGTGAACCAGCCGAGCCACTTTCCCTTGACCGGGATGACGAACCACAGCATCACCGTCGCCTCCGGGTACCTGGTCGCCCAGCCAACGATGACCGCCGAGACCGGGAGCGCCGCCGATGCCAGGTTCACCTCGAGCCGGAGGGCGGCGGCTCCAACCCAGAACGCGATCGGAGCGGAGACCGTCACGCAAAAGAGCAGCCACCCGAACGTGCGCGTGCCCATCCCCCGCTCCAGCGCCGGTGCGAAGTAGTAAAGCCCCAGGAACACGAACAGCGCCAGCCAGAGCGCGTCGAACGGCCAGGCGAAGGCGTACGTAACCAGCGACCAGGGCTCCGATAAGGCTGACCGGGCTGAGAATGCCATGCTCTCGAAGAGACTCCCGCCTGCGCCTCCGGAGGTAAGAAAGAACAGTAGGAAGGCGGCGATCTCCAGGGTGAAGAGGCTGAAGGACAGCGGCGCGCCCGTCCTGCGGAGGCGGGAGAGGAGTTGCTGCAGCGGAGAGGTGCCTGCCATAATTTCGAGTCGGATCGGGTATTTTTTGCCTGGCGTGTACCGTCTTATAGGATAGGAGGCACTTCGGTGGCATCCTCAGCCCTCTTTAGGGTACACGTGGGACAGAATACCAAAGGTAGGCCTGATGGCAACGAAAGACGAATTCGTTTCGAAGCCGCCTCTCCTCGGAGATGGCGAGTTGGTCGAGCGCGCGCAGAAGGGCCAGGTCGCCGCATTCGAAGACCTGTTCGAGCGCCATCGGGACCGTGTTTACACCATCGCCCTCGCCGTTCTTGGCAACCCTGCCGATGCGGTGGACGTCGTTCAAGACACGTTCCTCCGAGCGTTCAAGAAGCTGCATCGCTTCCGAAAGGACGGCGCGGTGAGCGCGTATCTTTATCGCACCGCCAGGAACGCCGCGATTGATGTGTTGCGCTCTCGCAAAGGCGTGCACACCACTTCGCTCGATGAAGCCGACGGCTCGCCGAAGCCGATCCCCGACCCCGGAGATACACCGGAGCAAGCGTTCCGACGCCGGACAAATGAAGAGGCGCTGGTGCTCGCAGTCTCGCAACTTTCAGAGGAGCACCGCGCCGTCCTCGTGATGCATCACATCGAAGGATTGCCCGTGGAAGCCATCGCTGCGGAGTTGCGGATTCCCGCCGGTACCGTGAAAAGCAGGTTAGGACGCGCGAGAGAAGCGCTTCGTCGCAAACTTCTGGGAACAGTAGACCTCGGCTGACGTACTGGATTGACGGAGACGTGTTGAATTGCGCAACCGTTCAAAAAGTCATTGCCGAAGCAGCGAGAGCAGGAGACCTGAGGCGCCTCCCCCCTGACGTGAGGAGCCACCTCGACGACTGCCCCGAGTGCGCGGACCCATACTTCGACCGCCTAGAAATGTGGGCGTGTTCCGACGTACGTGCGTGCGTTGAGCATCGCGCCATCAAATCGCCGGGTGAGTTGCCCGACTCCGCGCGCATACATGTTGAGCATTGCGAGGCGTGCCGAGCCTTGCTCGCCCAGGACGAGCGCTTGGACAGGATGCTGTCGAACGTCACGCTCGCTCCCGCCGGCGTGTCTTGCCCGAGCGTCAAGCCGGAGATGCTCCACTGGCCCATGACCTGGAAGCTCGCCCTCGCGTTGACCGTTGCGGTGCTGTCGCTGGGCGCGGTCGCCCTCTCGATGTATCGCACCGCGGAGCGCTGGGGATGGCTTTACGAGGCCGGTCCCGCCCCGGTGATGCACTGCGGGGATTGTCCCGACTGCGGGACCGAAGGGCATCAGGCTGCGGTAAAGTAGCCGCGCCATGCCTCTGCTCGCCCTCGTTCGCCACGGCGAATCCATTTGGAACGCCCAAAACCGCTTTACCGGCTGGATCGACGTGCCGCTCTCCCCGAACGGAGAGGAAGAGGCGCGGCGTGCCGGGCGGGTGGTGAAGGCGCGGGCGTTCACCTTTGACGTCGCCTACACGAGCGCCCTCACGCGCGCACAGCGGACGCTCGACCTGATGCTCGAAGAGATGGGCGTCTCGCTCCCGATTATCCGCGACCAAGCGCTCAACGAGAGGATGTACGGCGACCTGCAAGGGCTGAACAAGGACGCGATGCGCGAGCGCTATGGAGAACACATCGTGCACCTGTGGCGGCGCAGTTACGACATACCGCCACCCAACGGCGAGTCGCTGAAGGACACCGCCGCGCGAACCCTGCCGTTCTTCGAACGAGCCATCATGGGCGACATCCGCGACGGGCTGAACGTGCTCGTGGTGGCACACGGGAACAGCAACCGCTCGATCGTGATGCAACTCGAGTCGCTCACGCCGCAGCAGGTGCTCGACTTGAACCTCGAGACAGGGGTACCCTACGTCTACGAACTCGACCGGGAAGGCAGCGTCCTCTCAAAGGACGTGCTTCCGCTCGGCGAGTGAACCACGCGGGGGCGGATGGGTGCTGGTGTGCCCTCCGGTCTTCAAAACCGGTGTGACTCGCTTGCCGGGTCAGGTGGGTTCGATTCCCACACGCTCCCGCCAACACCGGCTCGACTGCATCGGGTAGAATGCGAGCCGGCGATAGGCGCAAGCGAGGCGGATATAGGAAGAGCCTCGGCGTTGCGAAGGGGAGCACCGCACGAAAGGAGTCGCCCGCGCCGATGCCGATGGAGTGGCTATGGCTTACCGACCGACACGATACGAACAGGTCATGAAAGCCTCGGAGTGCTTCGATGTCCGAGCGCGAAAAATCTTCGGTGGAATGGGCGTCTACACGGGTGAGAAGATGTTCGCCATCCTTCTGGATGACGTCGTCAGCTTTAAACTCTCGCCCGAAGACCGCCAAGCCGTCCTCTCGATGGAAGGCGCCTGCATCTTCCGACCTGCACCCGACAAGGACCCAATGCCCGAGTACGTCGTCATGCCGCAAAGGGTCCTTGACAACGAGCAAGAGTTCCTCAGTTGGCTGAAGCGCAGCGCTGAGTACGCCAGGTCGAAATCGAGGACAGCCCACTAACCGGGACGGCAAGGCGGTTTCGCATCGCGGTCGAGCGACTGACCGCCGCCTGCGTGCGTCTCTACTCTATGAGGGCGAGAGCGCCGGAAACGAATGATCGAGTCCAAGAGCCTTCGCGTGCGGCGGGCAACCCAATTCTGGGGCGAACTTCGGCCGCCTAGCGACAAGAGCATGACGCATCGCGCCTACTTGCTCAGCGCGATCGCCGAGCGGGGCGGACTGGCGTCGAAGCCGCTGCTCGCGCAAGACTGCAACGACACGCTCGACTGTCTGCAGGCGATGGGCGCCGAGATTCGCCGGCGCGACGATAGCGTGGAGTTCCTCCCGACCGCCCTGCACTCGCCGTCACAGAGGCTCTGGTGCGGGAACTCGGGCACCACGATGCGCCTCCTCACGGGTCTGCTCGCGGGCCTCGGGGTAACCGCCGAACTGTATGGCGACGAGTCGCTCAGCAAGCGCCCGATGCGAAGGGTCGTCGAGCCGCTCAGACTCATGGGCGCTGAGGTTTCCGGTGAGTTCCCGCCGGTTCGCCTGCGCCCAGCCACACTCAGGGGAATCCGGTACGAGTCGCCCGTCGCCAGCGCGCAAGTGAAGTCGGCGATCCTGCTCGCGGGCCTCTCGGCGGAAGGGCGCACCACCGTCATCGAGCCGTCTCACAGCCGAGACCACACGGAGCGCATGCTTCGCGCCGCAAAGGTCAACCTCGAAACCTCCGGCACCAGCGTCACGATCCACCCGGGCCGACCGGATCGGGTCGAGATGGAAGTGCCGGGCGATATCTCGTCCGCGGCGTTCTTCATGGTTGCGGCTGCTTTGATCGGTGGGCCGGTAAGCCTGTTGGAGGTCGGCGTCAACCCGACCCGGACGGGCATCCTCGACGCGCTGAAGATGGCGGGCGTGTCGGTTACCGTGACCAACGAACGGTGGACGCAAGGCGAGCCGGTCGCGGACCTTTTGGTGGAGAAACCGTCCGTGCCGCTGGAGCCGTTCCACGTTTCGGGCGCGCTCGTTCCGAGGCTTGTGGATGAGATACCGGTTCTCGCCGTCCTTGCTACGCAGTGCGACGGAGTGAGCCTCATCCAAGATGCGAAGGAGCTGCGCGTAAAGGAGAGCGATCGCATCGCCTCGATGGCTGACGGTCTGCGCGCCATGGGTGCGCGCGTAGACGTCTTCGACGATGGAATGAGCATCAGCGGTCCGGCTTCGCTCCGTGGAGCCGTCATCGAGGCGCACCATGACCACCGCGTGGCGATGGCGTTCGCCGTGGCAGGGCTGATCGCCGAGGGAGAAACCGAGATCCTCGGCGCAGAGAGCATCGCCACCAGTTTCCCCGACTTCGAATCTGAACTCAGGCGGCTTGTCGGCGTTGCTTGAAGCGATCGCGATTGACGGCCCCGCGGGAGCAGGGAAGAGCACCGTCGCGAAGATGGTAGCCGCGGAACTGGGCTTCCAGTACCTCGACACGGGAGCGATGTACCGCTCGGCTGCGTTGCTCGCGTTGCGAGGAGGTGTCGCCCTCGACGATGAGAGTGCTTGTGGAGAGGTCGCCCGCGCAATGGAGGTCCGATTCGTCCCGGGCAGCCCTCAACGCGTGCTGCTGAACGGCGAGGACGTGACCGAGGAGATCCGCACCGCGGAAGTCTCAGACGCCGCGAGCGTGATCAGCGTGCATCCGCCTGTGAGAAGGGAGATGGTTCGCCGGCAGCGCGCGCTGTGCGAAGCCGGCAGGGTCGTTCTGGAGGGAAGAGACACGACGACCGTCGTGTGCCCCGAAGCGCGGCTGAAAGTGTTCCTAACGGCGTCGCTTGAGGAGCGCGCGAGGCGACGGCTAAACGACCTCCTCGCCGCCGGTGAGGCAGCCACGCTGGAGGACGTGTTGGAACAGATTCGCGAGCGCGACGTCCGCGACACCACGCGGGAGCACAGCCCACTGCGCGTCGCCGAAGACGCGCTGGTAGTGGACACGGACGAGATTTCTGCGGAAGAGGCGGCTGGGCGGATCGTTGCCGCCTGGCGCGCAATGCCCTGATGCGCGAGACGCGCAAGCCACTCTCCCTCCTCACCGGGCTGGGTGGCATGGGCGAGCGGCTCGCAGGTTGCCCGGCTTTGAGGGGTTCAGGTTGCCGCTCGCCCGTGTCCCTTTGCTTCTATCCCTCCACAGCTCGCTGTGGAGGGTTCACTCTGCTCGCGATCCCGGCTGACCCAGCCGCTCGCCCGTGTTTCTCTTACGTCGCGTTGGGAGCAAACCGCGGGGCGCAGGTTGGAAGGTCACGGGCGAGCGACGCATAGCTTGTCTTCACTCGGGGGCTGGCAGTCGCTCGCCCATGCCACCCGGCTTTACCCCCCACAGCTCTATCCCTCCACAGCTCGCTGTGGAGGGTTTATTCCGTAAGCGAACCCGGCCCGGCTCCCGCGGCCCCGGCGCGAGGAGTGTCCGTGCTGGTGCCGCGGCCGGGCGTGCGGCCGGATGCGGTGCTGCGTGTACACTGCGCCGTATGGAGAACCCGTTTGCCATTGCCCAGCGGCAGTTTGACGAGGCCGCTGACCTGCTCGACCTGCATTCCGACTTGCGCGTCTTGCTGAGGGAGCCGATGGCGGAGCACGTCGTTCGGATCCCCGTGCGGATGGACGACGGCTCTGTGCGCACGTTCACAGGCTTTCGCGTGCAGTACAACAACGCGCGCGGTCCCTGCAAGGGAGGCATACGCTTTCACCCGGACGAGACGATTGACACCGTCCGCGCGCTCGCGGCGTGGATGACGTGGAAGACCGCGATCGTGGACCTCCCGCTTGGCGGAGGCAAGGGCGGCGTCATCTGCGACCCGCGTACGATGAGCGAGGGAGAGTTGGAGCGCCTGAGCCGAGGATACATCCGCAAACTCGCGCGGGTGCTCGGACCGGACTACGACGTCCCCGCCCCGGACGTTTACACGAACGCGCAGGTGATGGCTTGGATGATGGACGAGTACGAGGCGATTGCGCAGGAGTACCGCCCGGGAATCATCACGGGCAAGCCACTCTCCGTCGGCGGTTCCGCCGGTCGAGACGACGCAACGGCGCGAGGGGGCATGTATGCGATTCGCGAGGCGGCGCGCGCACTCGAGATTGACACCAAGAC
>Ga0073934_10011576_pt1 | contig 10627 bp, 9 predicted proteins | sample LarsenN4metaG_FD_76834 | JGI IMG/M metagenome (GOLD analysis project Ga0073934, IMG submission 76834) | Hot spring sediment bacterial and archeal communities from British Columbia, Canada, to study Microbial Dark Matter (Phase II) - Larsen... ... | reverse complement strand
CGCAGCGAGCTGGCCGGCAACGCCCAGTTCTACCTGGGGGAAATCCGCTACCGGCAGGGCGACTTTCGCGGGGCGATTGACGAATACGACCAGGTGATGGCCAGCTACCCCGCCAGCTTCAAGGTGGCGGCGGCGCAGTTCAAGAAAGGCTACGCGCTGCTGGAATTGAACGACCGCGACGCCGCCGTGCAGGTCCTGAAAGCGCTCATCGACAAGCACCCGCGCACGGAAGAGGCTCGGCTGGCGCGGGAGCGCTTGCAGCGGCTGGGCGAGACGCCCTAGGCCGGGAAGGAGGAGCGGTGGTCAACAAGGTCATGCTCATCGGGCGTCTGGGGCGCGACCCGGAGATGCGCTACACCCCCGCCGGCACCGCCGTCTGCAACTTCACCATGGCCACCGACGAAGTCTACCGCGACAAGGCCGGCGAGATGCAGAAGCGCACCGAGTGGCACCGCATCGTGGCCTGGGCCAAGCTCGCCGAGCAGTGCTCGAAGCTGTTGAACAAGGGGAAGCTGGCCTACGTGGAAGGGCGCCTGCAAACCCGCGAATGGGACGACCGCGAGGGCAACAAACGCCGCACCACGGAAATCGTCATCCAGCGGATGCGGATTCTCACCCCGCGCGGCGAGCCCGGCCTCGCCATGGAGGCCGAAGGCCCCGAGCCGCCCGAAGCCACCGCCCCCGACATCACCGACGAGGACGTGCCCTTCTAGCCTGCCCCGCCAGCGGCGGCTTACTCGTAGCGGAGGGCTTCGATGGGGTCGAGCTGGGCGGCTTTGCGGGCCGGGTAGTAGCCGAAAAAGATTCCCACCAAAGTCGAGAACACCACCGCCACCAGCACTGCCTTCAACGAAATCAACACCGCCCAGCCGAGGAAATTGGCGATTAGAGCTGACACCACGGCGCCGAGCACCAGCCCGATCATCCCGCCGAGCAGCGAAAGCGTAACCGCCTCGACCAGGAACTGCCGCTGGATGTCGATTTCGGTTGCGCCCACCGCCATGCGGATGCCGATCTCGCGCGTGCGCTCGGTGACCGAGACCAGCATGATGTTCATGATGCCGATGCCGCCCACAAGCAGCGAAATCGAAGCGATGCTGCCGAGGAGCAGGGTCATCACCCGCGAGGTCTCTTCGGCCATCTGGGCGACTTCCGACTGGGTGCGCACCTGGAAGTCGTCGTCCGTGCCCGGGCGGATGCGGTGGCGCTCGCGCAGCAGGGCTTCGATCTGCGGCTGGGCGGCCAGGGAGGCTTCCCGGCTGATGGCGGTGCAGGAAAGAAACTGCACCCAGTTCTGTCCGGAGAGTTTTTTTTGCACGGTGGTGTAGGGCGCGAAGATGCGGTCGTCCTGGTCGTCGCCCCAGGGCGACTGCCCCTTGGGCGCCAGCACGCCGATGACCTGGAAGGGCTGGTTCTTGACGCGGATGGTCTGGCCGACGGGGTCCTCCGCGATGAACAGCAGGTCGGCCACGGTTTTGCCGAGCACCACGACGTTCTGCGCCCGGCGCACTTCATCGTCGCCGAACATGTTCCCCGCCAGCAGGGGCCAGTCGCGCACGGTGAAGTAGCTGCCGGTGGTGCCCATCACGCGGGTGAACCAGTTCTGGTTGCGGAAGACGATCTGGGCGCTGGACATCACCCCCGGGGCGCACTGGCGCACGAGCGGAATTTCGCGCTCGATGGCCTGCATGTCGTCCACCGTCAGGGTCTTGACCGACCAGGAGCCCATGTGCGCTCCTCCGGGTCTCCGCGACGGGCTCCCGGAAGAGACAAAGACGGTGTTGGTGCCGAAACTCTCGATCTGCTGCTGCACCTGCTGCTCCGCCCCCTGTCCCACGCCCACCATGGCGATGACGGCGCAGACGCCGATGACGATGCCAAGCATGGTGAGCGAGGAGCGCATCTTGTTGCGGGCCAGAGCCCGCAGGGCAATGCGGAAGACGATGCGCAGGTCCATGGGTTACTCCGAGGCGGCGGCCGACTCGGCTTCGGCGGCGGCGTCGAGGATGTGGTGGACGGCTTCGAGGGCTTCGTGCCGGTTGAGGACGGGGAGGTCGCGCAGGATGCGGCCGTCGCGCATGAGCACGATGCGCCGGGCGTGCGCGGCCACGTCGGCTTCGTGGGTGACCAGCACCACCAGCAGCCCCTGCGCGCGGTTCAGCCGCTCGAGCAGCTCCATGATCTCGGCGCTGGTGCGGCTGTCGAGGTTGCCGGTGGGCTCGTCGGCCAGGAGAATCGAGGGGCGATTGATCAGCGCCCGGGCGATGGCCACGCGCTGCTGCTGCCCGCCGGAGAGCTGGCTGGGGTGATGGTTCTCGCGCCCTTCCAGGCCCACGAGCGCCAGCGTTTCGCGGGCGCGCTCATGGCGCTCGGCGGCAGGCACGGCGGCGTAGAGCATGGGCAGCTCGACGTTCTCGAGCGCCGAGGTGCGCGCCAAAAGATTGAATTGCTGGAACACGAAGCCGATCTTGCGGTTGCGGATGCGGGCGCGCTCGGCCGGGGAGAGCCCGGCGACGTCCTGGCCGTCGAGCAGGTAGCGCCCTTCGGTGGGCCGGTCGAGGCAACCGACCAGGTTCATCAGGGTGGACTTCCCCGAGCCGGAGGCGCCCATGACGGCCACGAACTCTCCGGCCGCGACGCGCAACGACACCCCTTGCAGGGCGGGAATCTTGACCTCACCCAGGTCGTAGACCTTGTGGATGTTGTCGAGCTCGAGTACGGTGTGGTTGTTCACCGCCGTTGCCCGCTGAAGGGTTGAGTGGAGCGGCGCTTCAGCGTTTGCCCGATGACGACTTTGTCGCCCGGCTTGAGGTCGCCCTCAAGCAGGGCGGTAAAGGTGAAATCCGTCAGCCCGGTCTTGACCCGCACCGGCTGGAGCGAGTTGTCAGGGTTGAGCTTCCAGAGAATCTGGTAGACACCCTCGGCGCCGGGCCCGGACCGCGGCGGTCCCTGGAAGCCGCTGTCCTGGTTGCCACCCGCAGCCCGCCGCGCCATCCAGGCGGCGCGCATCCGGGCGCGCTCCTCTTCGCTCATGTTCTGGAAGCGCTCCCGCATCTTGACGCGGTCGGCCTCGCTCATCCCCTGCCCGGGGGAGCCAGCCGGGACGCCTTCGGGCTTTTTTTCTGTCTCCTTGGCCTCGACCGTGCCGCTGGCGTTCTGCGGACGCGGGGGCTCGCCGAGCAGGCCGTACTTCTCAAGCAGCGCGCGGCGCTCCGCCTCGAGCAAGTCGGGGGTGAAGCGCAGGGCGCCGTTCGGGATCTTGACGACGTCGCGGGCGCTGGCCACGGGGATGGTGACGTAGGCGGTCATGCCCGGCAGCAGCTTGCGGTCGGGGTTGTCGAACTCGATGATGGTGTCGTAGGTGACGACATTCTGCACGGTGTAAGCGTTCATCCGCACCTGGGAGACGCGCCCGCGGAAGGTGTCGTAGGGGAAGGAGTCCACTTTGAAGGTGGCCTCGGCGCCCAGCCGAATGCGGCCCACGTCCGACTCGTCGGTCTTGGCGTAGACGAGCATCTTGGTCAGGTCCTGCGCAATGGTGAAGAGCGTGGGGGCTTGGAGGCTGGCAGCGACGGTCTGGCCGACGTCGACGTTGCGGGCCACCACGGTGCCGTCAATGGGGGCGCGTATGATGGTGTGCTCGAGGTCGACGCGGGCCTGCTCGAGCTGCGCCTGGCGCTGCTTGACCTGGGCCTTCTGCTGGTCGAGGCGGGCGCGCGTCTGCGTAATCTGCGCTTCGCCGGCGCGCTGGTTGGCCGCCGCGGTTTCCTGGGCAATCTGCACGGTGTCGCGCTGCTCCACCGAAGCGATGCCCTGCTCGAAAAGTTGCAGCGTGCGGCGGAGGTTCAGCTCCGCCTCCCGCAAGGCGGCCGCCGTGCGCTCCACGTTGGCCTGGGCCACCGCCAGGTCGGCTTCCAGGCTCTTGACGCCCGCCTCGGCGCTGGCCAGGTCGGCCTCGGCTTGCAGCACGCGGGTGCGGAAGAGCGCCGGGTCGATGCGGGCGACGACCTCGCCCTTCTTGACCTGCGAGTTGAAGTCGGCGGAGAGCTCCGCCACCATCCCCGACACCTGCGAGCCCACCTGGACGGTGGTGACGGCGTTGATGGTGCCGGTGGCGTTCACGAGCGCCTGGATGTCGCCCTGCTCGACGGGCGCGGAGAAGTACTGGACGTCGCCCGAGCCAAACGTCCAGAAACCGGCGAAAACCACCGCAGCGGCGACGGCGAGGCCCGCCCCGAGCGTCGCCCCTCGGTGATGGCGGTAGAAGTTCTGGCCGGCGTCCAGAAGGCGCATTACTTCTTTTCCTGTCTGGATTGACTCTGTCGCTGCTCGTATTCCTGGCGGTGGCGGGCGCGCTCCTCGTCAATGGCCCGCACCAGCTCTTCGAACTTGGCGCGCTGCTCGGGGGTGAGGATGGCGCGGATTTTTTCGCGGCCGGCCTGGCGCACCTGCTCGTACTCGGGGCCGACGCGCTCGCGGATGGAGCGGTAGCCGGCGGCGGTTTCGTCGAGGATGGCTTCGAGCTGCTTCTGCTGCTCGGCAGTCAGGTTGAGCTCGCGGTTCAGCCACTCGACCGGGCTGCGCTGGGCGGATCGGCTGCCCCACCAGGCGCGCAGCTTCCCGGATTTCCAGGCCCAGAAAGTTCCTACGCTGCCCAGGGCCAGGCCGAGGAGAAAAACCAAGAGCAGATAAACGATGGCGCGCCGGGTGCCCATCACCGCTGCGGCTCCTGGTAGGCGACCAGAGTCAGGACGACCTGGTCGCGGTTGAGTTGCCCGTTGGCCAAGACCACGCCTCTGTTCTCTTCGAAGTAGGGCTGGGGCGCGTCGAAGTCGGCCACGGCGGCCGGCGCCGGCTCGAGGAGAGCTCCCAGGGTCATCAGCAGAACGAGTACAACCAGCGCCAGAGTGGCCCGGGCGGCCACCCAGTTGAGAGCCGTCCAGAAGTCGGCCCCCCGGTCTTCCGCTTCCAGGCGCTCCACCAGGCGTGCCCAGAACGCCGGCGGAGGCAGGGGCGGTTCCTGGCGCAGCGGGGTGAGCCACTCGTGCGTCTGTTCAAGTTCGCGGGCCTGCTCTGCGCAGGCCCGGCAACGCCCGAGATGCTCGAGGAAGTCCCTCGAGGCCTGCCCGCCGAGCCAGACTTCCCACTCCTGGTCGAAACGCTTGCAGCTCATCGTGCCCCCGTTAGTGTCCGCGCCGCCGCGCCAGAGAACGCCGGTGCAGGTTCAACAGGCGCTTGCGGGCGCGGAACAACTGAACCTTCACCGTGTTCTCTTTCGAGTTCATTACGCCGGCAATCTCCTCCACCGAAAGCCCTTCCAGCTCGCGCAACCCCAGCAGCAGCCGGTCGTGCGCCGGCAAGCGGCGGAAGAGCTGCTCCACCAATTGCCGCAGCTCCGCCTGCCGGGCCACGTCCGGCAAGTGGCCGGGCGCGGCCAGGGCCTCCAGGTCGCCCGCCTCGCCCAACTGCAGTTCCTTCCCCGCTCCCGACTTCTGGGCCCGCTGCCGGCGCAAGTGGTCGTAGCACTCGTTCACCACAATCCGGTAGAGCCACGTCGAAAAAGCTGCCCGGAAGTCGAACCGCCCCAGCGACCGGTACACCTTCAAGAAAACCTCCTGGGCGATGTCCTCGACCTCGGCCGGCCGGCGAGTGAGGTTCGCGATCAGCGAAAAGACGCGCCGCTGGTGCAGGCGCATCAAGGCGGCAAAGGCCTCGTGGTCGCCCTGCTGGGCGCGCTCGACCAGGAGCTGGGTCTCGCGCCGGCTCTCGTCCCGGCTGTCGGCGGCCGAGGAGGCGCGCTCCCGCCCCTGCGCTTCGATGCCGAGCTTGCGCATCCATCTCGCTGGAGTTGGACGAAGTTCTTCCATGGCGGAGTACAGCGATTCTCTCACGAACGCTGCGGAAGACAAGGGAGGAAAGGAGCCGCGCGCCGGCGTTTTCATTCCCACTCGATGGTGCCGGGGGGCTTGGAGCTGATGTCGTAGACCACCCGGTTGACCCCGGGCACTTCATTCACGATCCGCGCCGACAACCGCTCCAGCAGCTCGGCGGGGAGCCGGGCCCAATCGGCCGTCATCCCGTCCTCCGACTCCACGGCGCGGATGGCGACCACGTGGGCATAGGTGCGCTGGTCGCCCATCACCCCCACCGAGCGCACCGGCAGGAGCACGGCAAAGGCCTGCCAGAGTTTTTCGTAGAGGCCCGCGCGGCGCACTTCCTGATAAACGATCTCATCGGCCGCCTGCAAGGTTTCCAGCCGCTCCGGGGTCACTTCGCCCAGGATGCGCACCGCCAGGCCCGGCCCCGGAAAAGGCTGGCGCTGGAGAACCTCTTCCGGCAGGCCCAGTTCGCGCCCGATGCGGCGGACTTCGTCCTTGAAGAGCTCCCGCAGCGGTTCAATCAATTCGAACTTCATGTCGGTGGGCAGCCCCCCCACGTTGTGGTGGGTCTTGATGGTGGCCGAGGGGCCGCGCACCGACACCGACTCGATGACGTCGGGGTACAGCGTCCCCTGCACCAGGAAGTCCACCTGTCCGAGCTTGTGCGCCCCCTCCTCGAACACGCGGACGAAGAGCCGGCCGATGCGCCGGCGCTTTTCTTCCGGGTCGGACACTCCCCGCAGTTCCGCCAGGAAGCGGGTGGCCGCGTCCACGCCCACGACTTTCAGCCCCAGCCGCTCGCGCATCAGCGCCAACGTGGAGTCGAACTCGTTCTTCCGCAGCACGCCGTTGTTGACGAAGATCGAGGTCAGGCGCTCGCCCAGAGCGCGGTGCACCAGCGTGGCCGCCACTGTCGAGTCCACCCCGCCGCTCAAGGCGCAGACCGCCCGGCCCCGCTCGCCCACCTGCGCGCGGATGTCCTCGACGGTCTTCTCGACAAAGGCCCGCGGATTCCAGTCGGCGGGAGCGTGGCAGATGCCGAGGACGAAGTTGCGCAAGATGTCGGCGCCGCGGTCGGTGTGGCGCACCTCGGGGTGGAACTGCACGGCGTAGATCTTTTTCTCGGCGTTTTCGGCGGCGGCGACGGCGTTGGCGGTGGTGCCGACCTGGCGGAAGCCCGGCGGCAGGGCGGCGATGTGGTCGCCGTGGCTGTTCCAAATCTTGAGCCGCGCGGGCAGGCCGGCGAACAAGGCCGAGTTATTTTCGAGATTCAATTCGGCCGGGCCATATTCGCGCCGGTCGGCCGGCTCCACTTTGCCGCCGAGCTGGTGCGTGATCCACTGCAGGCCGTAGCAGATGCCCAGCACGGGCTTCCCCAGCTGCAAGACCTTGGGGTCGCAGACCGGCGCCTCCCGGTCATACACGGACGAAGGGCCCCCGGAGAGCACCACGCCCGCCGGCTCCAGCGCCCGAACCTCCTCCAGCGGGGTGTGGCACGGCAGGATGATGGAAAAGACGTTTTGCTCGCGGATGCGCCGGGCGATGAGCTGCGTGTACTGCGAACCGAAATCGAGCACCACGATGCCGCCGCGGTGCGCCGCTTCCCGCCTGTCTTTCCCGCCCCCGCTCATGCGATTCGGTTCAGGCCCTCGCTCGCTCCAAGAAACCCAGCTCGTTCGCCGCCTGTTGCAGCACCCGGGCGCTGTGGCAAAGCGCATCTTGTTCTTCCGGCGACAGCGGCGGGTGCAAGGTGGCGATGACCCCCTGTCGGCCCACCACGCGGGGCAAAGACAGCCCGACCTCCTCCAACCCTTCCAGGCCGTCCTGGCAGATTGAGACGGTCAGCACCACGCGCTCGTCGTCGCGAATCGCCTCGACAATCCGGGTGAGGCCGGCCCCGATGCCGAAATAGGTAGCCTTCTTCCCCTCAATAATCCGGTAGGCGGCCCGGCGGACGCCGTCGTCAATCCGCGCTCTCACCGCATCATCAATGGAAACGCCGCGTTGAGCCGCAAAAATCTCCAGCGAGATGCCCCCGACTTTGGCGCTGGACCAGGCCAGGACTTCGGAGTCGCCGTGCTCGCCCAGCACGTAGGCGTGCACCGACTGCGGCGCCACCCCCAAGTACTCGCTCAACAACGTCCGGAAACGCGCGGTGTCCAGTATGGTCCCGGATCCGATCACCCGGGCGGGCGACAAGCCGGAGATGTGCGTGACCATCCGGGTGATGATATCCACCGGGTTGCTGGCGACCAGGAGAATGGCCGAGGGCGCCGCTTTCAGCACCTGCGGAATCACCTGCTCAAACACTTTGGCGTTGCGCTCGAGCAGCTGCAGCCGGGTCTCGCCCGGCTTCTGGCCGACTCCGCAAGCCAGGATGACGACGTGCGCCCCCTCCAACTGGGGATAGTCACCCCCCACGACCCGGACGGGCGCGGCGAAGGGTGTGGCATGCAGGATGTCCTCCGCATGGGCTTTGGCCAGAGCGGGGAACAGGTCCACCAACACCAGTTCGGAAGCCACGCCTCCCAGAGCCATCGTATAGGCCGCTGTGCTGCCGACAAAACCGCAACCCACCACTCCTGCTTTCATTGGAGACTCTCTTTCTCCTGCGCCTACGAAGCCAAGACTATATTAACCAGCTTGCGCGGCACTACCACAATCTTGACGATGCGCTGCCCTTTCAGGAGGGCGGCCACCCGCGGGTCGGCCAGGGCGCGCTCGTTGAGCTCGTCTTTGTTCAGTGTTTCGCTCACGCGGAGGCGGCTGCGCACCCGGCCGTTCACCTGGATGACGATTTCGATCAATTCCTCCTTGGCCAGCTCGGGGTCAAACGACGGCCAGGGCGTTTCCACCACAGTTTGTTTGTTCCCGAGCTGCTCCCAGAGCTCTTCGGCCGCATGGGGCGCGTAGGGCGCCGTCAGCAGGACGGTCTTGCGCAGGACGTCGTTCAAGACCGCGGGCGACACGTGCTCTTCCAGCGGCTCCAGCAGGTAGAGCTCGTTCACCAGCTCCATGATGGCGGCGATGGAGGTGTTGAAGTGCCAGCGCGCCTCGAAATCGGTCGTGACCCGGCGGACGGTCTGGTGGGCTTTGCGCAGCAGGTGGCGCTCGTCGGGGTTGACCTCCGCCGCCTGCGGCCCCGGGTTCCCGGGGACGGCCACGGGCGCCTCGCGCACGCGCGCGGCGTGCTTGGCCACCAGGCGGTAGAGCCGCTGCAGGAAGCGCTGGCAACCCTCGACGCCCGCCTGCGTCCACTCCATATCCTTCTCGGGGGGCGCGGCAAAGAGCGTGAAGAGCCGCGCCGTGTCGGCCCCGTATTTCTCCACCATCTCGTCGGTCGAGACCACGTTGCCGCGCGATTTCGACATCTTCGCCCCGTCTTTGATGACCATGCCCTGGTTGAAGAGCCGCGCGACCGGAATGTCGTGCTCCACCAGGCCGAGGTCGCGCATCATCTTGGTCCAGAAGCGCAGGTAGATGAGGTGGAGGACGGCGTGCTCGGCGCCGCCGATGTACTGGTCGATGGGAAACCAGCGGCGGACGATCTCCTTGTCGAAGGGCGCGGCGTTTTCGTGCGGGGTCAGGTAGCGGTAGAAATACCAGGAGGAGTCCACAAAGGTGTCCATGGTGTCGGTTTCGCGCCGCGCCTTCCCGCCGCACTTGGGGCAGGAGGCGTTCAAGAAGTCGGGGACGTTCAGGAGCGGCGAGAGGCCGACGCCGGTGAATTCGATTTCGAGCGGCAGCACCACCGGCAGTTGCTCGTCCGGCACCGGAACCACCCCGCAAGCGTCGCAGTAGACCACCGGGATGGGCGTGCCCCAGTAGCGCTGGCGGCTGATGCCCCAGTCCTTGATGCGGTAGAGCGTGGCCCGCTCGGCCTGGTTTTTCTTCGCCAGGTCGTCGGTCATCTTCTGCAAAGCTTTCTCGGACTCCATGCCGGTGTAGGGTCCCGAGTCCACCATACGACCGTGGCCGAGGAAGGCTTCCTTGAGCTGGGCCGCGTTCAGCGGCTTCCCTTCCCGCGGCTGAACGACCACCTTGATGGGGAGGCGGTACTTCTTGGCGAACTCGAAGTCGCGCTGGTCGTGCGCGGGGACGGCCTGCACGGCGCCGGTGCCGTATTCCATCAGGACCAGGTTGCTCACCCAGACAGGCACTTGCTCGCCGGAGAAAGGATTGACCGCAAAGCGGCCGGTGAAGATGCCTTCCTTTTCGACTTCGCCGGTCACCTGGGCGCGCCGCGTCTGCCGGCGCAGGGCTTCGACCTTGCGGGCGATGGCCGCCGCGCCCGGCACGCCGGCGATGAGGGCGTCGACCACTGGATGCTCGGGCGCCAGCAGCAGGGCGACGGCGCCGTAGACGGTGTCGAGGCGGGTGGTGAAGGTAGTGATGCTCTTGTCGCTCTTGGCCACCGCCCACTCGATCCGTGCGCCCTCGGACTTGCCGATCCAGTTCCGCTGCATCAGCCGGATGCGCTCCGGCCAGCCGTCGGCGAGCTTGTCCAAGTCGGCGAGCAGCTCTTCGGCGTAGTGGGTGATCTTCAGGAACCACTGCTCGAGCTCGCGCTGCTCGACCGGGGTCTCCTCGTGCCGCCAGCAGCAGCCCTCGACCACCTGCTCGTTCGCCAAGACCGTCTGGCACTGCGGGCACCAGTTCACCCGGCTCTTCTTCCGGTAGGCCAGCCCCTTCTCCAGCATCCGCAGGAAGAACCACTGGTTCCAGCGGTAGTACTCGGGCTCGCAGGT
>Ga0073934_10011574_pt1 | contig 10630 bp, 7 predicted proteins | sample LarsenN4metaG_FD_76834 | JGI IMG/M metagenome (GOLD analysis project Ga0073934, IMG submission 76834) | Hot spring sediment bacterial and archeal communities from British Columbia, Canada, to study Microbial Dark Matter (Phase II) - Larsen... ... | reverse complement strand
CCCCGGGCGCGACAACTACGTCGCCGGCAACGTCGTGCGCCAGCGCGGCATGCCCAACGGCGCCCGCGGCGGCATCTTCGGCTCCGGCGGCAACACGATCTTCGAGCGCAACTGCTTCGTCAATGGCATGACGGTGATGAACTACTCGGGCATCTTCCTGGGCATCACGATCCGCAACAACGTCATCAACATGGGCGAGTCGGTCCTCATCGACACGAACCTCGTCAGCGGCTGGGACACGAACATCAATTCGTCGGACTGCTCGCTCGTGCCGCGCTGAGCCCGGGGCGGGCCTCCGCGCGGGTCCGGCACGGACGCGCTCCACGCGCGCCGACGACCGCCGCCGCGCGTGCCCGTCGCATGGCAGTCGTGGCTCGTGCGCCGGGCGTGCCCGCGTGCGGGGCGCACGGCTGCGCGGCGCCGGCCACTGCAACAATGGCGGGCATGCCCGCATGGATGTCCCGCATCGGCCACGCTGCCGCAGCCTGCCTCGCCCTGGCCGGATGCACGCCCAAGACCCCGGCGCAACAGGTGCTCTACGAGGGCCCCGGCGTCAGCGTCCCCACCGACTTCGGCTGCTGGCACGACACCGGCTTCGTGGTGAACTGGCCCAAGCTCGGCGGGCAGGACCTCTACCACGGCCCGGACCCGTCCTTCAAGGTGCGCGCCAACCGCGTGCGTCTCTACGGGATGGGTGGGCTGGAGTGGAACAGCACCGAGAAGGCACCCGGCGTCTTCGACTGGACACGCTGGGACGAGGCCGTGGCCAAGCTGCGGAGCACCGGAGTCAGGCACCTGACCCTCAACCCCTACAACCCGCCTAGATTCGCGCTTCGCCACGAGCACGACTACAGCAAGTGGGGCATGCAGCTCCCGCGCGAACGCGCGATGCTGGACCGGTGGCTGACGGCCGTGACGCAGCGCTACCGGGAGATCGATGCCATCGAGGTGGCCAACGAGGTCTTCGCTCCCGGCATCGGCGCCGGAGTCAGCAGCTTCACGGGCACCGCCGATGAACTGGCCACGCTGGCCGACTGGGTGCTCGACTGGCGCCTGCGCACCGGGTGGAAGGGCCAGGTCTGGGCGCCCTCCATTCCGGGCTTCAGCGACAACATCCCGGCGATGCTCAAGTGGCTGCGCGACTACCCGCGTGCCAAGGAGTTCGACGCCTACCCCTTGCACCTCTACCACCTGATGCCCGAGCACGTCGGCAAGCGGATGGGCAAGGACACGGTCCACACCGCTCTCGTGGAGTTCCGCGAAGGCCTGGCCGCTCTCGGACTGGGGCCGATGATCGATTCCGAGAAGGGCTTCCAGCCCGGCACGGTTCGCGAAGGGACCCTGTTCAACTATGCCGTCGCCTCGCTGCTGGAGGGCGTGCAGCTGACCTGCTACTTCTTCCTGGGCAGCTACGGCAAGGACGAGACCAACCTCGGCCAGCCGTTCCGCAACGAATGGGCAAAGCAGGACCTGGAGGCGGTCGCCGACCTGGCCGGCAAGATCATCACCAGGGTGGTCACCACGCCCGAGGGCCGCTGGCAGGTGAGCACGATCCCCTCGCCTCCCGGCGCGGCGCGCCCGGCGGCCAGCAGCCCCAAGCCCTCGCAACCCGCCGTCCGCCGTTGAGCGGCCCGCAACGGCCCGCGGGCGCCGGGCCTCGACCTCGTCCCGAGGCGCTCAGCCCGGGCTTCCCGGGCGCGGCAGGAAGCGCAGCGCACGCAGCCCGCCCCAGATCGACTCGAGCACGAACTTGAACGAGCGCCAGTACCGCGGCCCGCGCAGCTTCGGCTCGCGCAGCAGACGGTAGATCCACTCGGCGCCGATGCGGCGTGCGAGCGGCGGAGCCCAGGGCACCGCGCCCGAGTGGTAGTCGAAGGCCGCCCCGACACCGACCATCCAGGGCGCCTGCACGCGATGCAGGTGCTCCTGGATCCAGCGCTCCTGCTTCGGCAGGCTCAGGCCGACCCAGACGATGTCCGGTCGGGTCTCGTTGATCATCGCCACGATGCGCTCGTCCTCCTCGGGCGACAGCGTGCGGAACGGCGGGCTGTAGGTGCCACAGACCACGAGCCCCGGGAACCGCTCGCCGAGCCGACGCGCCATCTCCTCGGGCACGCCGGGCTTGCCGCCATAGAAGAAGTGTCGCCAGCCGTGCGCGCGGCCATGGTCGGAGGCGGCCAGTTGCAGGTTCGGCCCCGTGAACCGCTCGATGCGGTGCCCCCAGGCCCAGCCGGCGACGACCACGCCGACACCATCGCACAGCGAGAAGTCCGCCTCGCGGATGTAGCGGCCGAGCCACTCGGCGCGCAGGCCCTGGTACATCGTCTCGGTGTTGGTGATCGAGATGAAGTGCCCGGGGTCGCGGCGCGCGATCACGTCGGCCATGCGCCCGAGCACCTGCGCATGCGAGTGCAGGCTCACCGGCAGGCCCATGATCGACGCCACGGCGGGGTCGGGGTTCTCGGGTCTCGTCGTGCTCATGCGATGTACCGGGCCACGGCGGCGGCGCTTCAGGCGGCCGGCACGACCTGGCGCGACAGGTCGGGCTGCTGCAGGACCTCGCCATACAGCGCCAGATAGCGGCCCGCCACCTGATCGGCCGAGAAGAGCTGGCGTGCCCGGGAGTAAGCGGCGGACGACAGCGCCTGCCATCTCGCCGCATCGGCCGCGAGCCGGACCATGCCCGCGGCCATCGAGGAAGGATCCCTGACGTCGACCAGCACGCCCGCGCGGCCGTCGTCGAGCTGCCACGCGACGCCGGAGGTGCGGGCCCCCGCGATCACCGGCAGGCCGACCGCCATGGCCTCGGCGATGGCCATGCTGCACGCCTCCAGCAGCGAGGGATGCAGCAGCGCCATGCTGCCGCGCAGGTGCTCGACGAGCTCGGCTTGCACCACCGGCCCCTTGAAGCGGACACCCTCGGCCAGACCCCGGGCCTCGGCCCAACGATGCGCCGGGCCGCCTTCCTGGTAGTCGGCCCCCAGGCACACGAGGCGAAGCCGCGGATCGCCGCGGCGTGCCTGCGCGAACGCGCGCAGCGCCCGCGCACCGTTCTTCAGCCTGATCCACCCGTTGAGCACCATCACCAGCGTGCGGCTGTCGAACGCCCGCGGCGTGCAGGGCGCAGCCTCGACGATCGGACCCGACAGCGGATTGGGCACCACCGTGATGGGCGCCGAGGTCATCGAGCGCAGGTCGCGCTCCAGGTCGGGCGACACCGCGGTGAGATGCCGGCAGCGTCGCAGCACGCGACGCGCCATCAGGTACCGTGCCAGGCGGTAGGGTTCGGGCGAGTAGCGCAGCACCTGCAGGGGCGAGTCGTGCGAGGTCACGAGCGTGGGGTAGCCGGCGTCGAGCGCCGCCCATGCGAACTCGTAGGCCCAGTGCGCATGCACCACGTCGGGCGAGAAGTGCTCGATCGCCCGCTGCAGGCAGGCACGTTCGAAGGCGAAGAAGTCGAGCGCCCGCCCCCGCCGGCCACCGCTGGCGCGGAACGACCGCGGCCGCTGCGGGCAGTAGTAGACGTCGAGGCCCGCACCACGGATGAGGCGGAAAGGCTCCAGTTCCTCGACCGGCGTGTAGTAGTCGGTCGAGATCGCGGCGACGCGATGGCCGCGTTCGACCAGCGCCTTGGCGAGCGCCGTCATCAGCGGCGCCCCGGGGTAGCCGGGGGGGAGCTGGGCCGGGAAGTCCAGCGCCGCAGCCAGCGACGACCCGCTGAAGGGCCCGACGAGCGCGATGCGCAAGCTTCGCTCCGCCCGCTCGTCAGTGCGCAACGCCAGCCACGCCGTCCCGGGCCGAGGCGGTCAAGGCGTCCGCGCGCGGCGCAAGGGCCGTCAGCTCGGCATCCGGCTCGTCGAGCTCGCGCGCCAGGTGGTCGGACATCCGCAGCGCCAGTGCCACCAGCGTCATCGTCGGGAAGTTCGCGCCGGCGGTGGGGAACACCGAACTGCCGGCCACGTACAGGTTCGTCATGCCGTGGATGCGGCAGTGGCGGTCGACGACGCCCTGGCGCGGCGAGTCGTGCATCCGCGTCGTGCCCATGTGATGCCAGGTGCCCTCGAGCGAGTCGGGCCAGTCACGGCCCACCAGCGGCGGATCGAGCTTGACCTCGGCGATGCCGGCGGCGCGGATCTCCTCGGCCACGCGTTCGAAGGTGCGGTCGAAGGTGCGCTTGACCTGGTCTCCCAGGCGCCAGTGCACGCGCACGCGCGGCATCCCCAGCGCATCGCGGGCCTCGGACAGCATGACGCGGCTGTCGGGGTCGGGCTCGGGCTCGCAGATCATCTGCAGGCGCGCGTCCGTGATCATGTTGAAGTGCAGCTGCTTGAAGATGCCCACGGGCTGCAGCTGGCGCGCCGCGACGAAGTTCATCGCATTGAGCGGCTCGCGTGCCAGCGTGGCCAGATCGCCGAGGAAGGTGTGCACCGGGTCGACCTTGCCGTGCAACCGGAACTTCATGCGCACCAGAGCCTCGGCCGCCGGCGTGCCCTCGCCGGGGAAGATGGACGCGAACCACACGCGCGCGTTCAGCAGCTGCTCACGCCGCTGCGCCTCGTGCGACAGCGTCAGCTGCGCCGCCATGTGCGTGCCGAAGGCGCGCACGTCGCGGTTGAGGTAGTGGAACATCGCGTCGTACAGCTTGTTGCGGCGCCACTTCTCGTTCAGCGTCAGGCGCCCGGACATCAGGCGCGGGTGGTCCATGAAGTAGCGGCCCACCAGGTCGTTCGCGTTGCCGATGCCGGCGGCATGCTGGCGGTTGCACGCCAGCAGGATGCGCGCATTCTCGATGCCGCCGGAAGCCAGCACCACGCGCCGGGCCTGCACCGAGAACCGCTTGCCCGTGAGCGTGCGCGCATGCACGGCCTTCACGGTCGCGCCGTCGGGCTCGCACTCGATGTCGACGACGTTGGCATGCAGGAAGATGCGCACATGCCGCGCCGCCTTGAGCTCGCGCCGGTAGTACTTGCCGAAGCGCATCGGCAGGCTGAACTGCGACATGCTGTCGGCCACCTCGCCGCTGGGCAGGGGCATGCGACGCACGTCGTGCCGGCCGATCTCCTTCACCCAGCGCTCGATGTCGTAGTCCACCGGGCCCAGGCGAAGCACCCGGTGCGCGCGCTCGTAGAACGGACGCAGCTCGTCGAGCCCGAAGGGCCAGCCGCTGTGTGCGACCCACTCGCGCTTCTCGAAGTCCTCGGCGTCCATCGGCCGGCACCAGCCACCCCAGCAGTTGCTGCAGCCGCCCAGGAAGCGGCTGCGGTAGTTGTCGCCGAAGTGGTACGGCAGGCCCGTGTTCTCGCCGCGATAGAGGTCCATCGTCAGCGGGTCCGGCGCGTAGCCGCCGCTCTCGAGCACGATCGTGTCGATGCCCCGCCGCTCGAACTCCAAGGCCATCGTCAGGCCGGCGGCCCCTCCGCCGATGATGCACACGGCGGATCTCGCCACGCTCGCATCCTCGATGCGTCGTGCGTCGCAGAACATCGTTGTCAGCTCCCTGCCCGTCCCAACCTGCACATGCTCGCCCGTGCAGGCGCAGCGGACAAGCCCTCAATCGCGCGCCGCCAGGAACTCCTGGTAGGCCTGCCGCAGGCCCTGGGCCAGCGGCGTGCTCGCCTTCCAGCCGGTGCTCTCGAGCAGGCGCACGTCCATCAATTTTCTGGGCGTGCCGTCCGGCTTGCTGCGATCGAACACGATGTCGCCCGCAAACCCGGTGACATCACGCACGAGATGGGCGAGTTCGGCGATCGTCAGGTCCTCGCCGACGCCGATGTTGACCAGCGGCGGCTCGAAGCGGCCGCTGATCGACTCGTCGGATCCGAGCAGCGGCGTGAAGCGTTCGTCGGGCAGCTTCATCAGGTGGACGCAGGCGTCGGCCATGTCGTCGCTGTAGAGGAACTCGCGCCGCGGCGTGCCGCTGCCCCAGACGGTGACGTTCGGCTCGCCGCGCTCGCGCGCCTCGTGGAACTTCCGAAGCAGCGCCGGGATGACGTGGCTGGTGTGCAGGTCGTAGTTGTCGCCGGGGCCGTAGAGATTGGTCGGCATCGCCGCCAGGTAGCGCGTGCCGTACTGCCGGTTGTAGCTCCAGCACATCTCGATGCCGGCGATCTTGGCCAGCGCGTAGGGCCGGTTGGTGGCCTCCAGGGGGCCGGTCAACAGGCAGTTCTCGGGCATCGGCTGCGGCGCCAGGCGCGGATAGATGCAGCTGGAGCCGAGGAAGAGCAGCCGCTTCACGCCGAAGCGCCAGCAGGCGTGGATGACGTTGGTCTGGATCGCCAGGTTGTCGCGGATGAACTCGGCCGGGTAGGTGTTGTTGGCGACGATGCCACCCACCTTGGCCGCCGCGAGAAAGACGAACTCGGGCCTCTCCGCCGCGAAGAACGACTCGACCGCCGCGGCGTCGGTGAGATCGAGCTCGCCGTGCGTTCGTTGCACGATCCGTTCGTGACCGAGCGCGCGCAGGCGGCGCACGATGGCCGAGCCGACGAGGCCGCGGTGGCCTGCGACGTAGATGCGGGAATCGACTTGCATGGAGCGCGAATTGCCTCAGCCTTGTGATCGCGCCAGGGCCATGCCGTCGCCGCGACCACGCGGGCGCCTGCGGATCATTGCGTCCTGAACTGGGCCAGGCAGCGGGTGGTGGTCGCGGAGTAGGCGTAGGACAGGCCCGAGGAGGTGTTGCGCTCCTCGCGACCGACGCTGCAGCCCACGGTCAGGCTGCGCAGGGGGCTCCAGTCGACCCCCAGCCGCAGTTCGGTCAGGCTGTCGTCGCCGGACGGCACGGTGCCGGTGGCATCGACCAGATCGCGCTTCAGGCGGCGGGCCAGCAGCTGCGCCTTGACCTTGCCGGTGACCAGGTAGTCCATCTCCAGCTGGGCCGAGGTGGCCAGCGGGCTGTTCACCGCGGCGGCCCCGGGGGTGCGACCGCTGAAGGTCGTCTCCGCGCCCGTGTCACGCACGTAGATGGCCGTCACGCCCAGCTTGCCGGTGGGCTTGTAGTTCCACGAGACGAGGCCGGTGTTCGTCCTCACCTCGCGCACGACGAAGCCCTGGTGGTCTTCGCTGGTCCGGCTCAGCCGGGCCGTCAAAGTACTGGCGCCGGTGGGCAGCCACACGGCCAGCAGGTCCACGTCGTCGCGGTCGTAGTCGTCGGAGCGGACCGCACTTCCCGCGGGCCCGGCATACGGAAAGCTGCCATCGGTGCGTCGCAGGCCGATGCCCAGCGTCAGTGCACCGCTCGGCCGGTACTTGAGGCCCGCGGAGACCGTGTCCTGCTCGAACGCATTCCCGGACTCCACCGAGAAGTCCAGCTTGCGACGCGTGTAGCCGGCCTCGACGGACAACAGCGAGACCAGCCCGTACTGCCCGCGCGCGACGAACTCGTCGGCCGTCTGCAGCACCTTGCCGCTCGTGCTGGTGAAGCCCAGGTCGGCGCCGTAGCGGGCCAGCGCCCGGTCGCGCGACGCGCTCAGGCGCCCCTCGAAGGCGTCGGCGGCCGACCAGTCGAGACCGACCAGCAGGTTGCCTCCGGTGTGATTCAGATCCTTGCTCTCGTCGTACCGGACCGCGCGCAGCGCGACGTCGGCGAACAGCCGCTGGCGACCGATCGGCTGGTCGAGGCCGGCCAGCAACGCGGTGCTCGAGATCGTGTCGCGCGTCGCCGGGGTCGCATCGTCGACGCGGTAGAGGTTCGACTCGCGCGTGAAGGACTGGCTGGCGCCGATGTAGTAGGGGTTGGGCTCCTGCGCGAAGGCCGCAGTCGCGATGCAACCGAGGCACGCCCACGCGAGCCGCCCGAGGCGGAGGGTTTTCGGGTTCATGCCGCAGTCTACTGAATGCACGCCGGCATCAGTAGGCCTGACGGTCGAAGAATGCGACTCTTATCGTGCGCAGGATGATCTTCAGGTCCAGCCAGAGCGACCAGGTGCGCAGGTACTCGATGTCGTACTCGACACGGGCACGCATCTTCTCGACCGTGTCGGTCTCGCCACGCAGGCCGTTGACCTGTGCCCAGCCCGTGATGCCCGGGCGCACCTTGTGCCGGACCATGTAGGCCTTGATGGTCTGGCTGTAGAGCTCGTTGTGGGCCACCGCGTGCGGGCGCGGGCCGACGATGCTCATCCGGCCCTGCAGCACGTTGAAGAACTGCGGCAGCTCGTCCAGCGAGGTGCGACGGATGAACCGGCCGAACGGCGTGATGCGCGGGTCGTCGCGCGTGGCCTGCTTGACGACCGGGCCATTGTCCTGCGTGGTCATCGAGCGGAACTTGTAGACCCAGATCTCTTCGCCGTCGAGGCCGTTGCGCCGCTGGCGGAAGATGATCGGCCCGGGCGAACTGAGCTTGACCCCGATGGCCAGGGCCAGCATCAGAGGCGAGATCAGCAGCAGGATGATCGAGGCCAGCACGATGTCGCTGAGGCGCTTCACGAGCCCGTTGATGCCGGTGAAGGGCGTCTCGCAGATGCCGACCACGGGCACGCCGTTCACGGCGCGCAGGCGACCCTGGATGATGCCGGCGGCCGAGACGTCGGGCACGAAGAAGACCGAGGCGGTCGTGCTCTGCACGCCCTCGAGCAGCGCGCGCATGCGGGGCTGGGCGCTGAGCGGCAGCGTGATGTACACGTCCTTCACGCCGTGCTCGCGGATGAAGGGCACGAGGTCCGACAGGCCGCCCAGCAGCTTGCCGTTCGCATCGGAGGGCAACCGGTCGGAACTGCGGTCGTCGAACCAGCCGACGATCTGCGTGCCCGAACTGCGGCCGCCCCCCAGCGCCCGCGCGGCCACCATGCCCGGCGCGCCTGCGCCGACGATGACCGCCGTGCGGCGCGACTGCGGCAACTGGGCGCTGCGCCGGTAGGCCGCGGTGCCCACGGCCACCGCCTGCCACTGCAGCAGCGGCGTCAGCACGGCCCAGATCACGAGCACGCGCGGCTCGAAGTACTGCAGGCTGCTCGTCGCCCACTCGCAGATGAGAAGCACCGTCAGCAGGAAGAGCCACGAGCGGGCGATGTCGGCCGCCACCGCCAGCCCGCCCTTGCCGAAGCGGTTGCGCCCCGGGAACGTCAGCGCGAACAGCAGCACGCTCAGGACCATGTCGGGGCGGCGCAGCTCGCCCGTGAGCGCGATCGTCAGCGCCAGGAAGACGGCGACGGTCAGGATCGGCTCGAGCAGGGCCGCGACCAGCGTCAGTACCGGCTGCGGCGCCTCGGAGATCGTCGCCCCCTGGGCGGGCGCCGGCCCCGCCCCGGGGGCACGCGCCGAGCCTTCGGGCGTGATGCCCCGCTGGCCATCGATGCGTGCACTGGTGACCGGGGCACGGGACAAGTCCATGAGGCTGGGCATGAGGGGGTGAACCGGACGACTGCGAACGTCTGTACTTGAGAGCCGATTCTTCGCAGTGGCAGCCTCCCCGCCGACTCCCCGTTTGAGGGGGTGCGGCCGGGAAGATGCGGGCCGATTTCGCGGGCTTGCGTCGCCGGTGCCGGCGGTCTCGGCCGGCCGGGGCGCAAGGCGGGGCGCCGCGGGCCGCCGCCTCCCTAGTTCGACGGAGCGGATGGCCTCCGGAAGGCCGCCCCCTCCCGATGCGGCGCACCGCCCGGCAGTCGGGAGGGGCCGCCGCGCCCTGCGGGCCGGCCGCGACCGACGCCGCCGATACGCCCCTCCCGCGCCGAGAGGGGATCTGCCCGCTCGTCAGCCGCCGGCCTGCAACCCTCGCACGCCGTCCCAGAGCAGCTTCAGCCCCGTGAGGGCCATGCCGGCCAGGAACAGGCGGTTGAACAGCGTCGCCGACACCCGGCGCACGAGGCGCACGCCGACCCAGACCCCGATCATCGGCAGCGGCAGCAGCACCAGCGACGTGGCCATGTTCGTGGCATCGACGAGGCCCAGCAGCGCGTACGGCAGCCACTTGCTCAGGTTGATCGCCGCGAAGAACACGGCCATCGTGGCGCTGAACACCAGCGGCTGGAGCTTCAGCGGCAGGACGTAGAAGCCGATCGGCGGGCTGCCTGCGTGCGCCACGAAGCTCGTGAACCCCGACAGCCCCGCCATCCAGCGCCCCATGGCCCGCGAGGGCGGCGCGGCGTCCGCCCGGGCAGGCCGCAGCCGGATGGCCACGAAGGCGAGTGTCAGCAGCCCCACGAGGGCTGCCACGGCGCCCGCCGAAAGCCAGCCGAACAGGGCCCAGCCCGCGGCCACGCCCACCAGCCCCGGCGGCAGCAGCAGCCGGACGAGCCGCCAGTCGCAATGCCGCATCAGCTGCGCCAGCCCGACCACGTCGGCGGCCAGCAGCAGCGGCAGCATGATCGCGGCGGCCTGTGGCACCGGCACGGCCAGCGCCATCAGCGGCACCGCCAGCGCCCCGATGCCGGCGGCGAAGCCGCTCTTGCCCAACCCCATCAGCAGGGCCGCCGGCACGGCCACGGCGTAGAAGTGGGGGTCGGTGATCAGCAAGTGGGCTGGGCGGCGGTGGCCGGCAGAGGCCGGCAGAGGCCGGCGCGAGGCCGCCGCGGCCGACGGCGCGCCAGGGGCCACAATTCTGCGCGTGTTCCAGCCCTCGCAAGCCGACGTCCGGCGCTTCTTCTGCCGCGCCCATGCCAAGCAGGTCCAGGGCCTGCCGCTGGACGCGATG
>Ga0073934_10011573_pt1 | contig 10631 bp, 12 predicted proteins | sample LarsenN4metaG_FD_76834 | JGI IMG/M metagenome (GOLD analysis project Ga0073934, IMG submission 76834) | Hot spring sediment bacterial and archeal communities from British Columbia, Canada, to study Microbial Dark Matter (Phase II) - Larsen... ... | reverse complement strand
CCAGTGGTTCATCAGACAGCTCATCATCCAGTGGTTCATCAGACAGCTCATCATCCAGTGGTTCATCAGACAGCTCATCATCCAGTGGTTCATCAGACAGCTCATCATCCAGTGGTTCATCAGGCGAATCTTCAGGTTCAACGCAGGATTCAAGCGCTGAGAATCAAAATACTAGCAGTTCTTCGTCAGGCAGTAGCTCTGGCGGTGGCTCATCTGGAGGAAGTGGTGTGATGCGTACCGATACTGTCTCGCCTGCACCAGTACACAACGGTCCATACTTTGGAGTCGAAGGAGAAGAGCTGCTTTTCGATGGCAAGGCATCATATGACTCGAGTGGGATACAGAAGTATGAATGGGATTTCGGAGACGGAAGTAAAGCTGAAGGTGCTGCAGTCAAACATGCTTTCAAGAACGATGGAACCTATGCAGTCAAACTTAAGGTAACTGACAAAGCGGGTAATTGGAAGTGGGTAGAAATCCCAGCAAAGATAGAGAATGTGTCTCCAATACTCGATGCACTAAATTCGAGCATTCAGGAAACATGCGTTAGTGTTGATGGCATATTTTCGGATATAGGAATGCTTGACAAACATTCAGCCATGATAGACTGGGGTGATGGGACTACGACTCTAGGAAATATTACGGAAGAAAACGGTTCAGGTACAATCAAAGCTGACCATGCGTATAAGGATAGCGGAAAATATAATGTTGAGGTAAAACTTTATGATAACAATTCCTACGATTCTACAATTTTACCAGTGCAAGTGACCAAACATTTTGATTATTCAATAGAGCTTGAATCAAAAGAGTTGGTAATAGAGAGAGGGAATACTGGTATGAACAGTGTCAGTATTAAGGTATCGAGTTGTTCACCAGAACAGGTAGCATTGCAGGCTAATGGTCTACCTGAGGGCACAGCTGCGGAGTTTTCGTCACCAAACGATGACACCTCCTTTGCAAGTATGATGGTTATATCTACAACTCCTGAAGCCAAGGTAGGGGAGCAGATGATCACGGTAAGGGCAACAGGTGGCGGTGTTACTAGAACCGAATACTTCATGCTTAAGATTGTAGAGCCTCAGGCACCTCAAAATGACGTGCGCCAAGTGATCCTACCTGTACTAGTTTCGAGTAATGAGCAGTCTGGTCAGCAACCGCTTGATGTTACTTTTCAGGCTATAGCAGCTGGTGGCAAACCTCCTTACATATGGACTATAGATTATGGAGATGGGTCTAAAGATACTGTTACTACTGATGCCATCAAGATTGAGACTTCCCATCAATACATGAAGGGAGAGCATGAAGCAAAGTTTACTGTCAAGGATTCCAATGGCTCCACGGGTATGAGTGATAGTTTGAATATTACTGTAAATAGCCCATTGATAGAAGAGACAGATTCTGATGTTATGGATAGAATAAAAGTTTTCACCACCTCCATAATTGAGGAAACTAAATTCGATCCTGCACAGGGTTCTATTGCAATATTAGCCTCAGGCCCGGATGGTACTACAGGTTCTATATCTCTAACAATTCCAAAGACTTTGCTGAGTCCGCCATTCACAGTCAATATTAATGGAGAGGATAAAGATTTTGCTCTGCTAGAAGAGCCTGATAGCTATATCATGAGTTTTTCGTATCCACATAGCACAGAGTTGATTAGAGTCACAGGTACACCAGTTCAATCTAATTCACTGATATCGGAATCCAGTGATAGTATAACTGTGGTGCAGATCAGTAAACCTCCGGCTATAGGTGCAGGCAATGTTAACGCACTTAGTTTTGAAAATTCATTACCACCTTCCAATCTCTCTGTTGCAGGTGCTGCAGCCTCTTGGTTACTTGCTCTTATAGGTGCTGGCATTGCAGGGACAGTTTACTACACAGCAGTGGCAAGAAAGCATCATGCAAGAAGACCTGCTGAACATGCCTTGCTTGAAAATGTAAAGAAGGTAATAATCAACATAATCCCCAGATCGGTTACCCTTTCACCCGGAGAATCAATAACATTCTATGCTCAGGCTTTTGATGAAGAGAATAACGAGCTTCATGACATCGACTTTACTTGGTCAACTACAGTAAAGGATGCACAACTCATCTGCGAAGCAAGATCTGCGCAATTCATTGCGCCGGGAGATGCGAATACAGGGGATACTAAATTATTTGGCGTTAGAAAGGGAGAGGTCGTAGTCTCATATGGCAATGTTGCCGCAAGCGCCGACGTTGAAGTGCGTGAATCTTAAGTTATTCTTCAGAATTATGACTCAAGATATCAATAATTCAGAAATTTATCGTAAGCGATCTTACAATAAATATTAGTTATCCAAGCCATCAAAGACCCAGTTCCTGTACACTTTCATTTGACATCATTGAATTCCTTTCTATTTACTACAGTATTCATACATTCATTGTATGTTATGATGTTTCAAGATGCAATATTTGTAAGATCAATGCTTGGTACGAAAAAGCTACCGTGTGTTAGTACTAGAGGGGGGGAGGGGGTCTGTTTTTCCTATTTAACGTTGAACAGTGGTGCTCAACACCTTGAATTATGTTTCGTTTTACGTTAACTTACCATGAATTGTACTTAATAAAAATGTCTGGAGTGGTTACCTTGTCAAAAGTCGTAGAACTCTTCTTCATCCACTATTCCAAGAGTTTCCTTCAGCTTATCAAACTCGCCCAGAAATTCATTGCCCTTTTCTGTAGTAGTGTACAGTTGTATAGGCTCATACTCCACAGCCAACAGTCCTTTCTGAATCAGGAACTCCATATGTCTTCTTATTGCAAAGAAATTCATATTTGTCCTGTAAACTAGTCTTGTTTTGGTTATCCCACTCCTAGATTCCTTGAGTATATTCACCAGGATTTCCATCCCGTTTCTTCGTATGCCCAACATGCCGCGTTGCATAGCATCTATTTGTGTGCCAATGATATAACTTGGTATAACCTAAACATTATTCAGTAAAATAACTATGTTACTGGATTCACGTTCAATATGCTATCAGAAAATTGTGAAGGGTTAGTGAATATGGTTTAGTCCATACTCTTTGCCATTTCCAACTTTTCTGGCAAATAATCATCAGTAATTTTGGTTAACCCATATTTTGAGAAGGCCTCTAATTCACTCTTCCTCTTCATCTTCAGAAAGATATCAAGTTCTCTCTGCCATATATCAGATTGATACCTTGGGTCTTTCTTCAATTCATAACATCGCTTAATATCAGCTTCAGTCATAGGATCCGTTGGCAGTTTGTATTTCTGAATATCACTTGCCCACACACCTATCCATTTTGCATCGGGCACAGTAAGTTCCCTTAAATGAGCGGCATTTGCGGAGCCAGATTTTATGACCATTGCTATATGCTCCCCATACACATCGCCATCTGCAAGGATGTAAACATCAAGGCCCAATTCATCATGTAATCGTTTTAACAGGTAACGCGTTGATCTTGGAGGCTGACCGGCAGTATCAACTACTATTGCCTTGAATTTCTTATGCACCTTCTCCTCAACAAACCTTGTGAAGATACCACCCTTCTCAACAGCAATAACCATATCAGCACTTGTTTTAACAAACTCTGCAGTGCTCAAACTTGGACCTATCAAGTAACCATCAGGATGATCAGATAGATTCAACCTTCTTCCCTCATATCCCGGCACTGTATACTCTATAGTTAGATCCCCAAACACACTGCTTCTCTCCTCGGGATAAATATTGAAATCTTCTCTTGCCATTGAAAGCAATGCTTCCAAATCAGTAATAGTATGGTCGGATTCTGGCTGATCCTCAAAATCCATGTTGAATGCCTGAGCCGAATAGTAGATGTCTCTTAACGTTGATGTCTTTCCCTGATTGATCAACTTGTTAATGAAGAATGCCATCCATACAAGTTGGGTAAACGGACGCAGATGTCTCATATTCTTGGCAGATCTATTAACAACGCTCTTACCCAGAATATACTGTCTAAGTTTCTTATCGTAAACAATATTGGTTACAGACCTGCTAGGAATTGCCACTTCAGGGAATACTCCACCGTCAAGGTCTCTATAGACCTTGGCTCCCATATCCTTTAGGAGCTCCTTAACCTTCGTTTTCTTGGTCTTCGCTACCTCCTTCTTCAAACTCCTCACCCCTCTTCAGCAATACCTTGTAGTTAGGCTCTTTTTTAGCTTTAGACAGTTCGGTCACAAACTGTGCAAGCATTGGAAGATATTTCGAGTATATACCCGCACGTTTCTTCTGCATCTCCATATGCCCCTTCTTGGATAGAAACGCGGCAAGCTTTCTGGCAAGGAACCTTATGCCGTTTCTTAATTCATATTCAATCTCTGGCCTGTCCGCAATGTACTCCTTGCCTACCGTTTTGTATGGCACCCTTGTTGAACAAATATGGGTAACTATTATCAATGGAGAATCCTGCATAATCCTATATCTGGGCCAGTCGACCTCCTCTATCACCTTCATAGCAACATCGCTTCCTTCATCATAAAGCAATGGAATCCTATTGGCAAATCTGTACAAACTGATACCATCTGTCTTTATATCGCCTCCGTAAGCCATTCCCATCTCCACAACAAAGGGAAAGCCAGAGTACGCAGAAGGAGGTCTTTGGACTGTTGCAACAAATTCTGGATTGAAGATCTTCTTTATTCCAGCTTCCAGCAGTTTTTCACCAAGAGGAGAGAGGCAACTGGCATCAGGAGCAAGAAATGCTGGATACCTTTGCATCGCATCTGCTAGCGACACTATCTCCTCATTTGTGAGTGTACCTATCTTTTTCTTGCCATCGATCTTTGCAAAATCCAAGAACTTCTTTGCTATTCCAGGACCAACTCTCTGAAAGTTCTTTGTCATGAAATCTGTAACAGTATCTCCTTCAACAACAGAAACAAGATGCTTGAAGAATGGATTGATCTTCTTAAGCTTGGTCGTATGATAATTTTCATCAAGTAACGTTATGTATGATATCTTCGAGTTTGGCACGTCTATATTATCAACACGAACCTTCTCCAGATCATCCAAATTAATGTCTAGCAAAACAACGATCGATGCTGCAGTTTTTATAGCCTTAGTTAATCTGTCCCAGCGTTTCTTTGCTAGACTGGTAACAGTATCGGAGCTCTGGTTTATTCTATCAGCACCAAGTTCCTTCTTTACACGTTCCTTCATTTCTTGATCAAATGACTGCGATGTGTTGTATTCTTGACTAATCAATCGGCGGAGAGTTTCTACATCAACACCGGTTGGATGAGGTTCGATCTCTAAGGGTGGAGGAGGAATTACTTTTGTTACACGTTTAAATTTTATTTTATTAGCTGCAGGATCCTGAAGAGATAGGTTGGCATAAGGAGTGATTAATGCTGTCTGTGCAACATAATCGCGTATCTTATTTTGCGACTTTCCATAATCTCCCTCTAAAATGATGCTTATCGATAGACCCTTGAAACCATTGGCATCCAATTTCTCTTTATTAAGAATCATTGGTCTGTTACGTTGGATATCAAGCTGCATTGTATACTCGTACATCTTACCATTCTGTGTAGTTTTTATTGTGACAGGTTTGTTAGTGGTGATCTGACCATAGAGAATGGCCATGGTAGCACCAAGGCCGAACATGCCTCTCGCCTGTCTTAGCGTAAATTTGGTACCATACAGCACCTTGCCAAAAGCCATCGGCACATACTCTGGAGTTATACCAGGGCCATTATCAGTTACAGTAACAGTATATTGCTTTGGATCTGCTGCATCCTTCTCAACGGGTTTGATTGCGATGTTTATGTGAGGCAGAATTTTATTCTGATCGCAGGCATCAAGGGAGTTCTCTACCAGTTCCCTTATTGTCATATACAATGCTCTAGATGGATTGCTGAAACCAGCAAGGTCTCTATTTCTGTAAAAAAATTCCGACGGACTTATTTCTCTAAATGTTGCTTGACTCATACACATTATCCTCCCATAGTTTTACTCGTTCCAACCTGGCACGTTTTCTAGCCTGCTCCAGCATGTTGTACACTGCTTTATGCATGCTGCCCCTAGCAAGCATAGTAATTGCCTCGCTAGCAAGCCTGATCTCCTCAGAATTGCCGATCATCGCAACTGAGTGACCGTACACAGATATGTATGCACCGCTCAGCTGCTCCATGATCTTTCTTGCTTTACCATCTACTCCAATTATCCTTCCTTTTATTCTTTCCAATGCATTGTTCGATTTACCTGCAAACTCCTTTAGATCTTGAACATATAACATAGTTTCTTCATCCAGCAATCTATTTGCTCGCTGCGGTGAAAATCCTCTTGCAATGGCAGTGACTATCTCCACTGCTTTGAAGGGCAACATCTGATCGGGTTTAGCAGAATCTGTGATGGTAACATTGCCATATTCACTGTCAACTGAAAGTTTTACACCGCATGTTTTCTCTATCATCTCTTTTACCTTCCCTCCCTTCCCTATAAGCACGCCAACACGCTCCCCTGGTATCTTGACACTCTGCATGAAACTCATTCTTTCTTCACCTTCTTCATTGTGGTATCCAGATCATATACCTTAACTCCCTTCTTGCTGAAGAACCTGTTTATATTTGATATATCGCGTGTAAGAAATTGATCTGCATGCGGATGTGCTATATCAACCGCAGATCCAAAGTCAAAAAGCAGAATTTTGTCCTTATGCAGGAACACGTTGAATTCAGAAAGATCAGCATGAACCAGTTCTGCCTTGTAGAGCTTTGATACCGCTTTCAATACCTCCAGATAATGCTTATGCGTAACCGTACATGTATTCAGCGTAGGTGCTGGTGTACCATCATCTCCAATGAACTCCATCACAAGCACGTTGCCCTTCACATGTATAGGCATAGGCACAGGAACCTTCGCACTATACGCTCTCTTCAGATTCACGAACTCCTTTCTTGCCCATACATTCACTATATTCCTCATACCTTTCTTCACATTATGGAACCTTGGGTCTCCTGCAATGTATTGCATCCTATGCTTGAACTCCACGCTTGCAACAAGGTAATCTTTACCGCAACGTTAGTTTTGTTGGAAGTTACACCCCAATACACTCTTGATTCCTTACCACTCGCAACAACTCCATTAAGCTTGTTGAATATACCAGCATTCATTATATCATAAAGGATCATCAATGTAGGCTTATCAAAAACTTCCTCGAATACGGCACGCTCTGATTCATGTGTTCTTAGTATCCTCTGCTCCCTCTCCAGTCTAGCGAGATTATGCTCAACCTTCCTATCCAACTTTGCAGAGATCTCTTCTTCGCTCATAACAGGATCACTATCAGACAATTCATAAAGTTAAGACGAAACATAATCATTAACCTTCCCACCATTTTTATTTGCACATCATAAATGACCAATTCGCTCAAAATTCCTTCGGTAGATAATTATTATCTTTTAACCAGTCTACCTGTCCCAATGTATATCTCCACACAATATCGCCCCTTTCATCGCTCTTGAAATCCCAAGTGGCAATGAGCACAACATCGCCATCCCTGACCCATATCTTACGCTTAAGCTTCCCCCTTATCCTGCCTATCCTGGTCTTCCCATCCACGCATTGAACCAGTATATGATCGCTGCCAAGCAATTTTACTACCTTTCCCAGTACTTCTCCCTCTGCAGGCAGAACGAGTTCCTTTAGTGCCTCTTCGCTAATGACCTTTCGCTTCCCCATAGCCCATCTTTATATCAAAATCAAATATTAGCATTCCTCAATTTTTAAAAGAATACTGTAATTTTTTCATTGGGCATGTTGAAATTTGAATATCATTAGGAATGGAACATCGGATATATTCCTTACACTTATGCTGGAAGCAAGTTTCATCTCCACTGCTTTATTCACTATCCTCTTTCCTACAAGGTTTGCTACAGAGCAGGTTTTCAGCAATGCAGCAACCTCCTCTTCACCCAATACCTGCTGTTCAAAATAGTCCTTCGTTATATTGACTTCAAGATTCCCGTCAACAACCTTCATCCCTACAAGTTCCTTGTCACAAATATTTATCATCATTGAGCCTTGATAGTTTATTTTGCGAACAGCAAACATGTTATTCATGCAAAAATTCCTTTTATCGATGACCTTGCACCACAGGCTTCACATACAAGAAAGCTCAAGCGTTTAGCACGTTCAATCTTCGTATCGGGGCTACTGCATACCGGACAGAAGACATATTCCTTCATATAACGTTCGAATAGCGATGTAAACGCTGACGGCTCCTTCTTTCCAACGAAGATGCCCTTTTCTCCTGCAATATACGCAGCAGAACCAAATTCTTTCGCCAAGTAGAGCAGAATCTTCTCCGGATCCCTTCGCAAAACCTTCGGAAAGTCCGTGAAATTCCTGAATATGGTCTTGTTACCTACCCAGATTATGTCTGGGCGTGGCAACTCTAGCCTAGATACGCTTTTCTTATCCTGTCCCACCGTCTTGCTCTGCAGACGCTTGAGCAGGTTTTCATAAGTTGATTTTCCCAATATGCATGCTTGGTATATATCACATATAACACTTTGCGACAAAAATATAAGGGAAAGTCTATGCTTTACCTATCTTGAATACCTTTGTTCCACAGTGAGGACATACACCGGACATGGCCGGTCTTCCATTCTTTAGCGTAACAGACTTGGGGTTTTTCATTTCAACTTTCTTTCTGCATTTAACACAATAAGCTGTTGGCATTCCCTTCGCAATGGGCTTCGCTAGCCTTATATTTAAGATTTTGTAATTTTTCGAAGAGGTCTCCTAAGGCCAATATATAATATATCAACTCTATGCGTAATGAGATATATTTTTTACATCATTTTGGGTGTTATTTAAATTTCTTTGGTGATTATCCAGCACCCAACAAATTATTACATATACAAACCTACCCCAATTTAAACCGCTGAAATATTTGTGCGTAATTAAATACCAGATCTCGCAATTCCTAGACAGGGGTTATTTTATACTCGACTAGTTCCCCTATAACTATGATTTCTACTCAAATGTAATAGCAAAGATTTACTTTCAAACTGATTTTCAACGTTGAACTTTAATTCTATATAGGACGGATTGGCAATATTGAGCATGTCAACGGAAAAGGATACCTTCGTAAAAGTATCGGAGGTAAAAATAACTGATACAGTTACAATAGTTGTCTCCATACTGCCTGACAGGAAAAGGGTTGATGTTCGTGAATTTATTAATACAAAGAATTACAGTGGTGCTACGAAGAAGGGCATAAACATACCTGCCGAATATGTGGCAGATATTGTAAAAGCAATGAATGATGCTGTTGCGAAACTGCAATAGATGATCAAGAACAGCATGAGCATTCGTGCGATCCATCATGACATTGCCTGCATAGAGGACAGCTAGCAGCTCCCGTCAAATGACACTTGCACATACATTCATTTTCTTCCATTCTACTCCACCGTTAGTATAGCACTGCGTATCTCTGCTGCACGCTCCCTTATAACATGGTACATTTCAACCAGTTCCTCATCATTCATAGGTCTTTTGCTAACTACTGTGAAGTAATTGTAAAATCCTCCATGTATCTCTCCAACAGCAACACCTAGCGCAAAATCAACATCTTCGCTTATCAAAGGCTTGAATGATTGCGCAGATACACGGAACATCTTTGCTTGACGTATTGTATCATCTATCAACTGTTCTAGTGTTTCACGCAAATGTCTGGTAAGGCCCATAACCTGCATATAACATGTAAATATAAAAATTATTCAGAAGCGCCTTCAAAAGGTAATCTGTTAATTCAATTCACCTTCAGTAACGGATCAAAGTTATGGAAGCTGGTTGCCTAACTCATATGACATTGAGTTCTCTTTTATATGATAGGAGATGTTGGGCTTTCGACGACGAAATTCTATGGAGATAGCTATTGCTATCATGGAATTTGCTCGAAATGGTATATAGAAGACAAGATTAGTTTACAGAACCAATTTCAAAATTACCTTATAAATACAAAATATTCACTCTATTCGTCTCGGTATCAGGACTAAGGACGGAAGAAGCGATTAGAGCATTCAACAACCATGATAAAATCTGCAGTGATGGCATAATGGAGCTATTTTGGGACAGAGGAACAAAGAAAGCCAATGCGATCTACTGTCATCCATTGTTACATGATAAGATAAATTGTAAAGTTAGTAGGGCTATTTATCATCCTAAAGCAGGTAATCTCAGAAAGGAGAATCTGGGCTTTGAATTGAAATTGTTAAGGAAGATCAGCTTCACAATTAATGCACGAATAGATCTTACTAGCGGAATTCATGCAAAGACGAAGAGGAAATGTATCCCAAAGACATTACTTCTTCCTACAATGTATGAACATAAGCAAAAGTGGATAGAAACATGGGCTACAATAATAGAACGACATTTAAGCTAAAACTAATAACATTAAAATTACAAACCCTTCACTTAATACCGATATTATAGATATGCAAGGTTCCGAGAAAAATTTTCTCTGGTGTAACCAACTTTCGGACACCTTTAGGAGCTGACTTCAATAGACCGTTATCTTAGTAAAGTTCCTCTATATTCTACAAGACTTGGTTATAGATATTGCATTAGATGTTATCGGTGGATAAAACTAACAGCTCGTAGGAACCGCTTT
>Ga0073934_10011572_pt1 | contig 10631 bp, 13 predicted proteins | sample LarsenN4metaG_FD_76834 | JGI IMG/M metagenome (GOLD analysis project Ga0073934, IMG submission 76834) | Hot spring sediment bacterial and archeal communities from British Columbia, Canada, to study Microbial Dark Matter (Phase II) - Larsen... ... | reverse complement strand
CCGCGTCGTTGGAACAAGGCCGCATGTGCCACGTTCGATCTCCGGAATGGCCGGTCATTGCCGCGAAGTTAGAATATATTGGCCTGGCACAGCATGGCGGGTGGACATGGAAGCACGAAGGTCAAACGGATCGGTTTCGCTGCCCAGTTCGGTGGCACTGCGCATTTATCTGATGGGCATGGTCGATTTCGACGCCTTGCTGCGGCTGCAGCGCCGGCTCGTCTACGAAGTGTCCGGCGATCGCTCGCAAGGCGCGCTCATACTCTGCGAGCATCCGGCGACGATCTCCGTGGGCCGCGAAGGCAGTTCGAGCCACATTCAGTTGGATCCGCGCGAATTGCACTGGCGCGGCATCGCCGTACGCTGGGTGAATCGCGGCGGCGGCTGCATGTTGCACTTGCCGGGCCAACTGGCGATGTACCCGGTCCTGCCGCTGGATCAGTTGGGTTTTGACGTGCCCACCTACCTGCAGCGGCTTCAACAAGTCGCGATCCAGGTCGCTGACGATTTTCTGATTCGCGCCGAATCGCGCCCGGGCCAGCCCGGCGTCTGGATCGGCGACCGGCTGCTGGCGCACACCGGCATCGCCGTACGCGACTGGGTGGCTTACTTCGGCTTGACTTTCAACGTCAGCTCCGACCTCGATTTGTTTCGCAAGGTTCATGTCGCCGGCCGGCCGCAGGCCATGACGTCGCTCGAACGCGAACGCCGGCTCGCGGTCAATCCGGAACTGGCTCGCCAGCGCTTCCTCGAACACTTCCTGGGCGTATTTGGCTTCGAGCGAACGACGCTGTATCACCATCACCCCGCATTGTCCGGAAAGGCCAGGGCCGATGCGCTCGTTGCCCCTGCTCGCTGACCGACCGCCGCCGCAGCGGCGTTTGCCGGACTGGCTCAAGAAGCCGTTGCCTCGCGGCAACGAGAATTTCTTCACGCATAACCTGCTGCGCGACCTTCGCCTCGAAACCGTCTGCGAAAATGCGCGCTGCCCAAACCGCGCCGAGTGCTATTCGCATCGGACGGCCACGTTCATGGTGCTGGGCAACGTCTGTACTCGCCCCTGCGGCTTCTGCTCCGTGCCGCGCGGCGAACCGCTGGACGTCGAGGACGACGAACCGGAGCGCGTGGCCGAGGCGGCGGCCCGGCTCGGCCTGAAGCACGTCGTCATTACGTCCGTGACGCGCGATGATTTGCCCGACGGCGGCGCCGAGCACTTCTACCGTTGTGTGCTGGCCGTTCGACGCCGCACCGGCGCCGCGGTCGAAGTATTGACTCCCGATTTTCTCGGCGACACGGCTGCCATCGATCGGGTCATCGAAGCGCAACCGGAAGTGTTCAATCACAATGTCGAAACGGTGCCGCGTTTTTATCGCAAGGTCCGGGGCAGGGCGGAATACCAGCGCAGCCTCGACCTGCTGGCCCGGATCAAACAACAAGCGCCGGCGATGATTACCAAGACGGGACTGATGCTCGGACTCGGCGAAACCTGGGAGGAGCTTTTCGAGGTCTTCGGCGACATCCGCTCGGCCGGCTGCGATATTTTGACCCTGGGACAATACCTGTCGCCGACGTTGAAACATTATCCGGTTGCCCGATATCTGCCGCCCAGCGAGTTCGATGCGATCGCGGCCCTGGCGCGAACGCTCGGATTCCGGCAAGTGGCGGCCGGTCCGTTCGTGCGTTCGAGTTATCACGCAGGAGAAATGGTGACGCCACATGCCGACGCCCATCATCCTGCCTGAACTGGGCGCCGCCCCCGTATCGATCAGCGTCTGGTTTGCGGACGTGGGCGATGCCGTTTGGCAAGGCGAGCGCATCGTCGAAGTGCTGATCGACGGGGCCACGTTCGACGTGGTGGCGCCCGCCACCGGCCGGCTCGCGGAAAAGAAAGCGTTCCCGCGCGATCGCGTCTCCGCCGGCCAGGTGCTGGGGATTGTGGAAGTAATCGACCACGCGGTGAAGCACTTCGAGTCGCGGAAATAATCAAGGGTCGTATGACATTTGCAATGAGCGATCTAACCCATTGCATGCTCGTCTAACCGAAGTTACTATCATCACTTCATGAAGCGAAATGACTCAGGGATGCTGATCGCCGTCGAAGGCATAGACGGCGCAGGCAAGACGACTCAAGTCGGCTTCATTGAGCAGTTTCTTCGATCAAGTGGCTTCGCGGTCGTTCGTTCCAAAGAACCTACCGATGGGCCTTGGGGCCAGAAGATTCGGAAATCGGCTTCAAGCGGTAGAATGTCGCTTAACGATGAGTTGCAGGCGTTTATCGAAGATCGAAAGGAGCACGTTCGCCAAGTGATTCTCCCCGCACTTTCCCGAGGGGAGGTCGTACTGTTGGACCGTTATTTCTATTCCACCATAGCGTATCAGGGAGCTCGTGGATCAGATGTCGATGAGCTTACCGAGGACATGTTGAGAATTGCTCCTGAGCCCGACCTAGTTGTTTTGCTTGATGTTGCACCGGATATTGGCCTGCAGCGCATCGCACATGGACGCGGTGAGACGCCGAATGCGTTCGAAAATGAGGAGACTCTTCGGGCGGTCCGTGCGGAGTTTTTGCAACTGTCGAAAAAGCACACAAATATTTTGACAATAGACGCAAGTCGTGACATCGAATCTGTGAGAGTCGAAGTGCTGAAAGCGATTTCACAACTGATTGAAACGCATCGGTTACAACCGCCGCTAACTCGTTGTTGATTTTCGAATTGGCATTATCCCATAGCAACACATTTTGTTTAGAAAGGCTATTGTGTCCTGGTCGCGCATTCGCGGGCATGAGCATTGGGTGCAGGCGTTCGCCGACGTGGTCGATCGCGGCCGGCTGGCGCACGCGTACCTGTTCGCCGGTCCGCAAGGCGTGGGCAAAAAGATGTTTGCCGAGGAGTTGACCAAGACGCTTTTGTGCGAAAAGCCGGCGAGCAAGTTTGCCGCGTGTGATCAGTGTCATTCCTGCGTCCAGGTGGAAGCCGGCACGCATCCGGATGTCATTCGCGCGGCCCGGCCCGAAGACCGAGTCGAATTCCCGATTGCGGTGATGCGCACCGTCCTGGAGCAGATGGCGCTCAAACCTGCTCGCGGCAGCCACAAGATCGCCATCATCGACGATGCCGACGACCTGAATGAAGAATCGGCCAACGCATTTTTGAAAACCCTGGAAGAACCGCCGCCCAACGCGCTGCTGATCCTGATCGCGACCGATCCGGAAGGGCAGTTGCCGACGATCGTGTCGCGCTGCCAGGTTATCCGCTTTCAGCCGTTGCCGGTCGCGAACGTCGTCGAGATTCTGCGTCAGCAAGGCGTCGAGCAAGCCAAGTCGGAGCAACTCGCGAGGCTGAGTGGAGGCAGTCCCGGCTTGGCGCTTGGCCTGGCAGACTCGGCATTATGGGAATTCCGCCAAAAGATGGTGGAACAATTGGCAAGCGCCCGGCCGAATATGGTCCGGCTTTCCAAGGAGTGGGAAGCGTTTGTCCAGGAAGCCGGCAAAGATGGCGGTTCGCAACGCCGCCGCTCCGCATTGTGCATCGACCTTTTAATCGACGTACTCGACAATGCCGTGCAATACTCCGTCGGCGTCGAACCACTGGCGCTGCCTCCGCAGGAAAAAGCGGCAGTTCGAACGATCGCCGAGCGCTACGGGCAACAACGGCTATTGGAACTAGTGGAACGCTGCCTGGAAGCCAAACGCCACATCGACCGTATGGTGCAACTCGTCCTCGCCGACGAAGCGCTGCTGGACGCGTTTGCGTAGGAACGACAGAGCCGATTGCCGACGGCAATTCAGCCACATCCTCATGCGACGAGTAAGAAACAAAGAATGCCCATCATTCCGGCTCGAATCCATCATTCTTCATTCTTCATTCTTCATTCTTCCGTCCATCCATCGCTCTGGCATTGATTTCTCTTTCGCACATCACTATTTACCGGCGGCGCTTGCGGATGAATTTAGACCGGGACGCTCCAATCACACGTCGGGTCAGTCATCGCCGCAAGCTGGAGAATCTGCATGGCCCGCGCAATCCTTCGGCTGACCCGGCTCGACGAACGTATCGCCCCATCCACGGTTGCAACCGCCACCCCGATTACGCCGCCCATTGCACCGGCCGTCGTGGTATCCCGGCCGTCACAGCCCAGTTCAATCTCGGCTCCAACGCCCGCACCGGTCCCCGCGCCGGTTCTCGCTCATCCGGTTGCAGGCATGGGCACGGGCAAATACATCTGCAGTTTGACCGCCGGCGGCGTACCGACCGGTTTTCACTTTGTCGGCATGATGGACACCAAGGGAATGGGACGCGTCATGGTGCAGGCCAGCATCTATGGAGTGGGGTTCCGTTCGACGCCAGCCGCCGGCAGGATCGTTCTCAGCAACGCCAAGGGCTCCGTGACACTCGAAGTGATCGCCGGCCCGCAGCCGAGGTTGTCGCGGCTACCAGATTGGTTCCGGTACAAGGTGAGCAAGGCCACCGGCGCCTACAAGAACATGACCGATTCCGGTACACTTCGCCTGACACGTTTCATCGACGCCGTCCCGATGATCAACGGCATTCGCTACGCGGAAACCGGGAAGTTCCGCTTGATCATTTGATTTGCCTGCCGGCAGTAACTACCGCGAATTAACCGCTCGCCTGCTGGCCCATTTCGGACCGTTCCGGCCGACACCGGAAGTCTGCTCTTTGCAGCGTCGCGACATATTCAGTGAAAATTGATTGACGGCGGGTTAGTGACTCGCTCTAACAGATCATAGTGAACCGCGCCCCCTCGCGGTTGTAGCCGCACTGTGTCCTTCTGGAGTTATCCCCCGTCACGTAGCCGAGGTTAAACATGAACGTTTTCGAAATGCGCCGGCTCCTGAAGCCGGTCCGTCGATCCTCTCGGCCAACGAACTCTCTTTCCACGCAAAATCAGCAGCGGCTACATCTGGACTCGCTCGAACATCGTGACGCTCCGTCGTGTGTCGGCTGCGCTCCGGTTGGCGCTACGCATTTCGTGTTCGTCGACAACGGTTCGGCCGTTCCAAGCCCTGCTGCCGCGAATTCTGATGAAACGCCGTCCGAACCGACGCCGGCTTATTCGTCAACCGGCGCCGTTGCCAATGGCACATTCGCTTTTGGAGCGGCAAACGGATCGTACGTGCTGTCCGAATCCCTTTCGACGTCGAACAACACGAACCGGCCCGGCAACGAAGGCGGCAACAACAACACGAACCGCCCCGGTGTCGAGGGTGTGACCGGGAATCCAGGAGATACCGGTCAGCCGGGTCTGCCGCGCGGCCTGCGCGGCAAAGGCAAGGGCAAGACCAGGTGAAACCAAAAAATCGAACGCCGGCCAATTAGGCCGGCGTTCGCATTTCGCATTCCTGATTTGCGCTACCTCGTCGTTTGCAGGAGCGTCCAGGTTGTTGTCGAGCCGTGGTTCGGATTGAAGTTCGCGTCGTTCGACAGGATGTAGGTCCCGTTCGCGTTCGCCCAGGCATATTGGTAACCGCTCGGCAACTGCACCGGATAGGTCAGGTTCGGATCGTTGTACCGCGTTACGCCCCGCATGTAATCGCTGAAGTTGTTGTGGATGCGATCCTGCGACGCTTGCCGGTTCCAGTACGAACTGCTGATCATGTTGAAGATTTCGTTGCTGTTGCGAGTGATCGTGTCGCTCAGGGCTCGGGCGTTGACGATCGACTGATTCATTCGCTTGCGGAACAGGTTGCACACTTCGTAGTAGCCTTCGAGCCACTTCGGGTTGAACTGGCCCGAGCTAATGAGCGGCAGCAACAAGTTGCTGGCGGCGTTCAGCTTGCCCTTTTCGGCTCGCAACGAGAACGGTGTCCAGGCTGGCCCCCACAGGTACGCGATGCAGTTGTTGACGCCCAGGTTCGCCGACGTGTAGTACAGCGACAGATACAGGTCCTCTTCCATTGCCGTGCCGTTCAACGTGTATTCGATGCGAATGCGCTGCGACATCACTTTGGCGCCGCCGTTGAGCTTCGACAGTTGCTTGGCGACTTCGGGTTGGTCCTGCACGTCCACGATCCTGGCGCCGCGGCGATGAGCGGGAATCGTCATCGACTGCACGACGTCCTTCGGCGTCATCGGCTCCATCACCAGCGCTCCCATGTAGTTGGAGCCGCGTTGCATCGGGATCACAGGATTCGAGAACCAGTTGCAGTGACACCATGGAAACGTCTCGATCTGCTCGAAGCCGTTCGGATTGCTGATCTTCACTTCGATGCAGGCCTGGTGCAGCGAGTCCGGGTACCACTTGACGCCGCCGGTCACGTTCCAGCCCTTCGGCTTCAAAAAGCCGCAAGCGACCAGGTTATTGATCCCCGGATCGCGAATCGTGTGCGGTTCGAGCACGAGCGCCTGAGCGGACACGGCCGATGCGACGACCAAAGGCAACAGGCAGGCGGTAATTCGAGTGGCGGCGTTCATCGTATGCTCCCGGTTGGATTGAAAGTTCCGTGTTGGCTGCAACCCGTACCGGCAAAAGGACGGCGTGTGACAGGCCGAAAGCGGATTTTCTTAACGTGATAATTGGAAAAGACTTGGGATTTGCTGCTTCGCGAGTGCTGAAGACCAAACTATCAGCATCCCATCATGGTATCGTTGAATTTGTCGGGCGCCAGGCGGTAAGAAGCGTTATACTTAGGACATGAGCACACTGCCTGAAATTGAAGCTGCTGTCGATGCGCTTCCGCCGGAAAAACAGCAGGAGTTGCTGGTCTACTTGGCTGCCCGGTTGAGGGCCAATTCTGCATCGAATCCTGACCCTCGCCGGTTCACTGCAGAGGAGATTAACGAGTGGATTGCTTCCGACGAGGCCGAGATGCAGCGATTTCGAAGTAGCCAACCAAAGTGAAGCTATTCCTGGATACCAGCGTTCTACTCGCAGCGTGTGGATCCGATCACGGCGCGTCGCACGCGGTTTTCGACTATGCACCCGCACTACGCTGGACTCTCATTTCAACTCCATACGTTGTCGACGAAGTCCTTGGTAACTTGCCTATCTTGCCTTCAGCGGCCACTTCGAAGTGGGCGCGACTTCGCCAAACACTGATCCTGATGGATGACGTCTTAACGCTCGACCGCATTGTAGTTTTTGAGCCCGCGAAGGATCGGCCCATACTTTTCAGCGCGCTCGCCTGGTCGGATGCATTACTGACACTCGATCGCCGCGACTTTGGTGCACTATTAGGCCGTTCATTCTACGGCTTGCCGGTCTTGACCCCGGCGATGTTCCTTCAACGCGAGCGCGACGAAGGACGACTTACAGGTTGACCGCGACGCTGCAACATGGCATACGGTTTGCTTCGCTCTTTCCTGCAACAGAAAGAGAGGCGACCTATGCGGCGATTCGTATTCCTCGGCATGTGCGTATTCGGCTCTTTGGCGGCAACCGCGAGCGGGGCGGACCCGATTAACCCAGGTACATCGCTGGCCCTCGACGGTCATCGGGCCGAGGTGTTCTCGCTGGCCTTTTCGCCGGACGGCAAACTACTGGCGTCGGCCAGCAAGGATCGCACGATCGGTCTATGGGATCCGGCCAGTGGCCGAGCGGTCCGCACGCTCAAAGGACATGAAGCCGACGTTTTGCGTGTCGCATTCTCACCCGACGGGAAACTGCTTGCCTCCGGCAGCGCCGACGGCACGCTTCGCCTGTGGGACGTCGCGACCGGCGAACTCAAACACAAGATCAAGCAACACAAGAACTGGGTGACCGGCGTCGCCTTCAGCCCCGACGGCCGTTGGGTCGCAACCGCCAGCGCCGACAAAACTGCCGCGGTGTGGAACGTCGAGACCGGCGAACGACGCTGCGAATTCCGCGGTCACACCGCCGAGGTGTGGACCGTCGCTTTTGCACCGGATGGCAAATCGGTTGCTTCGGGCGGTAAAGACAAGACCATCCGGATTTGGAATGCTGAAACGGGATCCGAATCGGCGACACTGAAGGGGCATGAAGGTGAAGTTTATACGCTCGCCTTCAACTCTGACGGCAACAATCTGGCAAGCTGTTCGTCGGACGGCTCCATCCGCCTCTGGGAACCCGCAAGTGCAAAGTTCATCGCCAAATTGGCCGGCCACAAGGGACACGTTTACACCATCGTTTTGAACGGTCGCAGTCTCCTGAGCGCCAGTGCCGATCGGAGTGCTCGTATTTGGGATGCTCGCGAGGGCAAAGAAGTGCACGTCCTGCCGGAACAAAAGACCGAACTGTACGCCGTGGCAATCTCGCCCGACGGCACGCGTTGTGCAACCGCCGGCAAGGAGCGCATCGTGCGCGTGCACGAGATCGGTTCGATGGTAGCGAAGGAAAGTGAGTAGGGCGGCTGCAGTGTACCCAGCGATTCGCACCGGCAAGCTCGTCATTTCCCAGGCCAAGGTCGCCGCAACGTCATTCGCCGGATTCGTTCCTGGGTCGAGGCCGAAAGAGTTTTCGCGCGAATAGCGCACCGAACAGGGTCGCTCCAACTGCGCCACTGATGGCCGCCACGGTATTTCCGCCCAACTCGGCGGCAAAGGCCAAGCCTATCATGTAGCCAATCATCCCGCCGAACAGCATCGCGACAAAAGTGAAAAAGAACGCCAACAGCCATCGGCTGATACGATCGTGCCATTCCACCATGCCGGCGAGCCGCATTTCGCCGCGCAAGTTTTCTTTGCTCAGATCAGCATCACAGATCGCCGTGGAAACATCGACATCGGTAAAGTCCGTGGTTCGGTTGCGCGAGGTTCCAACCAAATTGGTTTGATCGAGCATGGCGCCCGTGAAGTCGGCGCCTCGAATGTCCGCGTTCGTCAGATCGGCGCCGCTCAGATCAGCCCCGCTCAGATCGGCATCGCTCAAGTTCGCGTTGCACAACCCGGCATTGCCAAGGAATGCCTCTTGCAAACTGGCGCCGCTCAGGTTGGACTGATCCAGCCGCGCGTCTCCGAGGTCGGCGTGGCTCAAATCGGAACCGGCGAAATTGCAGTTTCGGAGATCGGCGCCGCGCAAATCGAGTCCTTGCAAGTCGTAATGCGCAAAGCCTCTTTCGCCGCCAGCGTAGCGATCCAACAACTCTTCGGCGCTCATCGACGCGTGCGTTGGATTCTCGGGGTCCGGATCGATGGAGTCGAAGGGCGGGCGTTCAGGCCATCGGACTGGGCAGGCGACTTCCGCGGCCGATTGCTCGGCCCTTTTTGCCAGAAAGCGCCGCGCCTGGTCAAACGCGGCACGTACATCGGGGCGCAAATGCCCGGCCCATTCCGGTTCTTCCTCGCCGCGAAGGCTGGCGAAGCGCGCCAGGGAATAGCCGAACTTGGGCATCGTGAGATAGCCGCGGCGTCGGATACTCCAGCTGGAAATCACGCCGTCATCGCGGTATTTCTCGCGGATAACCGAGTTCGCCGTGAAGACCCCCAAGCCGAGGAAAACCGTCAACAAATCCGTAAGCGGTTCGTGATCATCCTCCTCGGCGGATATTCGACCGTGGCCGAGCAGATGAACGTGTGCGAGTTCGTGTGCCATCGTGGCGACCAGCGCCAGCGGATCGTTGAGATTATCCACTTCAATCCACACGGAGTATTTTCCATCTCTCTCGTGGTACAAGCCGGCGGTTTGTAGCTGCCCGGCTTCGTTCTAAACGAGATTTTGGTCCTGGTACAAATTCAGCTCGATCGTTTCCGGCGTAAGACCCATGTACTCGCAAACACGGTCGAGCATCACGCGAGCGCCGTCGTAGTCTTTTTCAAATGCTTCGGGAAAAAACTCTTCGAGCGGGAGGATCACCGGCACGGACTTGGCGCGCTCGGCGCCGAACTGTTTGATAAGCCATGCCCATCGCCAGTCGATCCATTCCTGCGACGGACGATCGATTGGACATTCCGCGTTGTCGCCAAACCAACCGGACACGGCCGTGCTCCTACGATGAGTTTTCGATCAAAGAACTGATCGCAAGCCAGGATCGTTACTTGGCCGATATTGCCGAGCGATTGCCGCGAATGCAAGTACTTTCGGCAATCGGCACATTCAGAATTGACCACGTGAATACCCGGACAGAATTTGCCTAATCCGACAGGAATCTGCCGCTCCAGGAATCCGATCGCTGGAGACTCTCGCGCCGAACGCTTGGATCACCCTGGATGTGAATCAGCGCATTCATCGTTCGAGTCGAAAGCGACCGGCGAAGTCGGTACGACGTGATACTGTCGCCGAAGACCACGGCCGGACCGGCGCGATGCGAACCGGATATCGACGGCGCCGCGGCGTCATTGGGCAGAAGCGACATTTCGCCTACCTTCAAATCGCGAGGTTCCATCCAGTGGATATCGGATTTTCCATACTCGGCCAAAAGTATGGTGTGTTTTCCGCCTTCGCGAAATTCGGACAGCTTCGTCGAACTGCTGCCGGGGAAGGCAGTGCCGTCGCCGACGATGACGACGATGTTGGTGTGGAGGCCTTTGCCATAGTCGGACCTGCTTGGACACTGGAATATCTTCAGGTAAATCTTGTCAGCGAGCAACCGGTTGTTGGCCATCCCACGGTTCGTCGAAGCGGTACTGCTTGTAAACTTTCTCCCCTTCCATGTACGGCAGGATCAGTACGCGCCTACTGTGCCAGGGCTTGCCGTCCGGGCCGGTTACATAGGG
>Ga0073934_10011571_pt1 | contig 10632 bp, 8 predicted proteins | sample LarsenN4metaG_FD_76834 | JGI IMG/M metagenome (GOLD analysis project Ga0073934, IMG submission 76834) | Hot spring sediment bacterial and archeal communities from British Columbia, Canada, to study Microbial Dark Matter (Phase II) - Larsen... ... | reverse complement strand
GGCCAAACGCCGCCGTAACCTTCTCCTGAAGAGTTGCTTCAGTCATCGCCCCACAACTTTCTCAGCTTTACCTTGGCTTCGTCCTCCGGTACGGGCGCCGGATTGACCTCGACATCCAATGGCGCTTCAGCGACCAGCGTCTCACCAAGCCAGGCTTGCACTCTCAGCCGGTGCTTGCCTGGAGAAGCCGGAAGATATTTCAACTCATAGGCGGACGGATTGGTAGTGGCCCCCGGAGCCATGATCGGTTCGACATCGGCTGTGTCGGACGCGAGCCGGATGGGAGAGCTCACGTTGCCGTCCGCCGACAGGCTGACGTGAATTCGACCAGGCTGGCCGGCAATGAAAGCCTCACGCAGATTTACGCTGAGCCGGAGGCGGGTCGGCGCGGTCTTGTGCCGCAGGAATACCAACGGAACGATCACTTCTGCCGTGCTTAGTCCGCCGTGTCTGTAGCTCGCGTCGGACCTTCCGGCAGTCGTGTGCGTGTCCATACTGCGAAGATGGAAACCCGGCTTGGGAAACACGAAAAACCCGGGCTTGTCGTGGCCGAGAACGCTGGCCGGAATCTGAAAGAGATGCCGGCCTTTCTCTCCCTCGACCCTCTGCGCTACCCAGGCGCTGCGGTAGCCCACGTCCAGTGCGCCCTCCAGGAAGACGGGAGATCCGCCCTCACGCCTATAGTGGCCATGGTCGGCAGTGATGAAGACAAGGGTTTCTGGCCCGACTTCCTTAAGGAGCGCGCGGATCTCGCGCACGAATGGCTGTAGCGTTTCGTCGATGATGTGGCGGTCCCAATCGGAGCGGTGCGAGAGTACGTCCGGGAAATCGAATACACCAGCGAACGTCAAGCCGTCGTTGGCGCGAACGTAATATCGCATGCCTGAGCGCCTCGACGGCCAATCTGAGAACGTCACGTTCGTTCCATGCACCCGCTCTATCGTACGGGCCAGCAAATCGGATTCCTTCGTTCCCGGCAGCAGCTCGGAGGGCGCCTTGCCCGCGAAGAAACTCGTGCGCGAAATTCTGGTTTCGGAGGGAAGCTCGGCGAAGGCCAACTGTTCTTCAATCTCGTAATCCTGCTCGAGGGCGGGGCGAATCAGTTGACGCCAGATATCGAGCCGCATGCTGTCGATGACGAGTACCAGGGCTTTCTGAAGCTTGCCGTCTGCGGTCCTGCGCTTCGGACCGATGAAGCGCTCGTAGAACACTCTGGTGCTCAGCGCTTCGGCAGGAACGATATCGGGAAAACGAGCCTCAAGCAGTTTGCCGAACTCGAAATCGAGGTCATCACGCAGCCGGCCGGCGCGGTTCATCAGGTCCCGGCACGATTGAACGTCCGCGGTCCAGCGCTCCTCGAAGTTGGGCACAAGTTCCCAATCCCGTCTGGCGGGACCCTCAATGTCTACGATCAGGCGGTTCAGGGCGCCCAGCAGGGAGTCGATCCGATAGGCTTCCGCCTTGTCGTATACATCGAGGACCTGTTTCAGCTTGAGATCCCTCGGCGGCGTCAGGCGCAGGCGGTCGAGCGCGGTCTTGACGTTCTTGACGACCTGTTCCAGTGCTCTCTTCTGATCGCGGAACTGCGGCACTAGTGCGAACAAAGAGAAGTCGCCATCCGGCTCTCCTCTTCCGATCCCACGCTCGGGTGCGGCCTCGTAAACCGCAAGCTGCCGCAACTTCGTCGAGAGCCGCTCCCGATCCCAGAAGCGTCGAGCATTTTCAGTCAAAGAGAGCTGGAGCCGGGAGTACAGGTACTGGATAAACTGACTGGTCAGGAGCGCCTCAAAACGCGGGATCTCCTCCCCGATGAACCAGGAAGGCGCTTCCGAAACCGCAGTCGCGGTGCAATCGGAGTACGAGGCAAGTGCGGGGGAAAGCACGGGCAGATGCAGGCCTGGCTGCTCTAAGCCCGGCACCTCAGAATGCTGGCTCAGAACGATGAGCGCAATCAGTGCCTGCCGTGCTGTCTCGGCGTTCGGGCCGAAAAGATCGCCGATCGGCCGCGGGAGCCTCTGAAGACGGTGGCGAATCTGTTCGATCTCCCGTGGATTGAAGAACCGCGTGAGACGTAGCCACTTCTCTTCGCTGTGAAAAGCCAGCTCAAGCCCCAGCATTGGGTCCGTCAGGCCGATCAGGTCGATGCCGGTCGCGGCACTTGCGCCAACGAGGATAAGGTCGGTGGACGTGAGTGGTTTCCCGAGTTCGCGATAGCTCTCGAACGCACGGACGAAGCCCTCGGGGTCGGTTCGCGCCAGTTCCTCGTACGGGAAGATGTTCACCTCCGCCGGCCAACATGCATCGTCGGTTGCGTACACCAGGAAGTCCCGTATGGTTGGCCGGAAACGTGCTTCGGGATCAACGAACGGTTTCCAGTCAGGCGCCTTCAGCGGGACCAGATCGTTCGGTGTCGCGTCGGTCGGCGCCAGGTGCGGCTCCCGAAGCCGGTACGACTGATCGATTAACACAAGCCTTGCAGTGACGGGATCGCAACAGTTGAGGTGTTTCCTGAGCGTCCAGGCGCTGTCAACCGCGATGACAGGGACCTGCTCCAGTTGCAGCCGGTTTCGCAGAGTCGAGACTTCATCGGGCGTAATGAGGCTGTACGGGTCCTCGACCCACACCACGCGGTGGTGTCTTGCCAGCGTTTCGACGCGCTGCCCTGCCCATTCGGAGGGATACATACGGAAACCCTCCATTGTCGCAAATCAAATGTTTGCATGCGATTTGCGCTGATTCCGCCTTATTGGAGGACCCGCGTGACCGACGCCACCTCAGCCAAGCTGGGCGGGAGATCCGGCCCGTTTGTCTGGGGCACTGCGGACGGCGGATGCTCAGGTATGCCTTTGGAAGCCGCCGCCAGCCTCTCCTGAATCCGGCGGGTCAACTCGTTCTGCCGCTCGGGCGCCACAAAGGTATACTCGCCGGTCATCTCCAGATCGGCGTGGCCGGCGATCTTGGAGGCCTCGATGGCGCTGCCGCCGACTTCCTGGCGCCACGTGATGTTGGCGCGGCGGAAGGAGTGCGGCCCCAGGCCGGGGAAATCGCAGCCCTCGGCGGCGGCCGCCTGATGCAGGGCGTCGCGCACGCCGGAATCCCACATGGGCCGGGTCTTGTCGCGCTTCTGGTGGAACACCCAGGAGTCCGGCTTAGCCTGGTCCTCGGCGAGCTTCTGCCGGAAGCGGTCGACCAGGTTGCCGATGCCCAGAACGCGGCGGCTATCCTCGCTCTTCGGTCGGCCGACGTCCTGCTGCCACACGCGCTGCTCGATCTTGATGGTCGCCGCGTCCAGGTTGACGTGCTTCCATTTGAGGCCGAGCACCTCCGAGATCCGGGCACCGGTGGCAATGCAGGTCTCGATGATGAGCTTGTTCGGCTCCTCCAGCCGCGCCAAGACACGGGCCGTCTCATCGAACGTCAGGATCTTCCGCTCGTACTTGTGGCGCTTCTTGCCGAGCTTCGCCTTGCTCGCCGGGCTGCGCTTGCCTTCCTCCCACAATCCGTGGCCTTCGGCGTAGTAGAAGACGCGGCTCATGATGGCGCGCACGCCATGCATGGTCCACCAGGAATCGAACGTCGTGTGGAGCCAGTCCTCCACCGCCTTTGGCTTGATCTCGTTCAGGCGCATCTTGCCCCACTTCGGCACGATGTAGCTCTTGAGGAAGAACGTCTCCTTCACACGTGTCGGCTTCGCGATCTGGTTTTCGCGGCCGAGGTAGCCTTCCTCGTACATCTTGGCGACTTCGCCGAAAAGCGCCGCGCCCGTGCTCACAGCCTGTTGAACCGCCTGTTCGGCCGTGGCGGCGTTCAGCTTCAAAAGGAACTCGTCACGCTTGCACTCGGCCTCTTTGCGTGGGATCTTGTTGTCGCCGCGACTGGGTGCGATCCAGTGCCGTTTTCGAACGGTGCGGACGCCGCCGTCAGCGGAGAACTCGTCCTCCCAATAGCGGATGAACCACCACCAACCGGCCTGGCGGCTCCTCAACGCCTCGTGCACCTTCGGGTGCTGGACTCTCGGTTTCACTCGCAAGCCTCCGGTCAGCAGCCGGAGGGTACCTTCGAGGGCCATAAGCTATCAAGTCAAATCGTATGAATCACTTAAGCGTTGATCGAGGCGGCCATCGCCGAGGCCTTCTCGGCGATGTAGAGCAGCTCGCGCGCCCGGGTCATGCCCACGTAGAACGTCCGGATCACGGCATCGCGCGGCGCGCCGAAGCGTTGGTAGGCCGCATCGCCGGCGCGGCTGAGATCCGGGAACAGAAACACAACATCCGCTTCACCGCCCTTGACGGAATGGATTGTCCCGACGAGGACCTTCGGAGTCTCCATGAGCGCCTGCGGACCGCCGGCTGCGGCGATCTCGACCGGAAACTCGGCTCGGCGCTGAAACTCGGTGGTCAGATTACGCTGCCACCACCGAAGCAGCCGCCGGTGATCACCCTCGAAGCACGCCAGCAGGTCATCGAGCGCGCCGGGCTCGAAGGTGCTGTCCAGGGTCTCGATCGTGACGATGTCCGCATCGCCGCGCGACCCGAGCGTCTTCTTGACGCCGTGTTTTAGGACTCCCTTCGAGGCCAGCCATTCCGCCCACAAGGCGAGCTCCCCGCGCGTCCAGGGCCGCCGCTCCGCTCCGAAGCACGGATGCGCCGCGAGGAGCGCAAGCACGCGGTTGGCGGCCGAACCGCGCCGGCCGAACCGCAGCGGATTCCAAAACCCGTTCGACTTGCGATACGGGTTGTGGAACGCGATCCCGTTCTTGCGCAGCACCTGGATCACTGGCCGCAGCAGATAACCGCAGCTCGCCAGGAACATTACCGTCCGGCCCTGCTCGACATGCGCGAGCGCGGTCTTCAGAATCCAGTACTCGGTGGAGCGGTACGTTCCGCTCGCAGTCGTCGACATGCCGTCGGCGGGCCGCGGCAAATAGAGCTTCTCCTGACGCCGCGAAACCTGCCGGATCAGGCGGTTTGCAGCGGCGTGAACGGCGCGCGGGACGCGATAGCTCTGCTTGAGGATGATCTTGTGTTCGTCTGGGATCTCCGGATCGAGGACGGCGTCCGGCGATGCTCCGGTGAACGTCATGATCGCCTGGTCGTCGTCAGCGGCTAGGATGAAGTAGTTGGCGCGCTCGCCCCACTTTCGGATGAGGGTCAACTGCATCCGGTTGAGGTCTTGCGCCTCGTCCGCGAAGATCACCGACGGGCGGCCGGGAGCGAACGGGATGTCGCGAAGCGCGGTCTCGATCAGGTCGCAGAAGTCCAGCAGGCCGTACGCAACCTTGTACTGTTGCCATTTCGAATGGAACGTGCGCACGTTGGCGGGCCACCATTCCGGCGCGATCATCAGTCCGCGGTACCGATTCAACTGCTGCAGCCAACGGTCGCCTTCCAGCTCCTGGTCGTCGTCCTCGAGCGAGTCCTCGCCATCCATGCGCCCGAGCTTTCTCGCCGGCCTGATCTGGAGGTGCGGGTTGTCGCGATTCCAGTCGCCGACATTCGCCTCGGCGATTTCGGGCCCTCCAAGCGCGCGATAGCAGTGGGCGTGCAGCGTGCCAATCCGGTCGGGGCCGATTGGGAGGTCCCTGCCGGCGAGCTCGGCGGCGGCCGTGCGCGAGAAGCTTGTCACCAGCACGGCGTCGCGTCCGAAGCGTTCCACGGCGCGGCGGATCTGCCGCGAGAGATTGGTTGTCTTGCCCGTGCCAGGCGGGCCGAAAATCCGGAACTCGCGCGTGCCTTCCGCCTGTTCGGCGAGGTCCTCTATGCTGTCGGCCTGGCGAGGCACATCCGCGCGAGCGCTCATTGCTCCTCCTCTCGGCGAATCTTCTCGACGAAATCCGCGGGATCGAACTCGTCCAGAGGAAGCAGCCAGCGGCCCTGCTCGCGGTTCTTCGCGCCACGCACGCGGACGTTTCGGGCCCCAATGGCTGCCAGCATCGAAGCCACGGCTTTCACTGAGAGACTCTGGACGAACGTCTTGTTGACGAACAGTTGAAGGTCAGCCGAGTTCACGGCGATCTGGCCATCGATCACCATGGGCCGGCGGATCGCGTTCGACGGCTGCCCCTCGATGGCCGGAATGAATGCCACATCCGACAGGTACTGCTCCAGGTACATTCGGAGGGCGCCCTCGAGTTGAGTCTCGGGACCGCCCTCCTGTTCGATGAGGGCGTCGAGCATCGCCTGCGCGAGCTGGTCCCAGAGCTTGGGCTTCACCCGTTTGATCAGCTTGTTCGTGGCGGTGGCGATCGCCATCCGGACGCTGTTCTGGTCGAGCAGCTTGCCGACGTTCGCAAGCTCGATCTTCGCGTTCTCCAGAACGAGCTGGTACGTCGGCTCCTTGCCGGTGATCTTCACGATACGGAGAATCCGGACTCCGAGGACTTCGGAGATGTACTCGCACAGAGCGGCCCTGGCGGCGAGAGGATCGGTTACGGCGGCCGGCGCCGGCTCCTCCTTCAGGGAACCCGTCTCCGGTACGGCCCCCGTTGTCCTCGGCGCTCCGTCGGAAGGAGGTGGATCTGCGACTGGCGGCGGCGCTGGTAAGGTGGACTCGCTCCGCTCCGCCGCACGGGCGACGGTCCGCTCGAAGTAATCGAGCCGCGTGCGCTGCTTCTGGTTGTGAATCGCCCTGTGGTGGACGATGAGATCGATGATCTGCTGAGGGGTAAGGCCGGCCTCGGCGCCGAAGTCCGCCAGAGCCAGGTCGTATCCGCTCTGGCTCTGGTCCTTCAGGTCGTGGCGCTGGCGGAACCAGGTGTTGCGGAAGCGGATGTCGTGCGCCATCCAGCCATCGAGCAGCTCCTGCGGGATGCGAGCATTCAGATTGATCGTGAGCGGGCCGCCTTCGAACTTCTTGGCCCACTCCCGCGCCTTGCGGCTATGCTCGTCGGGGTCGGGGATTGCCGCGTCATCGAGACACTGCTCGAAGTCGGACACGTTGTAGCGGCGATCCGTGAACGAATGCACCGCGACGGGCTTCGGAGATTTCGGGTCTTTGTGATTGAGAGTGCCGGGTATCCGAAGCACGCGTGCCAGGTCCGACAGCCGGTCGTACGTCCAGCCTTTCGCTGCGGAATTGAGCCGGAGAAGCGTGTGCCAACGGCCGAGAAGGCGGACGACCTTGTCGCGTTCGTCGGCATCCTCGAAGATGAAGGGCTCCTTGAGGACCCACCACGCGTGCGCGCCGTTGCCGGTCGAAACGACGATCGTTGGAGGCAGCGCTGCCGGCACAATCGAGAGGGCATCAGGAATATTGGACGGCAGCGCTTTCTTGTGAGCATCGGACTTCAAATCGAGGTCCGCCCAGAAGGCGGTGATTCCGGCGACATCAGCCGACGAGCAGCGGCGTGTGGGGCCGTGATCGGCACGCGATAAGCCGACGCCGACATAGACGTCGTGACCGTTTGTATTCGCCACGAATCGCGCCGCCTCGACGAGGTCCCGGTACCAGTGCGACCGCTTGTCCTGCAACGTCCAGAGGAGGATGTAGAGGCTCTCCGGCTTGTACTGCCAGAGCAGATCCAGGAATTCGGCGGGCGTCATCGGGTCAGCTCCCAGAAGCGGCGCAGGAAACGATCCTCGGCGACGGCTGGCGGCCAGGGCGTGATCCAGAGGCAATCGGATGGCGCAAAGCCGCACTCCGCGACTATCCAGTCGAGGTCGTCGACCGTGGTCACGTCGCGGAACTCTGTGGCGAGGAGGATCCGGTCTGCCTCTACGACGGACGCAGTTAGCGTGGGCGCCAGACCGAACTTTGCCGCCACCGCCGCCAGGAGCCGCTCCTCGGCGGCTCGGTAGACGCGCATGTCCGGCTCGCGCTTGATGGGCGCGGGCAGGTCGCCCAGATACGCTTCGGCGGCATCGTGGAGCAGTCCCCAGAGGGCATCGGCCTCCGGCACGAGCTCGCTGACCAGGACCGAGTGCTGCGCCACGGAATAGAAGCCGTCCGTGTGGCCCAAGAAACGGCACTGGTGCGCCAGCGAGTGGGCGATGTCGTCGATATTGATCTCATCCGGACTCGGCGCCAGAGGATGGACTCTCAGGCCGGTGAACGTCCGAAAGTACCGCGCCAGTTGCGCGACCTTCTGCTTCGTCGTTGTGCTTTCCATTTCGCCTCTTCTCCACTTGCCAGCCGGTAGCAGGCGCACCGTACCAGGCTTCCGCCGTTCGGATCGCGTGCTCAAGGAACGGCGATGCGAAATCCTTCCTTCTGCTCTTCCGCGACCGGGCGAACATCAGCCAGCGGTCGCCATCCCTTACGAGCCAGACCCGCGTTCCGCCGCAGTCCGCGCTGACGCATTCGGCATCGGCGGAAATGACCGGTCCGGCCGCCCGGTCCTCAATCACGACAGGCGCCGTGGCGAGCCACTTCTCCCACGCGACGAACCGCTCGCCGTTCCACACGGTCAGAACGGCATCGTCCGCCGGAGCATCCGGCGGCACCTGCTCGAGAAGCGAAAGCTGCCGCTTCGGCGCCTTCCGCTCCTCGCGAAACCGGCGCAGCGCTTCGCGGCTGTACAGGAGTGCGCTCATGCCGCAAGCCCCAGAATCCGCAGCGCTTCTTCAACCGTCCGCGCAACTCCGGTGATGGCGCCCGCCTGTGCCCACTCGCGCAATCGCTGCGCCTGGAGTTTGGTCAACTGCGAACCAGGCCGCTTTACCTCGATCTCGAAATGGCGGCCGCCGACGGTGCCGTAAAGATCCGGATCGCCGGCGACGCCCATCGCCGTGCCGTGGCGCTTCCTCACGACAACGCCGGGCTGCACTCTAAGTGCTTTCACGATGCTGCCGACGATGCTCTTTTCAAGCACCGGCTGCCGCTTCACCGCTGTGCCTCCACCGGCACGGTCAAGCGGACGCACTTCGCATGATGGTCGTGCTCCCACATCACCTCGGTGTGGTTATCGAGCGCCGCTTCGACGTCGCCGTCGGCGATCACGATCGCTTTTCCGCAGCGCTGGACCAATGCGGCCAGGCAGGCCAGCAGCAGACGCGTTTTGTAATCGTTCATTTCCGGAGCTCCTGTTTACAGCGGGTCCAGCCTGCCCGTGCGCCGGCCGGCGTTGTACTTCTCGATGGCCGCTTCGGCGATGCAGCGGGCAAGCGTAGCGCCGCGAAGGTTCCTGAGCCCCTTCGCATCCCCGACCAGTGCGGCAGCTCCGCCGGGATACTTGGCCAGCTTCTTTACGAGCGCCGCCTGATCTACCGAGGCGCCGTAGGTTCCGTAGATCAACCCGATGCCCTCGATCACGGCGCCCTCCACCGCGCCGGCAACCTTGCCCCAGGCGGCGAGCACCGTATCCAGAGCGAGCGCGAGCGCCTTGCCGCCATCCAGCCCGTGAATCTTCTTCAGCGCCGAGACACAGCAGATGTGCCCGTCGCCGCTGGTGCGCACGAGTTCCAGCCCGCGGGCGCGGAGCAAATCGAGGATGCCCACCGCACTGGGGAAGCCCGCCTTGACCTCGTTGACGAACTTGTCGTAGGGCGAGACGGGCGAGCGATCGTTGAGCTTGAGGAACAGTTCCGAGGCACGGGCGCTGTCGGTGACATCGCAGTGGATCTTGACTTCCACCGGCCATTCTCCGAACCCGTGCTCCATGAGCGCGCGCCAGCGGTGCTGCCCGTCGATGATCCAGATCCCGTGGCCGTGGCCGGGGATCTCGTACTCGACCGCATGCAGGACGCCGATCGCATCCAGGTCCAGTTCGGCCATCAGCTTCTTGAGCTTGGCCGGCACGAGGCCGCGCTGCGCGAGCGGATGAATGCGCAGCGTCTGTGCCTCGACCCGCACCATGCGGGACTTCGGCTTCTTCGGATTCATTCCTTTTCTCCAATGGCGGCGAGAAGCTTCGAGGCGACGGCGCGAAGATCCCTTGCCGCGTTGCGGGCGATGGCCGCCCAGGTTCGTGTTTCCTCCGCGGTGCAGGCATTCGAGACCGCGGAGAGATTCAGCCGCGAGAGGCCGCGGCAGGCGCCTTGGATGTGCGAAAGCCCGTCGATCATCCTGCGCTTGGCGGCGTTCTCGATCATCTGCCGGCGCTTGGAGAGGCCTTCCGGAGCGGCCGCCGGCGCTGGAGGCAATTCGTCCGGCGGTGCCGGCGGCTGAGGGGCAGGTGCGGCCTTCACCCGGCGCGCGGCTTCGTGGAGCGCGAGCGTTCCCTGGGCCACCTGTTTCAGCAGTCCGGGATCGGCATTCTGAACGACGAGTGCCTGGCGGACCTTGTGCACGGTGGTGCCGATCTCTCTTGCGAGCCTCTCGCGGACGCGGCCGGATGCTTCTGGCTTTGCCCGGCGGTGCGGCGAACGAGCTGGACCTCCTGGCGCCGCGGAAACCCCTTGGGCTGAGTTCGACCCAAGGGGTTTCCGCCGGCCGCGCCCGCCCTCTTTTCCGCGTTCAGCCTGCTGCCGCCCCGCTTCCACCTGCCTTTGCCGGGCGGCCTCTTGCTCTTCCCATGCCTTGATCGCCACTTGGGCCGCCGTGACCTGGTCGATCGAGAGGTGGCGGCGCTCGCCGTTGACGCTCCAGATCCAGCGCGCGAGCGGCATCGGTCCCTGGTAGATCCGGCTCCACTCGGCAAAGCGCGGCTCGATTCCGGCCTCGCGGCACGCCAGCAGCCGGTTGCGTCCATCGATG
>Ga0073934_10011570_pt1 | contig 10632 bp, 7 predicted proteins | sample LarsenN4metaG_FD_76834 | JGI IMG/M metagenome (GOLD analysis project Ga0073934, IMG submission 76834) | Hot spring sediment bacterial and archeal communities from British Columbia, Canada, to study Microbial Dark Matter (Phase II) - Larsen... ... | reverse complement strand
TTGACTCCCTGCACCCAAGACAGACTAAAAAACAAACTTGTTTTGAGGCGGCAGGGATACTATCTCTGCGCATTTGACTCCCTGCACCCAAGACAGACTAAAAAACAAACTTGTTTTGAGGGCGCTTGGCGCCCGAACCGATTGGACTGAGGCCATACTATACGTTAAGCAGTATCATGTTGCCATTGATTTAAGTCCTCAACGGTTCGCTGCTCCGTTCCGTAGCGCATCTATTTGAAGGACGCCAATGCAGGTAAGCTCCTGGCTTTGCAGCTATTTCTAACCTTACATGCGCGGCTGCTGACTTACTTCATCGAATTCTTCTGGACGCGCCAGCACTTCACGCCTGCGCTGGCAAACAAGTCACTGATCGGCAAGGCTGTCAATCGTTTCTCCGTCACTGCTAGATCCACTACGTGGGTACCCCGACTGCTGCCAAGCAAGCCAAGGAGATGGTTCGCTCGCAGAAGGAGCGCAAGGCTGTCGTGAGAATGACATCTTTCAAATGTGTGCATTGTGGCTATGAAGCAGATGCGGACTACAATGCAAGCGTGAAGGCGGGAGTTTTTACGGCTGGCTGAAGTCTATAGTCTCCGTTTACTGCAAACCTGCTGAGTGGAGGAGTTTTCCATAAGAAAGAGGAACTATCACAGTTCATATCTTGAGAAGGATTTGCAAAGGCCATAAAGCAATCCACTGGAGCGCCAGGATAGATCGTAGGGTCACTATCATTACAATCCACAGATTCATCCCAATTATCACCATCCTTATCAGGTTTCGGAGCCAGCCTGCAGCTTAAATTGGCAGTCTGTGAAGTAGTAACCTTCCCTTTAGTGGCATCTATTCTACAGATTTCTACCGTTATTGTGCAGGATGTTCCCGTTCTACTACAAGTGGATTTGGTTACAGTCTCACCCTGACTTACCTTGATTTCACTTGCACAATCTAAATCAACGGGGATATAACCAATTGGACATTTCTGACTAAAATCATATGCCGATGGAGGGGCACACTTTTCTTCTTCTTGCAAAGTTGCCGTTGCCGCTGCTTTCACAGATGCCGGCCTAAACAAAGCCCATTGGCCCAGATGCGTAGTCTGTAATCCAACCAAGTATATTGACCGATTGTCTCTGCGCATCGTGGACCGAGCACCAGAGGTCGATTTGCTACTCAAATTGAACCGATAAACTCGATTATGATTCGAAAGAATGTAAATCGAGGAAGCTCTCACAATAATGTCGCTTACCCCAGTAATAAAGGTTGCATGGGTCGAAGGCAATTTAAGCAAAGATGCCAATTCCCGAAGCTTTTCCCCAGTAGAGCTATATTCATATACTACACCGGAATTCGATGAACCATTCATACAGATCCAGAGGTGACCTGTTTCCGGATCAATCGCAGCAGAATTGATTATCGTAAAGCCCCCTACCTTACTAGGGCCCCTCGTCTTTAGGAAATCGCTCATATAGCCTAGCTGAAGATCGATTGCTTCACCCTCTAAAGCAAACTCTGAAACAAGCTGACCTTCGCTGGAGAACTTCAAAACTGTCGGCGTTGGAGCATAATGAACAACGTAATAGATCTCGTCCGACGGGCCAATTACAACTTTTCCTCTGTTTAAAAAGCGGTTCTGCTCATCGTCGCCTGTGTCGAAAGACTTAATCTCTCCGAAACTACTTAGTAACTGTCCTGTCTGGCTGAATCTATGAAGCAGTTTCCCTCCCGCAGGGGAGGCGATAATCACATCCCCATTACTTTGAGCGGCGAGAGATATAATGCGAAAAGGCACGGAGAACGCGGCAAGCGGTTGCCCATCTGGATTTAGAATTCGTACCTTGGATTCTGAATCCGTGAGATAGATGTGATCACGAGGCCCCACAGTGAATGGGCCAGAAGTTTGCGCAATCGGTCTGGCGCGAAGGTACTCCCGATTCTTGGAAGGCTTGTCTTGGGAACCATAATTGGTTATCTGCCCCAATTGCCCAACAACATAAAAATTCTGCTCATTTTTAGCGGGAGTGGCGATTATCGCTTCTATGAAAGGAATATCATCAAAGACTTGTTCAGACGACTCAAGCACGGTGAGAGAAGTTTGTTGCCTGCCTGCGCCAACTTGAAGGTCAACGCTGACCATGGCAAGCAGAATAAGGAGCGTAATACAGAATTTCTTCATAGCGGGATCCTCCCTCAACTGAATTGAGATATTGAAGTGATCGGATCGCCCCTTCCAAACTCAAAGAAACAGTTCGGCAAAATCCTAAAGTGTTCTCGGTTGTCCGTCAAGTATCTTTTTGGTTCGGGTTTTCCGGTCAATCTACTTACTGTCCCTGCTACGAAGCATCACTTCTATTCTGTCAGACAACTATAAGGATCAATGTTATTTCTCGGATGCAGAGAGATACGTCTCATCTCATTCTTGAGAGAAGTGCTCAAGTCACATACCAGAACATCGGGGGAGTCAGCAGGAGTTATTAGCTCTATAAGCTTCTACTCAATGGCGTCGATTTGTCTCTCGGTTTACATTTGCCTCACTCCTGTTAAAGCTGGCGCAGGGCCTTGATTATCGGCAATCGGGCGGCGAGTCGCGCCGGAAGCAGCCCCCCCAACAAGCCCATAATCTCAGCAAATATAATCGCAGTTATCAGTAGATCAGGAGTAATACGAAAGCTGAATGCGAGCTCGCTGAATGTGCGAAAGTTCATCGTGCCTGTGGCTACTCCGTGAATCGGCAGCGCCAGCAGACACCCAAGCACTCCTCCTATAGTAGCCAGTATCAGAGACTCGATAACGAAACTTGCAAGTATGCTCGTTCGGGAAAACCCGAGCGCGCGCATTGTGCCTATCTCTCGCGTGCGCGACGCTACGGCAGCGTACATCGTATTCATCCCGCCAAAGCAGGCTCCAACAGCGAGTATTATCGAGACAAACATTCCCAGCCCTCTGATAGGGGCCCCGGCGCTGGTTTGCTCCTGGTAGTACTTCACTTCAGACTTCACTTCCAGCTTCAATCGCTGCTCGCTGGCGATGCGATCTATCAACCGATCCCGCAGGTCAACGCTTTCGGCTCGCACAAGCACAGAAGAGTAGTTGACTCGATCAAAGGCATCTCCTACGTCATTAACATCGGACCAGATCTCTGAATCAAACGCCGTATTGCCGGCGTCAAACAATCCTACTATTGTCCATGTGCGGCGCCCCAACTGAATCTTGTCTCCTAAACCAATACTCTCAAAACGCTTAGCGATCTTGCGGCTCGTAACTACTTCGCCAATTCCCGGACGGAACATGCGCCCTTCCACCAGCTTCAACTGGGGCCTCAGGGCAAAGCCGACCGCAGATACCCCTCTCACGGTAACGTTGGTCGGCTCCCCTGTCTCTCGCCGTGGCAGATTGACCAGCACAACTATCTCTGCTGATGCCATTGGCTTGCCTTCACCATCGCGCGCAATGCCGGGAAACGTTTGAATGATCTGAAACGCTTCGCGCCTGACGAAGCTCTGCACTTCGGTCTGGGAGTTCTCTCTGATCACGAGGACATTCTCAGGCGACCCGGTCGAGACAAGCGCGCTATTGAGGCCGCTGGCCAGTGCCATAACAGCGATAAAGACTGCAACGACAAGAGCGATAGTGAAGATGGTCATAAGAGTGCTGATTCGCCTGACCATCAGATTTCTCAGATTGTATTTGAGCGGAATTGCCATCGATTCTTCGGCGTGGGGACTCCCGTTTTTAACCGTGGAGTGCAAGCGCCGTCTCCTTAATTTCCCAATCACTATATTTTCATCAAGCCACCTGGCGCAGACCATCAACTATCCTGACGCGGGCGGCGCTCCAGGCAGGAATGCCCCCGCTGAGAAACCCGATCAAGAGCGATACCCCCAGGCACAGAACGACGGTCCCTGTTGTGACAGAAAAGTTCGCCAAGAACCCTCCCATGCTGGCGCCTGTGAATCGGAATATCGTCCGCGCTCCCAGTGAGCCAACTATGCCCCCAATCAGCGATATTAAGATCGATTCAGCAAGTATCAACACCAGTATCAGCCCCGGCTTGAATCCCAGGGCTTTCATTACCGCTACTTCTGTCACTCGCTCGCGCGTCGCCATCGCCATTGTATTTGCTGCGATAATGGTTATAGTAAAGATTACGACCATACCAATGCCACTGATGAGCCCTTTGATGTTGCCCAGCATCGAGACGAAGCTGGCTTGAAACGCCGCCTCAGTTTCCGTTTTGGTGGGGGCAGCAGAATTGGCAAACATCCTGTCTATTGTCTCCATTATCCGTGGGGCGCTGTCAGGAGAATCGATCTTGAGAGTGAATGTGCCAACCCGGCCCGGCCTTCCCAGAGCCTCTTCTACATATTCTCGGTGGAAATAGAGCGCCTCTTCCTGGGGGCCGGTGAACATTCCGCGAAGGGTAAGGCGAGGGTTGACCGGATAGATCGTGCCCTTCAACTCAATCACATCGCCGATCTTCCAACCGAACTTCTCAAATAGCTTGCGCCCGGCTACGGCGGCAGCGCGTTCTCGCTTGAAAGCCGCCAATTGATCTGCGTCGATCTGGTATTCGCCTAGCACATCGAAGAGGATATTGGCATCTACATGAAATTGAGCGAAGAAATTTTCTAATTTATCCTCTTTATAGATTCCCCCAAACCAATCCACAGGACACACCAGTATGACTCCGGGGACCTGAGCGATCTTCTCCCGATAGGCTTCGGGCATATCATCAGCCAGCGAAGTGTTGCGCCGCACGACCAGCCGCGTCTCTGCGCCGGAGACTTCCGACGCTGCATTGAGAGTGGTGATGACCGAGCGCATTGTGGCCAGCAAAAAGATCGATACAGTGATGCTGAGAATAGTCAACACTGTGCGCCGCTTGTTTCTTCCAACGCTCTTAACTACGAGCCGCAGGTATTTCATAAATCTCTCCTGTGCTGCTAAGCACGCCCTTCTCCAGATGAATAACTGAATGCGCGTGGCTGGCTGCGCGCGGGTCATGCGTGACCATGATGATCGTCTTGCCGAACTCTTCATTGAGCCGCTTGAGCAGATCGAGGATCTCTTCAGCCGATTTGGCATCGAGGTCCCCCGTAGGCTCGTCGGCGACAAGCAGAGTCGGATCGGTGACAATAGCTCGCGCAATGGCAACGCGCTGCTCCTGTCCGCCTGAGAGCTGGCGCGGATAGTGCCCGGCGCGGTCTTCCAATCCAACAACTGAAAGAGCAGTCATCACGTGATCTCGTCGCTTCTTCTTCGGCAGGTCAGTCAACAGCAGAGGCAGCTCGACATTCTCAAAGGCGGTGAGCACCGGAATGAGATTGTAGAGCTGAAAGATGAATCCGACATGCCGCGCGCGCCACCGGGCAAGCTCTTTTTCTGACATCTTCGAGATCTCTTTGTCGCCGATTATTACCCGCCCGGAAGTCGGTTTATCTATCCCGGCAATCAGGTTGAGCAATGTAGTCTTGCCCGACCCAGAGGGCCCCATCAGAGCTAGAAATTCGCCGCCTGCTACTTCCAGGTCGATCCCATCCAGCACCGGAATCTCGAAACTATCGCGCCAGTATTTTTTGGTCACCTGCTCCAGTTTGATAAGCGTATCGTTCATAGCATCACCTGTTCTTGATTTTACCGATCACTTGCCTGTCTTTACTCTCACCCGCGAGCCTGCGCTGAGGCCGTCTCCTCCGCGCACGACCACCATCTCCCCGCCGACCAGGCCCTGTTTTATCTCCACCCGATCTCCCGACTCAGCGCCCGTTTGCACCTGCTGAATATGAATTTGATCGTTGCTGAGGACAAGCACGACCGTTTGCCCATCTCTTCGCTGAATGGCAGTTTTCGGCACTATAACTCTCGAACTCGGTTCATTGCTCGCCCCCTCAGTCTTCTTGAGAAAAGTCGCCTTCGCGCTCATATCAGGCAGTATTCGCGGATCAAGCTCAATGAAGCGGACTTTGACTTTGACCGTCGCTTTTTGCCTGTCAGCAGTCGGCACGATCTGATAAGCCTCGCCGGGGAACCTTCTATCCGACACAGCATCAAGAGCGATCTCTGCTGGAAGGCCAGCGTGAATCCGACCGATGCTCGATTCATTGACATCAACTTCGACCTCAAGCGATTTAGGATCGATGATAGTAACGACCGAGCCGCGAGTTGATGAACCGCCGAAGATAGCGGGGGCCACAGTTTCGCCCAGCTCCGCGTCTTTAGAGATCACCAGCCCATCGAATGGAGCGCGAATATTTGTGTATTCAATCTGCGCTTCAATCACCTGGATTCGCGCTTCAGCCGAGCGGATCTGAGCCTGGGTAGAGATGATCTGAGCTTCAGCCGAACGGATCTGAGCTTCTGCTGCTTTGACCTGAGCTTCGGCTACTCTGGCCCGCGCTTCAGCATTATCGAAATCGGCTCTGGGCGTTATCCCATCGGCAAGCAATTTGGTCTGCCGCTGAAGGTCGAGTCGCGCCTGATGTCGAGTCGCCTCCGCCTGCTGAAGCGCCGCCTGGAATTCAGCCAGCCGTGCCTTCGCCTGATTGAGAGTCGCTTGCCAGTTGCCCAGCGCTGCTCTGGCATCTTCCAACTGCGCATCCAGATCGCGGTGCTCAAGCCGAGCTACAATCTGATCTGCTTTGACTCGATGACCTATATCCACTCCGAGATATTCCAATCGCCCGGAAATCTTAGGGCTTACCGCAGCCTTGCGATGAGCAACAACATAGCCGGTAGCGGTGAGGATCTCATCGCCCAAACGGCCCGATTCAACCACCGCGCGCGCCACTTCCACTTCAGGCAGAGTCAGCGGCGCCCACCAGAGGCGATAGGCAATTATCAATCCGGCAATCAGCGTCACCAGCAGAGTGCCCAGAGCTACTGTGCGCAGAGCCCGACTGCCGGCCCGCTCCCTCTCCTCTTCCCGCTCTATCTTCAATGCCGATAGATCTTTCTTTATCTTCTCCATCGTCTGTCCCAAAGTCCGCTCCACAACTGTGGGCCCCTCCTCTTGACTAATTATTTGTTTCACAGCTTAACAGCAGTGGACTGACACCGCTGTGTCAGCATGTAATCGAGTCAATAAAAAAAATTTTGCAGCGAGCCAGAGGGCAGCACTGATATTATAGGTTGTACCTGATGTAACTGGCGCTCTCCTGCTGCCCGATTTGAACCAGAGCAAGCCTCAAGGCGCGCTTGTTCTCTTTCTACGTAGCCCGCGAGTAAAATGTTCTTAAATTGCCCAAATAAGTGAGTAGTTACTAATATAGCCCGGTGGCGGAGTCAAGCGGAACCTCTCAGGCGTTCGCTGCGGATGCTAAATGGGGTTTGCGGAATGCCGGAAGTTTTTCATTATCGGTGAATGCCGCATCTTTTCATAGTGCCCCCTCTGGCATGAAGCCTGATTGCGGCGATGGCCGCCTGTGCGACAAGGCTCGGTTTTTATAGAATCCGGCGTGGCAGCAAAGCATTCAAGTGCATAGTGAGATCATATACTGAGACTCCGCACGAAGCGGCTATGTCTTCGGGCCGCGATCCTTCTTGCCAATCGAAGATAGTAGCCAGATCGCCGATCTGAACCTCCGGCTCTGATCCAATCTCCACAATCGAGTGGCTTGCCGATACCGAAGCAATAATCGGATAGAGCTTCGCGCCGATGCGAACACGGGCCCCTTTTGCCGCTGCGCGTGGCAGTCCATCAGCATGGCCTACCGGCAGCGTGGCCACCCATACATCATTCTTGGCTACATAAGCCCGGTTGTATCCTGCGCTGTCCCCTTTGCGCAACTGCTTGACATAAGCGACGCGCGCCTTGAGGCTGAGGGCGGGCCGAAGCTCCATAACAGTAGAGCTACGAAACTCCGCTTCAGGATAGATCCCGTAGATAGCCATCCCTGGCCGCACCATGTCGAGGAACGCATCCGCGTGCTGAAACAGGGCAAAGCTCGAAGCTGCATGTTTTTTCCCCAGGCTGATTCCATCTTTCTCCAGCGCGCTGCACAGCGACTGAAAACGCCTGAGCTGCTCTCTGTCAAATTCCCGATCTTCGGTGAAAGTCATCATCGTCCCTTGAATCTTCACCGACTTTCGAGCGGCAAGGTCGCGAATCAAATCGGCGGCCTGCCTGTGAGGAACCCCTACGCGACCGATGCCTGTGTCAACGCAGATATGCACAGGGATCACTCTCTGAAGCTTGCTGGCAATCTTATCGAAGGCCGGGCCCTGTGGCGTGTAAACCATCGGCATGATGCTGCGAGCTACTGCATCCTCCAAATTCTTTTCATCAAAGGGGCCCATTAGAAGAATCGGCTTGCCGGTCCCGGCATCCCGAAGAGCAATGGCCTCTTGCAGCTTCACCACGGCAAAACCTTCGACATGCGGCAGAGGTTCCAGAATGCGAGCGATATTGACAACGCCCATTCCGTAGCCATTGTTTTTTATGACCGCGAGGATCGGCCTGGAACTGACGCGCCGGTTGATCTCTTGAATATTGTGCCGAAGATTACCGGAATGGATCTCGATCCAGGGATCGAATGATGAAATAGCCTGAGCCGGGGCCCCAATGGCTAATGATTCCCACGATAAGGCGGGAAGCGCAAGCCCTGTTTTCAAAAAAGATCGCCGCGATGTCTCCATAGCTTTTACTCTTTCAAAGCGTCTTCAAATACTCAATCACCTGGCGCTTCTCCTTTTCAGACAGAGGAAAACCAAATGGATGCCCCTGATTGCCGAGCCCTGGCAGCGTAGTGTCTATTATGCGCCGTCGAGCCTCTGGCGGCATATCAGGCGTCGCTGGGCCGGAGAGGATCTCGACCTTGATGCCCAGATCGCGCGTGTCGTACTCTTTAGGGGCCCCTATGCGGCGGAAGTATTTGGGCCGCGCCGACTCGGTGAGCACTCCGTAAACAGTTGGCACCGAGCCGTTGTGGAAATAGGGAGCCGAAGCCCAGATGCCATCAAGCGGCGGCGCGATATAACCTTTAGGCTCCTCTTCAGCGCGCGATTTTGCCCCTAACCACGAGCGATTGAAGTATCGGCGGAACTCTCTGGTCAGGCCCGTCAGGCGCAAGCTGTTGGTGCCGACTATCTCTAGGGGAACTACTCGATTAGGATATTTTCCATCGGGCCCGTAAGTTCCATGGCACTGCGCGCAAGTTTGCTCGAAGACCTTCTTGCCTTCTGCTGCCAGCCGGGCGTCAATCGGCCAGGGGTACTTAGGCGGCTCGATGGAGCGAAGATACTCCAGAACATCGCTGAACTCCGATTCCCATGAGCGAATCTTCTCGCCGCTGGGCTCAATCAGAGTGAATTGCATAATCGGGCGGACGAAATCTCCGCTCACTGCCCCATCTGAATAGAGGAGCTTCTTTTTCTTGAGATGCCACCAGGGGATGGCGTCCAGGTCGTGATTCTTGTAGTTCCCCATGTCTACAGGAGTCGAGCGCGGTGATAGATCCTCATTGCGCCGCTGAAGCAATTTGAGGCTGAAGACAAAAGCGTTCGTGCGACCGCGAGTCAGCCCCTGATCATCTCCGCTGGCGTTAATGCCAAAGAGTTTCTGCGCGTCTTGATAGAGCGTCCCCAGATCGAGTTCTGTGTTGGGCATTCCCACCATGCTCTTCCCGCTTCCTGGCAAGCGGCCTCCATGACAGATCATGCAGTTGATTACCCAGCCTCTCTCTGTAGCCACAAACTGCATAGGGACACCGTCATTAGGATAAGGTGCTTCGGACAGCCCGTAACGCTCGAAAATAAGCTGGCGGATCTGCTGGGGGTTGTTAGGATCGACTTTGGCTTTCCATGCCGGGTCCCAAACTGTCCAGAGCTTCTCCAACATCTGAGGAGTCAAGAGAACAGGCCCATAGGGCCGCTTGGTGAGATTATGGAATCCTCTTTCTGCTGGCGTCATCTCTGCGGCTGATGCCACTCTCAGGGCTCCAAACCCTTGAGCATTGCTGCTTGCGGCACGCTCAGTTGGAAATGCGAAGGTAATCAAAATTAACAGAAGAAAGATTGCCAAAAATGCGCGCTGCAATACCTTCAACTCAGGCATGAAAATCCTCCCCTGTTCTGTAATGGAAATCAAACACCAACTATCACATCACATCGGGAATTTCAATGGGTTTGCGGCTTTCTGCATCCTATCCGTGCGCGCATAGCATCGGGCCGGGTGCGGTTCCCAAAAGTCGGTAATGCTTCGGGCGGCGGGCCCGTAGCAGCTTACTAGAAGCAGTCTCATAAATAGCATCTGAGTAAGATAACGATACAACCAAGGTGCACGAAACCAAGGAAGTTCTCGACCTAGCGCTCGCATCCCGCATCCCAGTCGGCGGAAGTTTTGCAGCCAGGCCGTAGCCGCCTGAGAGGCCGGCAGGCAGGTTCGACTTTCCAGCGCTGGCGGCAGCCGCCGCAAGGGGTGGGCCACACGGCGTTGGAGGTTTCTTTCGGTTTTCTCTGTGAGGAGCGATCATCGGCGACACCTTGCTCTTGCCAAAGCTTCCGTGAAGAGGATCACTCTTCTAGGCTTTATCCCCAATCAGCCGCTCCGGCCGTCTGCTGGTAAAGCTCGAAGAGAGAGTTTCTTCGACAAGGGTGACTTCATGCGCGCCTAGCAGACGCCGTGTAGACGGCGAGCGC
>Ga0073934_10011566_pt1 | contig 10636 bp, 21 predicted proteins | sample LarsenN4metaG_FD_76834 | JGI IMG/M metagenome (GOLD analysis project Ga0073934, IMG submission 76834) | Hot spring sediment bacterial and archeal communities from British Columbia, Canada, to study Microbial Dark Matter (Phase II) - Larsen... ... | reverse complement strand
GGAAGGCAGTTCGCATCATTCAGCAAGGCCGCGCCGCGCGCGTGGACCAGGTGACCGGCTTCTCTGAGCGACTCGGGCCCTATACGGTCTACGTAGTCTACGCCACGCGCCATGTCCGCGGCCTCCCGAAACGAGGCAAGCTCAAAAACTTGGGGGAGGATACCGCAATACGCTTTGTGTCCTATTCCAACTATATCGCGGAAGCCGGCGGCCTGGGCTGTCTCATTATCCCCGAGCGCCCGCGCTACCCCGAGTTGGCGGCGGCACTCAGCAATGAAGCTTCCCGAATGAACCTGCCCGTTTGTCGCAGCCTGAACGAGTGGGAAGCAAATGTACGGCCCGAAGCGGAAACGGCGGCCTCGTGCCCATCACCGGAAAGGGGCGCCAAAAAAGAGATACCCCAAACATGACCACGGCGGTGTATTTACGGGTTTCTACTGACAGTCAGGATGAGCTCAGCCAACGGGCGGCGGTTGATGCCTGGCTCTCCAAGCAGCCTCCGAGCAAAGTCACCTGGTACGTGGATCGGGGCATTAGTGGCGCCCAGGCGAAACGTCCCGCGCTTGACCGTTTGTCGGCCGATGTGGCCGCGGGCAAGGCAGGCATCGTAGTCGTCTTTGCCCTCGATCGGCTCAGTCGCGACATCGTCGACGGGCTTACCTTTCTGACGAATTGGCTAAAAGCTGGGGCGCGCGTAGTTTCCCTAAGCGAGCCGGTTGATTGGAGCGGCGGGATCGTCGCCGAGATCATGGCCGCCGTGCTCTTCGCCATGGCCAAGCTCAATCTGGCGCAGATTCGCGCGCGCATCAAAGCCGGCATCTGGGCCGCCAGGCAAGCCGATGAGCAGGCGAGTCTTGCCGCTGGCCGGAAGATCACTCGCTGGCAGGGGCGAAAACCCGGTACCGCCAAGGTCGCCGGCGCCGGCCGGGACCCCGCTTTCAACGCGAAGCTAAGGTGTGCTCAGCACGCCCGTATCGTAGAACTCCGGGGCAAGGGGCTAACACCCCAAGAGATTGGCAAAATTGTCGGACTGAGCGGGCGAACGGTGAGGAGACGATTACATACGGCCTAAATTCGCAAGGAAACGGCCCTTCCTTCGACGCGGCGGCGCCGGAGCTTCCAGGGATGGGTAAGCCATGCAGCGTGCAACCATGGGCTTCTAATTCGTCCTGGCGGCCAATCGTTTTTTGGCTTGATTGGATGCCCCAAAATGGTAGAGTTTGCTCCGTCCAATCTGTGCCGCCCCTGGCGGCCCGCCTCTTTGGCCGGCCCATCTTTGAGTGCCACACCCGGCTTCCGGCCGGCCCGCCGGGGATGTTTTTTGGAGCGTCTGGCGTGGAAGCTGCCGCTAAGTTCGCCACCATTCGGGCAGCCTGGAAAAGGCGCGATATAAGTCATGCGGCCAAGGTTGTGCTTTGGCAACTGGCCGACCATGAAGGCGGAAACGGAGCGGCATGGCCGAGTGTGCGCCTGCTGGCTCACGAATGCGGAATGAGCGACCGCTGGGCCCAGGAGGGCCTGCGTGCTTTGGAAAGGGCGGGGATCATCAGGAGACTTGAGCGACCAGGCAAAAGCACCCTCTATGAGATAAGGGGTGAAGCCGAGTTCACCCCTGAAGCCGAGTTCACCCCTGAAGCCGAGTTCACCCCAGGGGTGAAGCCGAGTTCACCACCGGGGGTGAACCCGGGTTCACCCAGAACCAATTCATTTGAACTACTCCAAGAACCTCCCAATATTTTGCGGCCTTCGCTGAAGGCTCGGCCGCGGGACCTTTTGTGGGAAGCACTCGAAGCTGAGTTCGGGCCCGTCCGAAACAAGACGGAAAGGGCTGTGCGCAACCGGCAGGCTAAGGTACTGAGAGATGCCGGCGTGACCGCTGACCAAGTACCCGTTGTTGCCGCAGCCTTCCGAAAAGCCTGGCCCGACCTGAGCTGCACGCTGGCCGCTTGCGTCCGCCACTGGACGGCCCTGATCGAGGGAAGGCTCGATCCCCAAAAAATCAGGGAGCGGCTGATCGATGACCTCATGAATCGAGCAACCGCCGGAAGAGAGCAAAATGGCAAGCAAGGCTGAGATGGCGCAGGTCGCCAAAATCATCGCGGCTCTATTTCCGTCCTGGCAGGCCAACGAAGAAACCCTGCTGCAACTTGAGCGGCTCTTCGGCCGATTTCCCTTCCCCGCCATCCGGGACGCAATCCGGGAACACGCCGACAATCCCGATCGTCGGGCAGGCTTTGACCCCCGGGCGGTCCGCGCCCGCCTGGATGAACGCCGCATCAAATGGGAGCAAGCAGAACACCGGCGCTTGCTGTCCGCGCAGATTGCAAAACATGGCCCTCTCCGTCAGAGGCCGCCCGAGTTTGGCAAAATCCCAAAACACGAGGAAAACAGAAGCAACCACACCGCGGGCGAGGCATCTACCTGACGTGAAAAATTTCAAGATTTTGCTTGCTTTTGCCGATGACTAGACTAAGATAACAGCATGAAAGAGAAGTCGCATCTACAAACAAACCTCTGGGTTCGGATCGATAACGAGACCAAGACCGCGCTGCGGCGCCGCATGATCCATGGGCACTACGCCACGATTTCCGATGTCATAAGACAGGCCATCCGCGAGTACCTGCAGGACGAACCAGAATTCTCAGGCGTGCGCAAGAGGGCAGCCCTCAGGGAGCCTGTGGCGTGACCTTATTATCGTGGGAATCGCAACTGAAGCGAACGCTGCGCCTCGTCAGGCTCCTCCGCTGCGCCGACGAGATTGACCCCAAATGGCGCATCGAGCTGAAAGTGCTACCGCGCGACCTTACGGGCGACGCAAGCGTAGTGCCCATACTCAACGGCCGCGTGGGCGCGATAAGTCATCATGAAGTCGTTGACGTGGTGCGCCGCGCCTATTGGCTTGGCCTCGAACATGGAAAGACCCAGGCTCGGGGGCCGACTGGCTCTATGCCCCCAGACCCCATCGATCTGGCGGTCGAAGGGTCACTGGCCCGCCCGGAGGCACCATCGGATAAAGGATGCTCCAAAGCCTTTGTCCTCCGGGCGGGCTGTGCGGGCGTTGAAAACGGGCGATCAGGGAGCGCGCTCCCGAAGTCGCACGTGCTAGACGCCCCCCAAGGCGACTGATAGACCACGGCGCCTTTTTTTGGTTCCCCGTTCCCCAGGACGCCGTGCGCGGAGCGTTACCGCGGGTCGCCAATCGTGGCTATGCCGGGGCCGGCGCCCGCGATAGTGCGGGGCGCCCAACAGTCCGCGGAGCGCGCGAGGCGGCTTACTCCGTCCGCCGGCCCCGGCGCTTTTTGAGAAGACCATCATGGCAGAAATTGCGTTAACTCATGGCGCCGCCAGCGTCGCGGACATCATCGCCCAAGTACAGATGATTCAGCAGCTGTTGCGCCAGGTGATGGTCGAGGGCACTCATTATGACACGATTCCGGGATGCGGCCCCAAGCCGGTCCTTTTGCAGCCCGGCGCTCAGAAACTCTGTCTGATGTTCCGCCTGGTGCCCACGATTGTCAACGAGAACCCGATTGAATTGCCCGGCGGGCATCGGGAATATCGCTGTAAGGTCCGGCTGGAGCATGGCCCCACGGAGGAATTCGTCGGCGAAGGCATCGGCGTATGTAGCACGCTTGAACGCCGCTATCGTTATCGCAGCGAGCCAGTTGAAGACGCCAACGGCGAACCGCTTGGCGTGCCCAAGGAATATTGGAAGTCGCGCGACCCCGACTTAATTGGCGGACCGCAGTTCAAGGCCCGCAAGCGGGATGGCCGATGGGTAGTCTGTCACGAATTTGAGCATGACAATCCTGCCGACAATTACAACACCTGCCAGAAGATGGCCGTTAAGAGAGCGTACGTGCACGCGGCGCTGAACGCGACGGCGGCGAGTGACCTGTTCACCCAGGACCTCGAAGATGCCGATGAACCCTCGGCGCGCGAGAAGCCGCCGCCACGCCGCCCCAGGCGCAAACCTGTGGTTGCCGACGCAACAAGTCCGCGCACCGGGCCCGTGGACAGCCACGACTATAACAGGCTTCTCGAAATTCTCAAGATTTACACCATACCCCACGACCGAGTGATGCAATCAATATCGCAGCGATATCACGTAAAAAAAATCAGCGAATTGAATCGCTCACAATTCGAAGAACTCATAGAGGAGCTGGTCGACGGGGCGGAAGAGGGGGCGCGATTAGAGCAAGTAGAAGAAACGCTAAAACCATACGCCGCCGACGTTGCCAACTTCATAAAAGATCAATTCGGGGCCACCAAAGTTAGCGATCTCAGTCGTGCGCAGATGGATGAGGTGTTCAAATGGCTGAACATACCGAACCCGGAGACATCGCGTGCATGAGCTCACCTTCGACGCCGCCAATCACGTCTACCGCGCAGGCAACCATCTTGTGCCCGGCGTTACGAGTGTCATCCGGGCGGCCGGCCTTATGGATACGATCGGCTGGGATACCTTTCATCAGACGCTCGGAACTTACGTGCATGAGCTATGTGCCCTGATTGATGGAGACGCTCTGGACTGGAACGACCTTGATGCTGACCTCGACGGCTATGCCGATGCATATCAGGCTTTTTTGCGTGAATGCACGCCTGCCTGGGAACAGATCGAGAAGCCCCAGGGCTACAAGGAACTCGGCCGCTATCTTTTTGCCGGGACGCCGGATCGCATCGGCTGGATCAACGGCAAATACTCGGTCGTTGACATAAAAACCGGCACCTGCACGAGATGGCATGCCGTTCAGACCGCGGCTTATGCAATGATTTACCGCACGGTCGTTGAGCGCTATTGCCTGCATTTGCGTCCCGACGGAACCTACCGCCTGAATCGGCATTCGGACGCGGGCGACGCGTTGATCTTCCGTTCCGCCCTGAACCTGGCTTCTTTGAAGGAGAAACTCCATGACCGACACGACGACGCTTGTCCTGCCCTCGGCGGACCAGGAGAAGCTACATGCGGCGAATCTTTTGACTGCAGCGTCGCAAATCCAGATCAACAACCCGCATGACTATCAGATGGCGGGTGAGTTCGCTAAAGAGATAAGACGCCTCATTCGGCGCATCACCAACCTTTTCGGCCCCACCATTGACGCGGCCCACAAGGCTCATCGGGCCGCCTTGGCGGCAAGAGATTCGCTGTTGACCGTCGTCAAAGAAGCGGATCGCACGATAAGCCACAAGCTGTCGGCATATGCCGTTGAGCAGGAACGTATCCGGCGGCAGGAACAGGCCAGGTTGCTTGAAAGAGCCCGCCGCGAGGCGGAAGAGCAGCGCCTGCAGCAGGCGTTGGCCCTGGAAGCCGATGGCAACAAAGCGGCCGCCGAAGCCGTACTTGTGCAGCCCGTTTCGGTAGTAGGACTCCTTGTGCCGCTAACAGAGCCGCCTGCCAGAGGCATAAGCTTTCGGAGCGCCTGGACTTACGAAATCGTCGATTCGGAATTGATCCCACGCGAATATCTTACGCCCGATCTCGGCGCCATCGGCAAAGTCGTCAGAGCGCTGAAGGGCGAAACGCGGATTCCAGGCATTCGGGTTTATGAAACAAAAACGACGCAGGTGCGAACATGAAACTCCAACAAGCAATTCGAGTGGCCGCCCGCGAAGCGAGGACTTTCGCCGGCCGCGTGTATCGGTCGCAGGCCGAGATGCGGATGGCGCGGTGGCTTGAGGCCGGCGATGCTCTCGAGATTCATTACGAGCCAAAACTGATGTTGGGCGATGAGCCGTATCGACCGGATTTCTTCGTCGTTAAACCTGACTACAGCTTCTATGTTGAAGTCAAGGCAATGCGGAGGACACCAGTGCGCTTTTCCCGCGGCAAACGTGTTGAGCCGAAGTGGAAGTACGTCAATGCTGCTCAGCGCGAACGCATGCGGCGAATCACGCGCCTGTGGGCCAAGTATGGTCCGGCGCCCTTGCAAATCTGGACCGTGGCGCGGGAGACCCTCGTCCACGTCAAAACCATCGAAGGAGGCACCATCTCCCAATGAAAGTGCAGGCGGGTGTCCCGATTGGCTCGCGTAAAGGCAGAACTTATGCGGGCCGTGTGTATCGCTCCTGGCTTGCAGCCCGCGCCGCCAGATGGCTTGCCGAGACCGGCGCCACGGAAATCCATTATCGGCCCACCGTGAGGCTTGGTAACGAGATGCATCATCCAGATTTTTACGTAATCCAACGGGATGTGTCTTACTACGTCGAAGTGAAGCGCGTGCGCCCCCGCCGCCGCGCCCGTCTACGTCGTCCATCTAAGCAACGCGGCGATCATAATGACATTATTGACGGCAACGTAGGCTTGGATCGTTTATATTACAGAAACGCCGCTGAGCGGCAGAAACTGCAACGGACAATGCGCCGCTGGGCCAAGTACGGTCCGGCGCCGTTAGATGTTTGGACTTTTGATCGCGGCGTGTTCATACATGTCAAAACGATTGAAGGCGGCCGCGATCCGCAGCGAGAACGGAGCAATATATGAAACTTCCTGCTCACGCATTGCCGCCGCCCGAAGCCTGTCCCTGTTGCCTGGGAATCGGGCGATACTACCTCTTGATTGATCGCCAGACGATCCGAAGCGTTCCCTGCCCGGAATGTTCGCCGGTCCTTGACGATGTCATAGAAAAGATGCTGCATATTATGGGGTGGAAACACGTGCCCGATATTGAAAACTAAAAGAGGACGACATGATCGAGGAGCAGCAATAAATGAATGACAAACACGAAGCCGCTCTTGTCACGTGGTTGCGGGACGCCTCCCGGAACAAGAAGCGTTTGGCATTGGTCGCCCGGATCATCATGAATGTGTTCGAGAGAGACGACCTGGCCTATCGGGATGCGCGTGATCTCGTTAGTCGGGAAGATATCTGGGGTGAAGCGGTCACGTGCGGCGAGTGCGGAGATTTCTATTATCCCCAAATCACGGGTCCTCATTGTCCCCGCTGCGAAAGGAAGCTGATCTGATGATACGTGGGCGACTTTATCGTCTCAAGAACCTCTGTGACCCCGAGAGAAACCATTATTGCGTCGTGGTAGGCAGGCGGAAGCTCGTGTTGAAACGCTGCGTCTGTGCGCGACCAGATTGCATGGTGTACGGGAGCGGCGGATATCTTATGCAAGCAAAAGCCTTTGAGCGCTTGTTTCGGAAACTAAAGTTGAAGCCGGGCGAGGGACCCGTAGCCGTCGTTTTCACGGGAGAGTTCGCGCAATGAAGTCCTCCAAAACAACACGCTTCACGCCACCGGCCGACCTATGGGCGGTCATTGCACGAGAAGAGGGGTCGTTCGATCCCTGGAAGATTGTGCCTCACAATGACGCCCTCGCAATATTTACATCCCGGTACGATGCTGAATTGAAACAGAATCAATATCAGTATTGCATGAATCGAGCCTGGTTGAGCGTTCGTGTCATTCGTATATCCATTAAAGCGGCCAGGGCAAAGAGAGTGGAACGAAAGACTCGCCGAGGTTGACAGAAGAATTGAAGACAAGGGAGCAAAGAAATGATCTCGGGCGGCCAGGGACGAACACCCAAGGAACTGGAAGGCGCGATGTGGGCGCTGGTGGCTTTGGCCATCGCCGCTCTTTTGCTGGCCTGCGTACTCAGCGCGGGATGTATATTGTGAGAATCAGCGCATAGCTGATTAGAAAGGAGAACCAATGGCGAATCTCAAAATTGTCTTGTTACAGGGTGCTTCCGGTTTTAACAATAGGGCGCGAGAATCGACCATATTATGGTGGCTAAATCGAATCGGTGAGCGTAGGATTTATGCCGTGCACCTGTACGAAGATATTTTGCCAGAGGAAGCCGGGGAGCTCGCCAAATTGGTCACGCCGGAATATGGTGTGCGGCTGTGTCTGACGGTGAAACGAGAGGATTTCCCCGACTTCGAACAGGCGAAAGCGTTAAACAAAGCTATCCAGGAAAGCACGGGCATGCTGCCGCTCTGGTGGTGGGAATGTCCCGGAGGGCGCAATTCGCCGGACTTCGCGGGCTTCTGGGGCAACCAAAGCATGGCCTGGAGATTTACGAGAGAGGTGCAGGCGAACTGGATTCTTTACTATGATGTTCAACCCGGTCCGGGCGGCCCGCTGTTCCAAGACTTTGTCTGCCAGCATTATCCGAACGTGCGGCGAACCCGCCGTTCCACTGGCCTTCCCATCAGCGTGGAACAAATTGGCTGGACGCGGGACTCGATGACCAATCTGCTGATGACTCGCCAACTCAAAGACCTCTTTCCGTCGGTTCATGTGGGCGCCGTCCTGCCGGCGACAGGCGTCAGGATTCTGAGCGACCCGCCGCGGCCCGGCTTCGATGCTTTCTGGCCCCCCACGGAACAGCAGTACCTCGCCTGGTTTCTGTTGCTCCAACACCTCGGATGTGAATGGGCGTGCCTCTACTGTCATCAGAATCTCGCCCAGCCCGAGGCTGAGGAAATCGCCGGCAACATCAGGCAAGCGCTGCAGGCCCTGGAAACCAACTATTGTACCGATACACCTGCCGGGTACTCGCGGTTACCTTTGATCGAAGGCTCGGGCATTCCGGGCGACCTCGATGGGGACGCAGACGTGGACATGGCTGATGCCATAATTCTCAGCCACAATTACACAGGGAGTTTGCCGCCGCCATGACCGAAACTGAACTTAAGACAATCGAAAGAAACAGACACTACTTGACAATGCTAGACAACAACATGTTTGACCTGCTGAAGTATGTGCGTCAGTTGCGTCACGTACTTGATGAGAGTCTAGCCGACGCGGAGGGCAATGGTGAGCCCCGCCGAGCACTGGATCGAATCGCTGCGCGGCACCGTAATGCTCTGGGGTTATCGTGAAGGCGGCCGGATAAGCCCTGGGACTGCTGAAGACCGAAAGGAGAACTCATGAGCGAAAACGAAGCGATCCGTATCACCGCTGCCGTGCCGGGCAGCACCTTGCCTCGGGAAGCCCAGATCATTCGAGAATTGGTGCGCAGCTACTATGATATTCAGCGCATCCGCGTCGCCTACAATAACCGCCTGAAACGCATGGTCAGAGATGGTTTGGTTCTTGAGGAGGCGCTGGCTGAAACGCACTACGGCCTGGAACTTAGACGACTTTCCGATGCGGAAGATAGCCTGGCCAAGCGGTTCGCGGCGTACCTAAAAGAGCAGCCGATCTGGGAAGACTGGCTTTCGCGCGTCCGGGGCATCGGCCCCGTGCTGGCCGCCGGCATCATCGCTGAAATCGGCCACCCCTCCCGGTTCGAGACCGTCTCCAAACTCTGGGCGTTCGCCGGGCTGGCGGTCAGGAATGGCGTCGCCTGCCGTCGAACCCGCGGCGAGAAAGCGAAGTGGAGTCCCGGGTTCAAGGTATTATGCTGGAAGCTAGCCCATAGCTTCGTTCTGCAGGGCGGTGCGTACCGAAAGGAATATGAGCGATTCAAGGCGCACGAACTTGAGTTGCATCCCCAGACACCCGACATCAAACCCGGCGGGAAATTCTCCCTGGCCCACTTAGACCTTCGCGCACAACGCAAAGTTGTCAAACTCTTCCTGTCGCACCTCTGGCAGCGTTGGCGTGAGTTGGAGGGCTTGCCTACCAGGCCGCCTTATGCTATTGAATATCTAAAACATACGAGCCTATCTGACCCCGCCCGGTTTGCCACGAAGCCGGCCAAGGCGGCCAGGAAGAAGGCTACGGCGCCCCGCAGAAAGCGTTTGAAAGCAGGCTGAGCCGAAAGGCCGTTGAGTTCCGTGTCCGTTATGCGAGCCGAAAGTCGAATGAGACCCGAAAAGTTCTTGCGAGCCGCCAGATTGTTGAGACCCGGGACTTGGTTGCGAGCCGTGGGAACAATGAGACCCGGTGCGAGAATGCGAGCCGATAACCCTGTGAGACCCGGAATCCGCGTGCGAGCCGCAAGCTGACCAAGCTTTTGGCCGGCCTGGATGGCAGTCATGAGGTGACGCATCTGCCTTCCGGGCCGGTGTCCCGGAGGAGCCGCCCTGGTTCGCCGCCCCTACAGGGTTGCGGCCGGGCGGCTTCCTTTTGAGCCATTCAGCCTGTTATTTGGCGCCCGGCCGCCAGCCCCGCGCTTGTCGATGGCTTGCTCGAAGGCCCGAGCGACTTCATTGAGGAAGGTGCGCCGTCGGCCCCATGACCATCTTTCCCAGAGGGCCACGGGAACACTGACACTGAAGTTCTTACCGCGCAATCGCCGCCCCGCGGCCTCGAGCGGCAGAAACCAGAATCGCTGTTGCAGGTCCATTTCCAGGCGGGCGTCTAGTTCCCAACCCTCAACGAGGTCCCGGATTTCCTGCGGCGTTGACATCATGGCGTCCCTTCTACTGCCTGCCGGCCATTCATCAATTTGCTCAGTGCCAAGTCAACCTTAGATTCGAACCTGGCCTGTGCTATGCGTAGATGCTCGAGAGTTAGCCTGGTCTCTTTGGCAAACTCTTTAAAGTCAGCGACCACATCGGTTTGCCGCCGTTCCTGGGCCTCCAGCTTATCTATTACCCAGGCCCGGTCTTTGTCCCACGAGTTGAATGACGATTCCGCGTGTCGTGGCCAGAGCAGGTAGGTCGCCCCTCCACCGCTGGCGGCTGTCGCGAAGATGGCGACTGCTATCATCTTGACCGCCGTTGTGTTCACCCTGTT
>Ga0073934_10011565_pt1 | contig 10636 bp, 10 predicted proteins | sample LarsenN4metaG_FD_76834 | JGI IMG/M metagenome (GOLD analysis project Ga0073934, IMG submission 76834) | Hot spring sediment bacterial and archeal communities from British Columbia, Canada, to study Microbial Dark Matter (Phase II) - Larsen... ... | reverse complement strand
GGCGGATCGCGGAATTCGGCGACGTGGGGCTCCTCGAACGTCACCCAATGGACGCGGCCGAGGTCCACGCCGAAGTCCTCGGCGAGGATGCCACGCACCCAAGTCGCGGTGGTGACGGTATGCGAGCGCTCTCCGACCCGCTTTCCTTCGAGATCCATCGGCGCAAGGCGCTTTGCGGAGACGAGATACGGATGCTGCATGCGAGCGGTGAGGACCGCGGGTAGCAGCCGCAGCGGCTTTCCGTGCGCTTTCGCGACGAGGAACGTGACCAGCGCCAGCTCGGCAAAGTCGAACTCCAGGTCGCGCACCACGCGCTTGAACGCGGTGTGCGGCAACACGACGTCGGCGAATTCGAGCGGCGCTTTTTCCCGGAAGCGCCGGGTGACCGGATAGTCGCCGAGGAGCGCCTTCACTCCTCGAGCGGGCCGTCCACGTACTTGAGGCCCTTCTGCGCGAGCGCCGGGCGCATGTTGTAGATGTCGAGGCTCACCTCGCCCTTCTTCAGTCGCTCGCGCACGCCGGCCTCTTTCGCCTCGCGCTCGGCGCCCGCCGCGGCCACCTTCGCCGCCTCGGCGCGCGGCACGATCACCACGCCGTCGTCGTCGGCTACCACGACGTCGCCCGGCCGCACATAGACGCCGGCGCAGACCACCGGCACGTTGACCGAACCGAGGGTGGCCTTCACCGTGCCCTTCGCCGAGATCGCCCGCGACCAGACGGGAAAGCGCATCTCGGTGATCTCGGCCGCGTCGCGGCAGCCCACGTCGAGCACCACGCCCTTCGCACCGCGCGCGGCGAGCGCCGTGGCGAGCAGCTCGCCGAAGGCGCCGTCGGTGCTCTCGCTCGTGCAGGCGACGACGAGCACGTCGCCCGCCTGCAGCAGCTCGACGGCGACGTGGATCATCCAGTTGTCGCCGGGGTGGCAAAGCGCGGTGACCGCGCTTCCGGCGATGCGCGCGCCGCGCCAAAGCGGCCTCATGTACGGCGCCATCAGGCCGGTGCGCCCCTGCGCTTCGTGCACCGTCGCGACGCCGAGCCGCTCCAGCGCCGCGATCGCGCTAGCCTCCGCGCGGCGGATGTTCCGCACCGCGATTCCCATCGTCATGATCGCTTCCTCCTGCTTCTCGTAGGCTCGAAATCGGGGTCAGACCCGGGTCTGACCCGGTTTTCAGAGGCGCTCGAAGATCGCGGCGATGCCCTGCCCGCCGCCGATGCACATGGTGACGAGTGCGTAGCGCTTCTGCGTGCGCCGCAGCTCGTAGAGCGCCTTCACGGTGAGGATGGCGCCGGTTGCGCCGATCGGGTGCCCGAGCGCCACCGCGCCGCCGTTGGGGTTCACCTTCGCCGGGTCGAGCCCGAGATCGCGCGTCACCGCCATCGCCTGCACCGCGAACGCCTCGTTGGATTCGATCACGTCCATGTCGGCGGGCTTCAGACCCGCCTTCTCGAACACGCGCTTCACCGCCGGAATCGGCCCGAGGCCCATCAGGTGCGGCTCGACGCCGGCGTGCGAGTAGGCGACGAGGCGCGCCATCGGCTTCACGCCCGCGCGCTCGGCCGCTTTTGCCTCCATCAGCACGACCGCGGCGCCGGCGTCGTTGATCCCGGAGGCGTTGGCGGCGGTGACCGTTCCGTCCTTCTTGAAGACGGGCTTGAGCTTCGCCATGTCCTCCAGCCTCGCGTCCTTCCTCACGTGCTCGTCCAGCGCAAACGGCTCGACGCCCTTCTTCGTCTTCACCTCGACCGGGACGATCTGCTCCCGGAAGTAGCCTTTCTCCAGCGCCGCCGCCGCGCGCCGGTGCGATTCCAGCGCGAACGCGTCCTGCTCCTCGCGCGTGATGCCGTACTTCGCCGCGATGTTCTCGGCGGTGACGCCCATGTGCCCGTGCCCGAACGGGTCGTGCAGCGCCGCGGTCATCGCGTCCACCACCGCCGCATCGCCCATTCTCTGACCCCAGCGGCCCGAAGGCAGGAAGTACGCCGCGCGGCTCATGCTCTCGGCGCCGCCCGCGACCGCCACCTCGACGTCGCCGAGCTGGATGTGCTGCGCCGCCGAGACGATCGCCTGCAGGCCGGAGCCGCAGAGGCGGTTGACCGTCAGGCACGGCGTGCCGACCGGCAGCCCCGCCTCGATCGCCGCGACGCGCGAGAGGTACATGTCGCGCGCCTCGCCGTGGATGACGCTGCCCATCACCACGTGGCCGACGCGCGCCGGATCCACCTTCGCCCGCGCCACCGCCTCGCGGATCGCGATCGCGCCGAGCTTCGTCGGCGGCACGTCCTTGAGCGAGCCGCCGTAGTCGCCGATCGCGGTGCGCGCACCCGACACCACCACCACTTCCGCTGCGTTCATGCGAGTCTCCCGTAAAGGTCGTGATCGTCCGCGCGCTCGACGAGGACGTCGGCGAACTCGCCCGGCCGCCCGCCCTCGAAGCGCACCACGCCGTCTATTTCCGGCGCATCCGCCGTCGAGCGGCCGATGCCCGGCTCGTCCACGATCACGCGGATCGAGCGGCCGATTTTACGCCGCAGTTTTCCGCGGCTGATCTCCGCCTGCACCTCCATGAAGCGGCGGCGGCGCTCCTCCTTCACGTCCTCGGGCACCGGATCGGGCAGCGCGTTGGCCGCGGCGCCCTCCACCGGCGAGTAGGCGAAACAGCCGACGCGGTCCAGTTGCGCCTCGCGCAGGAAGTCGAGCAGTTCCTCGAACTCCGCCTCGGTCTCGCCCGGAAAGCCGACGATGAAGGTGCTGCGGATCGCGATCTCGGGGCAAGTCCTGCGCCAGGCGCGGATGCGCTCGAGGTTGTCCTCGCCGCTCGCCGGCCGCTTCATGAGGCGAAGAATGCGGGGACTTGCGTGCTGGAACGGCACGTCGAGATAGGGAAGGATCCGCCCTTCGGCCATGAGCGGGATCACCTCGTCCACGTGCGGATACGGATAGACGTAATGCAGCCGCACCCAGACGCCCAGCGACCCCAGCGCCTCGCACAGCTCCCTCATCCGCGTCCTCACCGGCCGGCCGTTCCAGAAGCCGGTGCGGTACTTGACGTCCACGCCGTAGGCGCTCGTGTCCTGCGCGATCACCAGAAGCTCCTTGACGCCCGCGCGCACGAGGGCTTCCGCCTCGCGCATCACCTCGCCCACCGGGCGCGAGCGAAGCGGGCCGCGCATCGAGGGGATGATGCAGAACGTGCAGCGGTGGTTGCACCCTTCGGAGATCTTGAGGTACGCGTAATGGCGCGGGGTCAGCCGCACGCCCTGCGGCGGCACGAGGTCGGTGAAGGGGTCATGCGGTTTCGGCGCATGCGCGTGCACCGCGCGCATCACGCCCTCGACGTCGTGCGGCCCGGTCACCGCGAGGACGCGCGGGTGCGCGGCCTCGACCACGCCGTCCTTCGCGCCGAGGCAGCCGGTGACGATGACGCGGCCGTTCTCCGCGAGCGCCTCGCCGATCGCCTCCAGCGACTCCTCGACCGCGGCGGTGATGAAGCCGCAGGTGTTGACGATGACGAGATCCGCGCCGGCGTAATCGGACGCGGTCTCGTAGCCCTCGGCCCTGAGCTGCGTGAGGATGCGCTCGGAGTCCACCAGCGCCTTCGGGCATCCGAGCGAGACGAACCCCACCCGGGGCGGCCTCGCCGCGGCCCTGCGCGCCGGGCGCGCTCTACTTGCTGTCGCCGTCAGTCTTGTTCTGCTGGGTCGGCGCAAAGCCGGGGAAGGTGAAACCGGAGAACATGTTCCGCGCCTGGTTCTGCATCTGCTCCTGGAACTGCGCGAACATCTTCTGGCTCTGCTCGATGTAGGCCTGCATCAGGCTCTGCATCGCCGGCCCTTGCAGGTTCAGGAACTGCGACCACAGCTCCTGCGCCGCGCGCGAGCCGTCGCCGCCGCCCATCATGCGCTGCGACTGCTCCTGGAGCGACTTCTGGATGTCCTGGAACGCGCGGATGTTCCTTTCCAGGTACGTGCCGAGGAAACCCTGCATCGCGTTGCCGTAGAAACGGATGAGCTGCGACAGCAGGTCGGAGGAAAAGAGCGGCTTGCCGGCCTGCTCCTCCTCCAGGATGATCTGCAGCAGGATCTGGCGCGTCAGGTCCTCGCCGGTCTTGGCGTCCACCACCTGGAACTCCTCCTGCCTGAGCACCATCTGCTTGACGTCGGCGAGCGTGATGTAGCTCGACGTCTTGGTGTCGTAGAGCCGCCGGTTCGGATATTTCTTGATCAGGCGCGTCGGAGTGTCCGTCTTTTCGCCGGGTATCGCCGCCACAGAAGCCTCCTAGTACATGTGCTGGCCGCCGTTGATCGAGATGTTGGCCCCGGTCACGAACGCCGCCTCGTCCGAGCACAGATAGATGATCAGGCCCGCCACTTCCTCCGGCCTTCCCAGCCGCCCGACGGGGATCTGCGGCAGGATCTTGGACTCCAGGATCTCCTTCGGGATCGCGGTCACCATCTTGGTGCCGATGTAGCCCGGCGAGATGGTGTTCACCGTGACGCCCTTCTTCGCCACCTCCAGCGCGAGCGCCTTGGTGAAGCCGTGCATGCCGGCCTTGGCCGCCGAGTAGTTGGTCTGGCCGAACGCGCCCTTCTGGCCGTTCACCGACGAGATGTTGATCACCCGCCCCCAGCCGCGCTCGACCATGCCGTCCATCACCTGCTTGGTCATGTTGAAGACCGAGTCGAGGTTGGTGCGCATCACCACGTCCCAGTCGGCCTTGGTCATTTTCTTGAACGTCATGTCGCGGGTGATGCCGGCGTTGTTGATCAGGATGTCCACCGGGCCGACCTCGCGCCGGATGCGCTCGCACTTGGCGGCGCAGTCGTCGTAGGAGGTGACGTCCACCGGGTAGGCGGCGAACTGGTAGCCGCGGTTTTTCATGCCGTCGAGCCACTCCTTCCACTTGGTGTTCGACGGCGAGTACGTCACCACCACCTTGTAGCCCGCGTCGGCCATCTTGGTCGAGATGGACTCGCCCAGTCCGCCCATGCCGCCCGTCACGATCGCCAGTCTTTGCTGCGCCATTGCCTCCTCCGGATCCGCCTCGGCCAGTCTACATCATGTGCATGCCGCCGTTCACCGAGATGTTCGCGCCGGTGATGTAGCCCGCGTCCTCGGAGGCGAGGAACGCGACCACCGCCGCCACCTCGTCGGGCCGCGCCAGGCGCCCCATCGGGATCGAGGCGATGATTTTTTCGCGGATGTCCGGCCGGATCGCCATCACCATGTCGGTCTCGACGTAGCCGGGCGAGACGGTGTTCACCGTAACGCCCTTCCTGACCACCTCCTGCGCGAGCGCCTTGGCGAAGCCGAGGATGCCCGCCTTCGCCGCCGAGTAGTTGGTCTGACCGAACTGGCCCTTGATCGCGTTCACCGACGAGATGTTGATGATCCGCCCCCAGCCGCGCTCGACCATACCGTCCACCACCTGGCGCGTGACGTTGAACACGCTGTTCAGGTTGGTGTTGATCACCGCGTTCCAGTCCTCCTCGGTCATGCGCCGGAACACCGCGTCGCGCGTGATGCCGGCGTTGTTGACCAGGATCTCCACCTGGCCGACGACCGAGCGCACCCGGTAGAACATCTCGGCGCAGGAATCGAAGTGCGCGACGTCGCCCTCGGCGGCGTGCACCCGGAAGCCCTCGCTGCGCATGCGCGCGAGCCACTCGTCCTTCTTTTCGTAGCCCGGGAGACACCCGGCCACCACCACGTGGCCCTGCGCCGCCAGGCGCCGGCAGATCGCCGTGCCGATGCCGCCCATGCCGCCGGAGACGAACGCGACGCGCTGCGTCACCTGCGCGCGAGCGGTCGGCTCCGGCCGGAGGTGTTCGTCGGTGCACTCCATGACCTGAGTCGTCATTGCCGTTTTCTCCTCTTGTTCAGCGTTCCACCGCCAGCGCGACGCCCATGCCGCCGCCGATGCACAGCGACGCGAGCCCCCGCTTCGCGTCGCGCTTCTGCATCTCGTGCAGCAGCGTCACCAGGATCCGGCAGCCCGAGGCGCCGATCGGATGCCCGAGCGCGATCGCGCCGCCGTTCACGTTCACCTTTTTCGTGTCCCAGCCCATCTGCCGGTTGACCGCGATCGCCTGCGCGGCGAATGCCTCGTTGATCTCCATGAGGTCGAGGTCCTTCGGCTCCCAGCCGGCGCGCGAAAGGCAGCGCTTGGAGGCCGGCACCGGCCCCATGCCCATGTATTTCGGGTCCACGCCGGCCGAGGCGTACGCCTTGATGCGGGCAAGCGGCGCGAGGCCCAGCTCCTTCGCCCTACGGGCGCTCGTCAGCACCACCGCCGCCGCGCCGTCGTTAATCCCGGAGGCGTTGCCGGCGGTCACCGTGCCCGCCTTGTCGAACGCGGGCTTCAACGCGCGCAGCGCCTCCAGCGTCGTGCCCGGGCGGGGATACTCGTCCTCGGCAAAGCTCACCGTGCCCTTCCTGCCGGGGACCTCGACCACCACGATTTCGTCGCGAAAGCGCCCGGACTTGAGGGCGGCCTCGGCCTTTTGCTGGCTGGCGAGCGCGAACTCGTCCTGCTCCTCGCGCGTCACGGCGTACTCCTTGGCGACGTTCTCGGCCGTGATGCCCATGTGGTACTGGTTGAACACGTCCCAGAGCCCGTCCACGATCATCGAGTCCACGAGCCTGCCGTCGCCCATGCGGAATCCGTCGCGCGAACCCGGCAGCACGTGCGGCGCGGCGCTCATGTTCTCCTGACCGCCGGCGACCACGATGTCCGCATCGCCCTGCGCGATCGCCTGCGCCCCGAGCATCACCGCCTTCAGCCCCGAGCCGCACACCTTGTTGATCGTCATCGCCGGAACCATGTTCGGCACGCCGGCCTTGATGGACGCCTGCCGCGCCGGGTTCTGGCCGACGCCGGCGGTGAGCACCTGGCCCATGATGACCTCCGACACCTGCTCGGGCTTGACGCCCGCGCGCCGCAGCGCTTCGCGGATCACGGTCGCGCCGAGCTCCGCCGCCGGCACCTTCGCGAGCGTCCCGCCGAACTTGCCGATCGCGGTGCGCGCCGCGCCGACGATGACGACTTCTTCCATGTCAGCCTCCTTGTGGTACCGCCTTTTCCTTGACGTAGCGACCGGGCGCGGGCTCGATCGCCGGATACTGCGCCGAGCCGGTGCGCGCGGGCGCCGGCCGCGTGCCGCCGCGGAAAGCGTCGAGCCACGCCGCCCACTCCCGCCACCAACTTCCCGGCCGCTCCTCGGCCGTCGCCAGCCACGCCTCCGGGTCGCGCGGGTACTCGGCCGTCGCGCCCAGCCAGTAGCTGCGGCGGTTCTTCGCCGCCGGGTTGACGACGCCGGCGATATGGCCGCTCGCGCCGACCACGAACTTCTTTTCGCCGCCGAGCAGATGCACCGAACGGTACGCCGCGCGCCAGGGCACGATGTGGTCCTCGCGCGTGGCGACGATGAAGCCCGGCCGGTCCACGCGCCGCAGATCCACCGGCACGCCGCAGTTCACCACGCCGCCCGGCTCGCGCAGGCGGTTTTCCAGGTACGTGGTGCGAACGTAGGTGCAGTACATCGGCCCGGGCAGGTTGGTGCTGTCCGAATTCCAGTAAAGGAGGTCGAACGCGGGCGGCTCGCCGCCCTTGAGGTAATTGTTCACCACGTAGGGCCAGACGAGGTCGTTCGCGCGCAACGCCGAGAAGACGAACGCGAGATCGGAACCGGGCAGGATGCCGCCGCGTCCGATCGTCGCCTCGCGCAACCGCACGCTCTGCTCGTCAACGAAAAGGCCGAGCAGGCCCGGCTCCTCGAAGTCGAGCATCGTCGTCAGCCAGGTCACCGCCTCGACCGCGTCCTCGCCGCGCGCGGCCATCACCGCCAGCGCCGCGCCGAGCAGCGTCCCGCCGACGCAGAAGCCGAGGGCATTCACGCGCTTGGCGCCGGTGATCTCGCGCGCGACGCGAAACGCATCGAAGATCCCCAGGCGCAGATAGTCGTCCCAGCCGTAGTGCCCCTGCTCGGGGCCGACGTTGCGCCAGGACACCATGAACACCGTGTGGCCCTGCGCGACCGCGTAGCGCACGAACGAGTTGTCGGGCTGCAGGTCGAGGATGTAGTACTTGTTGATGCACGGCGGCACGATCACCAGCGGCCGCGCCGACACCTCCGGCGTCACCGCCGCGTACTGGATGAGCTGCATGAGGTCGTTCTGATAGACCACGTCGCCGGGGGTGACGGCGAGGTTGCGTCCGACCTCGAACGCCGATTCGTCGGTCTGCGTGATGCGCCCCTTGCGCGCGTCCGCGATCAGGTTCGCCAGCCCGCGCGCGAGCGATTCGCCCTGCGATGCGATCGCCGCACGCAGCACCTCCGGATTGGTGGCGGCGAAATTCGCCGGGCTCATGGCATCCACCCACTGCCGCACGGCGAAGCGCAGCCGTTCCTTCGCCTTGCCTTCGAGTTCCGTGGCCTCCACGGCCTGCGCGGCAAAGCGCGCGGCAAGCAGGTAGGAGCGCCACAGGTAGTCGTAATAAGGGCTCTCGCGCCACTCGCGCGCGCTGAAACGCCGGTCCGCGCTCTCGGGGCGCGGCTCGGAGGGGGCCTGCCCGGCGAGCATGGCGTTCCACAGGCGCGTCTGTTCCTCGGCGTAGCGAAGTTGCAGCGCCGCGAGCTTGCCGGACTGGCGCACGACGGTCTCGATCCACCGTGCGAGGTCGCCATGCGCGCCGCACGCAGCCGCCATCTCCGCCAGCGGCATCCAGCCGTGCGTGACGTGATTGCGGGCGCCGGCGATGGCCTGCAGCGTCGCCTCGGCGGGATTGCCCGATTGCGGAATGGCGCTTTGCAGTTGCGGAGTCCGGTTTGGCCTGGAACGGCGGATTTTGCGCCGCACAAAGCCCGCGCGTCAATCGCCGCCCGCCGGCGCCGGCCGTGCCCGATCAACGCCTTGCAGCGGGGGACGAACCCGCACGCTAGTGAGATTCGCCGACCAGAGCGCCGGCAAGGACCACGCTGCCGATCCCGAGCGCCATGAGCACCACCTGGGCGAATGTCGCCCGCAGCTCCGGCCGGCGGTGCAGGCCCGGGATCAGGTCGGCGACGGCGACGTAGATCATGCTGGAGGCGACGACGCCGAGCATCACCGGCTCCCAGCCCTGAAGCACCGGAAGCGCGAAATAACCGAGCACGCCGCCGACGAGCGTCGCGAGCGACGAGGCGACGTTCACCGCGAGCGCTTTCGCCCGTGACCAGCCGGAATGGAGCAGGATCAGGAAGTCGCCCACTTCCTGCGGGATCTCGTGCGCCACGATGGCGAGCGCGGTGACGACGCCGAGCTCGGTGCTCTGCAGGAACGCGGCCGCGATCATCACGCCGTCCACGAAGTTGTGCGCGGTGTCGCCCGCGATGATCAGCGTCGCGGCGCGTCCGCGATCGGCCGGCTCGGCTTGCCGGTCGTGGGCTTCGCAGTCCTCGGTGTGGCAGTGGCGCCAGAGCAGCAGCTTCTCCAGCACGAAAAACCCGAGGATGCCGCCGAGGATCGCCGCCGCCGTGGTGTGCGCGTCGCCGCGTTCAAACGCATGCGGGATTACTTCGAGGAACGCGGCGCCGAGCAGCGCGCCGATCGCGAACGAGATCAGCATCGGTACCCACGAAGCCCGCAGCAGAAGCGCGAGCGCCGCCGCGCCGGCCGAGAGCGTGCCGCCGGCCACGCTCGCCGCGACGATGAAGCCGAGGGTCATGGGGGGCGGTGATTCTACGCCAGAGGCAGCGCCGGCTCGCCGCGACCTACGCGAGCCAGATCGCCGCCGCCATGCGAGCGCTCGTTCGCTCGCGGCGCCACGAGAAGAAGCGCGCCGCTTCCGTGCGCGTGCAGAAGCCGCCGCCCGCCACGCGCCCGACTCCGGCGGCGGCGAGGCGCCGGCGTGCGGCGGCATAGAGGTCGAGCATCCAGTGGCCGGGGCGCGCCGGCGCGAACGCGGCGGCAAGCGCGCGATCGCGGGCGAGGAATGCCTCGCGCACCTCCTCGCCCACCTCGTAGGCGGTCGGCCCGATCGCCGGTCCGAGCCACGCCACCAGTCCTCCGGCACGCATCGCCATCGCCGCGACCAGCGCCTCGATCACCCCCGCGGCGAGGCCGCGCCAGCCGGCGTGCGCGATGCCGACCACGCTCGCGTCCTCGGCGGCAAGAAGCACCGGAAGGCAGTCGGCGATTCTCACGGCGCAGACCGTGCCGCGGGTTCGCGTGAAGCTCGCGTCCGCCTCGACGCCTGCGGCCTGCGGCGTCGCCTCGACGACCGTCGCCCCGTGCACCTGCCGCAGCCACACCGGCTCGGCGGGAAGCCGCGCGCGCAGGCGCGCGCGCGCCGCCGCCTCGCGCATGTCGCCGAGCGCGCGCGTGGTGACGAGCGCCTTCACGGCCGCCGGCGCCGGCCACTCGGGGATGATCACTTCGTCAGGCGTCACGGCGCAGTTGTGCGAGCAGCTTCTTCATGTCGGCCGGAAGCGGCGCGCGAAACGCCATGCGGCGGCCGCTCGCCGGATGCTCGAATTCGAGCGCCTCGGCGTGCAGCGCCTGGCGCGCAAAGGCGATGCGGTGGCGCGTGCCGCGCCGGTACACAGGATCGCCGAGCAGCGGATGGCGGATGTGCTGGAAGTGCACGCGGATCTGGTG
>Ga0073934_10011563_pt1 | contig 10636 bp, 7 predicted proteins | sample LarsenN4metaG_FD_76834 | JGI IMG/M metagenome (GOLD analysis project Ga0073934, IMG submission 76834) | Hot spring sediment bacterial and archeal communities from British Columbia, Canada, to study Microbial Dark Matter (Phase II) - Larsen... ... | reverse complement strand
CGTTGCTGCGCCGCAGCGAAGACATCAGCGATGTGCACATACCGCTTTTGACCTGGTGGACAATCGAAGCGAAAGCAGAGGATTCAACGGGACGGCAATTGATTCTGGAGCAATTCGAGCATCCCGCATGGTGGCGACTGCCGATGGTCGAACGCTTCATCGTAGAAAGGATTGTTCAGCGCTATGGCATGGCGGGCGGCGACGAGAACTTGCGAACGTGCGCTCGCTTATTGAAAGCGGCTCCAACTTCGGTGGCTGTCAACCTTGTTCTCAACGGCATGGAAAAAGCGTTCGCCGGCCGGGCTGCAGCCAGTTTTCCGCCGGAACTCAAGGAGGCAATTGCCAAAGCGTTGGACGCCGACACGGAGGGCCAGCATCGCTCGCTGGGCGTCCGCGTCGGACATCCCGGCGCGTTGCAGGCCGCACTTCGACTGGTCGCCGACGAAAAGGCAAAACCGGAACAACGTATCGAGTACATCCGCTTACTCGGCGAGGTGCCGCAACCTGGCAGCGTACAAGTGCTATTGGGCACGCTCGCGGGAAGCAAAAACATCGCGGTCCGCCGCGAGGTGTTGACTTCGCTTTCGCGCTATGACGACGCGAAGATCGGCGAGTTGGTCGTCGGCGAATTCGACAGGCTGCAGGACGAAACGCTGCGATCGGCGGCACTGACGCTGCTCGCCAGCCGGCCGGCCTGGGCGCTGACGCTGCTCAGTGCAATCGACGCCCACAAGATCCCCGCTCGATCGCTGCCGCTCGACATCGTCCGGCAGATTCAACACTTCTCGAATCCGCAGATCGTCAAACTCGTCGAAAAGCACTGGGGCAAGGTGAAGCCGACTTCGCCGGCCGAGAAGATCGCCGAGATGACCCGCCTGGCAAAACTCACGGTCTCCGGCGGCGGCGACGCCATGGCCGGCAAAGTCGTCTTCACGAACACGTGCGCCAAGTGCCACAAGCTCTTCGGCGAAGGCGGCACCGTGGGTCCCGACTTGACCGGCTACGAGCGCGACAATCTGCGTTACTGGCTGGAAAACATTGCCGACCCGAGTGCGGTCATCCGCGACGAGTTCGTCACGTTTCGCATTGAGACAAAAGACGGACGCTCGCTCAGCGGCATCATCGCAGCCCAGGACAAGGCGACGATTACTCTGAAACTGAATGACGGCCAATCGGTGCGCCTGGCGCGCGAGCAGATCGACGACCTCGCAGCCCTGACAGTTTCCCTGATGCCGGAGGATGTGTTGAAGGGTCTCAGCGACGTTCAGATTCGCGATCTATTCGCGTACCTGATGAGCAGGACGCAGAAGAAGTGAGGGTGCGGCCGTGATATAATAATTCTCGCATCCGGAGTAGTAGTATGTCTGCGAGCACTGCGCGACATTCGGAAAAACTAATCGTTCCACCGCTAGAGCATGGTGATTGCCTGAGCCGGGACGAATTTGAGCGTCGGTACGAGGCAATGAATGACGGGCGAAAAGCCGAGCTGATTGAGGGAGAAGTGTTCATGCCGTCGCCCACGCGTCATCTCCGTCACGGCAGACCCCAAGGACTATTCGCTGCCTGGCTTGCTGAGTATTGGACCCGGACACCAGGCACAGATTTTTCAGTGGGCGGGTCAGTCCGCTTAGACCTGGAGAATGAGCCTCAACCCGACGGTGTATTGTTCATCGTTCCGGAATGTGGTGGCCAAGCATTTATCAGCGGCGACGATTATATCGAAAAGGCACCTGAACTCGTCGGCGAAATTGCCGCGAGCACAGCCAGCATCGACCTGAACAGAAAGTTCCGCGTTTATCAACGCAACGGCGTTCGAGAATACGTAGTCTGGCGCGTGTTGGACGACGCGATTGATTGGTTCGTACTGGAACAGTCGCGATTCGTCCCGTTGGCGCCAAACGCTCCGGGACATTACCAAAGCCGTGTGTTTCCCGGCCTTTGGCTCGATCCATTGGCGATGGTTCGTGGCGATCTGAAGACTGTCCTCGCCGTGTTGGAGAAAGGCATCGCTAGTCCGGAACACGCGAAGTTTGTCGCGAAGCTCGAAGCGAAGAAAGCAACCCACCGCTAAGACGAACCACCTTTTGTAAGCGTTTGATCTCACACCCGAAGGCGAAACGATCCGATCCAATCGCGGGTATTACTCTGGTGCCCTAGACGAGCACTGATCGAGGCCATTCATGAAATTCCCAATTAAGACGACGGTGACGCTGCTCGTGCTGGGCGGCGTCGGGGCGGCGATCGTGTTGCCGGCACAAAAGTACCTGGCTGCCCGCAATCGACCGAATTACAAGCAGGCGGAAGTGACGCGCGGGCCAATTGTCGCAACGGTCAGTGCGACCGGTACGATTCAGCCGGTACTGTCGGTTTCGGTCGGCACATTCGTCTCGGGGCCGATCACCGGCCTGTACGTCGATTTCAATTCCGAGGTGAAGAAGGACCAGGTGCTCGCCAAGATCGATCCGCGGCTCTACGACGCTGCGGTGGCGCGAGACCGCGCTTCGGTGGCGTCAGCCAACGCGAATCTGGCGACGCGCAAGGCCGAGGTGCAAAATGTGAAGGCGCTGCTGCAAAGGGCCGTCAACGACGAACAACGCGCCATCAAAGTCCGCCGCGAGAACAAGGACTTTTTGTCCGACGCGGAAATGGACCAGGTGAAGTTCAACCGCATGTCGCTGGATGCGCAGCTTTTGGTCGCCGAGGCGGCGGTGCAACAGGCCGAGGCAGCGGTGCAACAGGCCGAAGCGAACCTCAAAACTTCGGTCGCCAACCTGGAATACACGAACATCAAATCGCCTGTGGCGGGTATCGTCATCAACAAGAAAATCGACGAAGGCCAAACGCTGGCGGCTCAGTTTCAGACGCCGGAACTGTTTACGGTGGCGCCCGACATGCGAACCAAGATGCACATTCTCGCCACGGTGGACGAAGCCGACATCGGGCTCATCCGCGAGGCGCAGCGACGAAAGCTGCCGGTGAAATTTACCGTCGATGCCTATCCGGACGATCTGTTCGAGGGGACGATCGAGCAAATCCGCTTGAGTTCGGCCACAAATCAGAATGTCGTCACCTACCCGGTGATCGTTGCGGCCGCCAACCCGGACCTGAAGCTTCTGCCCGGCATGACGGCGAGCATTTCCTTCCAGGTGGACGAGACCAGGGACGGCCTACGAATACCGAATGCGGCGCTTCGGTTCTTCCCTCGCCGTGAACAGGTGCGACCCGAAGACCGAAAGCTCCTGGAGGGCGTTCACCGCGAAGAACGCACCGACGAGGACTCGGCCAGTGCCAAGCAAACCGCCGCCGACAAGGCCGAGGCGCGGCGCAACCGCAGCCGCCGGCACGTCTGGGTCGTTGAAGGGGACCTGTTGCGGGCCGTCGAAGTGCGAACCGGCCCCAGCGACAACAAGAATACCGTGCTCGTTTCCGGAGATTTGAAGGAAGGGCAGTCGCTGGTCGTCGGAATTCAGCCGCGAGAGTGAGTTGTGGATTCATGCTGGGCCATCAGTCGACGAATGCGTCCAATCCAGTGGCACTGTTTCAAAGTGACGCCGCAGCTTATTGCTCGTTCGTCGAGAATCTCGGCTCAGGGGACAGGAAACAACTGTATTCGAACCTGCTCCGATTGCTCTCTGCATTGGCTAAAAGCGCATGCGAAATTCCGCTAGCCTCGCCCGCTCGCGACCATGCGAGACCCAAAGAAAACGACGATGAGAAGTTACGTCAAATTGGCTCGAATATCTTGGATGCGGTTACCCCAGGTTGCACTGCACTCGCTGAATATTACTCAAGCAATGAAGAAGCAAGGTCACGTGTTTGGATGCTATGGGATGATTTAACCGACATCTATTGTGATCTTCGTAAAGGCCTTGACCTGTATGCCACGGGTGGCAACGACGAGATTGAAGAAGCAGTTTGGATTTGGGCGTTTAACTTCGGAAGTCACTGGGGACATCATCTTTACCGGGCATTGCAAACGATTCTCGAAATCCGGTATCTCATATATTCTCAATGACTTCGGGCTTGAATCACGGTCAACGACATGGACTTCTTCGTCACACTTCGGATTGCTTTGCGCGCCTTGGCCAAGAACAAATTGCGCGCCGGACTGACGGTCCTGGGTGTCGTCATCGGCATCGCGGCGGTGACGACGATGGTTTCGATCGGCCAAAGCGCCAGTGCATTGATTCAGGGACAGATCGAAGGCTTTGGCGCCAACGTCATCGTCGTGATGCCGGCCAGCGGGCGAAGCGGCGGCACGCGTCAATCGATGGTGGTCACGTTGACGGCGGACGACAGCGACGCCATTGCGACGGAGTGCCCGGCGGTCATGGCGTCGTCGCCGATCGTCGGCACCGGCGGACAGGTCATTTATGGCAATTCCAATTGGAGCCCGAAAGAGATGTACGGAGTCGGCCCGGATTATCTCACGGTTCGAACCTGGCCGTTGCAGTCGGGCGGCTTTTTCACCGAACGCGACATTAACGGCGCCGCCAAGGTATGTGTCATCGGCCAGACCCTCGTTGCGAAGCTATTCCAAACGACTGACCCCATCGGCGAGACGATTCGAATCAGGAACACGCCTTTTCGCGTCATCGGCGTGCTCGAACGCAAAGGAGCCAACATCGTCGGCGACGACCAGGATAATATCGTTCTGGTCCCTTACACGACGGTGCAGAAGCGCATGCAGGCGACGCCGTTCAACAACGTGCATGCGTTGATTATTTCCGCCCGCACCGCCAAGCAGATGGCCGAGGCCGAGGACCAAATCCGCCAACTGCTTTCCGAACGTCATCGCATCGCCCCGGGTGAACCGCCCGATTTCCGAATCCAGAACACTACCGAAATCGCGAACGTCATGGGCATCGTCACCGGAACGATCACGCTCTTGCTGGCGGCGATCGCGGGCATTTCGCTTTTGGTCGGCGGAGTCGGCATCATGAACATCATGCTCGTTTCCGTCACCGAGCGAACGCGGGAGATCGGCATCCGCATGGCGATGGGGGCGCGCTCGCGCGATATCTTGCGCCAGTTCCTGATCGAATCGGTGTTGCTGTCATGCCTCGGAGGAGCCGTCGGCATCGTGTTGGGCATCGGCGCCTCGGTTGGGGCGACGGCATTGATCAATTCATTCATGAAGGACACGAAATGGCCGGTGACGGTCTCGCTGCCTGCGGCGGGAATCGCCCTGGCATTCGCGGCGGCCGTCGGAATCTTCTTCGGTTTCTATCCAGCACGGCGCGCCAGCCGGCTCGACCCCATCGAGGCGCTGCGCTACGAATAGGAAAGCGAATTTCTGTGGCTCTGATCGAACTACGCGACGTGCGAAAGGTCTACGACCTCGGCGAGGTCAAGGTGGAGGCACTGCGCGGGGCAACCTTGGCCATCGAAACCGGGGAATACGTCGCGTTGATCGGCCCTTCGGGCTCGGGAAAATCGACCTTGATGAACACGCTGGGCTGTCTCGATCGGCCCACCAGCGGCAGCTATCGCCTGGCCGGCGAAGAGATCGCCACGATGTCGCGCGACGAACGCGCTCGCATTCGCAATCAGCGGATCGGCTTTGTCTTTCAAAACTTCAACCTGCTGGCGCGCACCTCGGCACTGGAAAATGTGGAACTGCCATTACTCTACTCGCGCGGCGTCTCGGCCCGGCAACGCCATCAACGAGCGCACGAACTACTGAATCGCGTCGGTCTGGGTGATCGGCTGGATCACCAGCCCAGCCAGTTGTCCGGCGGCCAGCAGCAACGCGTCGCCATCGCTCGCGCGCTGGCCAATCAGCCCTCGATTTTGCTCGCCGATGAGCCGACCGGAAACCTGGACACGCGGACCAGCAAGGAGATCATCCAACTCTTTCGCCTGCTCAATGTCGAAGAGCGAATCACGGTCATTCTCGTCACGCACGATCAGGAAGTGGCGAGAAACGCCAAAAGGATCATTGCACTTCGCGACGGGCGCATCGTTGCCGACACCTCCAGCGTTGCCGAAGCTTTCCATGCTCTCCAGGTTGCCGATTCCGACGAACCGTAATGGAAGGAACGACCGGCAAAGTGCCAAACTTCTTACCGTTTTTTTCGGAGCGGGCCGATAAAAGATTCATGATCGTGCGCTCCTGGTCGCGTGTTGCCAGTTTTGTTGCGGGGCTCGCAGTCATCGCCGGCGCGGGGTGCCTGCCGAATTCGGTGGCGAGTCGCTTTCTAATTCCCGAGCAACAGTCGATTGACATTCGCCCTCCATCCGAGCTGCCCAAAGCGCGAATTCCCGATGTTCCCGAACCGGCGACGGTATCGAAACCGATGTCCGATGCCGAAGGCAGGCTGATCTCGCTCGACGAAGCCATTCAATTATCGCTGACGAACGGCAAAGTAGTCCGCGTTTTGGCTGGCGTCGCTGCCGTCGCGAGCGGGAGCACGATTTATGATCCGGCAATATCGAACACGTTCATCGACCAGGAAACCGGCCGGTTCGATCCGGTGCTTTCCGTAAGGAACAGCTACGACCGCACCGGCACGCCTTCGGCCAACTTCGATCCCGCGAGCCCTGTCGGCGCGCGAGTCGATGGGCTTCGTACCGATAGTTACAACCTTTCCACGCAGCTTTCCAAAACGAATACGCTCGGCGGAACGGCGAGCATCGGATTCACCGATTCGTTGACTGGCCTGGAACCCGGGGTGTTCCCTCTCAATCCGCAAAACAGCCGAACGGCGGCAATGACGTTGACCCAGCCGCTGCTGAAAGGCGCCGGCCGGACTGCGAATCTCGCACCGATCGTGATCGCCCGATTGAACACGGAACGCAGTTTCTTTCAGTTCAAGGACAGCCTGCAGGAATCGGTTCGCGGCGTGATCGAAGCCTACTGGGCGCTGATCTTTGCCCGCACGGACCTGTGGGCTCGCCAACAACAAGTGCGACAAGGCCAGGCGGCGTATGATCGTGCCGAAGCGCGTTTTCGCGGCAAGATCGGCAACGCGGCCGAAGTCGCACAGGCCCGCCTCGCCTTGGCCAACTTCAGGACAAGCCAGATCGCTGCCCAGGCCAATGCGATCTTGCGCGAGGCGGCTTTGCGCAACATCCTCGGCCTGCCGCCCGCCGACGGCGAAAAATTGATTCCGAACACGGCGCCCTCGTTCGAGCGACGCGAGTTCAAGTGGGACGAGCTACTGCGACTGGCCGAAGAGAACCGGCCCGATCTGGTCGAACTCAAACTGGTGATCGAAGTCGATCAACAACGACTTGCCCAGGCGCAAAACCAATCGCGCCCGCAAGTGGACCTGCAAGCCATCTACCGTTGGCACGGGCTGGAGGGCATCACGCCGACCGGCGCGGTTCTCGGTTCCAGCGCCGGCCGCTTTACGGACCTGACCCTCGGCATTCAGCTCGGCTTGCCGCTCGGTCTGCGCCGCGATCGTGCTTCGCTCCGCGAGCAACAACTGACGGTGGCACGCGACTGGGCGAATCTCGAACAAGGCCTCCACAGCGCGATCCATCAGGTTGCCAACAGCAAACGCTTCCTGGCCCAGCATTACGAGCAGTATCGGGCGTTGAAGGAAGCGCGCGAGGCGGCTCAGGTGAACCTCGACCGGCAACTCGCTGAGAATTCAGCCGGACGAGCGATCTTTTTGAATGTGTTGCAGGCGATTACCGATTGGGGCAACGCGGTCAGCGCCGAAGCTCAGGCCCTGACACAGTACAATACGGAATTGGCCAACCTCGAACGCGTCACAGGCACCATTCTCGAAACTCACGCCATTCATTTCTACGAAGAACGTTTCGGCTCCATCAGCCCGAAGGGCCGGCTCGCTGCTCCGGGCCGTTACCCCGAGAGCATGCGCCCCACCGTCGAACAGCGTACCTACGATCAAATGCGCGTTCCCGCCGAAAACGTTTTCGATCTTCGCGACCCAGTCAAGCGTCCAATGGCCGACGAGAACCCCATCGAACCGCTGCCCCCGCCTGGGATCAAGAAACCGTGAGAATAGCAAACGGCGTCCTTCGACTTCCTTTTTCGTTGCAGTACCTCTTCCCCCGGATATGATGCCTGCACAGCATCCTGATTTGAGGTTTTCCATGCAAAAAATCACTCGCCGCACCTTCTCCGCCGGCGCCGCTGCTCTGGCGCTGACCGCTGCATCGGCTCGCCGAGTTCATGGCGCCAACGAACGCGTTCGACTCGGTTTCATCGGCGTCGGCAACCGGGGTTCGCAGTTGCTCGACGCATTCTTGAAGCTCAACGACATCCAGGTGACCGCGTTTTGCGACGTGTATCAGCCCTATCTCGATCGCGCCAAGGGACGTATCGGCTCGGCTACAACGTTTACCGACTTTCGCAAGTTGATCGAATCGCCTGAAGTGGACGCCGTGGTGATCGCGACGCCCGATCACTGGCACGCGATTCAAACCATCGCCGCCTGCAAGGCCGGCAGGGATGTTTACTGCGAAAAGCCGCTCTCGATCACCGTGCGCGAAGGCCGGCGCATGGTCGAAGTCGCGCGCGCGACAAAAAAAATCGTCCAGGTTGGTCTACATCGGCGTTCGTCCAAACTCTACGCGCGTCTCGCGGAGGAGATTCAAAAGGGCCGCATCGGGAAAGTCAGCGTGGGGCGATCGTACCGCATCAGCAACATGGCGCCGGCAGGGATCGGCCGGGCCGTGCCTGGCGATTCGCCCAAGGACCTCGACTGGGACATGTGGCTTGGGCCGCGGCCGACGCGAAAGTTCCAGGCGACGATTCATCCCTACAAATTCCGCTGGCACCAACTGTATTCGTCGCAGATGGCCAACTGGGGCGTGCATTACCTGGACGCTAACCGTTGGATCACAGGCGATACGGCGCCGACATCGATTGTGGCACTGGGCGGCCGATACGCGGTGGATGATGACCGCGACATCCCGGACACGCTTGAAGCTATTTTTGAACTGCCCAAAGGCGGCCTGGCCATCTTCGGCCAGTATGAAGCCAGCGGCGTCCCGGCTCTCGCCAAGGGCGAGGTCGAAATCCGCGGCACCGAAGGAGCCGTGTACATCAACGAACGCAGTTATGAAATCGTCACCGAAATCGGCGGGCAGTTTCATCCCCAGACGCGCAAAGCCATCGGCAAAGCGGAAGTGGTGAAAGCCGACGATGGCGACCTGACGGTCCAGCACGCGAGAAACTTCATCGATTGCGTCCGCTCGCGCGAAAAACCGAATGGCGACGTTGAGATCGGCCACCGTTCGACCACGTTCAGCCTGCTGGCAAATCTCTCGCTCGCGATGAAATCGCGGCTCGAATGGGATGCGGAGCGCGAGGTCATCACGAATCTGCCCAAGGCCAATGACCTTTTGCACTACGAATACCGCAAGCCGTGGAAATTGGAGTAGGCGAACCCCGGCCGCTGTCGTCGTGTCTGCCTTTTCAGGTTTCCCGCCGGGCCATAGAATTCTTGGCAGGCGCTCCGGAGAGGTGCCAGAGTGGTTGATTGGGTCGGTCTCGAAAACCGATGTGGCGGCAACGTCACCGGGGGTTCGAATCCCCCCCTCTCCGCTTGCGTTTCACGTTCTCGGTGCGATTCGCACACCGCCCAGCTTCCATCGCGATTGGATGTACTTGACCGCTGCGTGACGGCCTTCGAGCGACAACGCCAGGATCGCCGAGACGATGATACCGGCGGCAACCAGTGCCGCGTAGTTGAGCCTCGTCGTCGGCGGCAGGATTTGAGCCAGTCCCAACCACGCACACGCCAAAACACATGTTGCGAAAAGCGGCTTGATCAATGTCTGGCGGAAATATGCCGCATCGGTTACTTGCAGCTTTCGGCAAACCTGAACGATGACGACAAGGCACATGACGAGGTTCGGAACGGCAGTGCCCAGCGCGACGCCGGCAATGCCCAACGGTTTCATCAATAACAGGCTCAAGCCAAGGTTGCAGCCGGCTTCGATCAACATCAGCCGAGCGAATCGGCGTATTTCACCGGTACCGTACAGAACGCGGGCGGCGACCGATTGCAGCATCGCGACGGGCAAGACGCAGCCAAGAATCCAAAGAACGGTTTGACCGTTCGTGCGGAATGATTCGTCGCCCAGCCACAGTTGCAGGAACTCGCCGCCGAAAAGCAGAAACGCCAGGTAGATCGGCAACGACAGGTAGAGCGCGTACCGGCTGCCATTCAGGTACAGCGAGCGAATCGCATCTTGATGGGATTGAGCATCGAGCGCGCTGAATGCGGGAGTCAACGTCGTGGTGACGCTGCGAATCAGGTTCTTTGCATATTCCACGAGTCGCGACGGCATGTCAAAAAATGGTATCAGCCCGAACTGGCCGAACAGACCGATGACGATGGCGTCGGTCTTGAACGAGATGCGGCCTGCCAGCATCGCCAGGAACGAGTCGATGCTGTAACCGCGAATCAACCGCAGCGTGTCTCGATCCGTTCGCCAGGGGGCCGGGCGCAATTGCGGCAGCCAGCGGCGAACGAGAATAAACAGAACCACATTTTCGCCCAGCACGGTTGCCGCCTGGACCAGCGCGAGTGCCGCCAGATTTCCACGCCAAAACAAAACGCCCAGCGTGCCGGCCGTTCGAACGATCAAGAAGATTGTGCGAACGGCGCTTTTTGCGCTGCTGTGGCCGAGTCCGTCCAGGATGGCCGGG
>Ga0073934_10011562_pt1 | contig 10638 bp, 11 predicted proteins | sample LarsenN4metaG_FD_76834 | JGI IMG/M metagenome (GOLD analysis project Ga0073934, IMG submission 76834) | Hot spring sediment bacterial and archeal communities from British Columbia, Canada, to study Microbial Dark Matter (Phase II) - Larsen... ... | reverse complement strand
GCTGGCCCTCGCTGGGAATGCAGGGCGTGTTGATGGCCGTGGTGCTCGCCTGGCTGATCCGGCCGGCGCTGCCCATTCAGGCACCGCTTCCATCGGCCAAGTGGCTCGGCGCGGGAGTCAGCGTTTCCGTGGTCCTGACGCTGCTGCTGGAATTGCCGTGGTATCTCGGACCGCGGCGACCGTCATCTCCGGCCAAGTCGCTGGCGGTGATCGGCGATTCCGTCACGGCGGGGCTGAACGACCGCGACGTCACCTGGCCGCGGGTGCTGTCTGCTTCCGGTGCCGCCACAATCTTCGATGCTTCACAGCAGGGGGCGACGCTGCAGTCAGCGTCGCAGCAGTTGGCAAGGCTTGATGGCCGCGGCGACGCATTGCTGATCGAGATCGGCGGCAACGACCTGCTCGAAGGGTTGCCGCTGGACCAGTTCGCCGCACGGCTGGAAACGCTGCTGCAAGCGGCCCGGCCGCAATACGAAACGATTGTGATGCTGGAGTTGCCGCTGCCGCCGTTGTCGAACCGGTACGGCGTGATCCAGCGCCGATTGGCGCGGCGCTACGGCGTCGCGCTGATCCCGAAGCGGGAATTCGCCCGCGTGCTGACGGCCAGCGGTTCCACGGTGGACAGCATCCATCTTTCCAACCGCGGTCAACAGCGCATGGCGGACATCGTGCGGTTCTGGCTGAGACTGCCAGAAACGTCACACCAGAGCGGCGAGTATCACCGCGCGGATGTGCGGTGAGTGGCGCCCTCAAAAGCCCACGAGTCGGCCCCCACGTCCTCACGCCCCCCACGCTGCTCCGCACGGATACTCGTACTCCGCGATCGCACTCGGCTTCAGCGTGATGCTGTACCCCGGTGCTGTCGGTGGCTGGTAGCGGCCGTGCTTCATCCGTACGGGGTCGATGAAGTGCTCGTGCAGATGGCCGGCGTATTCGCAGATCCGGTTCTCCAGCGATCCACTGAGACAGATGTAGTCGATCATTGCCAGGTGCTGTACGTATTCGCACAGTCCGACGCCGCCGGCGTGCGGGCAGACGGGGACGCCGAATTTCGCCGCCAGCAGCATCACGGCCAGCACTTCGTTCACGCCCCCCAGCCGGCAACTGTCGATCTGGCACACGCCGATCGCTCCGGCCTGCAAAAACTGCTTGAACAGCACCCGGTTCGCGCAGTGTTCCCCGGTCGCCACCAGCACGGGAGCCACGGCCTTGGCAATCGCCGCGTGGCCGAGCACGTCGTCGGGGCTGGTCGGTTCCTCGATGAACCACGGACGGAACTCGGCGAGACGCTGCATCCACGCAATCGCCTCCGGCACGTCCCACACCTGGTTGGCGTCCATCATCAATCGCCGGTCCCAGCCGATTTCCTCACGGATGATCCGGCAACGGCGCACGTCGTCCTCCAGATCCCGGCCGACCTTGATCTTGAACACGTCCCATCCCTCGGCGAGGCACTGCCGGCAGAGTTCCCGCAGCCGCTCGTCCGAGTAACCCAGCCAGCCGGCCGAGGTGGTGTAGGCGGGATAGCCGTCCCGCTCCAGATGGGCGATCCGTTCGCCGCGGGATGGTTCCAGCCGGTGCACGATCTCCAGGGCTTCCTGCCGCGTGAGGGCGTCGGTCAGGTACCGGAAGTCGATGCAGTCGACGAGCCGTTCGGGGGACAGCCCCGCCACCAGGCGCCACAAAGGCCGGCCAACGGACTTTGCCCACAGATCCCACAGCGCGTTGACCACCGCCGCGGTGGCCAGATGGATGACCCCCTTCTCCGGGCCGACCCAGCGGAGCTGGCTGTCGCCCGTGAGCTGCCGCCAGAACCGGCCGGGGTGCTCGACGAATTCCTCCAGCGTGCGGCCGACGACCAGCGGGGCCAGGGCGTGAATCGCGGCCGCGCACAGTTCGTTGCCGCGGCCGATGGTGAACGTCATCCCGTGCCCGGCGAGGCCGTCATTGCTGGTGTGCAGGATGACGTAGGCGGCGGAGTAATCCGGGTCGGGGTTCATCGCGTCCGAACCGTCCAGATGGCGGGAGGTTGGAAAGCGGAGATCCTTGACCGTCAGGCCGACAATGCGGGTCGTCATGCGGGGCGGTGTCCGAGGAGGAAGTTGATGTGGTATCATTCCCCGCATTCTCCGCCGATGCAATTCTTCCGAGGAGCCGCCATGAGCGCCGACGCCCGCATCGCCGAACTCAAGCTCGAACTGCCTCCCGCCCCCAAGCCGGGCGGGGTGTACGCGCCGGTGGTGATCGTCGACCGTCTGGTTTACGTGTCCGGACACGGGCCGGTGCGGAGCGACGGGACGCTGATTACGGGCAAAGTCGGCCAGACGATGAACGAAGCCGACGCCTACCTCGCCGCCCGCCAGGTGGGGCTGACCATGCTGGCCACGTTGCGGAAGGAGCTTGGCAGTCTGGATCGCATCGAACGGGTGGTGAAGGTGCTGGGCATGGTCAACGCCGCCCCGGAGTTCGCCAGTCATCCGCAGGTGATCAACGGCTTCAGCAACCTGATGGTCGAGATCTGGGGCGAGACCAACGGCCGCGGCGCCCGCAGCGCCGTCGGCATGGGGTCGCTCCCCAGCCACATTGCCGTCGAGGTCGAGGCGATCTTCCTGCTGCGCGAGTGACTTGCGAGGAGTCGCGACCGTCAGGGAGCGGATTCTTTCGCGGCGGCGTCCTCGCGGGCGAGGAATTTCGGCGGCGGAATTGGCGGCGCGTCGTCCTCGGTGAGCGGGGGCATCGTGCCCAGCACCCGCAGACTGTCCGGCAGGTGTTCGGGGGCGTCGTTCACGCGACGGATGACGGCGCCCACGGCGTTCAGCTTGTTTTCCAATCGCTCATAGCCGCGGTCGAGGTGATAGATCCGGCGGATGACCGATTCCCCCTTTGCGGCGAGGGCGGCGAGCAATAGCGCGGCGCTGGCCCGCAGATCGGACGCCATCACGCAGGCGCCGCTCAACTGCCGTACGCCGGTAATCAGTCCGCGACCCGGCTCGCGGCGAATGTGCGCCCCCATCCGGCACAGTTCGGGAATGTGCAGAAATCGGTCGGGAAACACGGTGTCGGTGACCACGCTTCGACCGGTGGCCAGCGACAACAGTGCGGTGAACTGGGCCTGCACATCCGTGGGCACGCCCGGGTAGGGGGAGGCGGTGATTTCCGTCGATCGCAGTTCTTGCGCGGCGGCGACATGCAACCCGTCGATCCCGTCCGACTCGACCGCGACGCCAATCTCGTGCAGCGTCTGGAGGACGGCCGAGAGATGCTCCCGTCTGGTATTGCCAATCCGGAGTTCTCCCTGCGTGATGGCCGCCGCCACGAGGAGCGTCGCGGCTTCAATCCGGTCGGGAATGATGCGATAGGAGACGCCGTGAAGTTCTGCGACGCCTTCGATGACCAGTCGCGACGTGCCCAACCCGCGAATCCTGGCTCCGGCGGCGTTGAGAAAGTGGCCAAGGTCTACAATCTCCGGTTCGCGGGCTGCGCCATGCAGCGTGGTGGTGCCGCGTGCCAGACAGGCGGCGACCAGGACATTGGCGGTTCCCGTGACGGTGCTCCCCTGGGGGCCCGTCAGGTCGATCTCGGCTCCCGTCAGGCGGTCCGCTTCGGCGAAGACATAGCCCCGGTCGATCCTGATCCGTGCCCCCAGGGCCCGAAGGCCCTTGAGGTGCAGGTCGATGGGACGATGTCCGATGTTGCAGCCTCCGGGCAATGACACACAGGCCCGCCCGCGGCGGGCCAGCAGGGGGCCCAACACGCACACCCCGGCGCGCATCCGGCGGACCAGTTCGTAATCGGCGAGGCAGGGCGACTCGTCGCCCACCCGCACATCCCATCGGCCCGGCGTCCGAGTGGTCGCCGTCGCGCCAAGTGCGGAGAGCAGCGTCGTCAGCGTGTGCACATCCACCAGGTCCGGGACACCTTCCAGATGGACCGGGCCCTCGACGGCCAGCGTGGCGGCGAGAATCGGCAGGGCGGCGTTCTTCGACCCGCTGACCGTGACCGTTCCGCGCAGCGGGCGGCCTCCCTCGACGACCAGCATGTCCATCCCTGGACCTTTCAGCAGCCGCGGCCCTTTGTCCGGCAGCACGGCGGGGCATCGTGCGAAGCCGGGCTCAGAATGGGGCCTGGAACCCCATGACCTGGAAGCGCGACAACTCGAGGGGGGTGGTGAGCTTGACCGCGGCGATGGCGTCGTAAGCGACCATCACCTTGCGGGCCCCCTGACTGTCCGGGGTCTCCCGTTCCACGAGGATGATGCTGCCCGAGATCAGGAAATCTCGAAACGGAATCGTCTCGTTCAACGACGTGATGAGCAGGCCCTGTCGGGGAATGGCTTCAGGCCAATTCTCGAACAGCGACCGCCACGCCTCGGCGGTATGCATGGTCGTCCTCCCTGACGGACGGGCGGCGATTGGCCGCAAAGACAAAATGACCCCAAGGGGAGTCGAACCCCTGTTCTCGGACTGAAAATCCGATGTCCTAGGCCTCTAGACGATGGGGCCGCGTCGTGGGTGGGAGTGTATGCGATCGCGGGCGGGAGGGCAAGCAGCTGTTAACGAAGAGGCGGGACGCCGTTGCGGGTGGAGCGGGCAACCCGTAGGCGTGTCTTGGGGGGCTAGGTCGTGGGTTCTTCCGCAGGCTGGGCGGCCGGATGGGTCGCTTGGCTAGCCGCCTGAATGGCCGCATAGACTTCGCTGCGGTGAATGGGCACCTCGCGCGGGGCCTCGATCCCCAGCCGCACTTTGTCGCCACGGATTTCCACGATGGTGATGACGATGGCGTCATCGACCACAATACTCTCGTTCTTCTTCCGCGACAGGACCAGCATGACGACACTCCTAGGGCAGCCCGACTCCCATTCAGGCCGTGGAGGAACCGCGCTGCCGGGAAATCACCCACAACCCCCGGCGCAAAGCCGATCTCTCACGGGCCAGATGCTTCCGGTTTTGACTCAACCCCACGGGTGATTGTAAGGGCTACAATCAGGGCGGTCAAGCGCGAAATTCCAAGGCCCGCAAAGGCTTTAGGCCAGCCGCTTCCCGCTGAAGCGCTCGCCTAATGGGCCTTGGGTGCCGGTCTGGCTTACGAAATGCCCTTGTCGACTCGCTTGCTGATCCCCAGAAAGGGGGCGGACTGAGTGGGATTTCGAGAACTGGAAGACTAGGCAACAGACAGGCAACCGCCGGGCCTTGTGGGTCTCCAGCGGCTGCTGTCTCAATCGCCTGATCGCAGGCGAATGGCTGCCGCACAGCGCACAACCCGAACCGGGCAGATCTTCGACGCTGCGCGGGCCCAGACGTTTCTGACCCTTACAGGCTTTCCTTCAGGGTCTTCAGGGCACGAATGCGAACGTCCGTCCGGGCCGGCTTTGCCTTGACGGTCATCATCTCACCCGGCTTGAACGGGTTTGGCTTCTGCGTGGCCTTGGTCGCTTCCTTGCGGATCGACCGCATTTTGGCCAAGCCCGGCAGCGAAAACACGCCCGGCCCCTTCTTGCCAAGATTCTTCGCCACCAGATTGGAGAGCTCGTCGAAGACCTTGGAGATGTCTTTGCGGCTCAGGCCGGTCGCCTCGGCCAAGGCAGTGTAGATCTCGGACTTCGTCATCGGCTTCGCGGCTTTTGGTGCAGCCATTCCACGCTCCTGCTGTGTCGACGTTCCTGTCGGCGACTTCCATTCCGAATGCGACAACCTTGTCTGTGAGGTGTTACGACAACCTCAGTGCGGGCTAGTAAACTGCGGGAAAAATCGAATGTCAATCACCAACGCCCCAGTTATCTGCGGGATTTTCGGCATTTCTGGCCGGCAACCCCCGGAAATGCCCGGAAAAACCGCGCTCCTGGGGGCTCCGCGGGCGTTGTCCCCAGGTTCGGCGTCGGCACGCCATCAGCCGATTCCGAGGAAAAGAATTGCGTCCGGTGACCGATTCGGGTATGCCAACGAGAATCGAATCGGACTCTCCCCCAGATTGCGGGGTTAGATATTGTCGTCGCGTCGGCACAGCTCCCGACGAGCCATGCTGGCTGGAGGAGAAACGGGCTTTCGTGCGACACGAGGGACCGCTTGTCGCGAACTGCGCGGCAGGAGCACTCGATGGTGGACGTCAACCGCTGGTCGAGCCTGGGAACGGTCGAGATCCCTGTCAAGCTGGTGTTGCTGGTTGAGGACGATCCTGAACCGGCCGCGCACATCAAGCAGGCGCTGGAGCGTCACAACGTCAGCGTGCGCGTGGCCAAGGATGGCGGGCAGGCGCAAGCCTCGTTCATCATGCACAAGCCGGACTTCGTGATCCTGGACCTGATTCTCCCTGGGGAGAGCGGTTTCGAGATTTGCGAACGCCTGAAGCACGCGGACGATACCGTGCCCGTGCTCGTGCTGTCCGCCATTGACATGGAGGATTCCCGCGAACTTGCCTCGCGCGTTGGGGCGGACGGTTACCTGTGCAAGCCGGTTGCACCGGACCAGTTGCTGGCGACGATCAAGGACATCGCCGAGACCGTCTGGCAGCGAACCCACCTGGGCAAACTGGAAGCCGAGCCGGAGCGGGTGCGGTTCAATTGCGTCTGCGGCAAGAAGTTCAAGGTGAGTGCGGCGCATCGCGGCAAGAGCATGACCTGCCCGCAGTGCGGCGAACCGCTCACCGTTCCCAAGCGGACCGTTTGAGGAGCGACCCTTCCGCAACCGGACCGACGAGTGCAGCCATGTTCGACCTGGTGGTACAGACGGGCAAGATGGAAGGCAAGCGGCTGCTGCTGCCGCTGGGCAAGGAAATTGTTGTCGGCCGTGAAGAGGGTTGCCAGATCGTTCTGCACTCCACGCTCATCAGCCGGCAGCATTGCGTGCTGCGGAGGACCGATGCCGGCGTCGTCGTGAGGGACTTGAACAGTCAAAATGGAACGTTCGTCAACGACGTTCCCATTCAGGCCGAAACCCTGCTGGTGGCAGGAGACACGCTGCGCATCGGGGCGATTGTGTTCGAGGTGCAGCCGCATGGCGCGCCGGGGTCTGCCGCGGCGGCCGTGACTCGGGAAAGTGCCGCTTCGGCCGTGCGAAGTGCTGCGCGCCCGGTGAAGCAGCAGGCGTCGTCGGGCATCTCGGATCATGAAATCGCCGCATGGTTGTCCGATCACGACACGGCCACCGTTCCCGCCGCCACCGACACGACGGTGATTCGCACGCATCCCGCACCGGCGCCGGCAGCCCCCGTTCCGCCCGCCGAGCCGGCGGTTCCGATCAAGCCTCCCTCGGCGCAGGCGGTTCCGGCGTCCAAACCGCACAAGTTTCGATCTGTGAAGGACGAAGCGGCCGACATCATCCGGCGGCATTGGGCCCGAGTCCGCGGCGAGCAGCCCGAAGGGTCCGACGCGCCCGGTGCCTGAGGCGAAAAATCCCCGCCCGGACGGTAAGATCGCTCCTCATGCGGATCATTGCGGGCCGATTGCGCCATCGGAAGTTGCTGTCGAACCCCGGGACCACCACCCGGCCGATCATCGACCGGGCCAAGGTCATGCTGTTCGACCGCATCCGCGACCGCCTGCCAAACGCCCGCGTGGCCGACCTGTTTTGCGGCACCGGCACGCTCGGGCTCGAGGCGCTCAGCCGCGGGGCCCGCAGCGTCGTGTTCATCGAGCGGGACCACCGGGCTTATGAACTGTTGCGACAGAACGTCGCGGCACTCGACGTCGGCAGGCAGGCGCTGTGCTGGCGAATCGACCTCAGACGCTGCTCGTTGTTGCCGAAAGGGGACGTTCTCTGGGCCCCGTACGACCTGGTGTTCTTCGATCCTCCCTATGCCGTCGCCGAGGAGTTGCAGCCCGGCGGCGACTGGCATCGTTGCCTGGTGCGGTTGTCTCGCCCGGCGTTGACCTTACCAGAAGCGCTGCTGGTCGTGCGCACCCCGCGGGAGACTGCGCTGACGCTCCCTGCCTGTTGGCGGATGGAACACGTGATTGAGATTGCCAGCATGAGAATCGTGTTGGCCGTGAAGGGAGACATCGGCTCCGAACCGGAAGATGCGGAACCCCCGGAGCCTGTCGATCGCGACGATCCTTCGACGTCCCAAACGTGAGCCCGAAGCATGCCGCAACCCGAGCAAACCCGATTGCATCGCGTGTATCTGGCCGATCGGTATGGGGACACGCTGGTGATCACGCCGCGCGGGGACGCCGCCGGATTCAGCGCGACGTCGGTGAACACCGAGATGGCGACGATCAGCGCGTTGGCGCAGGAACCGGCCGTGAAGCACCTGCTGGTCGATCTGGGGAAGAGCAACTATTTCGGGTCGGTGATTTTGGGATCGTTGGTGCAACTGGGACACGATGTGCGCAAGCGGGGTGGCCGGATCGGGCTATGCGGGGCCTCAAGCGACATGCAGGACGTGCTGCGGCTGATGAAGCTCGAACAGATGTGGGAAATGTTTCCCGCATTGAGCACCGGTTTGTCCGCGGTGGCGACCATTCCGTTGGGGGAGCGGATCTGGCGAAGGCGCGGCGCGCTGGCCGTCGTTGCAGCCGTCATCCTCGCCGGATTGCTCTATGCCTATCTGCCCCGCCCGGATTATGCCCGCATCAACTACGAGCGGCTCAGCAAACTCTGGCAGGAGACGGAGGATCGGCGCGACACCGCCGGCAGCGAAGAGTGGGCGCGGCTGCAGAAGCGCATGGAGTCCGAGCTCGACTCCATGCTCGAAGACATGCTTCGTCGCAGCAAGTCCACGTCGTCTTCACCGGCGGAGCGGTATCTGATCTTCATCGTTCGCGACCAGTGGAAGCCGGCGATGAACCGCGACAACCCCGATGCGGACCTGCATCGCCGGTTGATCCAGCACTATTTGCGGTCGGCGGAAGCGCTGATGGAGGGGCGGCCGCTGCCGAAGCTCCCGCCGTTGCACACGCCATCGTCGCCGCGCTCCGCGGAGACGCCGCCGTCTGGTTCTCCCGGTTCGCCAAGGGACCGGACCTCAGACGCCCCGCCGGCCGGGGAGACCGGACGCGGCGGGAATCCATGACCGGTCCCTTTTTTCCGGTTTGAAGCATGACGCAATACGACCCCCATTCCTGGACGAGCCATCTGTTCGATCTGGAGGGCTCGCTCGTTCGTGAGATCCTTGGGCGTGTGTCTCTGTGCGTGGGGTGGTCGGCGGTGATTGCCGCTGCCCATGCCCTGTGGCCGGAGGCGCGGTCCCTGATCGAGATTCCCGAGACCGGTCATGCCCTGATCGGCGTGGCCCTGGGACTGCTGCTGGTGTTTCGCACGAACGCCTCTTACGACCGATTCTGGGAAGGTCGAAAAATGTGGGGGGCGATTGTCAACGAAACCCGCAACCTGGCCCGTCAAGCCAGCGAATGGTGCGCGGACGATGCCACCCGAGTCCGTCGCATCGTCCTGTGGACCGTCGCCTACGCCTATTCCTGTCTGCATCGGTTGCGGGGGCAACCGGCCATCGGGGAGGTCCAAGCCGAACTGCCGCCCGATCAGGTCGCCACAGTTCTGTCCGCCCGGCATGTGCCGCTGGCGGTCGCGCGTCGGTTGACGGCCGAGCTGGAAGCGGCCCGCAAACAGGGTCTGTTGACGGACTACCAACAGGTGCAGCTTGACCAGAACGTGCAGTTGCTCATCGACTATCTGGGGGCCTGCGAGCGGATTCACAGCACGCCGCTGCCGTATGCCTACGCCGTTCATCTCCGACGGGCGCTCATCCTGTACTGCTTCACGCTGCCGTTCGCCTTGGCCAGCCGCTTCGGATGGGAGACGATCCCAACCACGCTGATCATCGCCTACGTGCTCTTCGGCATCGAGGAGATCGGGGTGGAGATCGAAGACCCGTTCGGCACGGATGACAACGACCTGCCGCTCGATACGATCTGCGGGAACATCGAAGCCACGCTGCGGGACGTGATCAAAGTCGCGCCGGAATAGCCATGCTGGGGCGTTTCACGTCGCGGCGAGTTCCGCCAGCCGCCGGCCGATCAGCAGGTGGCAGGCAACGCACACGCTGCCGTAGCCGATCATCATCAGCGTGCCGACGACGTCCTCATCGGGGCCGGATGGATCAAGAATCATGATGAAGCCGATAAACGGCAGCCAGACGGCCGCGGCGGCCAGCGGGACCGTTCCCCAGCGGACGTACAGCGAAAACAGCGCGGCCAGATGGGCGATCGCCGCGAACGCCATCACAATCCCCCACAGCATGGCCTCGTCGGCGATCTGATCGAATCCGTGACGGCCGGTCTCGGTGCCAAACAGCATCCAGAACAGGCAGAACAAAGCGGGAGCCAGCCCCGGCAGCGACGACACGACCTTGGTGTAAGCCAGCGCCGGCAGGGAATCCGGCAGCGCCGCCAGCGACGACCACGTCTGCCCACGGACCTCATCATAAAAGATCCGGCTGGCCAGCACCGCCGACTCCAGCGCGAGCAGCAGTGACAGAAACACGATGTTGACTTCCACGCCAACGTCGTTCGGCGGCCAGGACCATGGGACTCCGTGCCACAGGTGCCAATACGCCCAGACCGATCCCATCAGCGCGAGATAGCCCGCCAGCTTCAGCGCCAGCCACGGCCAGCCGCCGACCAGGAAGTGGAACTCCTTCCACAGCAAAGCCGACTCCCACACGCGGCCCGGGGTGAACAGCCGCCGC